>Ga0315905_10006125_pt1 | contig 12223 bp, 7 predicted proteins | sample LakEriMetagenome_5_FD_203522 | JGI IMG/M metagenome (GOLD analysis project Ga0315905, IMG submission 203522) | Freshwater fungal communities from buoy surface, Lake Erie, Ohio, United States - Buoy 4 MA121 | ecosystem: Environmental > Aquatic > Freshwater > Lake | place: USA: Lake Erie, Ohio...
GGTGGAGCAGCTGCCGCCGCACCTGCTGCACCAGGAGTTCCGCGATGGCAGCTACTTGGTGCTGCGCCTGGCGTGGCTGGGGTAGTGGCGGGGGGTCAGGCGTGGCTGGGGTGTGGGCGGGCAGAGGGGTGCAACTACTGCTCCTTTTGCAGCGTGCGTGGCGAATGGCAGCAAACTACATGGCACGCGTGGCGTGCCGGGGGTCTGCAGCAGTGTTTCAGCTTTGACCTAAGCCCCAGGTGCACGACCCCAGCACCACAATCATGGCATCCCCCCAGCTGCGCTGCAGCTTCTGTAACTGTTGTACACTCTCAACTCCCTATCACCTTGGTACGAGGCAAGGACACTAACAGCAACAACATGGGTACAAACGAACATAGAAACATGCGATGCAGCCTTGCCACGGCTAAGCGGGCGCGGTGATGATGCGCACCGCCGCTGGCAGCACCCCCCGCAGCTGCCCCTGCACAGCCGCCACCAGCTGCAGCAGCACCTCCCTGGGCGCTGCGCGACCCCCCTCCTCCACCAGGCAGCCCAGCACGACCAGCGCCTGCTCCTGCCTCATGCCCGGCCCGGCCAGCAGCGCACCGCCGATGCGCGCCAGCCAGGCGTCCCCTGCTGACATGGACAGGACGTCCACCAGGCCACCCACGGCCGACAACGCCTCGCACACCGCCACGCACGCCACGTGACTCGGCCGCGCTGCGCCCTCGCTGGATGCTGAATCAGCGGCGGCCAGCGCGGCACACAGCCGCTCCGTGAACAGCAGGGCAGCCTTGCCGGCGCCCGCCGCCGCCATCGACTGCACAATCAGCGGCGCCAGCTGCCAGGCAGCTTCTGCAGCTTCCACAGCGCCCTCCAATGGCTTGCTGTGATCGCCGCCCGCCAGCAGCTGCAGCACCGCCTTCGCAGCGCAGTCCAGCAGCTGTGGCTGCACCTGTGGCTGGCTGCCGCCCGCTGCAGCTGCTGCCGCCGGCACCTGCGAGCGAGCGAGCATGTGCAATGCCGACTTGCCGTCAGCAGCCTGGGTGGCGTCGCCGGGCGGCCCCGACTCCCCAGCTTCTGCAGGCATGGACTGGTCGCAGCCCAGCCAGTATTCGCCATCGAAAACGGAGCCAAAATCATCGTCTGCTGCGCTGTAGGCGCCACCACCCTCGCTGCCAGCGGCGGGTGCAGCAGCAGCCGCTGCCGCGGTCGCCAGTGCAGCCATGCACACGTCCAGAGCCGCCTGCGGCTGCTGGCGCTGCAGCGCCGCCCTTGCCAGCTGCAGAGCCAGGTGCAGGGCACGCTCTGTGCCCAGGGTGGGCGCCGGCTGGGCGCCGCCGGTAGGGGTGGCACCAGGCGCGTCCCAGGCCCGGGCCAGGGTGTTCATAGCGCAGGTGCACAGCTGGGACCACTGGGCCTGCGTGAGCTCGGCCCCAGGGTCCTGGGCCAGCCGCAGCAGCACCTCTGGCGGCAGCTGGGCGGCAGCATCTGCATCGCCCAGCAGCTGGGCAGCAGCTGCAGCACCCACAGAGCGCTCGGCTGCGGGGGGCGTGGCAGGGGCAGCAATGCTGCTGGAGGGGCTGGCGGCAGCTTCTGTGTGGGGGCTCAGGGCGGCGGCAGCTGCGCCGTCCGCCTTGCAGGCTGCCTCGCCGCAATCAGCAGCTGGTGCGGCGCCCGGGGCCTGCTGGTCGTCGCCACCACGCTGGCTGCCGTTGCTGCCGACCTCAGTGCTGACGGCTGCCGGGCCCTGCAGACAGCAGCGTGTCGGGCGGAGGGATCCACGGGCGCAGATGTTGAGCTGTCGCCATCCAGTGTGCGAGTCGCTGCGTGATTGATCCAACAGCCAACAGTGTCATCCCTGCTGCCCCAGAAACCGCACGCAAGCTGCATCTGTGCTCTTGGGGCATCCAGTATTGTCATGCAAAATGCCATGCATGCCCGGCCCGCTGATGTGGGGTCGAGCGAGCCGCCAGCTGATGGCTGGGCCGAGCTGCTGCCCTGTGTGTGTGTACTGTACCAGGTGACGTGGCCGAGCTCGGCGAACGGCTGGACTACGCCACATGGTACACTACACACGCAGGGCAGCATCTCGAGCCTGGCCTGGCTGGGGCCAGCCCCCCGCGCCCCCTCCCCTCCCCCACTCGCGCGCCCGCGCCCCCCGCCGCCGCCCCGGCCCAGCACCCCCGCTCCCAAAAACAACGGCTGACCTGTCACCTGAGCAGCCTTCTCCCTGATAAGGGCCGCCATGAGGGCAGATGCCCGCAGCGCAGGCGACAAGCCCTCGGTCAACATGTCAAACGCAGGGCGCCACAGCGGCTGCAGGTCGCCACCGCCCGCACCGCCCTCCGCCGCCGCCGCCAGGCGCGCCGCCGCGCAGGGCAGCTCATCGGCCAGGGCCGCCACGCGCTCGGCGGGCAGCGCCGCCGCCAGCGCTGCTGCCAGGCGGCTGGAGGCTGGGGCGCTCAGCACGGCGCAGGCGTGACAGACGATGCCTGCCAGCTCAGCATCGGAGGGCATGAGGGCGCCTGCGGCATCGCCCAGCGGGCGGCGGGCGCCCCTCATGGGGCCCAGCACCGCGACCGTTGCCAGTGGCAGCCAGGGCTCGCCCAGGGCGGGGGCGGCAGCTGCCAGGAAGCTGGCCAGGGCATCCAGGCTGAGGAAGGAGCAGGCTGCGCTGTGGTTGCTGGCCCAGGCCAGGGCATCGGTGAGGCTGCGGCCGCCATGGCAGGTCAGCAGGGCAGCCACAGCACCCGCCGTGGAGGGGGCGTCGTCACCGCCGCTGCCATCACTGGCAGGTGCAGACCCGCCCTGCTGCCAGACGCCGGATGCCGCTGCGTGCAGCAGGATGCACGCGGCAGAGCGCATCGGCAGCGACGGCAGCTGCGCATCGAGCGCGCGTGCAAACAGCGCTGCGTGCACCTCGCCAGCCGCAGCGGCTGCCTGGCAGGCTGCGGGTGCTGCTGCTGCCAGCAGGGCGTCCGCCAGCTGCTCGTCAGCTGCCAGCAGGCACAACAGCTGCGCCTTAGCCGACGCGTTCAGCTGCTGGTGGGCGCCGCAGCTGCTGCGGTCAGAGGGGTCAAACCGCAGCATGGCAGCCACAAGGGCCTGCAGCGGCGCCTGCCTGCTGCTGCTGCCACCACCCTCCTTGCCCTCCCCAGCATCAGGCCCCAGATGCGGCTGTGCAGCCGCCAGGATGGCGGAAAACGCTTGCGGCCCGTCCCTGTGAGGGCGCTGCAGCCACAGCGCCGCCACCACCCCCAGCAGCACTGGCAGGCGCCGCTCGGCCGGCAGGGCAGGCACCAGCTGGTGCACCGCGGCCGCCCAAGCGCTGGCCTCCACCCGGCCTGCAGGCGGCAGCAGGGCGGGACGGTGACAGACGGGTGGGCACCTACATGCGAGCTCCCTCTCCATCCTGCGCGCCCAGCTGCAGGCCAATAATGCGCCTCTGCCCGCCTCGCCCGCTTGCAGATTCACTGGCACAGCACAGCCATCTGTAGTGGAAGCACCAGTCCGTGCGTCTACGACCGCTCCCAGATGCGTGCACAGGTGCTGCCACCAAAGATGGCGGTGTGCTGGCAAGTCAATCCACAAGCAGGGGAATCGGGCACGCAGCAGACCCTGCAGCAGCCCCGCCCACGCAGGCAGGCTCCCCACAGCTGCCTCCCTCCCCACCTGCCGTGCGCGCCAGCAGCACCGTGTACAGTGGATCCGGCAGCCCGGCTGGCAGGTTGCCCAGCTGGGCAAGCATGGCCTCTGCCATGCCGTCTGGGGCGGCGTGCAGGGCGCTGATCATCAGGCGCCAGGGGTCGGCGTGGGGGGCCTGCACGGTCAGGAGGGCAGCGCAGCAGGGCAGGAAGGGGGTCAGCGTGTGTAGATGCTGGCAAAACATGCGTGCGCGGCAAGGCGCGCAGAGAGGGCAGGCTGTGCAGCCAGTCCTGCGACCTGCCGCGCAATAAAGTCGCATTGCATGTGAGTTGAGGCACGAGGGAGGGAGGGGTCGAGGCCATTCTGTGCGGCGACCCACATCTGGGCGGGGTGCAGTAGAAGCGTGATGATGATGATGGTGACGCTCACGTCACGACAGTCTTCATCGCGCTTCTACTGTACCCCAGCCAAACGCGGATCACGGCACAGCATGGCCGTGACAAGCCCCAAGATCAGGCATGCGCTGGCCCCTGACCTGGAGTGCCTCTGCCAGCTCCAGCAGGGCTTGGCGCGCTTCAGCCGCGCCAACGCAGGCGTCATCGCAGCCACCACCACCACCCACCGCGCCCTGCAGGGCTACCTGCGCAGCGGCAGCCTGCACACCCTGGCCGCCGCTGGCGGCTGCCTGCTGCAGGGCAGCTGCCGCACGCTCTGCTTGGGCCTTGCTGGGCGGTGCGGTGGCGTCAGCCGCTGCCTGCAGGGCTGCCTGCGCAGCGGCAGCCTGCTCACCCTGGCCGCCGCTGGCGGCCGCCTGCTGCAGGGCAGCTGCCGCACGCTTGGCCTGGCTGCTGAGCGGGTCCCTGCCCAGCTGCCCGCCAGCTGCTGCCTCGCTGTCAGCACCATCACTGGCCAGGTCCACCCGCTGCACCGTGGCCCCTGGGGCCTGCAGGCCCAGGCCGGCCAGCACCGCACCCGCCAGCACAGCGTCCTTGCCCAGCGACATGTCAGCAGCCGCCGGCAGCGCGCCCGCAAGCTGCGCCTGCAGCTGCTCAGGGGCATGGCGTGCCAGGGCTGCCAGCAGTGGCTGCACTGCAGCTGCTGGCGCCAGCTCGTGCACGTAGCACAGCAGCAGCGCCAGCTGCCAGGCAGCTGCTGCCTCGCTGGTGCCTGCGGATGGGGTGGGCGGGTGGCATGGCACGTCAGGGGCGCAGGTGGGGCAATGGAGACGCAGGCCTGATGGCACCTTGCAGGTGTAGCACTCGGCAGCTGTTTCCCACCACCTGGGGCCCACACCATGCTGCCACAGGTTGGGGGAGGAATGCTGGCCTGATGCATAGGCAGGCTCTCAAGTTCGACCGCGAGCTACCCGCGGTCAAACTGTGGAGCCTGCCTATGCATGAGGCCAGCTTCACCCCGAGCTGTGGCATTGCGTGGGCCAGAGGCAGCTGGGAGGCAGCAGGGCCCTGCAACACCTGGATCAAACAGGGACGATGCCACCAGCTCCGCATGCCAGCAGAGCGCTCATGGCGCAGGCCTGACGAGCACCAAGCTGGCCCACCAGCCGCTGCCCAAGCACCGCTGCAGGCACCAGACGGCTGCAGCAGACGACCGCTCCCCCGCACGCCCACCTGCGCTGCTGCTGGGCGCCCATGAGGAGCCGATGCCAGTGCCACTGCCACGGCTGAAGCCATGGCGTTGGGACCCCCGGGCCGGCACCAGGCCCCGCAGGTCCCCCAGGACTGTCACGACGGACTCAGGCAGCGCTGGGCCCAGCCTGCGAGGCATACGGCAGAGCCAGGAGTCCGGCAATGGTGAGTGTGGACCCGCAGCGTGTATGCACCAGTCCCTGCCCAGAAGCTGTTTCAGCCTTCAGGAGGGCAGGCTGCTTGCACGGGGAGGAGGGGGGTAAGCGGGGACCCCGGGCTGGGCATGCACCCCGGGCTGGGCATGCACCCCGGGCTGGGCATGCACCCTGGGCTAAGCATGCGCCCACCTGGGGGCACAGGCGGCCAGCATGGTGACAATGGGTCCCAGCGGCAGCTTCTCCCCCTCTTTGGCGCCATCCTGGCTGCTGTACAGCGCTGCCAGGGCAGCGGTCAGCTGGTCGGGCGTGTACGCGCCCGACGCTGCCTGTGTGGCTGCTGCCAGGTCCAGGGGGCAGCCGCCGTTCGCTTCTGCGTCAGCAGCGGCAGCTGCTGCAACCGCACGCAGCAGTGGCTCAGCGCGCACGCCCCTGGCGAGGGCAGCGATGGCAGCGCTGCAGATGCTGCTGCCGCTCGTCGTAGCGTCAGCGGCGGCGGGCATGGCAGACTCGGCCGTGCGCTCGCAGGCCGCGGGCAGCGCCGCCAGCAGCTCTGCAAGCTGCTGAAAGCCAAGGTCGTATGCCACCTGCTGCGTGAGGCACGCCGCCGCCGCTGGTGCTCGTGCGTGCACAGCCGCCAGCACGGACGCCAGCAGGGCAGCAGTCGGCTGCGGCAGCTGCCCGGCAGCTGCAGCCTCGTCGCCGGCCATGGCCGCCGCGGGACCGTCGGCGCCGCACAGCACAGCCGTGACGGCTGCTGGGTAGCTGAAGCCGGGAGCCGCCCCTGCAGGCGCAATGCTGCCATACGCTGCGTCTGTGGACACTGCTGCGGTGGCTGCAGCCATGGCAAACCGCAGGTCTGCCAGCAGGCGCACAAACTGCGCCAGCGGCGTGCCACCCAGACAGCTACCCGCCAGCTGCTCCTCACACATGGCCGCCAGCTGCGCGACGACCGCCCCTATGCCGCGCCTCTCCACCACCGCCGCCAGCACCGCGCCTCGGGCCTGGGCCCACCAGGCGGGGGAGCCGCCGCCGTCGGCGGCTGCAGGGCTGCTGTCCCCAGCTGTGGCTGCTGCGGACACGTCAGCATTCAGCAGGATGTGCAGGGCACTGGCCAGCGGAATGCGGCCCAGCACCGACCCCAGCTGGTGCACAGACCAGCGGCGCTTGACCATCAGCCCGCGCAGCGCGCCCGCCACGGCGGCGCCGCCCGCCGGCGAGCACGGGCGCCAAGCGGACAGGGCCACCAGAAAGGCCTCCAGCTGCTCGGCAGCTGCCAGAGACTCGTCCCAGGCATCCTCAGCCGGCAGGGCAGCCGAGGGTGCCGCCGCCACCGCGGCTGCCAGCGCCTGCAGCTGCGCGGTAGCTGCGTCGTTGTGGGGCTGCCTGGTGGGAACCAGGTGGCTGATGCTGATGCTGTCGCTGTCCTGCCAGGCGTCCTCGTCAGCGCCGCTGGGCCGGGGGTGGGCAGGCACGCTGGCTGCCTGTTGCTGCGGGGCAGGCTGGGCTGACGCAGCATCTGCCGTGCTGCCAGGAGACGCCGGCGGCTGTGCAGGCGCCTGGCTGTCAGGCAACCTCAGCTTCCCAGCACCTGCCTCTTCCAGCAGCGCAGCAGCGGCCGGGCTCAGGGTCCCTGCCGCGCCCAGGCGCTGCACCAGGTGCTGCAGGCTGGCAGCGTCGCGGCTGACGGCCAGGGCAGCGTACACGTGCGGCAGCAGCTGCTGGGAAGCTGGCGCCGTCACCGCCTCTACCGCAGGCAGCAGCAGCAAGAGCCGGTCCAGGTCCAGCTGCGCCGCTGACAGGGCGAGCAGCTGCACGGCAGCTTGGCTTCTCCTCAGCGGTGCGACCTGCGCCGCCAGGGACTGCACCGCGCCCGGCAGCTGGTGGGCGGCTGAGGTGGCGGCAAAGGGGGATGCAGGCGCCTGGGCAGATGCCTGGCAGCTGGTGAGCACAGCTGCACAGAGCCGGGTGAAGGCGGCAGCGTCCAGCACGCGGGCCAGGGCGGCGATGTGCCTGCACCCCACCTCCAGAGGCACACGCTGCAGCACCTGCATCAGCAGCTGCACCAGCCTGAAGTGTCCCCAGCCTGCAGCTGCCACGCCCCATGCCACCTCCAGCTGCTCCTGACTGAGGCCCCGGCCCCTCTGGGCCTGGGGCCCCTGGTCCTGGCCCAGCGGGTCCCCACTGGCACCGCTGGACAGGTCGGCCAGCGCCGCCACCAGCTGCTCATCATCCCAGCGGCCGTGTGCGCGGCTCTTGCTGGCGAGCGCCGGCGCGGGCGGCGCCACCAGCAGCCAGGCCTGCCCCCAGGCAGGCATGGGCAGCACGCGCAGCGCCGCCAGCACCTGGGGCGGCTGCAGCAGGGGAAGCAGCTGCTGCAGCAGCTCCTCCAGGGCTGCCGATCCCTGGGGCCCCGCCAGCTTCAGGGCAGCTTCCAGATCTGCCAGCTCAGCTGCCAGGCGGTCAGGGGGCAGCGCGGCCAGCAGCTGCGCTGCAGCTTCCAGCAGCGCAGCGAATGGCACTGCTGGCAGGGTGGTGTGGGTGGGGCTGTCGGTCTGGGGGATCAGGGCTGCTTCAATGACTGCGGCCAGGGTGGGCGCGCCAGCAGCTGCCAGGCAGCTGCCGCGCAGCACGGCCTCCACTGCCGCGCTGCTGTCGCTGCTGCAGGCGCCCACGGCAGCCAGCACCAGCAGCGCTGCCTGCGCCCGCGGCCGCAGCCGTGTGAGCAGCAGCCGCACGATGCAGCGCCACTTGAAGGCGGGCGCAGCTGCTGAGGCGGTGCCAACCCTGGTTGCAGCCGCCTCCGCTGCCGCGCACAGCACGGCCGCCACGTGTGCCGGCTGCACGCCGGGCAGGCCCTCCCACACCAGGCTGCCTGCAGGCCAAGCCAAAGGGTGTCAACTCACGCAGTGTTGCTGTGCCTTGACCGACACATGCAGCAGCAGGCTGATCCGAGCAATCCGGCGTGGCCTGGCGGCAGCCCCCGCCCCTCACCCTCAGATATTGCATCTGGTCTGAGGCAGCGCCCGCCCCTCACCCTCAAACTTGTCAATGCATCTGGTCTGAGGCAGCGCCCGCCCCTCACCCTCAAACTTGTCAAACGCGACCGCGGGCAGGCGCAGCTGCTGCTGCAGTGCCAGCTCAGCGTCGTTGTCGTCCACGGCCCCCAACACCTCTGTGAGCAGCTGGCTCAGCTCTGGGCGGGCAAAGTGAGGGATGCCCGTGGCAGCCAGCTGCAACAGGCAGGCAGGGGGGGAAAGGAGGAGCTAAGGCATGTGAGCTCTGGGCGCCCCGTGGCAGTGAGCTGCAGGCAACATCTCAAGGCAAGGCATGCAGCCTCCCCAGTACAGCAGCAGCAGGGTGCGCAGCCTGCACCGCACCTGCGGCTGCAGCAGCCAGTGCACCAGCAGCGCCTGCAGCGCCGTGGCGTGGCTGCCCAGGAGCGCCAGGGCAGCTGCCTGGAAGCCGGGCAGGGGCGACCTGCGGGGCAGACCAGGCCCTGAGTGCCATGTCAGGGCTGCGCACAGCGTCCCCAGCCACGCTGCAGCAATCAGCAAGGTTGGCATTCGCGCTTGCGTGCAGTCTGCCATGCGGCATACCACACGGTGCTGCTGCGGTTGCCGGCCGCAGCAAGCTACTACTGCCCACTGCGCGCACCTGGCATGCAGCATGGCCACCACCACCCCCAGCTGCAGCAGGTCCAGCTCCCGCCCGGCCGCCGCCAGCGCTGCAGCCACGCGCTTGGTTGACCAGCCCAGGCGCTCGGCAGCCGCGTGGCGCTGCGCCAGCGCCAGCGCAGCCGCCATGCGCTGGCTGAGCGGCAGCTGGCGCAGAAGGTGGCGGGCAGCTGCCCGGCTGCTGGCGGCAGCGCCAATCACGAGGTCACACAGGCGCCTGCGCTCCCCCTGGCCGCCGGTCTGGCTGGCGCATGCCTCCGCCGTGGCTGCCAGCTGCTCCAGCCAAGCAGCTGCCGCCATGTTCTGCTCAGGACGCCCGCCGAAGGCTGCGGAAGCGGCGCCTGCTGCTGCGACACCAGCTGCTGGGCTGCGGGGCGTGTCGCCGCCGCCCTGGCTGCTGCAGCTGCCGTCCGACGCCACGCTGCTGCTGTCGTCCCAGCAGGATGCGTCGTCCGGCAGCTGGTGGGAACCCAGGGCGCCGTCGGCAGGCGGGCCAGCAGGGCAGCCGGTAGGCTTGGGAGGCAGGCTCGAGCCGGCAAGGCCCGCGGGCGCATCATCGCAGGACGCTGCAGCCATGAGGGCAGGGTGCGTGAAACACAACGACAATCCCCATCTGCAAGCAGGACGATAATACGGGGCTGCTGGCAGCCAGGGGCGGGTGAGGGCCAGGGGCTGGGACAGGCAGCAGGCAAGCGCCAGCCCAACAGTCCAATGCACTCGCACCTGCTGCCTCCTTCTTGCGCCCTGCCGCCTTGGTCCGGCCTCCCGCCCGGCCCACGCCCTTGCTGGCAGCCTGCATGGCCATAGACAGGCCCGCCGCCAGCCGCGCCGCAGCGCTGCCACCCGCCAGCCCCGCCACGGTGGCACCCAGCATGGCCGCGCCCAGAAGCTGGGCGGTACCTGCCCCGCCCTGGGCCAGGCCGACGGCAGCTGGCGCGCCTGGGCCGGCGCCGGCGCCTGCGCCTGGCTGCTTGCTGATCAGCGCGGCATCCAGCAACTGCTGGGCAGCTGCCACGGCGCTTGCGCGTGCCTGCGCGTCTGCGCCGGTGGCGGCGCCTTCGGTGGCTGGGCCGGCGGCCCCGCTGGCCCACTGCTGCAGGATGGCTTGCAGCTCGTCCGGGCTGATGGGGTTGCCCTGCACAACGGGGGGAGGGGGGGAGGGCATAGGAATGCGCAACATCCCTGCATGCAGCGATCTCACTGGCATCTCACAAACCTGCAGCTGCAACGGCTGAGCCGGAGCCGCCACAGCACCCAGCTCAAGACCCTCTCAAGGGCACATCCCCAGGCAAGCCGCATGCTCCCTCCCACCCACCTCGGACAGCAGGGGCTGCAGCTTCTCGCTGAGTTCCTCGAACAGCGCGACCACCTGGGCAGCCGCCTGCTCCTGCACCGCGCCCGGCTGCACGGCAGCTGCCAGGCGCCTGCAGGGCGGGGCGGGGCGTGTCACGCAAGTTGGGCCGGCCACGCAAGTCGAGTGGTGCAGACAAGCGTCTGTGCATGCACAGCTCAGTCCAACAGGCAGGCCCTCATCCAGTTGACTGCCGCATGCAGGGCCACTGCCAGCGTCGTGCTATGGTCCATGTGCCAGTTACGGGCGGACTGTGCAGCGCGCAGCATGCGCGTGCTATGGGTGCAGGCGGCACCGCATCATGTGGCGGGGATGCATGGCATGTCGACACGCCACCCACTGTGCCAGATGCTGGCTGGTGGACGTCAGCACCGCCTGCAGGCAGCAACCAAGCCCAGCGTGTGTCAGCTGTGCAGGTGGCGTGTGCGCTGTTGCTGCTGCCAGTGCATGCATGCACACATCCTCCTCGTGCTGCTGGGCCGACGGCCCTGGGCCCGCAAACAGCGGGCACGCAGGCAAGAAAAGACCTTCACAGCGCGTAGGGCCTGCTCACCAGCAGCTTGTAGGAGCGCTGGGCGGCCAGGGAGGCCACACCGCCGGCCGCGGCGCTGCCGGGCGTCTCGACATCGGTGGCGGGTGCCGCGTCTTCAGTGGCGGGTGCGGGGGTGGCTGCGCCGCCCCCCACCTCCTCATCCTGCCTGCGGGCGTGAGGGCAGCACGGGGTCCAGTGGGTCAGGTGCCAGCTGGTGTGGTGGCGGCCCCGCTGCGGCATGCCCGAGCCGGGCGTGCATGCGCTTCGCCGAGCGGCAGGCGATCTGCGGGCAGGCCAGTGCGGCCGGCAGGCGGGCGGGTGGCACGCAGCTGCTGCCGCCCCGGTCCCCGCTGGATGCGCAGGCGAGCGTGGCGGCTGGCGCACCTGCCCGCATCCTCGAAGAAGGAGGACGCGTACCAGAGCGAGTCATTGTCTTGTGGGGGTGCTGCAGCGTCGCCTGCGCTGCCGCCCGGGCTGGCGGCGCTCTGGGTCACGGCCGCCCAGGCGGCGTGGTGCAGCGGCGCCTGACTGGGCTGGCCGCGACGGGACAGGGAGTGCAGCACCTGCAACCGGGGGCGGGGGGGGGGGGGGGGGCGCGAAAAGCCAGCCGGGGGCGGCGGCGCCGGCGGCGGTGGCGGCAGACCGGCGGCGTTTTGTATGCATGCAGGTCGCCCAAGCACCCGCGGGGCCCCGGATCCTTGCAAGCCGCCATGTGACATGCATTTGCTGGTGTCGAGCACGCTCGCGGCCACCCGCGAGGCCTGGGCAGGCCGCTTCAACGATCGCGCACCAGTATTCCCAGCAGGGCAGCCAGGAGCGATGTCTGCATCACCGGCGACCTGCCAGCCATCCTGGCAATGGTGTTCCACTGTCCATTGCGCCACGCGGCCGCTGTCACCAGAAACCGGTTGTCGGGATCTCGGAAACGAGGTCCCTCCGGCGGGCGCGGCCTGGGTTGCGGGGGTACTAGTGCGGGCCGTCGCAATGGCCGTACGATCAGCGCGGGGCGGGGCGAGCGCGCAAAGCGCGCCAACGCCGGGCCGCGTTGCAAGGACGAACAGCCCAGGGCAGGCATGCTGTGTTCACGGCTGAAAATAAGGACGCCGCCACGGACGCGTGATCCTCGATGCGAACGCCCGCGTCAGGTGCGGGCTGACTTCCTGCGACCGCGAAACGCGCCAGGCAGCCCGCGTTTCGGGTGTGCGAGGTTGGATCATCGAATTGCATTCGGG
>Ga0315905_10006128_pt1 | contig 12220 bp, 11 predicted proteins | sample LakEriMetagenome_5_FD_203522 | JGI IMG/M metagenome (GOLD analysis project Ga0315905, IMG submission 203522) | Freshwater fungal communities from buoy surface, Lake Erie, Ohio, United States - Buoy 4 MA121 | ecosystem: Environmental > Aquatic > Freshwater > Lake | place: USA: Lake Erie, Ohio...
TGTTTCAAGACTTTAATGATGTGTTCTTTTTCGATGAAATCCATGTGCATGGGTTGCTCAGTACTCGACTGCTTCAGGCGCTTGGGCAAGACATCTGCACTGATGCGCTCTTCGTTAAAAACATAGAGCCTGGAAATGATATTTTCTAGCTCACGCACATTGCCAGGGTAGGTATAGTTGAGCAAAATTTCTTGTGCTTCTTTGTCCAAGACCAGCTTTTTTGGCCGATGCAATTCTTTTTTCTTGGTGCTCAGAAAATGCTCCATGAGCAGCTTAAGATCGGTTTTGCCACGCTCCAGAAGGGTAGGGAGGTCGAGCTCAACGACAGACAAACGGTAATAGAGGTCCCATCTGAACTTCCCTTCTTCGCACAGCTTTGGCAAATTCTGATTGGTGGCGGCAATAACCCGCACATCGACTTTCTTGGCCTTGCCACCCAAAGGCATGATCTCTTTTTCTTGCAAGACACGCAGCAAACTTTGTTGCATATATGGCGAGATGTCGCCAATTTCATCCAAGAAGATAATTCCTTCATGCGCTTGTTCAAACAAACCAATGCTGTCTTTATCTGCACCCGTAAAAGCTCCTTTCTTGTAGCCAAACAAACGGCTCTCTAGCAGCCCATCCGAAAACGCCGAGCAGTTGATCGCAATATACGGCTTGTCTTGCCGCGCCGAATTCTTATGAATATACTTCGCCAAATTCTCCTTTCCCGTACCGCTCGCCCCAAGGATGAGTACACTCACGGCATCAACCTGCGCCACCTTCGCCGCACTCCCATACACTTTCTCAATCGAAGGAGTCAAAAAATAATGATCACCGCTAGACCGCTTGATCTCTTCCTGATGATACATCGCCGTCACAGGAAGCGAAGACTTCTCCAAAGCCACTTTCACCAACTCGGGCTTGTCTTTATCCTTCTGCCTAGAAAACTTCGCCTCACGCGTCTGATACAGCGTTGTATTCAGCCCCAGCGACATATGACACAAGTACCACACCAACTGCATAGCAGGCGTTCCTGGCGAAATATAAATATCAATCTTGTCATCCTTGCACTCCGCCAATATCGGCGCCACCTTAGACTGTATCTCCTGATGATCTATCGGGTCCGCAATATTCAAATACCGAACTTCCACAACCCGCTCCGGATACTCCTTGGCCATAAAGTTCAAGAAATGCGCAGCCCGCACATCCTCCTCCGCACGCTCCCCACCCGACAACACAATATGCCGATCATGATCCTTATAGAAATATTTATGAAAACCCGCCGTAGGCCCGTTGGGCTTAAATTGCCCATTTTCAAAGTCATTTTTTTGAGCTATCCAGGAAATTAGCGTTTTCATGTGTCAGGAATTGATAGGTGAAGGTGAAAAATGAAAGTTGAAATTTAACAATTTTGTTTATTATTAATTTTATTTTGTCAGTTAAAAAATGGTTAACTATCTTAGTGTCAACCAAAATACAATGTAATAAAACGTATTAGTATGAAGCATCTACTTACATTTTTGATGTTCCTTCCTTTTCTAGCTAACGCTCAAGCCCATTTGGGTGAATCATTAAGTGGCTTAAAGCAGCGGTACCCGGATAAAATATTTGAAATAAAATATACGACAGATGGGAGTAAGTACACGATGGCCGAGCAGGCATTAGGAACTTTCGTTTATTATTTTAACAATGAGACAGGTCTCACAGAAATGTGCATACAAATTCCGGATGACCTGCAGGCATTAAATACTCAAGTAGAAATCTACAATAAAAAATATGTCATTCTCTCAGAAACTTCTTGGAAGGCATATCTTGAGGGCGGAAGTACCATGAATATTAGTCTCATCTATAATGATGAGTACGAAACGTATATTTTCTATTACACGTTTTAAAAATCTTCAGCTTGTACGAAGTACAAAAAATGAAACCACTTTCCATCATCCTCGCCATCCTCCTTTTCCTCTGCCTGGTGGATATGCCCTACGGTTATTACCAATTTGTGCGCTTTGCCTCCGCTGCATTTTTTGTCTATGCTGCTTACAACGAAAATGAATCTGGAAGAAAGGAATTGGTTATTGTGTTTATTGTTCTGGCGATCTTGTTTCAACCATTCTTTAAAATTGCTTTGGGAAGAACACTTTGGAATATTGTGGATGTTGTTGTTGGTTTGGGATTACTTTTTTATTCAAAATCAATGTTCAAAACAAATAAGTAAATTCTGTAATTACAGGAAATTAAAATCAATTTTTATGGTAAAAAATATTACGATAATTTCAATTTTCATTTTCCAATATGCACTTAATTTCGCCTACTCGCAATCTTCAGCTAGTTGTGGGAAATGCGGAGGTGCGGTTTCAATTCACTCTTCAGTAGGTGATAGGTGCCCACATTGCGGTGTGATTTGGGGAAGAGAGAATACCAGTTACAAGGAAACATATACAACACCAAATTATAACTACAACAATTACAACTACAATAATTACTCGTTTCCGAATACTGGAAGAGCCTATGTAACTAGTAATTCTAACCTTAGAGCAGTCGCTTCAAAATCTGGTTATGTAAAAACAGTTGTACCTGCTTACTCTTATGTAACGGTGAAAGGTCGTTATGGAGAGTGGTATTCAGTATCTTATTCAGATTATCGATATACATATGAAGGGTATATCCATCGCTCACTGATTCAATTTTAATTAATAATGTCATGAATAAACTCTCTATCAGAACCAAGGTTGTACTGACTTTAATTTTATTGTTTTGTACTAGTTTTGGGTATCATTTTTATAATGTAACTCAGGTAAAAAAGGCTTTAGATAGTGCATATAAAGAAGAATTGAAAAAATTTGAGTCCGAAAAGAATATGCTTTACAGTAAGTTGATTAACCAAGATAAAAATGCAAGTCGGATTCTTGATTCGCTATACAGCCTAACAATTGAAAACGCTAAATCCTTCAATAATAAAACAGTTTCATTTTTATTTTTTTCAGAGAACATTAAGTATAATTTGATTGATTTTAAATACCTGAACACATTAAAGATAAAAGTAGAGAGTGAATTATATAACTACTATCAGCTTAAAAAGTACCGTAGTGGTATCGCAGAACTAAGTAAGATTTATGGATCGGCAACACAAAAATGGGAAGATAAACTTGATAAAGAAAAATTCTTTGAAATTACGACTTCAGATAACTGTAGACCATACTTCGAAAACAGCGATAAATACCGCTTAAAAGATAATGCCATCTCGGAATTCAATCGATTTTTAGCTGATTATACTGTACATCAAAAAGAACTTCAAAATCAAGATATCCAGATTAAGGGTAAGTTAGAGAATCAGTTGAATAAAATTAGTTCCACTTTAAATGCCAATGCCAAACGTCTTTTGTCGGAGAGTTTTGACAAATCTGAAGCCATCAATAGTGATTATGAGTTTTTTAAATTCAAATGGGCTGGGGAGGAAGATTTTGCATATGAAATTGCAAAAAAATCAATAGACCAAAGTTATATTGATAATACCCTAGAAAAGGTTTATACAGAGCAATACCGACTCAATTCGCTTACTAATGGGTCTATGCCATATTCTTACTGCTATGGGGGCTCAAATTCAGGTAGTTCGTCAATAAAAGTAAATGCAGGTCCTGAAGATGTTTTGGTAACAGTAAAAAACAATCGAAATGTCGTTGTTCGGCATGCTTACGTAAAAGCGTATAGGACGTTTAGAATCAATGTGCCTAACGGGAGTTATCAAGTATTCTTCTATTATGGCACAGGATGGAATCCTAAAAAATTCATGAAAGATACCAATTGTGGTAGGTTAGTTGGTGGCTTTGTTTCGAATGAATCCGTATCACGTGATCCAGATATTCTTCAGTTGTATAATCAAGAATTGCAATATACGCTAAGCAAACAAACAAATGGTAATTTCAGTACATCTGGAAGTTCAAAGTTTGAGGCGTTTTAGAATAAAAATTGGTTGAATTTAATTCATTGTTATTTATTATTCATCAAATGATTTTGATTTTTCGAATATTCATAATCAATCAGGATATCATCTAATCAACTATATTAGAGTCAAATTTGATATGGCAAATATTCGAAAATTTCTTTACATATTACTATTAATTCCGACGATTAGCGCGAAGGATCAGACTGTTTATATTTGTGTCTCACCAAATGCACCGGCCTATCATTACATTCGGAATTGTAGAGGATTAAATCGATGTACTCATCACATTATTCAAGTTTCTAAATTTGAAGCTACTAATAAATACAATCGTCGTAAATGTGGGTATGAATAATGGGTAGAAGATTATTCATAGCATTCATTAAGAATTTTTTCAATCATTTTAGAAGAAGTTTGTTCATGCTTTTTAAGAGTAAGAATAAACCGGAAATGATGATAAAACTTTCTGAAAACAATTCAGTTGTTCGAAAAAATGTTCTTCAGTTTCAAATCGAATTGCAGAACATTCTCTTTTTGATCATTAATGGAAGTATATATCCTGTCCTTCATGATTATACGCAAATACGCTTGAATATCCCATTAACGAAAGGGAGTAATGTCATTGAGTTCATAGCTGTTAGTTTATTTAAAAGAAAAAGGCAGACGATAACTTTGGATTCGCAGTTAATTGTGAGCCTTGCTAAATTGAACCCACCCCAAAAAAAACTAATAAAACCCCTGGTAATTAATAATCTAAATCCTCAAATTTATAGTTTAAAAGAACCTAAATTGTCTTCTAGAGTATTGGTTAATTTGAATCGACCAGCGAGTATTTTACTTAAAATCAAAGGACTCAATTTGAAATATGATACAGACGATTTAGAATTAGATCTAAATAAATCCTACAAATATGAATAACAACTATTACAAAAGCCCAAAACCATCTTGGTTAATGCGTCAATTTTGGAAAGCTTGCGGGGCAGATGCTATTTTACTGGAAAGAAGTACATATACTGATCAGATCAAATATTTCTGTCTAGGCGGTATCGTGGTAGCGACCGGTGTAATGGCGGCTTTAGCTGGAGGGTATGCCTTTTATACCATTTTTGAACCAAAGGGATCCGCTTTGGATACGGAAATTCACTTTCCAACTGTTTTTCTTTCCGCTGTATTCGGTATAATTTGGGGGTTGATCATCTATAACATAGATCGATTCATTGTAACTTCTACGGGTAAAGGAGATGGAACGGAAGCAATTACGAGGCAGGAATTTAAAAGTGCAATTCCAAGAATAATAATGGGAATGATCATCGCTTTAACAATTTCTAAACCTATTGAAATTAGAATGTTCAAATCTGAAATAGATCAAAAGTTGTTTCAAAAACAGCAAGATATTAAAGAAAAAGACAAACAAGAGGCAGAGAAGTCTTATCAAGTTGATATTAACAAACTTCAAGTCAAGAAGGATAGCTTAAACAATGTCACAAATTTTTTAGAACAGAGATACTATCGATTAGAGGAGATTGCCAGGCAAGAATTAGATGGGACTGGAGGGTCAGGGAATGCTAACAAAGGACCAATTTATGTAGAAAAAGAAGAAGATGCCACAAACGCTAAAACAAATTGGCTCGAGGTGAAAAAAACGAATGATAAGCAAATTGTTTTACTCGAGAAGGCTATAGATGATTTAGAAAAAGAAAAGATTATAAAGGTCAAATATGCCGCTGAAAAAGCGGATAAACTGGATGGATTATTAGAAAGGCTCAAACTCGCACACAAAATTGCTGGTTTTTGGATATCACTATTCATAACTCTTCTTTTTATGGTTATTGAACTCACTCCAATTTTCTTTAAAATGATGTTGATTAAAGGACCTTATGATTATATGGACGAAAATGTCAAGGATTTGGCGCGTGCGGAGGCAGGGATAGAGGTGATTTATAATTTTTATAAATCAGCTGATGAATTGAAAAATGATTCAACTACTTTATCTGAAAATAATATACATAAAAACAAATTATTGGATGGTTATGACGTAAGTAAAGTCATAAATCATGCAGCTGAACTGAAAGCCAAGGAACGACTTTTAATTTTAAAAGCGCAAGAAGAATTGAATGAAGAGATCGTTCGAATCTGGAAAGAAAAGAAATTGAATGATATTAATGAAAATCCAGATAAATACGTCGACGAACAGCAATGAAGTGTTTTATATGGACAATGGCAGGGGCCGAATGTGAATTATTAGAACGATCGGGAAAGGATAGTCAATACAGTTTTTTTGTCATTGGCCTCCTTTATCTTATAATTATTGGCTTGACATTTATTGGATTTTTTGGACTCTTCTGGGGAGTATTCAGAGGTGAAGTATCCGAAGATGGTGTTGTACAATCAGTGCATTACCCTTTTTTTACGGCGCTAATTGGAGGACTTGTGCTTGGATTTTTAGTAAGCAATATCTACAGGCTTAATTTAATCAGCCTAGAGCCCAAGACGCTACCAGTAAAAGAAGAGAATACTTCACTGGTCGTAACGCATGCTTTGCGCTATACCACTGTTTTGCTTTTTGCCTTTTTCGTGAGTAAGAATATCGAAATGGAGATCTTGAACATTATGGAGTCAGCAGGTATCTTCTATTTCAATTTGAATGAAGGCTACATAGATCACATGGTTAGAATGAACAAAGAACAATCATGGTTGTGGATCATCACGTTTGTGATTGGATTTATTTTTCTCTTTCCGATCTTTTTACGTCGGCGATTGAATAAATCGTTTGAGTATTATTCACTTAAAGAAAAACGTGATATTCGATTAGTTCGGGAACAATACGAAGAATTCTTGATGATAAAGAATCAAATTTTGACTAATTTCTATTTGAAGTACAAAGCTGTAGGTATAGAAAAAAGGTATAATTATCAAAAATTATACAAAGATGAGCCCTTCAATACGAAAAGAATTGATATTGAACGTGATTTAGGCACAAGTGATGATTTTCTTGATGCGGTTCTTAAAAACAAATAATTGGAGCCATACAAAGAAATAGTAAATTTTAAAGAATACCACTTCTTTACAGGGTATGCTGATCTCAAGTATGGAGCTGATTACAACCGCTATCGATCTGAAAAAACAAACAATGAGCACTTTATCCATCGTATCTATTATGACATAGAAATTTTCACGGTATCTAAATTGCCCTCCGAAGAAGAATTTAAAAAATGGGAACCTAATTTTCAACTGAGCAGAATAAAGGATAACCTAATCACTATTCATTTTGAAGGCAAAGAGTATGGGGTAAATGCTGATGTAATTTACCTCAATGAATCCTTTAAGCCTTCTCACGTTCAACGGGAAGGAGATGAATTGCACGGTGACTTTGTCATGGTCCCTGTAGCTTTCAAGATTCACAAGAAGTCATTAGGTTTCAGGTGCATTCCTAATTACCCTACAGGCAATATCGAATTCCGTGGAGGCGTTGAGTACCACGAGTATACAACCGGCGGTATAGAACCGGATAGTGAGACGTGTAGCACGGAATGGCGCAGGAAGTCAGATGAACCATTGTGTGCGAAGGATCAACCAACAGGAAACCGAGAGGATTTAGGAAGCTGTTATCGTTTGGAATATTTCAGTGGAGAAATGTCTTCAGATAGAATAAACTGTCTGACCTATTGGGGAGATTGGGTTTGTGAAGAAGAACCAAATTGTGAAAAAGATAAAGCTACCGGAAGACGACAGGATCGAGGAAATTGTTATCGTATAGAATATTACACCGGTGATCTCAATGCGGATGGAAAATCCTGTGAAACCTACTGGGGCGAATGGATATGTGAAGATAGGCCAGGATGCTTGTCAAGAATCGGATGTCTTGGAATATTGTTTTGGCTTATTGCAATTATCTGGGCATTTTTCTGCATCAATTGGGCAATTGATTACGGTTCTTTCTTGCCAATTCTTTTTGGAATTGGATTGCCGCTCTTATTAGCTGGCTTGGGAACAGCAATCAATTTTCTTGGAAAGTATTCGCTAAGTATCGGAAGAGTCTTTAAATGGTTGATGAACCTTGTTTTATTCTTCATAATCTTGTCAGTTCTTAACGGATTGTTAAATTTCTTTGAGGGAGGTGATACTAGTCGAGATTATTTTCCAAAAGAAGATAATGCCTATGATGAACAGAATGTAGTTGACGTAGATCCTCAAAATGACCTTGATGGTGGGCGTATTCCTGATTCAGATCAAGCTCGTCGTCAATGTAAACGAGTTCATTTGAAATGGACGGGACATGAAGGGCAACATTATCAGGGTGCTTTTGATATACGATTGGATGAGTTAAGACAAAGCTCGTACAACTTGAGGCAGGCCAAGGATATACAGATGAATAGTTATGCTCAAGTGTATAATTCGGTTTATTCGGTCGACAAGAATTACCTGAATAGCCTTTATTCAATGCTTGACAGCCTACGTTCGGTAAATGGTCAGCCCAAGGTGCAATTTGCTAAGTCTATCGTTTCGATGGTGCAATCCATTAAGTATGTATTAATCTTGGAGCAAAGTTGCGACGATCGTGGTTTATTGCAAAATAGAAACTTACGACAAATGTTAATGGAAGGGGTGCCTTGTGAAGGTAATGCTCCATATGGGATAAAGACGCCAACTGAGTTCTTGACAAGCTTGAATGGAGATTGTGATACAAGGACACTGTTATTGTATACTATCTTTAAACATTACGGATATAATGTAGCTATCCTGAACAGTGAATACTACGGTCACTCCATGTTGGGGCTTTCATTGAATGGACTTAAGGGTGCATACAAATCTCTTGGAGATAAACGTTACTATTTCTGGGAAACGACTAATAAAGGATATTACCCTGGTCAGTTGACTCGTGAAATGGGTATGTTGAATTATTGGAAAATAGTAATAAATTAGAGCCATGGGAAAAATAATAATGAACAGTATTGAGGTGCTAACGCTAGTAGGAATGATCTACGGACTGATGCGCTATTGGCGATGGAAATTGATGTTCGGGTACGATATCGTTCTTCAAAATCATGCATATGGTATTTTTATGGCTGGTCAGATAATTACTTTACTGATAATTATGTCGAGTAGTATTGATCCTCAGAATAGTGTCTATATTGAAACATTATCTTTCTTCGGCAAAGGAGCGCTGGATTTTTGGACGGTTATTGGCATTCAATTGTTCGGGGTCGTCTTTTTATTTATGTTGGCGAATGTTTTTGGCCATCTACTTATCAGAATGGTCCTGAATAATAATGGACTATATGATGAGATAAAGGATGGGAATATTTCTGTTTCATTGATTGTTACTTCTTTCATTCTTTCTATCGGATTCGTTTCAAGTTCTTTCGTTTTGAAACCATATATTTTTGATTATATAAGTAGTAAAGCCAATCTTGTTCCTTTATTTTAGGTAATTCCTTCAAGACACAAATGTCATACAAATATTTCCTCCCAAAAGCCTGTAAGCTGTGAGGAATCTAATCTCACAATGTTATTGATATTGTTGCATTTATTCGTTCTCGTTCCTAAAAGGCTTCGGATACCGAACTTGGCACAGTGCTGAAATTTCCTCCAGTGACTCTTCTAAGTGTGTACGACATTGATTGATTGTATAAGTACAACCATTCGGGATCTTTTGAAATTGATTCAAAGTAAATGAATCCACCTATGATAGGTCCGCAGTAAGCATCTTTCATTCTCTTTTTGGGGTTCCATCCAGTACCGTGGTAAAAATGAACGGTATAAGTGCCATTTGGAACGTGTAAAGTAAAGCCTCGATTAGCTTTAACATAGGCATGTCGGATTACACGGTTAGAAGTATTTTTGATCATAACTAATGCATCAATATTTCCGGCGTTTACTCGCACAGATGAATTTCCAAAATTGTTTCTGCCGTAACAATAGGCGTAGGGCATTGAACCATTAGCTAATGAATTATTCCGATAAAGTTCATTGTACACGATATCCATCGCATCTTCAAGGATTTTTTCATCAATGACCTTTGAAGGGATGGTATATTCAAAATTGCCCAGAGATGCACTTTCAAATTTAAAGTCCCGGTAACCGTCTTTTAAGGCTTGATTGTTCTCAAGTTGTCGGTCAAGTAGTTTCTTTTCTTTTTGTGAAAGTCCATCTTTTAATTGTTGAATCCTCTCCTGGTACTCGGTCTCAAGTCGATAACTGTCTTGTTTGGTTTGTTCTTCAGATATCGTTAGTTCATTCAAAAAGCGGTCGAAGTCTACAAAGGCATTCTTATCGAGGTCGTATTCTACAATTCCTTTGAAATAGGGACCACAATCGTAGGTTATGTATTGCTCAAAGAAACGTCTCTTCCCAATTTTATTGGCCCATATTCTGGCACGAGAACCGTGTTTTTTTTCCAATTCGTTTAGTTGTTGTTCGAACTCTTTGTCAGCTTTCAGACGCTTGGCCTCGCTGTATATCCTACTCGAAGTACAATTGGCGTAATTCAGGTCGTAAGAATTAATTCTTAAGGAATTATAGTAAATGAAAAAGCCAATTATTGTATCACGGCTTATTCTTGCGTGTAATGGGTCAAACATTCGGTCATACAACGCTTGTTCTTCAGGAAAATGTGACAAGAAAGATGCTTTGAGTTGATCTCGTTTAGTATTGAGTCGGTTTTGTTCTCTTGACTCTCGAATCGCGATTGAACTGGCCTCTGCAGCTAAGTTGCTCAAGTGAATCACATAAGGAATAACAAAGAATATAAAGATTGCCCCATATAATGAGATAAAGAGATTGCGTCGGTTTAGTTTGTTACGTAGTGACAATTCTTGTTGAGAGTTTCGTAAATAAATTCAAATAATTTGATCAGTAAATTTAAATTAACAAGCTAGAAATTTAAGGTTGACCGATATTAACATGAACCAAAAACCATTTTTTAAATATATAATTTATTCGATAAATAGAACAAGGCCCTGCTGAAACTAAAGTCGATTATTTATTCAACCAACCCATTTCGCTAGCTGCTTTCGAGCCAAGGTTATGACGAATTACCCGCTAAACAGAGGTGCGAGCGGCAATTCTCTATTTTATGCATTGGATGTGATTAACAATTTTCACACGTTAAAGAGTTTTATGGTCAATAAAACTCGAGAATAACTTACTAATACCAACTAAATTCACAAAAACCTGATCATCATCCAGCACGAATTTACCTTTAAAAGAATCCCATTCTGTGTAATCGTAGTCTGCCAAAAAAGGGAAAACTTTTGAATGGATAAAATCTGCAATGCTGTCCCTGAGTTTGACCTCTGCTTCTGTGCCAATTACAATTTTAATGTGTTCGCGTTTTTCGCTATCCCATTCATAGAACTCACCAACCTTGACTCTTTTAAGATAAACTTCAACAAGTGGACCGCCTTGTATATTGAGCCGAACTTTGAAGTAAATGCTTCGCCTAGTTTTAAGGTAATCGTAAATGTCTTTTTCGAGTTGTGTGTACATAATTCTAAATTAAAAAGATTTATTCAATAGCTGATGCACAGCAAGTTAAATTGTAAAACGTAAATAGTTTACTATCTACCAAGTGTAATTTTGTTTTCAGTAAAAATAAAAATATGGCAACAACAACATCATTTATTTTGGCAGGTAAATCTCATCCAAACGATGGCGGGATCAACATCTATCATTGTATACAGTTAACCGAAGGTTCTGCACCTGCTTATACTATGCGTGCATGGGTTGAGGATGAATTAATCTATCCGGATATGGCCCAGGATAAAACTAAGGTCATTATTCCGACAATCGAAAATGCGTTAGATGATCTTTTACTAATGATCATGGTTTGGGCCGTGAAGGATATGTCAGATGTTCATTTCTCGGTAAATGATAGAATTGAAATGTATAGTATTCCTGATAAGGAACGGTTCAAGTTGTATGCTCTAAGTAAGCAATTAGCGGCAAAAACAGCTCTCAAATTAGTTATAAATTTAATTGATTCTAAAAGTTTATTAAATGAAAATCAGTTAGCTCAATTAGCTGATTACGGGATTGAATTTCAAGTCTTAAAGTAGTATATTTATCTCAGTAATAACCTTTTAAATATTAGAGTTAAGAATGAGTTGGGAAGACACCAAACTAACGAAGTTAGGGATAACTATTGATGAATATCTTGTAATGCTTGACAACAATGAAAAAACTGACATCGCAGAACTAATTGAAACAAGACTAATTGAAAGATATATTGCCCCTTTTGAGATGAAGTCTACAAATAAAAGTGGTTTCAGTATGATGGCAATTGCTTGTTTATTA
>Ga0315905_10006129_pt1 | contig 12219 bp, 11 predicted proteins | sample LakEriMetagenome_5_FD_203522 | JGI IMG/M metagenome (GOLD analysis project Ga0315905, IMG submission 203522) | Freshwater fungal communities from buoy surface, Lake Erie, Ohio, United States - Buoy 4 MA121 | ecosystem: Environmental > Aquatic > Freshwater > Lake | place: USA: Lake Erie, Ohio...
AGCATCCTGTTGCGGTGGACCCACACGCTTTGCAGGAGGCCCATGAGGAAGAGGTTCATGACGAGGAAGGTGCCGCCGTAGCTGATGAAGGGCAGGGGAAGGCCGGTGATGGGGAGCAGCCCGATATTCATGCCAATGTGCTCGAAGATGTGGGCAAAAAGCAGGGCAATAATGCCGGACACGATGAGCCTGCCGAGGGCATCGCGGGCAAAGAAGGCGACGGTGAGGCACATGACGAGCAGAAAGAGAAAGAGCCCCAAAAGTGCTGCGGCACCGCGGAAGCCAAAGGTCTCGCACACGACGGCGAAGATGAAGTCGTTGTGCGAGGTGAGCTGGGGGAGGAGGCCGAGCTGGAGGAGGTTCTTCATGTTGTCGGGCATCTCGCTGGTATCGAGGCCCTTACCCTGCCACCCGGAGGAGCCGACGGCGATGAGGATATTGGTGAGCGCCCAGCCTTCCTCTTTGATGTTCACTTCCTTGCCCTGGAGGAGGTCGAGGGTGACGTCGATGCGCTTCCGCTGGTGGTCCTTGAGGCCGAAGAAATAGACGGGCGGGATGACGATGAGGCCGACGAGAGCGGAGGCGATGAGGCAGCGGAAGGGGATATTCCCCACGATTAGCATGACGACGGCCACGGGCACGATGACCATGGCGGAGCCGAGGTCGCCCTGCTTGAGCATGAGAAGAAAGGGGATGCCAAAGATGAGTCCGCTGACGATGAAGCGGACCATGTAGTGGCGCATCCAGGGGAAGAGTTTATGGGCTTCCCCGAGGACGACGGCCATGAGGAGAATGGTAGAGGCGATGGCGAGCTGCGCGGGCTGAAAGACGCCAATGCCCGGGAGGCGCAGGCCGATCATCTGCCTGTTCACCTCGACGCCAAACTTAAACACGGCGGTCACGAGCACGATGCTGACGACATACATGATGACCGCGCCCCACTTCACCCATTTGTAGTCGATGAGGGCAGCGCCAAAATAGACGACACTGCCGAGGAGGATCCAGTTGATCTGCTCGCGCCACTTCATCATGAGGTCAGCGTGCTCGCCGTCGCGGAAGTGGACGGCGGCGTAGATGGAGTAAACCCCGGCAGTGAGGAGCAGCGCCATGATGGCATACAGGATCCAGTGCATGCCGAGGAATTTGCGGAACAGTGGGGTCATGGCGAAACGGGGCCGGCGGGCGGCGCGGGCGAAAAGTCAGCCGAGGATTTACCGCAACTGGCGGGTCGCTGCGAGGAGATTTTTGGGCGGGAGCGGAGGAAATTAGCGCAGGACTTCCAGGAGACGGAGCATGAGCCAGATGGCGGTGCCGGTGATGGCGAGGGAGGTCAGTTGCACCGCACTGCGGAGGACGGCTTCACCTTTGCGGCTGCAAAACCGGCGCAGGCCAAAGGCGGCGGCTGCATTCACCAGCGGCAGGATGACGAGCAGGGCCATCCACTGCCGGGCTCCGGAAAACAGATGCGGCTGGACTTGACTGAGGGCGAGGCCAAACCACAGGCTGCCCGCGAGGAGGAGCGTGCGGCGGCGCAGCGGCGGGGTATCGCCGGCCCAGGTGTAAATATTGTCCATAGCGGCGAGAATCGTGGCGGCACCCGCTCCGATGATGAGGAGCCAGGAGGGCAGGGCGAGGAATTCCGCGCCGAGATAGGCCCCGAGCCAGAGGACGGCGGCAGCCTGGATATGGATCGTGCGCAGCCCCGTATTCAGGCCGAGGGCGGCGGCAAAGAGCAGCCAAAGGACGGCCCATTCCACTGGCATGGCACGGGTGGCGAGGCTGGGGGCGGCCAGCGAGGGGGGGGCGTCCGCCGGTTTCACGGCGGGAAAGCCGGTATTGAAGCTGAGTTCCTGGTCGCGGACGAGTGCGCCGAATTTCAGTGGTGTCTGCCCCGGCGGGCCGTAGCGGTAGGCATAGCTCAGGTCCCACGGGACGCCGGGGGCGGATGGGAATTCTTTGCACATCGTCTGGACGAAGCTGAGGACGGCGGGCGGAGCGGAGAGCGGGTAGTCGATGGTGTAGCGGAAGTGCGAGCGGTCCACGCCTTCGAGGCCGGTGAGGATGCGCTTGGGCGGCCGGATGTCGATGATGGTGCCGGTGAGGACTTTGCCGTCGGCTTTGACGGTGAAGTGGTCGAGCAGGTAGCCGCGGTGGCGTTCGGCGTATTCGGCGGCGAGTTCCACCTCCACACTGCCGTCTTCGGCGGTTTCCAGTTTCTGCACGACGATGAGTTCGCGCACCGAGACGTCGAGCTTGAGGGTGACTTTCTCTGGCGAGGCTTCGATCCAGACGGGGTTCTGGAGAATGGGATGCGCGGCCGCCTTGAGGGCGCTGAAAAGTAGCAGGGCAAGCAGCAGCAGCGGGCGCATGGCGGAAGCGGGCTCAGTCGTGGCTGACGTCGGAGGGAGCGGCTTTGTCCTTTCGCGCCGGGCGGGCCTGCATCCAGGCCATGATGGCCGGGGCGATGCTGATGCCGATGACGATAAAAACGATGATCTCGAAGTGCTCCTTCACCCACGGGATATTGCCAAAGAGAAAGCCGGCGGTACAGCACACGAAGACCCAGACAAAAGCGCCGAGAATGCCAAACGCCACGAAGCGCCGGTAGTCCATGCGGCCGACGCCCGCGACGAACGGCGCGAAGGTGCGCACCAGGGGCACGAAGCGGGCCAGCATGACCATCTTCCCGCCGTGGCGCTCGTAGAATTTTTGCGTGCGGTGGAGGATGTCGGCATTGAAGAAGGCGGACTTCTCGCGATTGAAGACCTTGGGGCCGGAATAGCGGCCGATCCAGTAGTTGAGATTATCGCCGAGCACAGCGGCGAGCGGCAGGGCCATGAGCAGCACGGCGAGGCTCAGTTGGCCGTTTTGTGCCGCGTGGGCGATGGATTCGTACCACGGGACGCCTTCGTTGAACTGGAGGCCCTCCTTAGGTGTGCAGAGAGCGCCGGCGACGAAGAGCAGGGAGTCGCCCGGCAGCCAGGGCATTACCACGAGACCGGTCTCGCAGAAGATGATGAGGAACAGGATGGCGGTGAGTTGCACCCGGCCGATATCTTCCACCCACCACTGGACATACTGCTGGAGGTTGGTGATCACATCCCAGCTGAGCTGAAGGAAATTCATGTCCTGGGCGTTGGCCAGTAGGCTGTGATCCATGCGGGGAGGAGAGGGGGCGGGGGCTATGGCAGCGGGGTGAGCGGCCAGATGAGGGGTATCAGCAGACTGCAGAGAATCCAGAGCAGAATGGTGAGGGGAATGCCTATACGCGCGAAGTCGCCGAATTTATATCCGCCGGCATTATAAACGAGCAGATTGGTCTGATAACCGATAGGGGTGGAGAAGGCGAGCGTGGCACCGAACATGACGGCGATGATGAAGGGCTCTGCACTGTAGCCGAGCGCGTGGGCGGTGGTGATGGCGATGGGGGTGAGCAGGATGGCGACGGTGTTGTTGCTGAGGAATTCCGTGAGCACCACGGAGAGAAGATACACGGCACCGATGGCGATCCAGGGATTCCCGCCGAGGCTGCCGGAAAGCTGCTGGCCGATGACCTGAGAAAGACCGCAGGCTTCCATGCCGCGCCCGATGGCAATGGTGCCGGCAATCATGAACAGCAGGCGCCACTCCATGGTTTCGTAAACCTCCGAGGCATCGAGGCACTTGAGCAGTACGCAGAGCACCGCCCCGGCGAGGGCAAGGGCTTCAAAGCCGAAGTCCAGTCCGGTGAGCGCATGGAAAACGCTTTCGGCACCCTCCCAGGGGAGTTCGGAAAGCGCTCCGAGGACCATGACGAGCGCGAGAATGGCGACGGAGAGCCACGCCTTCTCCGTGCGCGGCCGGGTGTCCTTCGGTTTGGTCAGGTTGATGAAACCGCGCTCTTTGAAGAGCTGATTCATCTGCTCCGGCGGGCCTTCGAGGAGGAGGGCGTCGCCCATCATGAAGCGCATGTCTTCAAAGCGCTCGCGCAGATTCACCCCCATGCGGTGCACGGCGAGGATGATGACGCCGTAGCGCTGGCGGAAATTGAGCTGCTTGATGCTCTTGTGCAGCAGCGCGCTGCCGGGGCCGAGCACGGCCTCCATGATGACGGCCTTTTCGGTTTTCACGCCTTCCAGGCCGAGCGTGTCTTGCGGCACCATCTCAATGCCCTGCGTCTGGCGCACGCTCATCACGTCCTCGAGCTTGCCTTTGAGAATGAGTTGGTCGCCCCCCTGGAGGACGAGTTCCTTCCAGTTGGCCTGCACAATGGCGCCCTCGCGGATGACTTCGATGAGGCGGATGCCCCGCACGCGGCTCAGCGGCGTGTCGGTGAAGAGCCTGCCGACCATGGGCGAGTCCGCCGCTACAAAGGCGCGCGTCAGGTATTCGCGGGCCGTGGTCTCATCGATCATTGAGGACAGGGCCACGCGGTCCGGGAGGAGCTTCTTCGCGAAGAGGCCGAGATAAATGAGTGTCAGGGCCATGACGGCGATGCCGAGCGGGGCGACATCGAAGAGCCCGAAGTGGTAGCCCTTCTCCGCGGCCTTGGTGACCACGTTCATGTTCGTGCTCGTGCCGACGAGGGAGATCATGCCGCCGGCGACTGTGGCGAAGGAAAGCGGGATGAGCAGCCGGGAAGGAGGGGTGCCCTGCCGCCGGCACACGGCCATGACGATGGGCATGAAGATGACGACGAGCGAGGTGTTGTTGCAGAATGCCGAGATGAGGCCAGGCACCAGCATGATGAGCCAGAGACTGCGCGCCGCGCTGTTGCCACTCGCTTTTTCATACAGCAGCCCCAGCCGTGCGATGATGCCGGTGCGCTCCAGTGCGGTGCAAATGACCAGCATCCCGGCAATCATAATGATAGAGCGGTCGGCAAAGGCTCCGGTCGCGTCCTTCACCGGTAATATTCCGGTCAGCACCATGGCCATCATGCCGGTGAGCGCGGTGACTTCCGGCGCGAGCCGCCCGCGGATGAACGAGATGAGCACCAGCAGCAGGATCACACTGGCGATGATCTGCTGGGTGTTTTGGGCAAAGGCGAGGACCGTGACGGGGATGGGCATGTAACTTTTATTCTGTCAGCGTCAGTGCTCCTGCTGCGCAACGGGAGATTGCACAGGCATACCGGGATTGACGCCCGGATGAATACTGGTAGCATCCACCCCGCACTGCCCTCCGGCGACAGATCTCCCGCCATGACTCCTGGCCTGAAATGCCCGCGTTGTGCCCAGCCCGCCGAGCCTGGCGGAGAATGCTGGCCGCACTGCGGATTTTCCCAAAGTGTGGCGGATGATGCGTTTGGTGCCGATTCGTTGCTCGTGGAGGGCGTCACTGGTGCAGCAGGAGTGCTGGGACCAGATGGGGCCGCGCGCATTACGGCAGTGCTTTTAGCTTTCGAGCGGCAGTTTCCGCAGTTGTTTGATCTGGTGTATTGTGGGGCGATGCTGCGGCAGTTGAGCTTGCGGTAGTTTGGCTCGTGGCTGCTCAACCGCGCCATCGTCGCGGATGTCGGGGCCTCGCGTCCGAATGAAAACGTGGGGGGGTTGGTCATCGTCTCGCATGGCCGCTCGGTTGCCCTGGTGCTGCGCTACTTTCTGGAATGCTACCCCGATGAACGCGACCTCACCCGGATACTGGAGGCCGGGCGGCGGCATTTTTACCATGTAGAATGGGCCGCTGCGGCAGCCGATTGTGTTAAAGAATGACGCTGCGTCTCAGACACCGTGCAGCGGTTTGCGCCGGCGCAGCCACCGGTCGAGCCGGAAGCCCCCAGACTGCCCCGGCTTCGGGCCGGGCACCGCCGGTCTGGAAAAGCGGCCACCCATCAGCCTCCGAAACGGTGATGCGCATCCCACTATATATAATGCCCAGCGCGCTGCCCTTTCCCCTGACTGGATGGAGCCAGCAGCCTGCCGGTGAAATGGAGCCGCCGATGCCGGAACATCTAGTGGTGCCGATGCACCTGGAACGACTCCGATTTCCGACAGTGAAGAGACGGGCGCGCTCAGTGATATGCTGCCGGACCGCGTTGAGACCCAGCAGCTCCCGGGCGCGATGGAGGAATCCGCGGCCTCCAGCAAGGGGCCTGGGCCTGAGTTGTTTCCGGAATTGCTGTGGGCTGCGCCGCTGGTAGTTGAAAAGGAATCGCCGGAGGCTGCATCACCGGCTGCCGGGGAGCCCGCGGAGGCGTGGAAAATTCTGACTTCACAGGAGATGAGTCTGTGCGTTGGCCGGCGGCCCCGGCACCACTGCATGATGCCCAGGGCCTGCAGCCAGTCTGGCAGGCTGCGGAATTGAGTCAGCTGCTGCGGGAGGTGTTACAGCGGGGTGAAAGCGGTTTCCAGCTGGCTGCAGTAGTGCTGTCCGGCGCAAAGCAGATACCGCTCGATTTCAACAATGAGGGCGTGCTCCGGCAGTGGTTCGGCCACCGCAAGGCACTGCTCGCCGGGGGCGTCTGGTGGTGGATGCGGAAGTATGGCCGGCCGGGCAAGGGGGGCGCGGTTCTGCTGCCGGACAGCAGTTGGTACCGCGCATGGGCGGGGCGCATGCTGCCGGCACGGGGCCGGCATCCATTTCGGCCAAAGTGGTCAGAGACTTTAATGGTCAGCATTTTCCAAATTTGAACGCATGGTGGTTGACACTTTCCCGCGAAACTGCCATGAGTCGGAGAAATTCTCTACCCACCAGGCAATTCCCTATGAGCGAACAGGAAAATCAGAACCCGGCACCGCCGCGTCCAACTATTAAGACATCTGCAGTGCCGCTGAAGAAAGAGACCGTGCGGATCACGCTGCGTCCACAATCCCCGGAAGGTGCTGAGGCTCCGGCCCCACCGCCCCCCGCGGCATCCACGCCGCCGCTTCCGGCAGCCCCCGCGGCGCCGGCCCCGCCGCCCCCACCCCGGCCGGTGACGCCCACCGTGCCGCTGGCTCCGCCGCCGCGCCCGACCATTCCCGGTGCCCCGCCGCCTCCGGCCGCTGGTGCTCCGCCGCGTCCCACCCCCCCCTCTGCTGTGGGTAGCAAGACGATTCCCCTTTCCCAGCCTCCGGCCCGTCCGACGACCCCCATGGTCGGCAAGCAAACGACCAAGCTGACCAGCGGATCTCCCAACACCCAGCCGCTGCCGCGCGCTACCGTTAAGCTTCCGCCTACTCCAGGTGCGGCTCCGTCTTCACCGATTAGCAGCGTGAAGATTACCACTACGGCTATCGAAGAGGACGATGAAGTGAACGAAGGCCCGCTCAATGTTATGGGCTGGATCGCCCTCGTCGCCTCCATCGCCGTGCTGATTCTGGTGCTCTCCAGCTGGGACAAAGTGGAGTTCTTCTCCCAAGGGGTTATGGAAGTTCCCGCCGGCAACTCCGAGAGCCGGACTGAGGCTATCGCCGCGTGGCACAAAGCCGCCCCTCCGGATGACTTTAAGCTGCCGACTGACTTCTCCCCTTTCGACAAGAAGGATGGTAACGGCGGGATCATTTCCAACTATGAGCAGCTGGAGCCTGATACTCCAGTGCGTCCTGCGGCTCCCTGATTCCTAACCTTAACCAAACCTTTCCATGGGACCCATTGTTTTTCTCCTGATCGCCGCACTCGGTGCTGTAGCCGGTATCGTTTTTACTGCTTTCATGTAAGCGGCTCCGTTCATTTGATCGTTTCGGCAAAGCCCGGTGGAGTTCATGCTCCCCGGGCTTTGTTTTTGGTTGTCACGTCCTCTTTCCCCAATACGAATGTACTAACCCTACCTCCAATATCTCAATCCTATGGCCAGTGCAGCAGTTATCCAGGTAACCAAAGACAACTTCGAACAGGAAGTCCTCAATGCCAAAGTCCCCGTCGTCGTGGACTTCTGGGCGGAATGGTGCGGCCCCTGCAAAATGCTGGGACCCGTGCTCGACGAAATCGCATCCGAGAAAGGTGACTCCGTCAAAGTCGTGAAGGTCAATGTTGATGACGAACAGGACCTCGCCGTGCAGTACGGCATCCGCAACATTCCCGCGCTGTTTTTTTTCAAGGACGGCGAGCTGAAGCACAAAGGCATCGGTGTTCAGCCGAAGTCGGAAATCGTGAAGCGCCTGGAGTCGATCGCCTAATCATCCTGCGGATTCTTTGATGTAGGCGCAGTGGCTGTCACAGGCTGCTGCGCCTTCTTTTTTATCGTCCGGACAGAAGCGCCTCAATCCACCAGCCGCACAGGCTGGTGAGTAGTTCATACTGCAGCACCGTCTGCATGCGGCCGCTCATGAACATCCGGGCAATGTAGTCGTTGTCTGTCCGGTGTGCCTCGTGAGTTGAGGAGAGGACGAGCCTTGCCTGATTCATGGCGCGGAACCAGTCCTCCACATGGTCTGCGGGAATGGTTAGGCTCCATGAGGGCGGACGGGGACTTTCCTTGAGCGGCGGCCGGAGGGCGGGCTTCACTGGAGGCAGCGGGGGACGGATGAGCGGTGACTGCGGGGGACGGATGAGTGGAGCCCCCTTCGGAGTGGAGTGCTTCTCCGGGGGGCGGGCGGACGGTTTTTTCTTTGCGGACGGAGAGGCCGCGGGCTGCTCTGGGCGGGCGGTCTTTAGGTCTGCGGCCACGCGTTCAAGGCTGCCGGAAAAAAGGGCCTCCAAGTCAGGCCGGACAAATTGGTCCCAGTCCTCCTGCTGCTCCGCGCTGGCATCACCGGCATCGGCGTAAGGATCTGGAAAAAGGCGCTTCCGGGCTTTCTCACTGCTGCCCGGGGCTGCGAGGGCCGGGATTTTCCGGAGCGCGCCAAGGTTCCATTTGTCGATCTGGCTGAGGAGGACGGAGCCGTCCGGTCGTCGATGGAGTCTCATGGTTAGCCCGCTTTCTTCATGGCGGCGAGCAGTTGGTGGGACTGCAGCTGCTGCACGTAGTGTTCTGCCCGTTCCCGGGTGCCGGTCCAGACGACCGATTTCCCTTTGTAGTGGACTTCGAACATCATTTTCTCCGCCGTGGCGGAGGGATAGCCGAAGATGCGCATGATGATCATGGTGACGTAGGTCATGAGATTCACCGGATCGTCGTAAACGATGACGTGCCATGGCTGGTCGAGGGCTTCGTCGATTTCCTCCTCCGGGAGAATATCGATGTCGGTATCCGGAGGCGCGGCGCCGCCGGAGGCCGTGAAGTTCGGCCTAGCGGGCACGAAAAGCGGTTTTGGCGGGCGGGGAATCATAGGTGGGAAGCAAAGCGGGCAGCAGCGCCATGGTGTGACCGGCGCGGCGCAGAAAGGCGGGGAAATCGCGGTGGGCATGCACCGGTTGTCCGGAAAACCACTCACAGTAAAGCAGGGCCTGGAGAAGGGGTAGGATGCCGAGGCTGAAATCCACCGCCTGCAGCGCCATGACGGTGGCGAAGTGCCCCGGGGCGGTTCCGGAGGAAATGTGCGACCGAAAGCGCCTGGCTACGGGATGAAAGTGGGCCCCATCGCGGCGGGAGAGAAGCCTGCGGCCGGCAGAGGCACTGGAATGCGGGAGTGGGAGGGTGGCATCGGCGGCAGCGAGGGCGTCGGCGTTGCCGCGGTGAGCGAGTTCCCATGCCTGCACGGCATGGGGCGCGATGACAGGGTGGAAAGTGTCGATGGACCAGGCGGCGAAATTGCCGCCGGGGAAAGTCAGCTCTGCCGGCGGGCGCATCCCGGCGAGGCAAATGCGCAGAGCCCACCGGGCTTCGGTGGGGTCATTGGGGCTGGCTGAATAAAGTGAAGGCGGGGGACGCAACATGCCGGCGGAGCATAGCGTGAAGGCGGGCATTCCTGCAACTGCCGCCGCACAACAAAAAACGCCGTCCCCCGCGAGGGAGACGGCGTAAAAAAGGCAGTAATCTGCTTCAGGAGTTACTTTGGCTGTTTAGCCGGAGCGGACTCCTCTTTCTTGGGCTCTTCCGGCTTGTCGCCGCCCTTCTTCGGGCCGTGACCGGCTTTGAACTCGTCGAGGGTCAGCTTGCCGTCGCTGTCCTTGTCGCGCTTCTTGAAGACTTCTTCGGCTTTGGCCGGGTCCTTTTTGCCCACCGGGCCGGCCTTGAACTCGTCGAGGGACACCGAACCGTCGGTGTTGGTGTCTAGTTTCTTGAAGGCCGCCTCTGGATTCGGCTTCGGCTTGTCGCCGCCCTTGCCGGGCTTCTTCGGTTTGTCACCGTCGGCGGCCATGGCGAGAGCCGGAACGAGGAGGAGGGAGAGCAGGATGGATTTCATTGGTTGGTTGGGGTTCGGGTTGAATTTGGAACTGCGGCCACGGTGTTTCGGGTCGCGGTTCCACTATCAATGCGGGGCTGCTGGAAATCTCTGTATTACGTGAGTGCGGAAAAATAGAGTGGGCGGTAATGTGGAGCCGCCCGTCACTTCCCGCCGAATCCCTGCGGGTAGCCAATCAGCCACGTGGTCATGCTGCGTCCGGGCAGAGTGTCCTCCAAAGCCCCGGCCTTAAGCGTGACCGCTGGCAGCGTGTCCACGCTGGCGGTGGCGGAGGTGCGGAGCCGCTGAATGGTGGCATTTCCGGCCCCGGTGATGCGCAGGGAAATGGCAGCATCAGCATCCTGAACAGCGGCGGCGTGAATGACGAGGCGCCTGCCATCGGGGGATGCGAAGGCGGCGGCCTTGACGCCGGGGGCGGAGAATCCGGAGGCGGCCGGCCCTGAAAGTGTGGTGGTCACGACATGCATGCCAGGCGCCAGCGGAAGGCACCACTGCCGGTAGCCGTGATAGATTTTGGTGAGCCGGAAATCCAGCCCCCAGTTCACATGGATGAGCGCCTCGCCACCGGGGCGCGGGGGATAGACCCAGGCATAGGCCATCCAGCCGGAAGCCCCGCCATTGAAGGCCTCGGTCATGGCCAGCCAGTATTCCCCGGCGGAATGCAGCAGGTAAGGGGAATGGTCCGGGCCATTCACACACCACTCTGTGCACCACACGGGACGGCCCTGGGCAGCCTTCGTCAGCGCTCTCCAGCGGTCGCCTCTGCGGTCGTAATCATGACTGCCCACGACGGCGAGATCCATGCCGGCGGTCTTCAGCAGCGGAGGGAGCCAGTGTTTGGCACAATCGACGGCGCTCAGCGTGTTAGAGGCCACAAGCTTCACGGCCGGAACCTGCGGGTGGCGACGGGCCATCTCTTTCAGATAGTCGGCCACTTTGGCAAACAGAGCAGCGTGGGCTTCGGGTGTGAGCCAGTAGCCGGGCTGGGTGTGCTCCCAGTCGGGTTCATTGGCAATGCTGAGGAATTCCACCGGATGCCCGCGGCGCTGCATCCAGTCGAGAAAGGCCCAGCAGAACTCCGCGAGTTCCAGTTCCATCCCTGGCCGCAGAGTGCCCCGGGCCTTGCCGCCGGCGGAGACGTCGTTGTTGGTCTTCATCCATGCCGGCGGCGTGTAGAGCGTGGCGTAGAGCTTCATTCCGGGCTGACGCGCCTTTGCCGCGGCGCAGATGGCTGCGGTGTGCTCTGCGTAGGCGAACCACTCGTCCTTGAACGCAGGCTGCCAGGGATCGGCGTTGTCGTTTTGCGGCTCGTGATCGTGCCGGATCATGAGGTGCAGGAAGTCCGTCCGCACATCGCGGAACATGGCATCGTAGAGGGCCGTCTGCGCGCTGTCTTTGTTCCGGGCCGCGAGGCTGGTGATGTGGGCTTCGTAGAAAATCGCCCCGCCTCCCATGCCGTCGAGTTGCTGCTGCTTTTGCCCGGGTTCCACCTGCAGGATGGTGGGGCCGGAGGGCGCACTGGCGGCGATCGCAGGGAAGAGGAGGGGGAGAATGGCGGAGCGGATGGAGAAGTTCATGTTGAATCAATTATCCCACGCGCCGAGCCGGCGGCTCTTTGCTTCACGCTCCAGGGCGCGCAGGCGCTCTTTCTCCTGGGACCCGGATACTGCTCCGGGCTGGTTGGCGCCTTTGGTGTGCATACGCGCGAGCCCCTGCCTGATGAGGGCTTCGGCCAGGTCCTGGCCACCGGCGGACACAAAAGCATAGCGGCGTTCCGGCGTATAGACATGCTCCCAGCGGGTCACAGCGGTTACCGGGCCTTTGCGCAGGAGCGACAAAGTAAATTCCCGTGCATCCAGTCCGGAGGCTGTGACCTGGGTTTCACTGAGGCCTCCAAAGTAGCGGCCCTGTTCAGCAATGCGGTCGCCGTTGTATTGATGCCGGTATTTCTCGGGGCAGTCGGCATAGTAGAGGCGGAAATGGTAGTCGTTGCCGTTGTGGCGGAGAATGAAGCTGTCGCCGTCGTTGCCTT
>Ga0315905_10006130_pt1 | contig 12219 bp, 5 predicted proteins | sample LakEriMetagenome_5_FD_203522 | JGI IMG/M metagenome (GOLD analysis project Ga0315905, IMG submission 203522) | Freshwater fungal communities from buoy surface, Lake Erie, Ohio, United States - Buoy 4 MA121 | ecosystem: Environmental > Aquatic > Freshwater > Lake | place: USA: Lake Erie, Ohio...
TAGTCCCTCTTAACCTGATTCAAAGCAGTGCATTATTCGAAACGCCTCCAAAAGTATATTCAAATGGCACAATGGAGCTGCTCCTGAAGCCCTATGTGAACGGTATGGCAATGTTCTCTCTCACTCTAGCAGACGATGGACGAGAAGGCAGCCCGCATGCTAATGTGTCGCTGCCTCAGCAGTTCACCATTCACATCAAAGCCATCAACAACGAGCCCCGGTTTGTGTTGACAAGTGACTTTTTTCAAGCGCTGGAGGTGGAGCTAACCACGCGGCTACTTCACTTCCCAGTCGCATCCAACATTTCCACTGGACCTCCTTTCGAGCTCAGGGTTGTGAATGAGGATTATCAGAGAGTTACATTCACCGTCACTCCGTTGAATGACATTGCCGCTAGCAAAGCACTGTTTGAAAGCGTACAAATGCATGGTAACGGCACCCTTGACCTGATCCTCATTCCGTACGCCAATGGGGTGGCCAAGTACTCAGTCTCACTCTCTGATGACGGAGACACCGCTCTTGGAGGAAGAGTAACGTCACAGAGCGCCAACATATCGATCCAAATTTTTGCTGTAAACAACCCTCCGTTTTTCGAACTGCAGCCGCTGCTCACTTTGAACGAAACGGCTGATCTGGACCTCAAGGTTGTGAAAAACTTCGCCACTTTCATCGGGAGAGGCCCTCCTAGCCAAGGGGGCTCGCTTCCTGAGCAGTGGAAAATTGAAAATGAGGTGCGCAGCTGATGAAATCTCTTGTGTCTGTCCCTGATATGATGTCCCGGTGCCTCAAATCCCATGATGCATCAGTCTTTGCAAAGACTGATGGTGATCTTGCATGCACGCATGAAACGAATAAGAGTGTTATCATTTGAGTCTGACACCTTGCTTGACGTGACTTGGGGTCAAAACAGGATGATCAGAGCATTTCCTTTACCTTAGTTCCGCTAGATTCTGCAGCAAGTCTAGTCCTCTTTCAACGACCTCCAGTCATCCGCACAGATGGTGCACTAGAGCTTTGGCTTACTCCATATCAGGTTTCAGAATTTTTGTTTTTTTTTTGCTAGCAATTTGTTCTTACGTTTTGCTGGCTTAACTCTGACATCTCTGTGCTATCGCAGTATGGCGAGCTCAATTTCTCTTCGACCTTATTCGACGACGGAGTTGTCGCGCCTGGAAGCGGAGGAAGCAACACGTCCGTCACGAAGAACTTTACTATTCGGATACTTCCGGTAAATAATGCTCCATTTTTCGCGCTGTCCACTGAGGTCATTCAAATTTTAGAAGGCTCGTCAACAGCAACGTACAAATGGCTGCTTGCCGCGAATTCTTCAATTTCAAAAGGCCCCCCGATTCCCACTTTGCCAATTGGGAATGCTACCATTTCGCAATTTTCCCTTTTGTTCTCTTGCCCCGAAGACGACTGTGTAATACCACAGCTGGATGATCCCCACGAACAGCTGCACCTTCAAGCCCTAATCGGGGAAGTGCTGGAAATTTCTATGCACTTTGTTGTAATCTCTGTGAAGAACGTTCTGTTGACAGACGAGATCCAGGTGATACGCCTGAATGACAGACCGCATCGTTTGGGTAGGCATCTGTCAAGTGCGATTGGAAGTGCAAGTGCCTCTGACGGCGAGGGCGAGGGCAGCATGTCGGGCAGCGGTATTGAAAGTGCAAGTGGCTCTAGCAGCGTGTATGCTGAGCCAACTGCCTGCACCACGGACGGGTACACCGGACCCAAATGCCAGGCATGTGACAAGGACACGTACTCGGGCAACTGCCAGGACAAGTGCAATGCAAAGTCGACTTGCAGCAAAAACGGGCGGTGTAGTGGGCTAGACGGACGCTGCATCTGCAATGAGGGCTTCAGTGGCCCTAGCTGTTCGATTGCCACAGAGCTGACGAGCACGCCCTTACCCTCGGACACAGTACCTGTAATGAAGATGAAGATAGGGCTCCCGTTGAGCAAGGCCGAATTCACCCCAGCCGTCCAGGCGCTTGTTCGTGAGGCAATAGCAGCTGCGGTGGAAGTGAACGCAACGAGGGTGCGCATCCTCTCTGTCGTGGAGGCTGCGCGAAGACGATTACTCGCGTATAGTCTCACGCTGGAGATCGCAATCGAAATGCCACCTGGCGAATCGCGTCTTGAAACGATGACTGCCAACAGTACGACGACTGCTAACAATCTGAATCGGGAGCTTGTCGCGCGTAATTTGCCCCAAGCCACAATGCTTGAGCCATTGATCATAGTCAGTTGGCCTAAGCCAGTTGCCTTGGATGTCGAGCTGTGGAGCTGGCCTGAGACAACAAGCGCTGCACAAGTTATGAATCTGCAAACTGCGCTGAGAGAGCACTATAGGTCAGCTCAAATCGACATCATCCTGGAAACACACAGTATTCCACCTCATCAACTGTCTGATGAGCTGGTCTCGAACGAAGATGACCAAAAGATCTCATTCTCCGTCTCTCTGATGCCTTCAGCAAATGTCCCTGAAAACAACGGTCCTATCATCTTGGAAACGCCTGTGGTGTTCTCTAACGGCACGTTATTGTTCACGGTGTCCGCCTACCGAAACGGAAACTCTTCCTTCCAAGTAATATTGCGAGACGATGGTGGGAACGAGCGTGGTGGGTCAGATACTTCAATATCCTTATCGTTCATGATCCAGGTCCTGCCTGTCAACGACGCTCCTTCTTTTGAAATCCTGCGTCCATTCGTGGAGACGCTTGAATTGGGGCCTGGAGAGTTCAGTGTCATAGACAAAGTTGTCACAAATATTTCCAGGGGCCCTCCATTGGGCTTGGGGGTAAGCAATGAAGACTATCAAGAGGTGACGTTTGTTGTATCAGAGGCTTTCCCCTCCTTCTCTACTACCGGTGTCATCACATCGACGTGGGACGTGTTGATTGGACAAAAAGCGCCAGAAATAGCACCCAATGGCACACTGACACTGTGGCTCAGTCCGTATTTGAACGGCACTACGATCTTCAATGTCAGCCTCAAAGATGCAGGAGGCACAGAGTTTGGTGGCAAACATTCTTCTCGTGACTGGAAGCTGTTGACCATCAAAGTGCTTCCAGTGAACCAAGCACCAACGTTTGAGTTGCGACTGTCCGTGATCCATATCGTTGAGGCCCCGAGAACGAGAGAGACGCAGCTGGCTCTTGCGCCAAAATGCAGACCACTTTCTCAAAATGATGCTAATCCCCTCCCTGCTGCAGACCTCTACAATATAAGCCGAGCTGATGTCGCCACTCACATCAAGGCCGGGCCTCCTTCCCCAGAGGAAGACACACAGAGTCTGCACTTTACGATTGTGCCACTGCAATGCAGAATCCCTGCTGGGGCCGTTGCAGATTTCAACAACTTGGATCTGAGCTCATGGGCCTTACACTGTCCCGGCCTCTACGGCGATGGCGCCAATTCTTTGCTGTTGGATGCACAGCTGTTCCAACGCGGTACAGTAATAAAAATGGATCCCAATGGCAAGCTGAATATGATGCTGGAGCCCGAACGATTTGGAACCGCGTCCTTCGTGATCAAGCTTGAAGATAATGGTGAGAGTTGTCTTTGCCCCTCAAACATGCTTTGTGCATCTCAGCGGATTTCGTGCGCTCTTCACCGAGGAAAGATTTTGAGCTCATAGATTATAAAGATTTCTTTGTGCCAGAATGCCCATGCTAACGTTGTTCATGTGCAGGTGCATTGCTAGGTTCAGTGTACGGCGCAAGCCGCAACCATTCCTCATCGGACCAGCCTTTCTTGATCATTGTTGACCCAGTCAATAATCCGCCATCTTTTCAACTAGTGAGCTGTGTGCTTGAAGTGAAGGAAATTTCGATCGCCGAAAGCGCCATCTTGCTGCCTGAGGTAATGAGAAACATTTCACATGGCGGATGGAGGGAGGCAGATTACCAAACTCTCCACTTTAAGGTCCAGCAGATCGCAGGACCGATCGGGGTTGGATATGGATTCGAAGCCACGTGCAACAGTGATTACTCTCGAGATGTCATATGCAATGGAGACAGTGCTGCAATTCAATTTTTTCTCTCGCCTGGAAGATGGGGTAATATTACCCTTCAAATTACATTGAAAGACAGCGGAGGAGGATTGGACACCTTTTTTGACGTTTTGCAGCTGCACATTTTGCCGGTGAACAATGCACCAGTCTTCCGATTCAGTGTCCCCACTGTCTATGCTGATGAGCGCCAGGACTCGTGCTGCGACTGGTTCATCCTGCACAATTTTGTTGAAGCCCTTTCTCTCGGCCCGTGGGAGGGTGCAGGTGCAGCGGAATGTAACTCAGAGATAGAATGTGAGCTACAGCAAGGCAGATTTGTAGTTACGAGTCGGAACACGAATATCTCTAGCCGACTCTTTGAGGTCTCGCCCCGGATTTATATGAACGGCACGCTCGTACTTGCGCTAAAAGTTAGAGCCAACTCGGAATTGTTCGGAACTGCAAAATTTAGTGTCACACTGAAAGATGAAAATACCCTTGATAGTACGACACAGATGTCGGAAGAAGCCTTCTTTGATATCCAAGTCCTGGCTGTCAATAGCCCTCCTAGCTTCAACATCACAAGGTCCCTAGTAAATGTCGACGAAGACAGCGGCTCTCATGAATTACTCGTCGCAGACAAAATACAGGCAGATGGCTCCAGTGCCTCAACCCACCCCCTGACTGATACGGAGACCGATCAGTCCGTGACATTCATGGTTTCGGTAGATGTGGGGTCCTCAATCTTCAATCGCTCTACTGTGCCAGCGATTTCTCGTGTTGGCGTCCTGTCGTTCACGCTTGCGCCTGACGCTTTTGGCGAGGCTGTACTTGTCGTCGGGTTGAAAGACAATGGTGGCGTACAAAGAGGGGGGCAGAACACTGCACACAGAATACAGACAATTGTGATTACCGTAAATCCAATCAATGATGCACCGTCGTTCAAGAGCTACAAAGAAAAAGAGCTCTCTGTGCCACCAGCAGGAACAATGATGATTACTGGGTTTGCATCGAAGATATCCTCAGGACCTTACAACGAAGGAAAATGCTCCCCGGAATCAATCTGGTGCCAACATCAGGGTATACGATTTGAAATTACGGACGTGACCAACCCATTGCTGTTCCAAAGCAGGCTAGATATCGACGATCAAGGCACGCTAATGGGAACCTTGGCTGAGGAACCCTCAGGATACACTACCATAACATTCAGGGCCATAGATGATGGCGCGCGGTATGGTACAAGAGGTCAAAATGTCTCTTTGCCTTTCAGCACGCTTTTGAGGTTGAAGACGACGAATCAGCCACCATTTTTCTCGTTTCCCTGGACAACACGGTGTGCTGTACCTCTTCCAAAATACGATGACCAGCGGGGGCTTGAGGGTGGATTGCAACAAAATAACAATACTAGATTGCAGTGTGGGTGCACCCCGGTCAGCCCACGGTCTGAATGCCTCTCGATTCAGTCAGACTCTTTTGCTAAGCTTGATCCAGCAAAGGACTCAATTCCTGAGGTGTACGGCCGTGAGGGCGAAGTGCAAGTGGACGTTTACAACTTTGCTGCAGATATGACACCAGTCACAGGAACTCGAAGATCAGCATCCATCACGTTTACAGAGGATAACGACCCAAGGGGAGGCTTGAAGATGACAAGTGTGACAGAAGGGGGTCGAAGCGAGTACACGGTCTCTAGCGCAAAGTCGCCTGATGGGCGGCATCTGTATGTTGCTGAAGCTACAGATAGTGTTGCCGTCTACTCAATTTCAAATTCCATTGACTCAACCTGGCTTGATCGTCGGTCCCATCGTGAGGATCGCATTCGCTTTGTTGGTCCTCAAGACGGAGCAGAACCCGGAAGTGAGGGGCGTCGACTTGATATTGAGAGGTTTTCCACAGCTTCGAGTGTAGAAATCGAAGGCCACGTGATTGTAGCAGTCGCATGTGGCGCCATTGACCTTCTGGATGCCCTGGAGATTGTTCGACAAAACACAGCTGCTCATAAATCGAGCGATAGTGTTTACGCTTTGGCTGTGGGACACTGGGACTTTGGGCAGCGATCCGTCCTGTCACAAAGCGTGTACGTTCGCGAGAGTAATCGTGGGCAGTCTTGTAGAGAACTCTTTCCTACCAGGATTTCGCCATCATCCTTTGCGGGCCTTGGCAAGTTAGGGCCCGCAGAGCTGCGAGGCCCCCATTGTAAGGAAAGCACAGGTAACACGCTGAAAAAACCTTGTGTGAATTCCTATTCATAAGCACTATCAAATACAGAAAGGCAAACACACAGAAAATTTCTTGTGTGAACGATATAATATTTTAATAAATAGTATCAACGATAAAATATTTAGTATGAGCATATGATGCACCTCAGAATTGCGGTGACGCGTGGAATGTCGGTGCAGAATGGGATCAATCGATCCAGCCGTTTTCCGTCATGAACTTCCTGGCTAACAATGGCGAGATCGAAGCGCTGCAAACCTCCACGGATGGCCTCGTTGTTGTCGACGATATTTCCAAGCTCGCCTTATCACGCCACAACATCTCCACGGAGCCCTTGCTCCCTGCCGCAGAGATCACATTGAGCGCGTGGATCAGCATCAGTCACGGAACTCGGGGTTTCTCGGGGCTGATAGCTGCAGCTACTTCTGGGGCCGGGTGCACTGGTGGATTTGTTCTTGGGTACAGTATGCAGCCCACGCTGACGGTACTACACTTCGAAATTGCTTTGGTGAACAGGCAGAAAAACACCTCTGCAGCTGAGGCTGTGCTTTCTATTGCGTCGAGTGCAGTGCCACGTCTTGAGGATGGCGTATGGTACCACATCGCAGCCACCTACGACGGCTCCATTCAGCGCCTCTACCTCGACGGCGAACTCAAGCACTCGCACCGGGCGTGTGGAATCGAGACACATTGCGGTCACATAGTGTACCCCACTTCCACCTACTCAGCATCATGCACAACTCCAATCGCTCTGACTCTTGGGAGCTACTTCAATGTGGGGTCCGGGGACGTAAACCCTCACAAGGGATTGCTGAAAGAGGCAAGCATTTTTGCACAGGCATTGACATCAGAGCAGCTCAATACGATCTTTCTTCTGATCCAATCCCAGCTGAAGGCATCGCCAGTAATACTCGACGAGTATTGGGTTCAAAAACTGCGAAATTCCCATGGTCAAGAAGCTCAAGGAGGATCCAGAGCACAAGTGGAAGGGTTAGGCAATAAACTGCTGTCCCCGAGTAGAGACTTTGCTTTGACAGGTTTCTCGACCAACATCTCCCTACTTGGTCAATTTTCTGCCCTCTCCAAGTACACCTGCCGCTTCACAACCGACAAATACACAAAGGACTCGCGGCAGGTTTTCAACCTGCCCGCGGTCTTCTCATGCAGCACATGCTTTTGCCCGAGCGGCTATCAGGATACCCTTACGTGTCCAACACCGCCTTGGAAATCCTCAGCCAAAGATGCGGCGGCAACTCTGTCGGTTATCAAGCACACAGAACTGGAGAACTCTGGCGGACACGGCTCCATAAATCCATCAAACAAAAAATCGCGGGAGACAAGGCTTTGGCAGCGTGCTTGTTTATACTCAGCTTGCGGGTTTGTCGACATCCATCTGCGAAGTGATTTATTCAGGACCTGTATTCCGTGGTGGCTAACTTCATCTCCTAACTCGACGAAATATAATAGCACGGCCGCGCTCTACCGTAGCCCACTTTTGGTGGGTACAAAGACTGTAATCAGATTTATGACCACCTCCAAGATGTTCTTGGCGGACGCTAGTGGCCTCCACATGGGTAGAGACATTGCGCAAATCCAGTCGGAAAATCAAACGCTCGTCTCATTTGAGCAGATGCCCACGCATGGTGTCTACTCTAGCACGTTTTTTCATAGCGACGATGTGACGGGCAGTCATCATTTCTTCGTGGCGTTTGCCAATTTCTGGGACTTCTCTGCCAGCTTTCGACGGACATCAAGCATCTTCCGGATTATCCCTTCCTCCGTCAACAGGAGCATCACCGAGCGCCCAAATGGTACTTTTTTGCCAAGTGACGATGTACACGGATACACCGACTTTGAGCTTGAACTTGTTCAGCAAATTCAGACGAATGGCGCTAGGAAACTTGTTCATTTTTCTCACAGGCGCCAGATCAATTCTACACGTGCAAACGAGTACATTGCCGTTGCGAACTTCTTTGGATCTTCTTTCCTTTATCCGTGGGATCCCTTCAACAGCTCAGGAGAACGCTGTACAAACCTCAGAGGATGGGCAGACTCTAAGCAGAAGACATGTGAGGCGTATGCGCAAGGTGAGTTATTGTGCGCAACAGCTGTGTTGGATGCGAATGTCGAACATGTTTCGGCGCTGGAGGCTTGCTGTGCTTGCGGAGGGGGGACTCGGATGGATTGGAACGAGAACACCGGTCTAAATGGCTCATCGATGAAGTCAGCAGCGGAACAGCTCAAAAAGGGCGTCGAGATCCTCACGACTTGTGCGACAGATGTTGCTGTTCTCAGGCTTTCGGAGAAAACCACATACCTAGTCTTTTCCGTATTTTCGAATGATTTATGTATGACGCCGGAAGATGGTCAAAAACAAGCAGCGCAGATGTCGGTGTCGCAAATATTCGCCGTCAACGATGACGCCTCAGCAGGAATATCGCTCATTCAGAGCCTTTGGAATGTTACCGCAGCCCGCCAAGTTTCCGTGTTCAAATCACACGAAAAAATCTTCCTTGCCTTCGCTGGGGAAGGCGAGGATAGCGCGGTCGTCTATTCCGCACCGTTGGCCAAAGAACCCCCGTTGTTCTCAAAGTTGCAGACGCTTCCCTTGTCAAGCTCGATGTCCGTGAGCTCGTTTGTGTGGGGTGGGCTGTACCTACTATTTTCAGGCACCGAATCCTCATCCCTGCTGCTCAGGTGGGATGGAGAGAGGTTTGGCGGACCGTTGGACAAGCTCACACACTCGCGAAATACAGCAGGAGGGCAGATTCTCCCGTCCGATCGTTCCATGGGAGCTCTCCACATTTCAGTACCATTGAAGGTTGATGGCAAGGATGCATCTGACAGCAGCGATGGGCGGGCGCACTTTGCGCTGCTCGGTGGCGACACAGATGCACGGGTGTTTCGAGGAACTCGAGAGCGTGTGCAGGGGTTGAAACGTCCGGTGGAGATAGCGATCTCCTCAGATGGCCGCTTTGTATACGTAGCCGCGCAAGAATCCCGATCTATTGCTGCCTTCCGGCGAAACGCCTCATCTGGTCTCTTGACCTACTCGCCAACTGCAAGCTACAACACGGACTGGACGCGCGACAGGGCCAATGGCGAGTTTGTCGCAAATGCTAGGATGCTCGGGGCTGGCAACGGATTTCCGTTGCGTGGCTTGTCTGCGCTCCAAATCTCGTCGGACCCGACGAGCAGCATGCTTGTGGTCACCAGCGTGTTCGATAATTGCGTTACAGCGTTTTCTCGCGATCATCTCTCAGGATCTTTGAAGATCCACACAGTGATACGGGATGGTGATGTAATGCAAGGCAGAGTCGTAGACGGACTTGCTGGCGCGAGGACCCTTGCAATTAGTGCTGATGCCAGTCGCCTATTTGTGGTGGGATGGCTAGATCAATCCGTGTGTGCTTTTGGTAGAAGTGCGTCCGGGAACTTTACATTTCTCGGCCGGGTAAGACCATGTCTGTAACATGTGTGCGCGATTCTGTCTGCTGGCCTGGACGGCTCATGGACGTAGTGCCTTGTAATGCGGGGTTGTGTTGCAACATCGGGAGTGCGGGATTGCGTTCATCCATGGACAAAGTTGCCTCGTAAAAGTTTGCATGCGCATGCGCATACACTGACAATCGATATTTCCGTGCTCGGCATACTGCAGCTCAAGCAGGGCGAGCGAAGCACATCATCGTTTAAAGCCTCAACAAAGGATCTAATCTTGGATTTCCCGGAGCAACTAAACTATGAAGAGTCATGGAGCACTGGTACTTTGCGTGTCCTTGATGCTTTTAGTGCTCCTCGTTGTGTTCCTTTCCTCATCTGCAAGTGATGCCATTTTCTTTGCTGCTGTGTCTACTGAGTGCGAACGGGTTCCCTGACAACAGGAGGATCGAAGAAGTGCGTCCGTCTGTTTGTATGCGCACGTTTGTGCACATGTGCACGCGTCCTTACGAAGTGATTCCTGACAATATCGCAGGCGAATACCCCACAAGATTGGGTGGCAACGGGCATTTTTGGTCATTTTCAGCGCGCGATAGCGAGCAAGTTGTCATTGGCACCGATGTCTACCTTGCAGTGTCGTCGTCTTCCGTCGACTCATCACAGCCGGGTGGTGCTGTATTCATTTACAAGTTCGACAAGTCCAGAAAATCCTTGACCTTTGTACAGGTCACCATTCAGCTCTTTCTGTGCAAGCTTACTGTAAAGCACTGATCAAGCACGCCCAATTATTCACCAATTTGCTTTGCCATTACTGCGCATCGACTTGTAACACTGATATCCGTCTTGCCCCTTCACCCTCCTTTTCCCTGATGTGCTCGCAGACTCTCAATGAGTTGGCATGCAGCTCGATTGTCACGGTGTCAATCAATGACGGGCTGCAGTCTATAGAAGACAACATCTACCTTGTCATTGGCAATTCATTTTCTGCTGCAGAGTCGACTTTCCCATCCCTAAACGTCTACAAATGGAACAAATTTGCAGAAAGGTATGTTTTCCACCACTCGCCAATCTTTTCCGCGGAGAAGAAGGCATATATCGCCAAAATTCAAAGTTTCTCAGTGATGGGACGGTTTGGCCGGATGGAATTCTTCCTTGCAGTGGCAAATTTTTGGGACGGTGAATCAACTGCGGTGGATTCCACATTGCTCAGATGGGAAGGAGGTGTGAATCGCTTTGTCGAAGTAGCTTCGATGCGTGGAAGTGGAGCAACTGATGTGCAAATGGTGTCTCCCGGTGTTGTCGGGCACACGATGGTTCTTCTGTCGAATTTCCTGCCAGGTATGTGTGGAAACAAAGCCATGCCCTCCGGATTTGTTACTGTATATAACATGAGCATGGGAGCTCAAGGACATTGGGATTTGAATGTTATGCAGTGCATTGCGAGTCGCGGCGCTGTCGATTTGGAGTCATTCAATGTCGATGGCGAATGGATGGTAGCTGTGTCTCAACGGCAGGTCGAGGATGATATGTCAGTGGAAACTCCTTCCTACAATCAGAGCTCTGCCGTTTATGTCTGGAGCGCAGGAGAGCGCCAATATCGTCATTTTCAAGAGCTTGGTACATCTTTTCTGTCCATACCAGACACCATGTCCACAGAAGATCAGCAAAAAAGTTTCTGCTCCGCAGGGGGCGTGCGGAACAAGCCAAGCGAGTGTCTCCCGCACTCGAACGCCGTCCCTGGCCTACGCGGGACAACTTCGACTCACTTTTTTGTCTGGGAAGGTGAGGGGTACCTCACAGTGTCGCAAAGCGTATGCCCTTGGTTTGCTGGCGACTTTATTTGTGAGAAATTACGAATGGCGCAGCCTCAATCAGCGGTGCTCCAGTATGATCGACACCGTCGACTCTTTACGGAATTGAAGAGACTTACGCGAAGCGAAAGTGTTCGCACTCGAGGGACAAGCTCCAAGGACTCTGATTTTGTTCAGGAGAGCGCAATGCGATTGAATGGAGGTCGCGCCGCTAGCATTAAATTCGTTCAGCTCGACAACGAGCCATTCCTCCTCCTATGCAGTCTCACACGAGGAGCAATCCTCATGAGATGGGAATTTGAAATGGTATCTGGTCTTGTTGCGGTTAACTCGCTCGCGACAGATCCCACTGGCTCACGTGTCGTGTTGGCAAGCGCCTCCGCCCGGACTCTTTCGCTCGTTTCGCTTGGATACGGCTCGGCGGATGTCACATCATCGCTGGATCCTAAAAATTTTGATGATCTTGGCAGACCAGTTTGTGAAATCCTGCCTTGTTTTGTTTCGCAGCAAGTGCTCAAAGAACATGTCCACGTACCCCTGATAGCAGACGCTCCTCGCAATGTGCTGGGAGGCATGAGGCATATCTCATGGTCTCCACAGGGCTGGGTTGTGCAGACTGGCCTTCCAACTTCAGAGCTCTTGTGTGCGGCTGGCATGCTGCCTGCAGTCATTCCGAGTGCACCTGAGATGAGTGAGCCCGAAATGATCAGTGGTGTGATTCCATTGGAGCTGCTGGATCCCCCCTGCCAGTCGCTT
>Ga0315905_10006131_pt1 | contig 12218 bp, 12 predicted proteins | sample LakEriMetagenome_5_FD_203522 | JGI IMG/M metagenome (GOLD analysis project Ga0315905, IMG submission 203522) | Freshwater fungal communities from buoy surface, Lake Erie, Ohio, United States - Buoy 4 MA121 | ecosystem: Environmental > Aquatic > Freshwater > Lake | place: USA: Lake Erie, Ohio...
TCAACAGTGAGCTGATTGGCTGGCTTGGCGAGTGCCACCCTGTCATGCAGAGAGACCTGGACCTTCCCCAGCCGGTCCTGCTGGCAGAGCTTCAGCTTGACCCCTTGCTTCAGCGGCCTCTGCCGAGACCAGCACCGCTCTCTCGGTTTCCTGCAGTGTCCCGCGACCTCGCCCTGGTGGTGGAGCACTCCATTTCAGCAGGCCTGGTGCTTGAGAAGTTCTGGAGCGCTCGCGCCTCGCTCAAGGGTGGCGCACTGTTGCAGTCAGTCTCATTGTTTGACCATTACCGCGGTCCTGGGCTGGGCGAGACAGAGAAAAGTCTTGCCTTTAGGTTTGTGCTGCAAGATACTGAAAAGACACTAGAAGATGCAGAGGTGGAGGCGCTCATGGCAGCCCTGCTCGCATTGGCTCAGGATCGCTTCGGTGCTCGACTGCGTGGCGCCTAAACCAGACTGGGCAGAACGGATTGGGGGACGGCTGTGTTGTGGGAATCTGATTTGTCTCGTGAAGACGACGACGCTGACACCGTCACCAAGGCCGAGCTCGCCGAGATCCTCTACGAGCGGGTTGGGCTGAATAAGCGCGAGGCCAAGGACGTCGTCGACGCCTTTTTTGCGGAGATTCGCGATGCCCTCGTCCGAGGCGACTGGGTCAAGCTCTCCGGTTTTGGCAACTTCCAACTCCGCGACAAGCCCCAGCGCCCCGGGCGAAACCCCAAAACGGGCGAGCCTATCCCCATCTCGGCGCGCCGGGTCGTGACCTTTCACGCGAGCCAGAAGCTTAAGTCTTGTGTGGAGACCCGCAGGAAGCCTGCAGACGCTGAGGCCGATGAGGACCTCTGATGCGTGAGGCCAGCAAGCCTGCATTGCCCGCGATTCCGGCAAAGCGCTATTTCACTATCGGAGAGGTAAGCGAGCTCTGTCAGGTCAAGGCGCATGTCCTGCGTTACTGGGAGCAAGAGTTCGCTCAGCTCAGTCCGGTGAAGCGCCGGGGGAATCGCAGGTACTACCAGCATCACGAGGTGGTCCTGATTCGACGAATCCGAGAGCTCCTCTACGATGAGGGGTTCACCATCTCCGGCGCTCGCACACGGCTCTCTGGCCTGTCTGTTGGACGCGACCAGGCCGTGCCCGAGGCTGAGCCCATCTCTGGCGTCACCCCCTCTTCTACCCCGCCCTCGGAGGCGCCAGCCCCCGCGCTGTTGGATGAACTCAAGGGCATCTTGGCCTGCCTGCGCAGAGCGGGCTGAGCCGAATTTCGGTATACTCCACGGCTTCGGTCGGGGCGTAGCGCAGCCTGGTAGCGCACTTGCATGGGGTGCAAGGGGTCGGATGTTCGAATCATCTCGCCCCGACCAATTTCAAGTTCCTCTAACAACAGTTCGCCCTGCAGGCGTGGGCGACTGAACCGCGCGCTTACCAATGGAAATCCTTGGGCTTCTTGGTCTCATCGGACTCTTCGGTCTGGTCGCACTTGCGAGGCCAGTTCCAAGGGCCTGTCCTGGTGGACTTGTGCGGGCCGCCGGGCTGCTTGGGCTCCTAGGCCTCGTGGGCTTCTGGATTCCCGGAGCAGGCGCAGCAGGCGCCTTTGGCGCCCTCAGCCTCTGGCAGCATCCCAATCCGCTCCTCCATCGCATTGGAAGCATGGGCTTTCTCGGGGTTGCAGGCATTTTTCCATTGGCGTTCAGCGTCTAGTTGACACCGACCTCAAATCCAGCGCTGGCGAGAGTCGCAAGCAGCTCCTCAAGGTGCTGCGCGTCTCGGGTCTGAACTTCGAGCGAAATCTTCACGACTTGGCCAGAGATGGCCCTTAGACCCCGCTCGTGATCGACACGCTCAACGTTTGCACCCGTCTGCGCGACTATCTGTGCAATGCGAGCAAGCGAACCTGGAACATCGCGCGCCATCACTGAGAGCCTGCTCAGGCGCCCGGTGTTGAGCATGGCCCTCTCGATCATGGCCGATAGAAAGCGCAGTTCTACGTTACCACCACAGAGGATCAGTCCTACACGCTGTCCCACAAACTGCTTGCGGTGCTGCATCAGTGCAGCGAGACCAGCAGCGCCAGCTCCCTCCACAAGCGTCTTCTCGGTTTCCAGGAGGTCGACGATCGCTGTCTCAATCTGTGCATCGGACACCAAAAACAAGTCGGCGAGCCGGGCAGCGAGGATGGGACTGGTCAGTTGACCGGGCGTTCCCACAGCGATTCCATCTGCGACCGTTGTCCGCCCCGACGGCATGGCGGAGGACTTGATCCGGTTGTACATGCTGGGAAAGGCAAGGGACTGAACCCCATAGATCCGGGTCTCTAGGCTAAGACCTTGGGCAGCAAGGCAGATACCACTTGCAAGTCCACCACCCCCAATTGCGACCAGAATATCGTCCAGAGCAGGTACCTGCTGAAACATCTCCAGTCCTAGGCTGGCCTGACCAAGAATCACAAGCGGGTCGTCGTAGGGGTGCACAAACGTGGCGCCTGTCTCTTCAGAGATCCTGTAGGCGTGCGCCTTGGCCTCATCAATCGACTCACCTTCGATCACCACCTCTGCGCCGAGGGCCCGTGTGCGAGCTAGCTTCACCGCAGATGGGTTTTCAGGCATAACAATCGTGGCCTTAACGCCCATGGCCTGGGAATAATAGGCGACGGCCTGGGCATGGTTTCCTGCGCTCATAGCAACAACCCCCAGAGCGCGCTCGGCGGGACTGAGCTTTAGAATCTTGAGGCAGGCACCACGCGCCTTAAACGAGCCGGTGTGCTGGAGGTTCTCGAACTTAAGGAAGACCTCCGCTCCCAGCGCGCGCGAGAGAGACGCAGAGCGAATGAAAGGTGTGCGCGCAACATAGCCCTGAAGCGCGGCTGCAGCAGCCTGAACACCCGCAAAGTCCAGCGAGCTCAAACCTGGCTCGCGCCTTCTGAGAGTGAGGAAAGCTTTGCGTAGACGATGTCCGGGTCGACTGCTCCGAATCCCGCGAAAGTCCCGAACCCACAGTCCGTGCCAGCGATGACACGCTCGCGGCCAACGATGTTCGTGAACCGCTGAAGCCTTTGCGCAACGAGGCGGGGATGTTCAATGAAATTCGTGGTGGTGTCGATGACGCCAGGAACGAGAATCTTGTCACTCGGAATCTGTTGCCTGAGTCGCTCGACGGTCTCCCACTCGTGTCCGTGTCGCGGGTTTGCGGTCTCAAACAGCAGCTGCTGTGGCTTGGCCCGCATGACTCGACCGAAGATAGTCTCCAGAGGTACGTCTCGGTGATGAGGTCCCTCATAGTTTCCCCAACAAATGTGCATTCGGACCTTTTCTGGCGGGATGTTTCTGAGTGCAAAGTTGAGCACCTCAATGTGCTGCTCAATGCGGCGAAGGTAGTCCTCCTCAGTGAGTTCGCGGTACATCATGTGCCTCCCCAAGCCAAGATCTGGAGAATCGATCTGAAGCATCACCCCCGCTTGAACGATGGCCTCGTACTCAACCTGCAACGCATGCCCGAGCGCTCCTAAGTAGGCGTCATCATTTGGGTAGAACTGATTTGGCTGAAAGAGCGCCACTACGCCTGGACTTGCACTATTCATGAATGCACCCGCGGGGCGGTGCTCATCCAGCGCAGCCCTTAGGTTGTGAAGGTCCTCGTGCAGTGGCTGAAGGCTCTTTACCTGAATATGTGCGACACAACATGGCCGTCGATAGGTCGGGGTCCCGCCTTGCTTTGAGAGCTTTTCCATAAATCCTGGAAACTCGGCAAGGTCTGCCGGTGGGCGTCGTGGGCTGTCGCCATCGAATCCGGTGAATCGATCCTTAATGTAGGTGGCGTAGCTGATCTTGCTCATCTCACCATCGGAGACGAAATCAATTCCAGACTGCACCTGCCGCCGAACGGCCTCGAGCACAGCCTCCTTCATCACACGATTGAACGCTGCCTCGTCGATGGGTTCCTCTCGCTCACGAGCAAAGATAAGGTCGACAACCGCCTGGCTACGGGGGAGGGATCCAACGTGGGTGGTCTTCATCACGGCATCGTCCTTAGGATTGGCTTCAGGCCATCATTTGACTCTGGCTTGCAAGCCTATGCAAGGGGATTTGATTGGGCTGGGAACTCTGCGAAGAGGGCTTTAACGCGACAGTTAGGGAAAGTACCAGGGCCTAAACGGATAAAGGTTGGCTATCTTGCATTCGTATGCAATTTTTCAGGAGCTCTCCCATTGGTTAACGCCCGCCCGTCTCAGAGTCCACTCACGGAAGGTAATGACCTCTCGAAGACGGACGAGTCACTTGCGGTGGTGGCCCGGATGGTCGATGGTCTCAACGACCATGACATCGATGGGATGGGGAGGTTCTTTCATGAAGGCTTTGTCTGGCTCGGAAATGCTGGTTGTGGCGTCAAACAAGGACTGCGTGCATTCCAGGACAACTGGCAGCGTCCCTTCCAGGCAGCCTTCTCGGAGAAGGTCTGCACCGACGAGGTCCGAATCGCCCAGGGAGAGTGGGTCGCTGCATTTGGCCACCAGAGCGCGATTCACTCCGGTGAGTTCATGGGGATCCCAGCCACAGGCAAGCGAGTTGAGATTCGTTACATGGACTTCTGGCATGTCAAGGACGGACGGATCGCGAACAACTGGGTCATGGTTGATTTTGTAGGTGTGATGCAGCAGCTGGGCGTAGATCCCCTTGAGGGGCATGGGTGGGAAAAGTTTGATCGGCAAGTCCAAGCACCGATCGAGAAAAAGTAATTTCACAAAGGAGACTTCAATGGCTGTTCGGAAGATGGCACGGAAATCGATCACAGCGAGCGCGCTCTCGACTGCGATCACGCTCATGTTTGCAGCGCCGCACCTCGCGCTCGCTCAGCAGGACAAGGCAAAGGAAGAGAAGGACGAGCGCATGGGCGCGACCGAGGTTGTGGTGACGGCCACAAAGCGGGCAGAAAAGGCGCAAGAGGTCGCCGGATCCATCACCGCACTCGACGAAAAATCCTTGGAGATGGGTGGCATCGTGGATCCGACTCGCTTGACACTGGTGGTTCCGGGCCTGGTGATGGGATATTCCGGAGGCGAAGCGCGTCCGGCGATGCGCGGCTCGCGCACCAATAACGTGGGTGTAACTGCCAACCAGGTCGTGGGTATCTTTAACGATGGGGTCTACGCGGCAACGACGGGCGAGGTCCTCGCGAGCTACCTGGACGTCAACCGCATCGAGGTCCTGCGCGGACCACAGGGCACGCTCTACGGTCGCAACACTTTTTCGGGGGCGATCAATATTGTCAGCAATGAGCCCAGCTTTGGATCATCTGAGGGTAATGTTCAGACCCTCCTGGGGACCTACAGCCGGGTGAGAGGCCAGGGCACCTTCAACATCCCTGTGTCAGACACCTTCGCGCTTCGCGTCGCGCTCATGGGCGAGCAGCACGACGGTTACATCAAGAACCTCTATCGGGAGGGACCTTCCGATGACCTTCGCGACGAGAACGTTCGGGTTGCCCGCGTGACTGGAAAATGGAAGGTAAGCCCACAACTCGATGTCACCCTCAGGGCCACGAAGTACGACCAGGACGTAAACTCCACCGCGATCTGGGGTTACACACAGATTGGCTGTTACTACAACCCTGGTGACAGCAGGACATCAACGGGAATGTCTGCAAACGCTATCTACCGCTCGGGGAACTGTTTCATGCCGGGCCCGGACTCCAAAAACACGCCGGTCGGCGGTGCAGCAGCGTACGATGACAAAGGGCCCTATCTCGTCGGTCGGGATGGTCCCTCGCGATCGCTATCGGATGGGACAGGCCTAAATTTCCAGGCGAACTATAACCTCGGCCCGGCGACAGCCACGGTCATTGCTGCACAAGACAAGTTTGTTGGCATTGCCTATTACGACCCTGACTATAGCGTTGGCTATATGGGCGCAAATTCCCGCTCCAATGGCTTTGCAGGATACGACAACGATCAGGTCAGCCGCTCATTGGAGGTTCGTCTTGCGTCTAACGGGAACGACGCGTTGCAATGGCTGCTTGGAGCGTACTACTTTAAGCAGACCGCGAACTGGGACTTTGGCTACCTGGACAATGGCGTCTACAAGCGCTACGGCAATGCCACAGACAACTACATTTCAAGCTCCAAGGCAGTGTTTGGAAATGCGGTCTACAAGGTAACCCCGACCACGCGCGTCAATGTGGGCCTTCGGACCAATGACGACAAGCAGGAACTGGCTGGCGGTGCAAACGGCGGTGGTGGCGATAAGACTCTCTACAAGGTAGGCCTCGAGCACGACCTCAATAAGTCCCAGTTGCTTTACGGCTCCGTGTCAACGGGCTATCGTGTTGGCGGTGTGAACAGCGCGACCCTTGTCAAGGCCGGAGCCCCAGCTTCCTACGGACCTGAGTCTGTCACCGCGCTGGAGGTCGGCCTGAAGAACCAGTTCTTCAACCGAGAGCTCACCTTGAATGCCGCGGTGTTCAATAATCGGTACCGTGATATGCATGCTCAGTCCTTCGTAACTGCCTGTGTGGATCCCAACGTGCCAGCGTCCTGTATCGCTTCCGAGTTCACCGCCAACGGTGGTGAGATTGATGCGAAAGGCGTGGAGCTGGAGTTCAACTGGCTGCCCGGAAAGCAGTTCTTCATGAACGGAAGCGTCTCCTTGCTCGATGCAAAGTTTGGCGATTACCTTGTCGGACGCCTCAATGGCCTGGGTAACTTCCAGGGCCGGCAGGACGTGACAAGGACCGTCGGTGAACTGAAAGCGGCAGGAGCCTCTCCGTCGCTCCAACTCAGCGGATGGCGTCCAGCACTGTCTCCGCAGTTCACCGCATCTGCCCAGGCAGGTTATGTGATGAAGCTCGCAAATGGGCAGAGCGTGACGCCGATGGTCCAGCTCTACCACTCGGGAAAGTACTGGAGCTTTGACTACAACGTCCCAGGATCTGAGCAGAAAGCGTTCAACAAGCTTGACCTGCGAGTGACCTGGCGCAAGCCCTCCAGTGGCCTCTCGGTTGAGGGGTTCATTGAGAACGCAACAAATGAGGCTGTCTTGACCCGGTCTGTGATCTTCAGCCCGGGAACTGCAGTCAAGCAGACCGCCTCAATCCAGGCGAACTATGCGGATCCACGGATTGCGGGTATTCGGATCAGCTACGACTTCTAAAGACTCGTCACGGTCTGGGTAGTCAAAAAGGGGGGCCAACTGGCCCCTCTTCTTTTCCTTGGGTATTAGCCTCGAGCGCGGTCGAGCAGGTGATGGCCCATCTGCTGAAAGAGGTGAACCATGTCCACGAACACCCAATTCTCGATGTACTGATCGCCCTGCCGTTTCCACCAGTCAAGGCCATTGATCGAGAGCGCAGCGCCCGTTGCTGGGGCGCTGAGATAGTGTCCCTTGTGTGTGGCCAAGACCGCTGCCCAGCCTGGTGAGCCTGTATAGCAACCCTCGGCGAACAAGCCCGTCAGGTCTTGCACTTGTCGGTCTGGGAATGCCAGCAGCCAGGGGGTCTGGTGCAGAGACTGAAATTCGGTTAGTCCCAGGCATGCACCGATTCCTCCTGGGCCGTACCATGCCACTGACGGGTGAAAGTACCGCTCCATTCCCATGCTCTTTAGAGAGCTCTGGTCGTATGCGTTCAGTCCGTCAAAAAGAAACTCTCGGATGTGATCAAGAGAGTGCATGGTTTCTTGCGCGTCGCTTGGGCGAAGAATGAAACCGTCGGATTCGGCAGGCCGCGCATAGAGCGCTGGGCGCCCTCGAGATGGCGGCAGCACGGGACGACGAATCTGCTCGCAGAGATCCACGAGGTCATGCATGAGGTAGACGGCATTGAGTCTTCCATCTCGGAAACGCAGAAACTCCCCCCACCTCAGGCTAATGGCCTGTTGCGTGGGTTGGATGCCCAGGTACTCACGCTGAAAGTAGCCATGCAGAAGGCCCGTTCCGGTGATCCAGAGTTCGCCGTCCCGACTCATATCGCCGTCGCGGCGACCATTCGAGATGCCGCCGAAGAATAGGTGTGTCTCCCGATGCAGCCGGCCAAACGCATTCCTCAAGGGGGCCCAAAACTCCGACAGGTAGCCGTCCCAGCTGCCAAGGTCTCCGATGGGCTCATGCAGGCGGGCGTGGAAGTCTGCAGAGAGGGCGAGTGAGGACCTCTCTGGCAGCATCTCTGCGGGGCCTGCCTCATCGAATTGCTTCCAGTGGGCCAGCACGGACTGCTTGAGCCTTAGAAGTTCAGCGGGATTCAGCATGGGGGCTCCTCTCTCTAAAGAAGTCAATCGTGTTTTGGATCATTCGCTCGCGCCCCGGCGTGGATGTGGGCTTATGTGTGCGAGCAAGCTCAAACTCATGGGTGTTGTCGGGGTAGAAGTGAATGGCGTGGCCCCTTTTGGGTTGAAGCTTCTCAAATAGGCTGCGATTCCAGTCAACCGGGGAGTAGGGGTCTTGGTCTGAGTAATGAATCTGAAGGCGAGTCTGGATGGCACTGAGCTGTTGGTATGGCTCTCGATCGCCGACCCACCGGGCGGCGTCTGCGCGGGTCCATGGATGCCGATCGAACCGCTCGAGTGCCTGCTGTGCGAGCGCAAGGTAGTCGGAGCCCGATACCGTCGGTGCTCGACGCGGCAGGTCGAAGAAGCGGAACTGCTCATGGCGAGGTGCGATCGTCCCGGACCAGAGACTTGCAGCCTGAGGCCGGTAGGCCTCGGCCCCTGGAATGTCATGGGCCAGGGTGAGAGAGATCAACAGCGCATCGGCTCCCTGCGAGTGAGCAAAGCCATGGGGTGCAGCGGAAAATCGATCTCGAAGCGCGAGCGTGGCCGCGATGAGATCGAGCGCATAGAAGATCGGAACCAGGTGGGTATCGTTGTCAAAGGCTTGAAGGTACTCAATCCCCTCGGCAGGCTCCAGACCGACGGTCCCGTGGCCTCGGTAGCCTGGAAAAACGACAACATACCCGGACCGGCGGAAGTGCTCAATGAGGTCGCCGTAATAGCTTGAGGGCCCCAAATTGAAGCGCCATTTCGGGGCATCGATTGGTCCTACCCGGCCATGCGCGAAGACCACCCACGGAGCATCTCTGGCGTTATAGACCTCTGGCCAGTCGATGCGAATGAACTGCCTGAGGCCATTGAGTCGCGCACGCAAGATCTGGGTGGCTGGAGAAATCTCCTCGATGACGCGAGGAGCATCGTAGGACAGGTCCAACCGTGTGCCGATGGCTGATGTGAGGCCTGGCGCGCCTAGAACCCCCGCCCAGGGCCCATAGAGTGCGCCGATCGAGGACAGCCACCCTAGAACCGCTCGTCGGTCCAACTAGTACTGCCCTCTACTTGCCGGTCCTGAGCGAGCTTGAAGAAGAGCCTGAGTGATAACGCCTGTCGTGGTACACGCAAGGTAACGCGCTCCCCAGGACTGATAACGACTGTCTTCCTCAGGTGTGATGGAGAGAATACCGGGGCACTTTCCGGCCAATGCAATGGCCCGCAGCCCGAACTCAATCTGCTTCTGCACAGCTGGATGCAGCCAGTTGTTTAGGTGTCCCATGCTGTGGGCGAGGTCGTTCGGCCCAATAAATACGGCGTGGATACCGTCAATGGAGGCGATCTCCGCTGCGCGCTCAATGGCGGCACTTGACTCGAGCATGGCCACCACCACAACGCTTTCCTGACTGCGCCGCACGTGCTCAACCCCCCCTGTCAGGCCATAGCCGGCGGCTCGACCACTGAACGCGCAGCCACGTGTCCCGCTCAGGTCTTCGGGGACTGGGTAACGAGTCGCACGCGCAATTCGCTCGGCCATCTCTGGTGTCTCGACCATCGGAACCTGTACGCCAATTGCGCCACAGTCCAGGACTCGGGGAATGTCATGCTCAAAACAGCGAATGATTGTCGGAGTTCGGAAGGCTGCGCTCGCACGAAGAATATGTTCTGTGGTCTCTAGGTTTGCGCTGCCGTGCTCGTTGTCCTGGACGATGAAGTCAAATCCAACCTGCGCACAGATTTCGACGATTGCAGGGCAGGGCAGGCTGTTAAAGACGCCGCGAAGGACTCGGCTGGAGGCCAATGCCTGTCTGAAGTCAGGACTCAGGATGTGTGAGATTGTCATGGAATTAGGCCTGCGCTTTGAGAATAGTGCTGCGGCGAGCGAGGTAGCCACTGGCGTCATGGGTCTGATCGAAATGCGCTGCAGAGGAGACGACCGTTGGATCCCACTCGATTCGCTTGCGCTGGTCTCCGGCAGTCATCAGAAGGGCGCGCGCGGGTGTTTGGCCGAACTGCCTCACCGAACGCCAGCACCCCCCAGGAAGGGCGTAACTGTCCCAGCCCGCTTGGCCTCCGGTCAGCAGGAAGGTAGCCGGTCCGTCAGCGCCCTCAATCTCAAGTTCCACCGCACCGTCGACGACGAGCATGACCTGCTTTTCCTGCAGTCGATGCCGAGACACCGTGACTCCGGGCTGGAGGCGAATCCACTCCAGGGATACGCCATGCGGATTGACAATCGGGGGAAGTATGTCTCGATGCTCGCTCATGCCGAATCCGACTACGGGTGCAATCTCTGCTCCGCCCGTGGGCAGGGCATGGTCGAGAAGCGCTAATGAACTCCATTGGAGGCTCACAGAGCGAACGATGCGACTCTCCATTTCCTCTCGGGTCCATCGACGAAGCAGGCGGCGCTCCCCCTCAGACATAGGGTCTAGCGGTCGCTCTCCCGAGCCAAGTGACTCGCCCCTGTTGAGGTCGACGAGTCTGTAATGGTCTGTCAGCAAGACGCCCTTTTCACGAGCGGCCGAGAGCACTTCAGGCGCCCAGATAATGCCGCCTGTGTTGTCGCCACCGAGTGCCGTGAACAAGAAACCATCGTCGGGCCCTACGTTTCGAAAGCCACGAAAGATCCAAGTCGGAACGGAGATGATGTCTCCCTCGGAGATGACCGCAGACTCAAAGCCGGGGTCAAAGCCCCATCGAACCTCCCACTGACCTCTCGTGCAGATAAACACCTCACAGGTGAAGTGCAGATGGGGAGGATTGACTTTTCCATGGGGCATGCGCACCCCACCGACTTGGAATCCGTGTGGCTCCCGAAGGCTGACGGGTTGACTCTCTGACTGAGAGACGCCGGGTCCAACAAGGGCGTAGTTAAACTTGGGCTTGCATTCGTCAAGGCAGTAGTCGACAAAGGCCTCGGTGGAGTACCTGAGGCTTGAGAACGGCATATGGCGCGCCGTCAATTGCTCGCGTGTGTACATTCTCGGTTCTCCGCGTTCGCTTCCTTGATCCAATTGAGTAGTGCGTTTGATACCTGCCCCGGATGCTCCCAAGGGGAGAAGTGCCCGCATCTCGGGAGCATGCGCAACACGCTGCGAGAACTGCTCTGAGCCGCTCGCATTTGAAGCGCTGGGGGACAGATCGGGTCGTGGTGTCCGGAGAGGATCAGGAGTGGGTGAGAAAACAAGCGAAGGCTTTGGTGCCCACTCTGTCGACAGGCGGCAAACGCGAACTGGTTTCGGGCGTGATGTGGTGATGTTCTACGGGCCATCCGCAAGAGTTCGGCGCGCGACCGAAAAGCCTCTCGAGTACTCAGGAAATATCGTTGCTTCAACGATCCGCAGAGCCGCTGGGGCCCCGAAAACCTTAGCTTGTCGGTGAGATGTCTTCGAGTGGACTTGTGCCGAGAGCCTGCAGGCTCTGCGTTACTCGAGATAAGTGCAAGCCCAGCAATTCGCTCTGGGGCTCTCCGAAGCATCTCAAGTGCCACAAGACCGCCGAGCGAGAAGCCAGCAATTGCGAAGCGCTCTGGAAGTGCCCGAAGCAGGCCGAGGACCCAGGACTGCCTTGATGACAGACGTCGAAGACTCAGATGAACAATAGGAGCCTCTTGACGCAACTTGGGTGTAATGCGTTTGAACACCCGCTCGTCGCAGAGCGTTCCTGGAACTAGCACCAGCGGGAGGCTCATTTGACGGCTCCCTGGGTAAGCCCCTCGACAATTCTTTTTTGGAAGACTGCGATGAGCAATAAAAGGGGAATGGTCAGACTCATCGAGCCAGCAATCCCTTGCATGAGGAGCGACTCACTGTCGGCCTGAATCACAGAGGCGATTGCGACCGGCATCGTCATATTTTCGGCATTGGTCAGTGCGCTTGAGAGTAAGAAGTCGTTGTAGGCGAGGAGGAAGCTGAAGAGGCCTGTGGTGACGAGGCCAGGCCCCATCACTGGGAGAATGACATGTCGAAAGGCTTGGA
>Ga0315905_10006137_pt1 | contig 12211 bp, 13 predicted proteins | sample LakEriMetagenome_5_FD_203522 | JGI IMG/M metagenome (GOLD analysis project Ga0315905, IMG submission 203522) | Freshwater fungal communities from buoy surface, Lake Erie, Ohio, United States - Buoy 4 MA121 | ecosystem: Environmental > Aquatic > Freshwater > Lake | place: USA: Lake Erie, Ohio...
TACGCCTTTGGACCGGTGACAGCGCTGCTTGAGGAGCGGCGGCACCGGATTGCCGAGGGTGAGGACAATTTGAAGAAGATTCGCGAGAATCTGGCGGCTGCCGAGGCGACGGCTGAAGAGGTGAAGGCGAAGGCCAATGCCGAGGCTGACCGGATGATCAAAGAGGCGCGTGAGACGGCGGCAGCGGCTGGTGAGTCCGAGCGTCAGAAGGCGGCTGCGGAGGCGAATACGATCATCACGAAGGCACGCGAGGGCAGTGAACAGGAGCGAGCGCGGATTCTTGGTGAGTTGAAGCGTGATTTTGGTCGTTTGGTGCTGGATGCGACGGCGCGTGCGACTGGCAAGGTGTTGACACCTGAAGACCATGCGCGACTGAACACGGAAGCGCTTTCCCAGATTACGAACAACTGAGTGTTTGACGCTCTGTTTCCTAAACCGCGATGAAAGTCAGCAAAGAAGCGCTCCGCAACGCCCGCCAGTATCTCCGGCTCACGCTGAAGGACGGCAAGGTGGATACTGACATGGCTCGCCGCATTGTGGATACGGTGGTGAAGGCGAAGCCTAGGCATTACATTGCGACGCTCGAGGCTTATCATCGGATGCTGCGACTGGAGCTTGAAAAGCGCCATGCGATCGTGGAGAACGCGAGCACCCTGGAAAACGAGCAATGTGGCGCGATCCTTGCGGACTTGCGCGGCAAACTGGGTGCGGATCTGACGGCTGAGTTCCGTCACTCGCCTGATTTGCTGGGTGGCATGCGTGTGAAGCTAGGCAGTACGGTATGGGACAGCAGTGTCAAAGCGCGACTTGATGGCCTTGCGCAGGCCCTACAATCCTGAATTTTCGAATTTAATCTCCCCACTTTTTTTCCGCCATGAGCAACATTCTCCAGGAACTCGAATCGCAGATTGCCGGTCTCAAGACTGCCGCGACCCGCTCGAACGTTGGTGTCGTCCGTGAAATCGGCGACGGTGCCGCGCGCATTGAAGGACTTTCGGACGTTATGCTGAACGAGATGATTGAATTCCCTGGTGGGGTATTTGGTCTCGCGTTGAACCTTGAAGAGACGGAAGTTGGTTGCGTGTTGCTGGGCGACTCGACGCACGTTCGTGCGGGAGACGAGGTGAAGACGACGGGACGGTTGCTTTCGGTTCCGGTGGGTAAGGGATTGCTTGGTCGTGTGATCAACACGCTGGGTGAGCCGATTGACGGGAAGGGGCCGATTCAGGCGTCGGCGCAGTATCCAGTGGAGAAGATTGCGCCGGGGATCATTACGCGGCAGTCGGTGTCGGTGCCTGTGCAGACGGGGATTCTGCCGATTGACGCGATGATCCCGATTGGTCGTGGTCAGCGGGAGTTGATCATTGGTGACCGTTCGACTGGGAAGACGACGATTGCGGTGGATACGATCATTGCGCAGGCGCATCAGAACCGTTTGGCGGAGCAGGGTAAGTTGAAGGATCACAAGCCGCTGTACTGCATTTACGTGGCGATCGGGCAGAAGCAGTCGAACGTGGCGCGGGTGATCAAGACCCTTGAGGATGCGGGTGCGATGGATTACACGGTGGTGATTTCGGCGTCGGCGTCGGATTCTGCGGTGAGCCAGTATCTGGCTCCATATTCCGGGTGTTCGGTGGGTGAGTGGTTCATGGACCAAGGGATGGACGCGTTGATTGTGTTTGACGACCTTTCGAAGCAAGCGGTGGCGTATCGTCAGGTGTCTCTGATTCTGAAGCGCCCATCCGGTCGGGAGGCTTATCCGGGGGACGTGTTTTATCTGCACAGCCGTCTGCTGGAGCGTTCGGCGCGGGTGAATGAGAATTACGGTGGTGGGTCGCTGACGGCGCTGCCGATTATTGAGACGCAGGCGGGTGACGTTTCGGCGTACATTCCGACGAACGTGATTTCGATTACGGACGGACAGATCTTCCTTGAGACTGACTTGTTCTATCAGGGGATTCGCCCGGCGATTTCGGTGGGTCTATCGGTGTCGCGGGTGGGTTCTGCGGCGCAGACGAAGGCGATCAAGAAGGTGGCTGGGACGACGAAGCTTGACTTGGCGCAGTTCCGGGAACTGGCGGCGTTTGCGCAGTTTGGATCGGACTTGGATGCGGCGACGAAGGCGAAGCTGGATCGCGGTGCGCGGATTGTGGAATTGTTCAAGCAGCAGCAGTACCAGCCGAAGAGCCTGCCGATCATGGTGGCGAATCTGTATGCGATGCAGAAGGGGTATTTTGACAACGTGCCGGTGGACCGTGTGCGTGAGTGCCAAGCGAAGATGGAAGAGTTTCTGACGACGAGGAAAGAGGCGTTGCTGCAAACGATTTACGACAAGAAGTCGCTTGATGGGACGGAAGCGGATTTGAAGCAGGCGATTGAAGACTTCAAGAGTTCCTGGAAGTAATGATGGAAGGTCGCGGGACGCTTGGGAATTGGGGTGGAAGGCCGAAAGCTGGAAGCGCTGAGACCCGGGAACTGAAAACCGAAAACTGAACACTCCTTTGAACCATGCCCAGCACGCGTGACATCCGCCGCCGCATCAAGTCGGTCAAGAATACCGCCCAGATCACGAAGGCGATGCAGCTGGTGGCGGCTGCGAAGATGAAGAAGGCGCAGGATGCGGCCACGAATGGCCGTGCCTATGCTGATTTGATGAATCGGGTGCTGGTGAGTTTGAAGGAGCGAGCGGACGAGGGAGTTCATCCGTATTTTTCCGAGGGGAAGGGGGAGAAGGAACTGGTGGTGGTGATCAGTACGGACAAAGGTCTGTGCGGGGCGCTGAACACGAATCTGATCAAGAAGGTGATTACGTCGGTGACATCGGCGGATGCGGATTTCATTACGGTGGGCCGGAAAGGTGCGCAGCAGTTGGCGCGGATGAAGCGGAATCTGATGGCTGATTTCACGATCAAGGATCCGGCACGTTTTGCGGAATTGCGGTCGGTGGGAGTGTTTGTGCAGGAGAAGTTTTTGAGTGGGGAGTACCGATGTGTGAGGGTGGCGTTTACGAACTTCATCAATACTGTGACGACGATCCCTACGGTGGAGCAGTTGTTGCCTGTGAATCCGGTGACGCTGGGAGGGAAGCGGAGTTATGAGGGTGGGACGGGGATGGGCGAGCCGATTGATATGACGGCGCAACCGGTGATGGACTATGCGTTCGAGCCGTCGGTGCGGGAAGTGTTTGCGAAGGTGCTGCCGCAGTATGTGAACAACACCTTGTTCCAGATGATGCTGGAAGCGCGGGCATCGGAGCACTCGAGCCGGATGGTGGCGATGAAGAACGCCACGGACAACGCTAAGCAGATGATCAAGGATCTGACGCTGGAGTACAACAAGGTGCGTCAGGCGGCGATCACCAACGAGTTGCTTGAAATCACCACGGCCAAGATGGCCCTCGAATAATCACAGAACCCTATTTTTTCGTTTCAGCCATTCACCTTTTCGTTCCCATGAGCAACCTCGGTAAAATCGTACAAATCATCGGTCCGGTTGTGGACGTCGACTTTTCGGCAACCGGCAAGCTGCCGGCCATTTACAACGCGCTGGAGATCAATTATGAAGTCAACGGCAAGGCGACTCGTCTGATTTGCGAAGTGCAGCAGCACCTTGGGGACGGATGGGTTCGTTCTGTGGCGATGAGCGGGACGGAAGGTTTGAAGCGTGGGCTGCCAGCGAACGATACTGGCGGGCCGATCACGGTGCCTGTTGGTGAGAACGTGCTGGGACGGATTTTCAATGTGACTGGGGATCCTGTGGATGACCAGCCTGCTCCGAAGGTGGAGAAGCGTTATGGGATTCACCGTGCGGCACCGAAGCTGGTGGATCAGAATCCATCGGCGCAGATTCTTGAGACGGGGATCAAGGTGATTGACTTGATTTGTCCGTTTACGAAGGGTGGTAAGGTTGGAGCGTTTGGTGGTGCGGGTGTGGGCAAGACGGTGGTGATCATGGAGTTGATCAACAACATTGCGAAGGGGCACGGGGGATATTCGGTGTTTGCGGGTGTTGGTGAGCGGACTCGGGAAGGGAATGACCTTTACTGGGAGATGATTGAGTCCGGGGTTATTGCTACGGAGCGTGACGAGCACGGGCATCCGAAGAAGGACAGTGGGGGACGACCGATTCTGAAGGAGGGGTCGAAGGTGGCGTTGGTTTACGGGCAGATGAACGAGCCACCGGGAGCGCGTCTGCGGGTGGCGCTGTCGGCGCTGTCGATGGCGGAGTATTTCCGTGATGAGAAGAACCAGGACGTACTGATGTTTGTGGACAACGTGTTCCGGTTCTCGCAGGCTGGTTCAGAGGTGTCGGCCTTGCTTGGGCGGACGCCATCGGCGGTGGGATACCAGCCGACGCTGGCCGCTGAGATGGGAGCGATGCAGGAGCGGATTACGTCGACGAAGACTGGATCGATTACGTCCTTCCAGGCGGTGTATGTGCCTGCGGACGACCTTACTGACCCTGCGCCGGCGAATACGTTTGCGCACCTTGACTCGACGGTGGTGCTGGAGCGGTCGCTGGCTGAGTTGGGGATTTATCCTGCGGTGGATCCGCTGTCATCGGTGTCGAAGGCGCTGGCACCTGAAATTGTGGGTGAGGAGCACTATCGTGTGGCTCGCGGGGTGCAGCGGGTGCTGCAGCGTTACAAGGATTTGCAGGACATCATTGCGATTCTGGGGATGGATGAACTGAATGACGAGGACAAGCTGACGGTGTTCCGTGCGCGGAAGATTCAGCGGTTCCTGAGCCAGCCGTTCGCGGTGGCGCAGGTGTTCACCGGGGTGGAAGGTGTTTATGTGCCGGTTAAGGACACGGTGAAGGGATTTGCCGAGATTCTGGATGGCAAGCATGACGACGTGCCGGAAGCGAACTTCTACATGAAGGGCGGCATCGACACGGTGCAGAAGTCCTGAGGGTGAACGAAGCGGGGAGTAGCGGCGAGTGTTCCGGGATGAGGATTCCGGGTGCGGTGCCGAGGGCTTTCCGGGAACCACATACCGATCAATACCATGGCATTCCGTCTTGAAATTGTGACACCTGAAGGCAAGGCATTTGCGGACGACATTTCCGGAGTCGTGCTTCCGGGTTCGTTAGGGGAGATGGGAGTGCTGCCGTCGCACGCGAATCTGGTATCGACGCTTGAGCCCGGAGAATTGCGTTATAGCAAGGACGGGCAGACGCATGAACTGGCGGTGGGAGCCGGGTTTGTCGAGATTACGGGCAATCACGTGAACGTGCTGACGGACATGGCGATTGGAGCTGAGAAGATTGACGAGGGAGTGGTGGAAGCAGCGTTGGCCCGGGCGCAGGAGCGCCTGAAGGATGCCGGCGATCTGACCTCTGAAGAAATTGCGGCGACGGAGGCCTCGATTCTGAACAGCATTGCCCAGCTCAAGCTGAAGCGGAAGCGTCGGACGATCTGAATTTGAGGGCGGGCGGCCGGGCGATTGCCTGTGTTGCGCTGCGATGGCAGCGTGTATCTGACTGTCGCTGCGGCACATTCAGGCAGGGGCGAGTGCAGTGGAGTGCTAGGATCCCGAAGGGGCGGTGGAGGTGGCTGTGTTTGAAAGAGCAGGAGGGCCGAGGGTAGGATGCGGTTCGTGGCTTGGGACGTGGCTACGGAAGCAAGATGGAAGGTGCTTCTCTTCGGCAACGACAAGGCCGGGACGGCCTTGCTACGGGGGCTTGCGGTGATTGCAGCGATTTCTCAAACCCTGCCTAGGCTGTGTTTGAAAGAGCAGGAGGGCCGAGGGTAGGATGCGGGTCCTTGATAGCGGTCAGGCGCCGGCCCAGTCGGAGGGGTCCTGGTAGAAGAAGTGTTCGAGTGCGGCGGTGATGCCCTTGGTGGCGGATTGGGTGGCGACGTAGCCGCCGAGGCTTGCGACGTGGGAGGCGATTTCGGGGATGGCGTTGGCTGGGCAGGCGATGCCGTGGGCGACTTCGGTGTGGAGCATGGGGAAGTCGTTGTGATTATCGCCGGCGACGAAGGTGAATTCGGGGCCGACGCCTGCGAGTCTGCGGACTTCGAGGAGAGCGGAGCCCTTGTTGTAGTTGCGGTGGGTGAAGCGGAGCCAGATGCTGTTGCGCTGGTAGGCGAGGTCTGGCCATGCGGTGCGGTGTGTTTCGAGCCAATGGACGACGCGTTCCATGGTTGGTTCGTCGTTGGTGACGATGCCTGCGGGTTCGTCGCGGTCTTCGATGAAGCGGGCGCCTTTGAGGTCCGAGCGGAGGTGGCGGCGGAGAAGTTTGAAGAATTTGGCGTGGGATTTGTAGAAGTGTCTGTGGACTTCGAGGCAGCGGAGGTTCCAGTCGCCGAGGGGGCTCCAGCGGCGTTCTGCGGTGCGGTGGTAGATTTCGGATTCGCGGGCGATGATGAAGTCCGGGATGGATTGGAAGCCGTGTTCGCGGAGGCCGTCGAGTGTGTGGAGGAGGGAGCGGCCGGTATTGATGCCCCATGCTGCGCCGCGGCGGCGGAGGTGAGCGAGGCGGGATTCGAGTTGGGCGATGTCGTAGGGGTCGGACGGCTTGTCGACGAGCGTGCCGTCGAAGTCGAAGCAGAGGAGCGCGGCCGTTGGGGAGTCGGTGAAGGGGCGGCTGAAGTCCATGGTGTTGTGGGGTTAGCCGAGGCGGGGGACCCCGTCGTCGTCGGGGTTGGGTGGGAGGAGGCCGAGTTCGACGAGGAAGGCGTCGATTTCGGAGAGGGTCAGTTCGTAGACGCGGACACTGACGTTGAAGTTGAAGAAGCCGTGGCCTTTTCCTTCGAAGGGGCGGAGGCGGCAGAGGTTGCGGTGCCACCAGTTGCGGCGGCGGAATTTTTTGCTGTTTGCGAAAGGGACGACGCGGTCGGCGGTGCCGTGGAAGATGAGCATTGGGGGGAGGCGGCTGCGGACGGCGGCGGTGAGGTCGGCGTGGCGGGCGGCGGCTTTGTCAGGGAAGCGGTCGAAGCCTGCGCCTGATTTGCGGGAGGTGTCGGTGAGCGGGCTGAAGAGGATGAGTGCGTTTGGGGCGCAGGGGACGGCGGTGTTTTCGCCATCGGCTTCGAGGAAGCGGCGGAGCATGGCAGCGGAGAGGATGGCGTGGGCACCGGCGCTGCCGCCTATGCCGACGATGCGTGAGGGGTCGAATTTGAGTTCGGCGGCGTGTTCGCGGGCCCAGCGGATGGCGGAGCGGGCGTCCTGCATGGCGTCGAGAGGGGAGGCGCCGGGATGGCGTGAGGCGACGCGGTAGTCGATGAGGACGCCGGCCATGCCGCGGCTGGCGAGGTAGAGGGCGTGTGGGGCGAACTGGCTGAGGAGGCCTGTGTCCCATGTGCTGCTGAAGAAGAAGAGGGCGGAGGGCCAGCCGGCGGGGGGAGGGGAGCCTTCGGGGCGGAAGACGTAGGCGCCGAGGTCGGTACCGGCGACGGACTTGTAGACATAACCTTCGGCCGCGTTGAGGAGTGCCTGGTTGCGGTCGAGGACGTCGGGGGTGCGGCTAGGGAGGGTAGTGCGCGTAGAGAAGACCAGTTCGTGCATGAGAGGGCGGCAGGGGGGCCGCGGGGAGTTCAGGGCGCGCAGTATGGATGGTGTGGCGTGGATGCAACCATGGATCGTTCCGCAGAGTGGGTGCGTGGAGCGGGTGGGATTCTTGACAAGGGCTGGAGGTGCGGGAATGGGTGGGGATGTTCTTTAGTTTCCGAATGATTGTGATGGCGGCGGTTGTGGTGGTTGGGGTGGGCTGCAAGTCGACGAAGTCGTGGCAGCCGCCGGAGATTGCGGCGCTGGCGGACGAGCGGTCGCTGGCTGTGCCGGGTGCGTTTTACAAGCTGAAGGGCGGGGTGAACGGTTTTCACTATGACGTGCCGAAGTTTACGGATGTGCTGCCGGAGAAGTATCTGATGGGCGGGCATGTGGTGCAGTTGCTGTCGGCGAATGCGATGGATGGGTGGGCGCGGGTGAGGTCGGAGAAGCTGGGGATCGGGTATGTGCGGTTCGGGAACATTAAGCTGGTGGAGCCGTCGCGGCGGCCGAAGCCTGAGGTGACGGATCCTGACGAGGAGTTGGATCGGCGGCTGCGGTTGTCTGCGGAGCGGCACTGAAAGGCGAGTGCTGGGTGCGAGGGTGGGGTGCTGGGAAGGATTGGTCCGCAAAGCGGGAGAAAAATTGTCTTTCCGCGGGGCGCAAGACCTTGCAGAACGGGAGCGTTCTCTTGAAGGTGCCCCCCGGCGTGCCTGATGGGGCCGTATCAACATATCTTACAATCCATGCAAAACCCGAAGACACCACAGACAGCGGAGAAGCAGGCAGCTTCCCGCCGTCAATTCATTGGCGGGGCCGCTGCTGCGGCGGCCGCTGTCAATCTCCCGATCGAAGCCTGCGCGCAGGTGGCTGGGAGCGATGAGCTGAAGCTTGCGTTGGTGGGCTGTGGCGGTCGAGGGGGTGGTGCGGCGGAGCAGGCGCTGACGAGTGGCGGGACGCGTCTGGTCGCGATGGCGGATGCGTTTGCTGAGCGGATGGAGCCGACGCTTTCGAGCCTGCAGGCGAAGTTTGGGAACCGGGTGGATGTTCCTGACAGCCGGAAGGCGTTGGGATTGGAGTCGTTCAAGGAAGTGCTGCAGCATGCGGACGTGGTGCTGCTGACGACGCCTCCGGGGTTCCGGCCGATGATGTTCAAGGCGGCGGTGGAGGCTGGGAAGCATATCTTCATGGAGAAGCCTGTGGGTGTGGATTCGCCGGGGATCCGGATGGTGCTTGAGAATGCGAAGGTGGCGGAGCAGAAGAACCTGAAGGTGGTGGTGGGCTTGCAGCGTCGGTATCAGGCGAATTACCGTGCGGCGAAGGAGAAGGTGAAGGAGGGGATGATTGGAGAGATCATTGCGGCGCAGTGTTATTGGAACAATGCGGGGATCTGGAAAGTGGACCGGAAGCCTGAGTGGAAGGAGATTCAGTATCAGGTGAAGAACTGGTATCACTTCATCTGGCTGTGCGGGGACCACATCAACGAGCAGCACATTCACAACATTGACGTGATCAACTGGTTCATGGACGGGCATCCTGTGAGTGCGCAGGGGCTTGGAGGGCGTGCGGTGCGGAACAATCCGAAGGAGACGCAGATCTTCGACCATCACTATGTGGAGTTCACGTATCCGAATGGAGTGATCATGAACAGCCAGTGCCGTCACCAGCCGAACTGCTGGAATGCGGTGAGCGAGATCATCATTGGGTCGAAGGGGACGCTGTATATTGACGGCGGTGGCGGAGCGACGATCAAGGACCGTGCGGGCAAGACGATCTGGCGTTACCGTCAGCAGGACAGCGATGGGAATCCGTATCAGAACGAGCACAACGAGTTGTATGCGGCGATCCGGGACAACAAGCCGTTGAACAATGCGTATTATGGAGCGGAGAGCACGTTCACGTCGATTCTGGGCCGTTATGCGACGTACAGCGGGAAGATGATCAAGTGGGATGAAGCGCTGGCGTGGAACAACAGTGAGATGCCTGCGAATCTGGCGTTTGATGCGCCTGCGACGGTGAATCCTGACAAGGATGGCAACTATCCAGTGCCGGTGCCTGGGCAGTGTGATCCGTCGAAGGCTGGATCGTACGCCTGAGCGGCGAGCTGGAAGTGTGACCGCCCTGCTGGCAGCGAGACTGCGGCAGGGCGGTCTTTTTGTTTTTGGGTGGGTTTCGGGTGTTGGGGGGCGGGGTGGAGACAGAGGGAGACAGAATGGGTGTGGGGCGACGCATTTCCGGCTGGGAAAAAGGCGGCAGACGTTTTGCATTTGGGAAAACCGCCCCTAAGGTGGCGGCCGCACTGAGTTTGAAAGAAGCATGATACCATTTCCGGAGCTGGAAACGATTGTCGAGCCTGTCGCGCCTGGGGCGGCGGGGGGGACGAGTGCGGCGTTGTGGTGGTGGCTGCTGGCGGGAGTGATGGTGGCGGTGGTGCTGATGCTTGGGTGGATGTGGCTTCGGGCGGTGAGTCGGCGTTTGGCGGTGCCAGGGTTGCCGCCGGAGGCGGCGCGGGAGGCGTTGCGGCGGCTGGAGGAATTGGGTGCGAGGCAGAACGCGGATGGATTGGTGGTGGCGGGGGAGGTGTCGGAGATTATCCGGCATTATCTTGACCGGAGCACTGGGGTGATGGCGCGGTATGCGACGACGCCTGAGTTGATGGGGCGGGTTCGGAGGAGGGTGCCGCCGCCGTTGCCTGCGGTAGCGGTTTTCGAGGGAGTGCTGGCGGCGTGTGACCGGGTGAAGTACGGGGCTGGAGCGGAGGAGCGTGCGGCGCTGATTGCGTCGGCGGTTGCGGCGGTGGAGGCATCGCGGGCGGCTCCGTTGCCTGAGCCGGTGACGCCGGAGATTTTGAACACTACACAGGCGGCGGTGCCGCCGATACCAAATGCGCCTGTTGCCTGACAATTTCCGATTTGCGGAGCCTGGGTGGTTCTGGCTGCTGCTGCTGCTGCCATTGCTGTTGCTGCTGCGGGGGGCGGCGGGGCGTCAGTCGGCGCTGCAGTTTTCGTCGCTGCATTTGCTGCGCGGGGCAGGGAGGAAGACGCGGTCGGCGATGGTGGCGGTGGGGATGTTTCTGACGGTTGGGGCGATGGCGCTGGGGATTGCGGGGATGGCGCGGCCGCAGAAGCTGCGGACGGAGGAGAAGATTGAGGAGAGCGGGGTGGAGATTTTCATGGCGCTGGATTTGTCGCTATCGATGTCGATTCAGGACATGCGGGTGGGGAACGAGAAGGTTGACCGGTTGACGGTGGCGAAGAAAGTGACGCGGGATTTCATCCGGAAGCGGCCGAGTGACCGGGTGGGGTTTGTGGTGTTTTCCGGGCGGCCGTATCTGGCGTCGCCACTGACGCTGGACAAGAACTGGCTGGAGGAGACGCTGGACAGGATCTGGTTCAACCAGACCGGGGACATGGGGACGGCGATCGGGAGTGCGCTGGCGACGGCGTCGAAGCGGCTGACGAATCGTGAGTCGCGGAGCAAGATCATCATTCTGGTGACGGACGGGGCGAACAATTCGGGGAAGATTGGGCCGCGGGAAGCGGCGAAGCTGGCGGCGACGCTGGGGATCAAGATTTATGCGATCGCGATTGGGACGGATGGGTATCATCAGGTGCCGGTGCCGACGCCTGACGGGATGCATGTGGGGGTGAGGCAGGAGTTTGACGAGGAGACCTTGAAGGAAGTGGCGCGGGTGACGAACGGGAGGTTTTATCAGGCGCGGGATGCGAATGCGATGGATTCGATTTTCAAGGAGATTGACCGGTTGGAGAAGACGAAGCTGAATGTGCGCCGGAGCACGCTGATTGATGAATTGTTCATGTATCCGCTGTGGGGTGCGGTTGGTGTGGCCGGACTTGGCCTGCTGGCGCGCCAGACGATTTTGAGACGCTATCCCTGACGCCTGCTGTGAATTTTTCCTTTGCCCAGCCTGCGGCGCTCTGGTTGCTGCTTCTGCTCCCGCTATTGACGGTGCTGCGGTGGGTTGCTGATGGGCGGGCGACGCAGGCGGTGACGCGAATGGCGGCTCCGAGGCTACTGGAGCGACTGGTGTCTTGGCATGGTCGGGGGAGGTCGTGGTTTGTGTTTGGTTTTGAGCTGCTGGGGATCGGGTTGATGATTGCGGCACTGGCGCGGCCGCAGTGGGGGTATACGGAGGAGGAGTCGGGCGGATCGGGGAGGAGCCTGATTATTGGGATTGATACATCGAAGAGCATGCTGGCGAACGACCTGCAGCCGGACCGACTGACGCGTGCGAAGCTGGCGGCGCAGGATCTGGTGAAGAAGCTGAGGGGTGACCGGATTGGATTGATGCCGTTTGCGGGGAGTGCGTTCATGTATGCGCCGATCACGCCGGACACGGATGCGCTGGTGGAGAGCATTGACAGCATGGATGCGGAGATCATTCCGCGGGGAGGGTCGAATCTGGCGCGAGCGATCGACAAGGCTGTGGAGACGTTCGGGAAGTCGGATTTGTCAGGGCAGCAGGTGCTGATTCTGTTTTCGGATGGGGAGGAACTGGAAGGTGAGGCGATTGCTGCGGCGAAGCGGGCGCGGGATGCGCGGGTGGCGCTGGTGTGTGTGGCGGTGGGGACGCAGGCTGGGGGAGTGATTCCTGATGCGGAGGGGCAGGGAGGGTATTTCCGGGATCGGAATGGGAAGATTGTGTTCACGCGATTGCAGCGTGATGTGCTGATGAAGCTGGCGACCCTGACGGG
>Ga0315905_10006141_pt1 | contig 12209 bp, 14 predicted proteins | sample LakEriMetagenome_5_FD_203522 | JGI IMG/M metagenome (GOLD analysis project Ga0315905, IMG submission 203522) | Freshwater fungal communities from buoy surface, Lake Erie, Ohio, United States - Buoy 4 MA121 | ecosystem: Environmental > Aquatic > Freshwater > Lake | place: USA: Lake Erie, Ohio...
TCAGGTAGCTCTGCCAGCTCTAAAAAAGCTGCATCTAGCAGTCTTGACGCTGGTGAACCAGCTGCATCTAGCAGTCTTGACGCTGGTGAACCAGCTGCATCTAGCAGTCTTGACGCTGGTGAACCACCAGATACTGCCGTCGGAACAGAGCGTAGAAATGACGTGGGCGGCAGCAGCGGAGGTAGTGGCACTCAAGCGCCCAAGAAGAAGGGATCGTCGGATGGTGAAAAGGGCAAGGCTCCCGCTAAGCCCGAGCCCAAGAAAGAACCCTCTGTCTCCAAGATAAGAAAAGCGAAAAGTAACAATGACTATCTCAAAAAGGCAGAGTACCAAAAAGCAAGCATCCCTCTAGGAAGGGCGGGCGCCGAAGGCACAGAGCCCAAGAACTTCACAATGGTGCAGACCATTCCTGACCCAATGGGAGACCGAGACGGGAGCAAGTACAATGATCCTAGATACGTCTTCAAAAAAGACGTTGCTACGACAGGAGACAGCGGCGACTACGTCGGAAGCGATTACGAGTACAACGTCTGGATAGACAGTAGCAAGATAAAGACGAAGGCTGATCTTAAAGATGAGAACATGCCTTTCGTCTACTTCGAGATCGAGAAAGACGCGTTCGATGAGATACCATATGGTGTAGACAGAGATAGAGATTTTACAGGGCTAAAGATCTACCACGACGGAAGCATCACGGGGAACAAGGCAGGGCTAAAAAACGATTCCTTCTTCAATATCCTCTACACCTACCTCGAGCTTTGGAATAGCTACAAGGAGATCTCTAATCTTCCTGCTGCACCCGACGCTGCACCAGCTCCTTCTGCACCCGCTCCTGCTCTCGATGCACCAGCACCGGCTCCTGGCACTGGTCCAGGTGACAGGGGACCCGATGCTGGCCCAGATCTGGATATCACCGTCACTCCTCCTGCACCGGGCGGTGGCGAGAGAAAGACTGGTCCCTGCTGTCACACGGGTGTGAAACTAGATCTGGCTTGTTATCAGAGGACCTGGACAAAATACCCGAACGGGGTCACACCGAAAGATTGCGACTCGATCTACAGAGAAAAGGCGGGCAACGTGCCAAACTTTCTGAGGGGCATCGAGAAGGATGGTGACGAGTGGCTTCACTACATCAAGGACAAGCAGACGGGGAACTTTGTAGCCGTCACGACGACAGGGAATACCCTCCTCAACTACGCACAGTCTGCTAGCATAAAGAAGATAAAGATCTTCAAGGGAGGACTTGGAGGATTTAGGGATTCAGCGAAGACGAACGATCCTGAGTTCAACAACGTCTTCAGGACCCTGCGCACGACGATAAAAGACGTACGCGTATTCCTCCCCTACGATCCATCCATGGGTCCTGACTCTTGCGGTCTTACCGACGACGAGGTCTTTGCCAGGACAGACTGGACGATACAGCTTCGTGAGGACAAGCAGATGAGGATCATCCGCCGTCAGATCAGGAATCTGCTGCTGTCTCAGAGGTCGTAGAAGCTCCTGTCCCCGGTGTCTCGCGCGAACGTCTTGAGCAGCTCACCTGCCTTGGCGTTCGCCTGATCCTCGTGGAATCCGCCCGCATCCTGGATGGGACCGGTTATCATCCCTGATTCATCCTGCATCATGTGCGTCATCTCGTGCGCGACTGATCTCATGACGTCTGCGAGTGCTCTGCTCTTCGCGTAGACCTTGACGACGTGGTCACCTACGATGTAGACTCCCGTCGTCATCTTCCCGTCGCCCCTGTCAGCGATCAGGTGTATCTCAAAGTCGCACCTGACGGGCAACTTTTCTGTGCAGTAGACGATGAAATCTGACATGATTCCAACCTTTCTATCGTCTAGTCCAAGAGAATCTGCTATAAAAAGCTTTCTGGTGCTCATGTTTTTACCCGAAGATAGGTATAGAACACTTCGTGTATTTGAAGATTCACCCCTTGTATTGTTATTCAACAGAGGGGATTATGCCAATTCGTTTTGGTTACGCGTGCCTCAACACGACACTCGGGAAGGAAGGTGGTTTTCGATCGATGATCAAGAGGACGTGGGAGGAGAAGGGTCTACCGCACGCTTCTGCGCTCGGCGTAGACAACTCTGAGACACTTTGCAAGATCATTGAGTGGAACAACAGGTTTGGAATTAAAGTGTACAGGATGTCATCCAGCATGTTCCCGTGGGCATCAGAATACAGGCTCGAGGATTTGCCAGAGTGGAACAGGATTAGGGATAATCTCGAGCGTGCAGCGAAGATCGCAGCGAAGGGCGACCAGCGTCTTTCCTTCCATCCCGGGCAATTCAACTGCCTCACCTCGCAGAACGAGAAGGTGGTTAGTAACTGTCTCAGGGATCTCAGGATTCACGGTGACATCATGGACGTGATGGGGCTGCCCAGGAATCACTGGGCTAAGATCAACATCCACATGGGCGGCTCTTTCGGTGATAAGGAAAGGTCTATCGATCAATGGTGCAGAAACTTCGAGAGGATTCCCGAATCTGTCCGCTCACGTCTCACCCTAGAGAATGACGACAAGGCTTCTTGCTTCAGCGTCCTTGACCTCAAGAAGGTGAGTGACAGGACCGGTTGCCCGATAGTTTTCGACTTCCATCATCACCGGTTCTGTGGCGGCGGAATCTCTGAGGAAGAGGCGCTCAGGATCGCTGTATCGACATGGTCCCCCGGTATCAGGCCCTGCACGCATTACTCAGAATCTGCGACCAAGGAAGGAAAGAAAGTAAATCCGACCGCACACAGTGATCTAGTCTACGATAAGATCAATGACTACGGACTAGAATTCGACTGCGTGATCGAGGCGAAGATGAAAGAGATCGCTGTTGTCAAGCAGATCAGGGACTGGCACACAAATGTCTGATCGTACTCTCATCCTCGTCGTCGCTTTCACAGCAGGGGCTTTCATCGTCTCAGCAATAGAGAAAGATCGAAAGATAGATCAGATGATGATGACCAACATGTCGATGTGCATGGTATGCATGGCAGTACTTCTACTACTATCTTCAATCCTAGACTCCATAGGTGCACAGTGAATATCTTCGTACTAGACTCTGACCCTGTCAAGGCTGCGCAGCAGCACTGCAACAAGCACATCTGCAAGATGATACTCGAGAGCGGGCAGATGCTCAGCGCAGCGCACTGGCTCGGGTGGCAGAAGATGCTCAAGCCCTCTTCAGACCTTAATCTTCGAGAGACCCAAGCTTGGCTGCAGAAACACGTACCGGCAGACCTGCAACCCCTGTGGAAGATGACACACGTCGGTCATCCCTGCACACAGTGGACCCAACGTGTATGGGGTAACTACATGTGGCACAGCAGGCTTGGCCTCGCTCTCTGCGACGAGTACACTCTCAGATACGGTCGTGAGCACAAGTCGCACGACTACCATCGCTGGCTAAATCGCCATATTCCTCCCACGTTTGAGGGAACGATAGAGAATCCTGTAGGGATAACGCCCTTCGCAGTCTGCATGCCAGACCAGTACAAGGTTCCTGGCGATCCAGTCCAGAGCTACAGGAATTACTACAAGGGCGACAAGGTCAGATTTGCCAAGTGGCCAGAGGGAAGATCACCTAGCTGGTGGTGATCACTTCTTGCGCTTCTTGCCCTTGTTCTTCTTACGATAGGCCTGGATCTGTTTCCACTGTGCAGCGTCAACTCTCCTTGCAGGTCCTCCTGTGAGAACTGAGTTGACCCTGGCCATTGCCCATGCGTGCTGGGGAACACCTGGTCTGTGTCCTGTCCTGTAGGCTGCTAAGCCCTTGTCGTATATCGCGCGAAGTGCACCTAGCGGAGCGCGTGCGAGCTTAGCCTTGTTTTTCAGAGACTTTGTCACCATGTTAGATTCTTCAAGCGCTGCGTTGCGCTCAGACTCAGGGTCAGATGACTCTAGTATTCTGAGTAGTCCGATTCTACCACGAGGTGATGACTCAAGGAGCTGGTCCATCTTGTCGATGTACTCCTCGTATGAGACGTCCTCGTCATCTTCCTCGCCGAACATCTTCTTGAAGCGAGCGTTGTAGACAGACTGCTTCTTGGGTTCCTTCTCGTCCCCAGGCATAGGCTCGTAGGCATCAGGATCAGAAGTGCTCATCTTGCTCTTCCTCTCTATGTCCCTAGCACGAGCATCCTTCGTCTTCTTGTCGAGTCCCTTGTAGTAAGTCTTGTTACCGGGATATTTTTTCTTCGCTTCTTCCATATCCCTATATATTAGGCAGCGATATACGATCTCTTCAGAAAAAGCATATTGATATGAAATACTATGCAGGTACTGACAGAAAATCTTGTAGACCTAGAGATGCGGGGAGTTCTTAGGCGTATCGATGATGTGCTCAAGGATTCGGGTGGCGACGTAAGAATAGGTTCCCTGTCTACGTCACGGTCAACCCTGCAGAAGTACATAATGTCAGGAGAGACCTCTGTTATCCAGAGGATGATACTTGATGCGTGCTTTAGGGCTGAGGCTTTGGGGCCCGGTAGCGCAGATCTTGTCTTCGAGGTCTCGACAGCTCTTCTTAAAAATCACTCTGCTAAAGCGATGGTTGATAATGGTCACAAGGTTTTCGTTTCTAAGAAGATCAGGGAGAGCCTTGATAGGGAGGTTATTGTCTCCTCTAGGAGACCAGATATCGTGTCGCTCTCTAGCACGCTAGAAAAGCTTCCCTGCATTTCTCAGAGGATTGCGGTTGAAGCGATCAAGCTAGGGAATCCATTCAGCACATACAAAGTTTCACGCGGAAATAGATCTGAGACTTCTTCGAGGAAGATTGATGGCTACAACTTTCACGTGACATCTCCTGTATCTGCTGTGACGGGAAAGTCATCTGCGTGGGATAGGTACAGGTGCGACGTCGTAGTGATAGATGGCATCGTCGAGAGCGTATCTGAGCTGCACCATCTTCTAGAGATGTACTCAGCATCTGGCAGACCTCTGTGCATCGTTTGCAGAGAAGTGAAACCAGAGATTCTCACTACAATCAGGCATAATAATCTGAGAGGCACCCTTGATGTCACTGTTTGCACATTTGGGTACGATGAGATCAGGGCAAACCTCCTCGTTGATGCAGCTGTCTGTGTCAATGGAGACGTTGTTTCCAGTATGCAGGGCGATCTGATCAGCACTGCACACAGCAAGGTCGTGACAGTCGACAGGGTTGCGATATCTGACTCTCTCCTGACAGTGTACAATTCTGGTTCTTCTGTCAGGGTTGCAGAGCACAGGGCAAGGCTTGAGAAGAAGATATCAGACTCTGATCAGGCAACTGGAGAGATGATAGAGAAGCGGTTGCCGTCTTTGATATCTGACTCTATCTCAATTACTGTTGGAATATCAGATATGTCATCTGATCCTTCGACAATAGAGAATCTAGACAGATTTTTTAGAACACTTCGTAGCCTCCTATCTCACGGCTACCTTGTCAAGGAAGATATTGACGATATCATCGAGAACAATGAAATTTTTAGAGGAATCGACCTATGCAAATTTCCAAGCGTGATCCCAACAGCTTCTTTTCTAAGCTTCTTGCGATATACGCAGCAATTGTTGGTCGATTTAATACTAATCGGAGCAATAGTAAAGTCATGAAGACAGCAACAGTGGCGCGAGAGACCAAGGTTGATCAGAAGATTAACCCAAGAACCGTTAGAAACGCAGTGCATAACGTCGTCTCCTTCATCAAGGAGAACACTGCGAATAATATCGTCGAAGCTAACAGGCAGAAGAAGCTAGAGTTAAATCCTGAGCAGCTTAGAGTGATTATTAGCATCGTGCAGAGTTCAATCGAGGAGGGATTCATCAAGGGATCCGGTGAGATTGATCGCGCTTTGAAGTAACATGACAGGCATCAGACACCTCGTTCAGTGTCACTGCATACTTCCGCAGTTCAAGAAGATGCATGACCCAATATTCCACAAGTTTGTCGTCTTCTCGGTCGTCGATGACGATGATCAGGTGATTCCCCGGCTAGTGTCGTGCAACAACTGCGGAGTAGTTCACAAGGTCCAAGACCTCTGCAAGTCTGAGATCGCGGTTGGCAACGAAGGGATACGATCTTTTCTATCGAAGGATCAGATCTCTGATAGCCTGCACAAGAATATCTCAGGGTTGCTAGAGAGCCACGAGTGCGACATCTCGGTTTGGGAGCACGTATCCTTTATCGTGGAGAACAAGCAGTGGGGATCTATCATAACGATATCACAGGAAGATGTAGAGGGATTCGTGCAAGCAAAGACCCTTGAGATAGTGTCCGAGGATAGGGTCAGGCTTCGCGTAGAGACGAGGACAGATCAGATTGTTGGAGGCAAGAAATGAAGATTGGAGAGACTGAATCTGATAAGCATGCAAAGCTTAGCCTCGAGTGCCGCCAAATAGTGAAGTCTATTGTGGACTTTGGTGTAAACGAATGGCAGAAGCTTCAGATAATTCAGCTTATAGCTATGGAATTAGAGGACAGGGAGAAGATGGTTCTCATTAAGGAGACTGTCGACAGCCTGAAAGAAGAAGATTCCTCTTCTCCAAAGCTCTTAACTTAGGAGTAATAAGATGGCTAACAGTGATCTAGTTGAGAAGTGGACAGCACTTAAGGTTCTAGTCGAGAGCCTCGAAATCGATCTTCACAAGAGTGCAAAGGGCAACAAGTCTGCAAGCATTAGGCTCCGCAAGGGCCTCAGAATTGTCAAGCGCGATGCATCTGACATTGTGAAGTTCACGCTAGCAGCTGAGGATGCAGAGCCTCAGGCCTAGAAAATCCCCCCTAGGCGTCTAGCAAGGCGGCGGTAGAAATACCGCCGCCTCTTTTTATGCAGGAAATCCCTTGCTCTCGAGATTGTCAGCGATCTTTCTCATAATCTTCTTCTCTATCTGGCAAATTCTCATCCTCGTGACGCCAAATATGTCACCAATCTCCTGAAGGGTCATTGGTCCTTCTTTTGCAGCTAGTATTGTGCAGCACTTACCGTGCTCGATCCAGTACTTGCACTTTCTGTCGTCACAGGAAGAATTTTCTTTCTCGCACTTTTCAAAGCACTTCATGTAAATCTGTCCTCAATGATAATTTAATAGGGGACTCTCTCTTGTATTATGTAATGGGAGAACAATTGGGAACTAGAAAGACTTTCATCTTGGACACATCAGTCCTTCTTTACGACAGATGCTCTATACACTCATTCCCTGGGAATGATGTTGTTATCCCACTGTCGGTACTTGATGAGCTAGACAGATTCAAGGGCAAGCCTGGGATTCTTGGTGAAGCTGCACGTTACGTGAACAGGTACCTTGACAATCTGAGGAAGAAGGGCAACCTTCACGACGGCATCGAGATAGAGGAAGATCAGACAATACGCGTCGAGATAAATCACGGCAGGGTGTGTCCTGTTGGTCTTGATGCTAGCGTTACAGACAACCTGATGATTGGTCTGGCACAGGAGATCTCAAAGACAAGCGAAAACCCTGTTATCCTCGTAACAAAGGACATAAATTTCAGGGTCAAGTGCGATGCTCTGGGCATTAACTCTAAAGACTACTACAAGGATCAGATCGTCTCTTCTGAGAGCAACATCTACCCTGGCTTTGCTGAGATAGAGGTTGATGATCCTGAGATCATAGAGGATTTCTACAACAACAACTACGTAGAGAAAGACAGGCTTAGTTTCTCTCTTTGCCCCAATCAGTATGTTGCCCTAAAGTATGAATCCCAATCACTTTTAGGCGTCGTAAGAGGCGGAAGAATTGTTCCTTTATCCTGCAATCTTCATTCAACAATAAACGTCAGCCCAAAGAACAAGGAGCAAAAGTTTGCTCTAGACCTACTCACACGTGATGATATTCCTCTTGTCACGCTTACGGGTCTTGCAGGATCAGGTAAGACGTTTCTAACACTTATGGCAGGACTATCTGGAATAGCTTCCAAGAAGTACGAGAGGATAATAATCACAAGGTCGATGCAGACAGTAGGCAAGGATATTGGCTTCTTGCCTGGCAGCGTAAAAGAGAAGATGGAACCCTGGATTGGTCCTATTGCTGACAACTTCAGGTACGCGTTCAAGGATCTCACGTACTTCCAGACGATGCAGGACAAGGGTGTCGTAGAGCTCTGCCCCCTGTCGTTCATAAGAGGTAGAACGTTCTCAAACACGTTTATCATCGTTGATGAAGCTCAGAACACAACGATACACGAGCTTAAGACAGTCATCACCCGAGTTGGCGAAGGATCGAAGATAGTCATACTTGGTGATATCGAACAGATAGATACGCCTTACATTGACAGCCTCTCAAACGGACTGACGATAGTAGTTGAGAAGTTTAAGACCGAGACCCTCTCAGGTCACATGACATTGAACAAGGGAGAACGATCAAGCTTAGCAACAGTGGCGTCAAGAATACTCTAGCGTCATACTTAGATGTGATGGCTTACAAAACTATAGACAGAAACCTGTATAGAAAGGTGTATCCCTATAAGCGGGCTGCGCCTAGATACGCCTATCTATACGATACGATCGTGTCGGGAGGAGCAAGTGTGGAAGCAGCCAAGGTAACCTTCACAGACGCAGATTCTGCATCTTACTCTTTCACCAGCTCTTACCTCTCTGTTCCATCAGTCGTTATCGCCACGGTTGACAGTGCAGGAAACGGTGGAACCAACGTTAGCATAACAGTCTCGTCGATAAGCACGACTGCAGTGACGATATCTTCCTCTGCTAAGTTCACGGGGCAGGTACACATACACATTGTCGCGGTGTAGGAGAGGAGATGGCCAACGATTTTAAAGCTAACCAGATACGAACATCACAGGTCATAGCCTCTGGTACAAACGGAAGCAATGCAGCTATCCTCCTGTACGGCTCTCAGTCTGCGACAAACACATCTGGCGGATATCCAGCTGCACTTATCGCAGGTGTCGGAAGCGATGTATTCCTCTTTGTTAGCGGTGCAATAGGATCAAAGGGGTCTATAGGATCTAAGGGAATGACAGTTCTGGGTGGTGATACCCAGATATCAGGCAGTGTATTCGTTTCAGGACCGAGCTTATTCGGCGGCAACGTGATAATCACGGGAAGTCTAGGTGCCACCAAGATAACAGGATCACTGCAGCAGACAGATAACGGACTAAGCTACCTGGTAGCAGGGGATGCAATATCGATTGTGTCTGGCACAAACGGCCAGATTAGGATAAGCGCCTCAGGATTGTCTCCCGCTGGATCAAATGGCTATGTTCAATTCTACGACTCGGGCGTTTTCCTAGGAAACGAGGGTCTAGTCTATAACAAGACGACACAGACACTCTCAGTTGGAAACCTGTACGTAACAGGTGCAATCACAGCAGTAACATCATCAAATCTCGTCATATCGGATCCTGTCCTCTACATCGCTTCGGGTTCCCAGGTCTCTAACACGAACGGAGGAATTGCTATCGCTTCTGGTTCTAGCGTGCAAAATCAGTCGCTAGTTATTGGAAGAGTTGCAAATGATACGTGGGGAGTAGGAAGGCTCGATGTATCTTCCGGAGAAATTACAGACCTAACAGGTATGAATCTTGTCAACTTTAGGGCTGGCAGGATTGAGCTAGGTGGCAGCGTTGCGGTCGTTTCATCATCGGGTGGAAATGCACTGGTTCTAAGTGGAGCAATGGTCCAGGTAACTGGGTCTTTAAATGGCAATGGGAATGCTGTTTTTGCTGGCAACATCTCTGGATCAAATGCTCTCCTGACGGGAGACCTAGCCGTCAATGGTGGCGACATAACGTCGACTGCTTCAACACTCACAATAGGTGGTTCTAGCAACACATACGTGGCTGTTGGTGCAGACCTCCGACTTGACACAGATATTATCAAGGCATCGGGCAACGCAACGGCGATCACACTCACATCATCAAACGTGGCTGTTGCAGGATCGCTTACTGTTAACGGATTCAATATTATTGGCAACGCTTCTTCACTTGCAGTTGGTGATACACCCCCTACTGTCACTCTTGGAGCAGTAGCGACAACGCTTACAATAGGAGGCGGATCATCAGCTTCAGACGCCACCTTTAACATTGCGTCTGCGAGAACTGGAAACCTATCATTCAACATCGCATCGGGCGTCACAACAGCAGGCAAGACAAAGATTGTCAGCATTGGATCCGGCGGGACTGCAGGCACGACAGAGGTTCGACTAGGTACTTCTGGTGGAACTTCTAGCACCTACGTCACAGGAGCGCTATATGTCTCCTCATCCCAGGGGACAGCAGCGACTTTCTACACCGGAATCTCTGGATCTCTTACGAGGCTGTCCAACGGAACAAGCTATCTCGTTGCAGGATCGAACGTAACCATTACTTCTGCTTCAAACGGACAGGTCACAATAGCCTCTACCGGAGGCGGTGGGGGTGGATCAAGCTATTTCACTGATCCCTCTGCTGGACAGATAAATGCAACAGGCTCCCTCGCTCTCGCAGGCGGTCTGGGTTCAAGCTATGTCTCGACCAACGCAGGAACTGATGTACAGTTTTTCGTCTCAGGAAACGTAGGAACAACATCTGCTAAGTCATCCAGGGTGTCACTCTTTGGAGGAGACATCGTCTCTTCTGGATCTCTCTTCATAGAGGATTCTACAAGTTACGCCCACATCAATCAGAGCAGCGGAAATCTCACAATCAGAAACAGAGCTCTTTCTGGACAGTTCGTAGCCAGCGTCAACACTTCGATTGGAAACACTGTCAACTTTCTAGATGTAAGACCAAACGGCATGGCTGTCAACACGAAAGTTGCAATCATGCCGAGCATATTTGCAGGACCTGCAAACCCTTTCAACTCTACAGACACCAGCATGTTCATCGGTGGTTCTGCTGGTTCGAAGGACGGGGCAGCTGGTGGAACAACAGTCATCGGAGGTGACCTTGTCATATCTGGATCAACTTACGTCGGGAACTCCTCTAGCAACTCTGTATTCTTCAATGCCAGGCTGGCATCAGACATCCTGCCCGACGGCAACAGGACAAGAAACCTAGGATCTGACAACCTCAGGTTTGCAAACATCTTCACGGGAGACCTTCACCTCAGAAATGAGAGGGGTGACTACACTCTCATAGAGGAAGAGGACTGCCTCACAATAAGATTCAACAAGAATGGGAAGCGGTACAGGTTCCTTCTAGAACCTGCACCAGAGTTTGACGAAAAACGTTAAACTTAACAGCATCCCTATATTTACAAATTGAACAAGGAGTTCACACATGGCATTGGTCGGTAATATATCGGGTTCAGGTGGCACTAGTAATACTGTAGGAATTACTGGCTCTCTCATCATTGCGAACCCTGGTCTTGGTACTTTTCCTGGTCTCGGCGGAAACGACGTAGCGCTATTCGTATCCGGTAACATCGCTGGCAGTACAGCAACGTCTCCTAACTATAACGTCAGAGGTACAACGGTCTTCGGTGGTGACATCGTCACCAGCGGAACTCTCTTCTCGTCTTCTCCTGTCTTTGCTGGAGGAGGACTAACTGGTTCTCTCCAGCAGACAGCAGGCGGACTTAGCTATCTTGTAGCGGGTGCTAACGTAACGATAGCTTCTGCATCAAACGGGCAGATCACAATATCTTCGACTGGCGGCGGCGGCGGCGGTGCAGGTGTCTTCACTGAAGCTAGCGGAATTGCTGCCTTCACAACATCTTCAATCGCGATTGGAATTGCAGCAGCAGCTTCTACAATAGGATCTGACGTATTCTTCTTCGTCAGCGGTTCAATCAATGGCACGGCAGATGCTCTCTTCGGCGGCGACGTTGTCACATCCGGTTCAGTCACAGTTCTCAACAACGTGATATCGGGTTCAGCAGGTGGAAACATCGTGCTGGGATCTGCTGGAAGCATCGCAGTGGTTGGCGGGCTCACAGCCGGCGGCGGATACGGCGATACAGGCGTGACTCTTTCCGGCGCAGGAAACGTCAGGGCAAACGGATTTCTACAGGTAGACGGAGAAGCATATCTCACAGGATCTGTTACGCTTGCAGGTAACTCTCAGTCTGTCACCCACACGGGAACTGGAAACCTTTCAATTTCTTCGACCACAGGAAACGTCCTTGTCGAAGGAACGGTTTTCGTTGGAAATAACGTAACAATTCCCGGAGACCTCACTGTCAACGGAACTGTTGTTGCTATAGACACAACTAACCTGAGGATCAAGGATCCTATCGTCCTCATTGGATCGGGTTCAGTAGCAGCTGACTCC
>Ga0315905_10006142_pt1 | contig 12206 bp, 4 predicted proteins | sample LakEriMetagenome_5_FD_203522 | JGI IMG/M metagenome (GOLD analysis project Ga0315905, IMG submission 203522) | Freshwater fungal communities from buoy surface, Lake Erie, Ohio, United States - Buoy 4 MA121 | ecosystem: Environmental > Aquatic > Freshwater > Lake | place: USA: Lake Erie, Ohio...
TGAGTCCAGCGCCCACTGCGCGGCCATCAGGCGTGCGCAGGAGACGAGGAAAAGGAAAGTTGTGAGGGCGAGTTTCATGATTGAGGACGAAAAAGGAGAGTTACTTGCCGCTGGAGCCGTGATTCATCCCCAGCTTGCTTTTGACGAGGTTCTTCAGCGCGGCGTCTTTGCTGATGAGCTTGCCCGCCTGCACGTCCTCCTCGCGGAAGCGGGCGAAGAGGATCTCTGCTGCGCCGGTGCGTTCGCGGTCGTAGTGAACGTAGATGTCGCCATTCGGAGCCTGCGCGATGTCGGGGTAGGAGACGTTGTCGCGTTCGTCGAGCAGCAGGCTGCCGGACCAGGTCTTGCCATCGTCGGTGGAGAGGAAGGCGGTGAGTTCCTGTCGCTTGGGCGTGGCTTTCGTGATGTCCTGGCCGTGACGAATGACGAGCAGGTGGCCGGATTGCAGGCGGCGGATGATGGCCTTGCTGTTCACATGCGGAAAGGCGGTGGACTGCGGCTCCCAGGTCTTGCCGCCATCGGCGGAGAAGCTCTCGAAGGTTTCCTTCATGCCACGCGAGAGCATCCAGAGCCGTCCGTCGTTCAACTCGGCCACGGTGTGCTCGTTGAAGCAACTGTCCTTGAAGATGTTTCCACCGCGATAGCGCCAGTGGCCGCCTTCATCATCGGAGACGAACACGTTTGAGCCGCGCACGGCATCGAGTTCGTGGTAGCAATCCGCAAAGGGCTTGTCGATGTGCCAGCGCTCCCACAACGACACGGGCAGAATCCATTCGCCGTTCTTGCGCACGATGGGTTTGTTCAATGACGCGCCGAAGCCGATGTAAACCGGCTGCGTCCACACGGGCTTCTCCGCATCGGGATCATCGCAGCGGACAAACCAGTTGCTGCAACTGCCATCAAACATGCCGACGGACTGATGGAAGAACAGCCAGAGCCGCCCCTTTGGATCGCACCAGAAGGAGCCGAGCCGCGTGCCCATCTTCAAACCCTGCGCCTGCGGGTCGATCACGAACACGGGATCTCGCCACGACTTGCCCCGGTCATCGCTGTAGCTCGCCAGCAGGTAAGCATTCGGTCCGTCTTGGCCGCCCGCCCAGCAGGTCCAGAGCCGACCTTTCTTCGTGGACTCCATGCTCGCCGCCATCGCGAAGGGCAGATACTTTTGCCCATAGGCGGGCATCGGATCGAAGATGAGCTTCGGCGTGACGTGGATGCTGTTGAGAAGCTCCTGCGTGACTTTGACGGCGGGCTTCGGCAGATCCTCCAGTTTGCCGAACATTATGCGCTCCTTGCCGCCTTGCGTCACACAGAGCCAGATCGTGCCTTCGTGCTCATGGAAAGTGGGGTATTGAAATGACTGTGGGTTCTCGAAGTGATACTTTCGCTCCCACGTCTTGCCATCGCGGGAGACGTCCACGTTGAAAACGCTGCGGCCTGCACCCCGAACCTGCCAGCCGAGGTAATACAAGCCGCCGAACTTGTCGAAGGTCGGCTTTGAGCTGGCACCATCTGGAACATGCGGCAGCTCGCATCCGGCGGTCCATGTCTTGCCGTCCTGACTGGTGGTGAAATGGTAGTTTCCCTTTTGGCTGCGGCAGATAGCCATCCAGGCGCCATCGGGCAGGCGGTTCACTGCGGATTCGCTCAGCGCCGCGCTCTCTGGCTCGTTGAAGTGGCCGATCACCTCGAAGGTTTCCAAATCGTCGTGCACCAGCGCGAGCGCATTTTGCGTCCCCTTAAAATTGTTCAAGGCAACGTAGGTCCTGCCGTCAAAGCGCTTGAATGAGTCGAAGATATGCATCGTGGAGTCGCAGGCCTTGTTCGTGAAGCCGCGGGCCGCAGCGTCCGCATGTAGAAACTGCGGCTGGAAGTCGAAGGTGCCCGCTGCTGTTTTGAGCTTCGCCTTGTGGAGGGTCGGGGCAAAATCGCCGCGCTTCAAATCGAAGTCACGATACCAGACCTGTGACTGCCGTTTGCCGGGATTGTTGCTGTCGAAGTAACAGCGTAGCGTGCTCGGATCTTTTTGGATGATGCGTGGCGCGACACAGCCACCTGCGGGCAACCTCTGGTTTTCGAACGTCTGCTCGCCCCTCGCGAAATCGATGACCTTCTCCACGCTCAGCGAACTCAGGTTCACAACGGACATCGTAACGTATTGGAACGGCCATTCCGCGCTCTCACCCGGCTGCACGTCGTTTGCTTCTGCGACGACGTAAGCGCGATCTCCCACGCAGACGAACTCCGCATCATGCGCCCCTTTCACCTCGGGCGCGGTGACTTTGACCAACCCGGCCATCACTTTGTCGGCTGCCGCCTTGGGGTTCCAGTTGGCGGGAACGAGGTTGGGCGGCTGGGCAGGCTTGTTCAGCTTGTTCACCACCTGTTTCAGGCTCACGGCACCGGAGACGTTCTTGCCTGCGGCCACGTCTTCTTCTTTGAACTTCGCGAGCAAGATCTCGCCTGCGCCACCGCGATCACGATCATAGGTGATCCAGATGAGGCCGTCCTTTTCCTGCACGCCGTCGGGATAGGACACGCCACTGCGTTCATCGAGCAGAAGGCCGTCGTTCCAGGTCGCGCCGTCGTCGGTGGAGAGTTGCGCGGTGAGATGGCTGCGCCCGGTGAACTTGTAGTGGTTCACCAGCAGCAGATTGCCCGAGGCGAGACGGCGGATGAAGAATCGTGAATGCGGCGTGGCTATGCTGGTGGGTTTGCCGGGTGTCCAGGTGCGGCCTTTGTCGGAGGAATAACTTTCCCACAGCACCTTCTCGGTGCGAATGAGCATCCAGAGTCGGCCATCCTTCAACTCCACGATCATGTTCTTGAGTCCCGCCTTCGCCGTCTTGATGGCACCGTGCAGCTTCCAAGTCTTGCCTTCATCGGTGGAGATCGCCGCGCCGAAGACTTGTTTCGGATCAAATCCCGCCCACGCCGCCAAGGGTTCCAATGCGTGCACCACTGGCAGCGCCCACTCGCCGGTCGAGAGCACGACCGGCTTGTTCATCCGGAAGCTGAACGGACCGTCAAAGCCGACGTGGAACTCCGCGCCCCAGACCGGCGGCGAAGCATCCGGGGCATCGCAGATGCGCGCATAGACTCCATGCTGGGTGCTGTCCTTGACGCTGCGATTGAAGAGATACCAGAGACGCCCTTTAGGGTCGATCCACAGGCACGGGTCATAGCAACGTGTGCCATCGTTCAGTGGCAAACCCATGGCCTGCGGCGCGGAGAAGGTCTTGCCGCCATCATCGCTTTGCGAGAGCACGACGGTGTTCTCCGGTTGTGGCTCATGCGTTCCACCCGTGAACCACGAGACAAACACGCGGCCCTTCGCCGTGCGTTCGAGGCCGGGGATGCCCTGCCAGGTGCGCTTGGCGAGATCAATGGTCACCGGCTCAGCCGCATGCAGCGCGAAGAGCGGTGCGAGCAGCAGGGCGGTGAGGAGGGTGAGGGTGTGTTTCATACGGAAACTCGAGCGGGTGGAAGTCCGGTTGATGCATCCAGAGTCACCGCGGAAGTGCCTCTTTTTCGATCCAAGGGATGCCTTGGAAGAGCTGGGTTATGTCGTCGGGACCGAGGGCTGTCCCGATGACTTCGACCTCATCGATTTCTCCCGTGAAGCGGAGTCCCTGGCCGTCCGGCTGGCGGAAGGCGATGTCGTTGGCCACATGGGTCCGCTGGTAGGCGGGAGGCACATCAGGCCGGGTGCAAATGAGCTTCCCATCGTGCCAGAGCGAAATGGCCGCTAGGTCGTAAACGAACGCAAGGTGGTTCCAGCCTTCGTGGAGCGGAGCCTTGCCAAGGAGTTCGGCTTTTGTCCCGGCGAGTTCGAAGGCGAGGTGGATGCTGCTGTCTTGACGGAGTTCGAGCAGGAACGGATCGGCACGCAGGGATTTCCAGCCGGGAGTTTCGCCTGCAGGCTTGCCCATTTTGACCCAGAAACTGAGGGTGCGGGGGCCGAGCGGGGCGGACTTGGAGCGGAACTGGATGCTGGTCTTGGCGGACAGGCGCAGGGCTCCGCCGAGGTGCCCGCCCTCGCGCAGCCACTCAAAGCCGTCCGCTGCATAACCGGCGTGGTGCACGCGCGGTCCACCGCCGATCCACGCGCGGCCGGACTGGTGATCGATGCCGTAATCATTGAGCCGTGCACCCGCGCCCTCCTCGAATCCAAGGTGGAAGTAGGGCAGGCGGTTGCGGGGCAGTTGGGTTTGCTTCACCTGGCTGGCGGTGAAGGGGTTTGCGGACCACATGCTGCCGCTGAGGACGAAGTCGTCGAACGAACCTTGGGTTTCGATCCAGGGCAGCGCGGCGACCTTCTTGCCAGCGGGCGATGCGACGACGACCGCGGGTGAGTAAACCATTTGTCCGGATTCAAGCAACGCGGCTGCGGAGACGACGCGAAGTCCCTCGGGCTCGGGAAAGAGCGGGACGTCGCGAGTGAACACGCTGGTCGCGGGAAGCGGGAAGTCGAGGTTCGGATCGGTGCGATCATGGCAGAGGATGAGCGAAACGGTGACCGGCTTGCCCTCGTGCTGGATCGTCCGCGTGAGGCGGCCGGACCGGAGGTCGGAAAGGGTGGTCTCGATGGCGGCATCCGCGTTTCCTGCGGGGATGAGGCGCACGGCGGCGTTTCGCGGAGCGTCGATGCGGATGAGGCGGGCGGCTTTGCCCCCATACCGGGAGCTGTGGGGCGCGATGGATGGGAAGCGCACCGGAGCAGGGCCGGCCTCCGTGACGCCGATCTCGGGCCACGCGGCGGGCGTGTAGAAATCGATGACGCGACCGCCGGCGATTGAAAGCTCCAGGGGGATGTTGGCGGAGGTTTGCAGACGGATGAAGAGGTTGCGAAGGAGGCCGGGAGAGGGCTTTTCGGCGTCGCGAAAGACGCCGAGGCTGCGGGTGCCGTCCTGCAGATGCAGCCTGCGGATGGGCGAGCCGGCTTTGGCGTCCACGGTCACGCGCGCGATGGAGTCTGACGATACCGCAAGACCGAGCGAACCATCCGGGGAGACCTTGGAGAGGTTGATGGCGTAGCCGTTCGGGAACCGCACGAGATTCGCGCTGAGCCGCACCGGCGGGAGCAGCAGGTTGTCGTGAAGCAGCCTCCACGCTTCCGTGTCCGAAGACCTGACCGAAACGGTGACCCTAGGCTGCACGGCATCGAATTTGCCGATGGCGCTTCCGCTCTCCCAGTTCATCTCGGTCAGGTTCCGTCCATTGGCCGGGCAGGGGGCGGTTTCGCTTTCGAGGTGGATGGGATCGCCACCGCCGACGGGAGTGAGCACCACCTTCAAGCGAAGGGCGAGTCCTTGTCCGGCGGCGGGCAGGCCGAGGACCTGGAAGTTCAGACGATCGCCGAAGATGCACTCAACGGGATACGCGACGATGGCCTGTGGCGCGGCGAACGGGCTCTTGCCCGTGGCGGTGTGTTCGCGGAGGTATTTGATGATGGTGTTGTATCCCCAGACGTTGCGGCTCGAGGGGACGAGCTGGGTTTCGTTGCAGTCGTTCCACGTGACGAAGCTGATCTGGCGGTAACCGAGCTTTGTCCAAGTGTCGAAGGAGTCGAGCACCGTGCGCACCCCATTGAAGGGCACCCGGATGGCCTGGGACGGACGGTTCGAGCTGTCATAGCCGGCCCCCAGGGAGGGCACGAAGAAAAAGCCGGGCGCGTCCTGGCGGAGCCGCTTGTCAATGGCTGCGGCCACCGGCGTGCGCGCGTCCATTTCAAAGGTAGTGGCGGCTTCAAATCCCATCTTCAACCATTGGAGAGGGCCCGGCTCGAAGGGTTTCGACCAGACGCGCCGCCCCAGCGCCGGGAGGTCGAGGATCGTGGCCTCGGTGATGGTGGGAGCGAGCAGGGTGTTCACGTTGCGGGCCTTGAGGCCTTCGTTGAAAGCACGCACGGCATCGGGATTCTTTTCCCACTTGCCGGAGTAGTAGGTGAAATGAACGGGACGACCCTCGTGCTGGAAGACATGCGGGTTTCCTTTGAACCTCTCCGTGAACTTCGCGACGGTGTCGGCGGCTTTGACAGGGTCATCGCCGAAGCCGTCCCACTGCGGTGCCACATAAAACATCTGGCCGGTTTCCTCCCGGATCAACCTAGCGGCCTCGAACATCTTGGAATCGGGGAAAGCCATCATCTGGAAGCCATCCAGACCGCTATCGAGCGCCATGCGGATGTGTTCCTTGAACTCCTCGAGCATGGAGGTGGACTGGGAGCTGAAGGGCCACGCCTCGTTGTTACCTTCAAAGTGGGCGTGGATGTTGCCGTTCGGAATGACGGGCATCATGTGGCCCCAGAAGACGACCCGATCATCGGCGTGGAGCGCGGCTAGTGATGTGAGCAGCAGGGTGGTGAGGACGGCAAGGGGCATTTTCATGTTAGTTTTTGAGGCTAAGCTTTCCAAAGCTAATCGAACGCCGGCCATGCTTCTCGTCACCGCTGTCCCACACGGCGCGGAACTCGCCGGGCGCTGTTTCGATGAGCGTGGGATAGGAGTTGTGGATGCCAGCGTCGAAGAACGTGCGCTCCGAGTTCCATGCGCCGCTCGCGGGCTTCACTTTGTAGCGTAGCGCCATGCGGCTCCATGCGGGGCCGTCATTGTAAACGTAGAGCTGTGTGCCGGTGCTCGATTGGCCGAACCATCCTTCCGACACGGTGTTCCAAAGCTCCGACTCCTCCCGGGCGATGCTCCACGTCTTGCCGCCATCGCTGCTGGTGCTGGACCAGGCGCGGGGCGGATTGAGCGCGCCGCCCTCCTTTTGTCCCTCGGCGGTTCGCATGACCATCTTGAGATGCTGCTGCTCGTTGATGACGGCGAGCTGGCCTTCGTGCAGGAAAATTTTCCCCGGCTCTGGCTGCGGCACATAACCGCCGAGGCTCCAATCAAGCAGGCTGGTGCTGCGCAGCACAAACTGCTCGCGCTGGCCGAGTGGATCGGCGCGCTTCGTGTTGCGATGCGCGGGCAGCAGATAGACCGGCTGCCCGTTTTCGATGATGCGCTGGATTTCGCCAAGGATGACAAGCGGCCCAGTGTAGTGCATGGCCAGTTCCACGGGATTCCAAGAGCGTCCGCCATCGCCACTGTAGGCAGCGGCGAGATGCGAGTCCTCGCTGTCGGCATAGTTCAGCGGGCAGCGCATGGCAAAACACCACAGCACCTCCTGCCCCGGCGGATGGTAGAGCACCGCATTGCAGTAGGCGAACTGCATCGCCCCGTGTCGCTGCGTGTGGTCGAAGACGGTGCTGGGGATGCTCCACGAATCGCCGCCATTGGTCGAAACGACGGCGTCGATGCTGCCCATGTCGCCCTTGCCCGCGATGCCTTTTTGATAAGCCACGACAAGGTGCTTCTCCTTCCACAAGGCGATGCTCGGCTGCCCAAGCAAGGAAGCTCGCGGCTCCTGGTCAGCGGTGCGGACAACGCGCACGTCGCGGACATCGCCGGTGGTGGGAGCGTTGGCGATTTCGTCTTTGGCATGCAACGCGGCCAACGACAGGAGGGCGCTGAGGAGTGTGACGGTGGTTCTCATGCGTTTCTCATTTGGTCCGGTTATCTGCCGATTTCTGTGTTTCGGCTGCGGGCCGGATGCAGCGGAATTGTTCGCTGCGGACGATGACGAGCAGGGCGTCTGACCAGCGTCCGCCGGTGATCATGGTCTTGCTCACTTCATCAACGAGCGCGCGGTCCGAGGGCAGCACGGCGCGGCTCAGGGCGTAGCCGGTCAGCTTGCGGGCGAGTGTGCGCAGCAGGTCCTCGCGTCGCGGGCCGGCGACGTAGTTTCGCAGGCCGGCGAAGTCATGGACATCGGTGCCGTCGCGCAGGGTCGCACGGCTCTCGCCGGGTTTCATCGCGCTGGCGGGCCGCAGGCGGCCGATGGCGTCGAACTGCTCAAGTGTCATGCCATACGGGTCGATGCGCACGTGGCAGGCGGCGCAGTTGGCGTCCTTGCGATGGCGCTCGGTCAGTTCGCGCACGCTCAGGCCAGCGGGCACGGCGTCGGGCAGCGGCGGCACATTCGGCGGAGGTTTCGGGAGCCGGTCTCCGAGCATGTGGGCTACCCAGGCACCGCGCTTGATCGGGCTGGTGCGGGCGGCGGCGGATTGCTTGGCAAGAACGGCGCCGAGTCCCAGCAGACCGCCGCGACCGTGGGCGGCAACTTTTTCCACACGACGCCACTCCGGCCCGGTCACGCCAGGGATGCCGTAGTGCTTGGCGAGCACGTCATTGACGATGACCGCATCGGTGGCGATCACGTCGCTCACCGCGCGGTCGTTGATGAGCAGGTCTTCAAAAAAACGCACCGGTTCCTCGGCCAGTGCGTCACGCACAGCAGGCGTGAACTCAGGAAAATCCTTCAAGCTGCGGCCATGGTTGGCGACGAAGTCCCGCACGCCGAGCCAGCGAGCGCCAAACTCCTCGGCCATGCCGCGTGTGCGGCTGTCTTTGATCATCCGGCGCACCTGCGCTTCCATCACGGCGGGCTCGTGGAGGCGCGGAGCCGCCGCACGCAGCTCGTCATCTGGAATCGAATCCCAAAGCAGGAAGCTCAACCGCGTGGCCAATTCATCGCCCGACACCGGCTGCCAGCGCGGCCCGGCCGCTGGCTGCTCCACGCGGTAAAGGAACCACGGCGATGAGAGCACGCGGGCCAGAGCGGCGCGGAGGGCCGGATCGTGTTTGATGCCCTCGGCACGATCGGCGTGGTAGGACGCGAGGAGGGTTTCGCGTTCATCGGCACCGAGGGACCGACGCCAAGCCCGTGCGGCGAGAGCGAGCAGCGCATCGAGGTGGCGGGGCTCGGCGGCGGCCTGATCGGCGAGGAGTGCCGCATCATCCCGTTTCAAGCGTTCTTCAAAAGTTTGGATGAAGAAGTGCATCTGGGCCTGGCCTTTTTGGGAATACAACTTCAGCAGTTCCGCATACATGAGCGTGTTGGCGGGCGCGTCCTCGCGCAGGAAATGCAGTTCGCTCCACAGACGTTCCAGCTCCGCCCGGCCCGTCTCATCGAGCAGGAGTCGGCGCAGCGGCTCGTCCTCGCGGTGGAACATGAAAAGGCTTCCTTGGGCGTCCCGCGGGATGATCGGCTCAAAGAGCACCGCCGGTGGAAAAAGGGCGCGAAACTCCGCCGCTGGTCGCGCCCGCTCGGCAGCGACATGCGGATGCACGATCTGCGCGACTCGCGGCTCGGGCTCGTCCGCGATGAGTGGGTCTCCGGACCGCCATGAAGTTGGGTTGATCCGCCCTTCTCTTGTCTGCTTGGCGTCCATGAGGTCCGGCTCAGCGAGCAGCAAAGCCTGGACCGTGGCCGTCACCGGGCTGCCGGCATCGAGGCTCACATCTGCGCGGATGAACCGCGGCAGCGTCAGCGACTTCAAGAGCGGTGCTGGCAGCTTCCGCAGGTCGATGCGGACCTCGGAATCTGCCTCCGTGACCAGGGCGCCCGGTGGCACGGGCCGGCCTTGCGGATGATGGCCAAACCGGAGTCCGCACGCCGCCTCGACAGCTGCCCGCAGTTCCGCGTGCTCCGCCAAGACCAGCGTGGGCCCGTCGCCGCTCTCCAACCGCAGACGGTCCCAGACCACGAACGTGCCCGGCATCGCAGGGGCCACCTGCCGCGCGACCAGCCGGAAGATCGGTTCGCGGGCCGCACCATGGACCTGCTCACGTGCGACCACGCGGAGCATGTCCACCCAAGCAGGGACGCCGTTGCCGACCGCCAGCACATTATGCCGACGGTAGTTGTTCCAGAACAATCTGTCCTGCATGGCCTTGATCGCTGCGAGCACGGGTGCGGGATCGGTCGTGGCCGCGCGCCATTTTTCTCGGACCAAGCCCATGATGTCCGGCGGGAGGCCGACAGTCGGCAGGGGGGTGGGCTTCACCCCCAGCCCGGCCAGTGCTTGACCCAGCTCCGGAGCGGCGAGATGCGAGAGTTCAAAGGCAACGCCGTCGCCCTTGGAGGGATGGGCATCGGCGACACGGCCCGAGACAACGAGCTCGGCATCGATCGGGCTTGTCCAGGCGACCGTCACCGGGCGCTTGGATCCCGGATGCACAAAGACCGACCGTGCGGGTAACTTCGTCCAGACCTGCAAGGGCACGGCGGCGGTGTTCACGAAGACCGAGGGCTCGGAGCCGAGGCTCCACGATTTCACCTCGGTTCGCCCTGCGTTGCTGTCGCGCGGTTCGGTGAGAAACACCGGGGCGGATGTCGTCTCCAGGAAGCTCCAACTGGCCCCGTGCTTGTCCGGCCTGGGGTTGCCCTTCAACAGATCGGGAATCAAATCGGCGACGCTCCAGCTTCGCTGATCGCCGGTCGTTTCGCGGATCGTCCATTCGATCAGCGTGCTGTCGGCTCCGTGGCTTTGGTTCGGCAGCACCGTCAGCAGCAGCAGCTCGCCGCGCCGAACCGACACCTTGTGCTCGAAGGGGACCGAGCCCGCTTCCGCAACCTTCGACTCCACGAGCACTCGTTTCGACGCAGCCCAGCGCGACTCGATTTTCTGACGCGCCGAGTCGAGCGCCGACTGCCGCTGTTCCCTCTCGGCTTCCACTTGGGCTGCTTTCTCCTCCCATTGCTTCGTCTGCGCAGCGAGTTGTGCTCCTGGCAAAGATGCGCCTGGCTTGCCGCTGAGTCCGGCCCAGAGCGCTGCAAGGTAAGTCGCGTTGAGTTTCTCCTCCGCCGCGACCGCCGCGATGGCGGAGGCACCGCCGCGAGTGAGTCGCTCGCGATGCTTCAACGTCGCCGCGAGATGCGCAGCGAGTGGTGGCTCGCCTTTGGGTCCAGCATAGCGGGAGTGAAAACTGCGTAGCGCCTTCTCCGCCTCCGCCGTCCAATCCGGACCATCTGGAGAAGACGTAAATCGAAAGCCCGTCGGCAGCAGCACCGCCCGCGCCGCCACATAACGTGCGGCCTGATGATAGCGCTCGACCAGCCCAGGCGTCATCGGCATTGCCTCGCCGACATTGGCAAAACCCTCGCCACCCACACTGTCGGGCGCGAACTCACCCGCGCGCGTCGGCTGCACGTCCACGCCGGTGAGATCGCGCACCGCATGATCATACTCCGCATTGGTCAGCCTACGCAGCGTCACCGACCCAGGGTCGCCCGCGTGCGCCGCTGCCGCCTCATCCACCGCTGCTCCGATCCAGCCCAGCAACTGATCTCGCTCAGCCAAACTCGGCTGCGGAGATTTCTTCGGTGGCATGTCTCCCTCGTTCAACCGATCCGCAATGTCCTCCAGCACCTTGGGCTGCGCGAGCAGCGCCTCAGCAGTGACAAGACTCGTGAGGTCGAGGTCGTTGTCCTTGGGCTCCTTGCCGTGGCATTTCCCGCAGGTCTTCACCATCAACGGATGAATCCGCTCCGCATAAGCCTTCGCTTGCTCACCCGCACCATCGGCAGCGACAGCCGTGAGCGCGAGGCACACGACTAACGAGGGAATGAGGAATCGGGTCATCGGACTCATGGTTGGAGCGGTGAATGGAAGTTCGTGACGATGTCACAATCATTCGTTATCGGATGCCACCGGCAGCCATTCACGCCAGCTCAGGATGTGTTGGCGCATCAGGCGTTCGCATTCGGTGGGGGACTTGGTTTTAAATGCCTCCACCACACCTTGGTGACTGCTCACCGTCTCTGCACGCGTGCCGCGCGTCTGAAGTTGCTTCGAGCGATGCAGCCGCCCCAGCCAAAGTTCCAATTCACTGCGCAGCGAATGCCAAAGCTTGAGCAGTCGTGCATTCCCCGATGCCTCCAGAATGATCTCATGGAAATCGAGATCCAATTGCGTGACTTGAAGCAACGTGGTGGCCTTGCTGGTGGCCTTGATGTTTTTCTCAAGACGCGAGCAGTCGTCGCGCAAGGCTGGTGCCGCCAATCTTGCCGCCACGGGTTCCAGTGCGAGACGCAGCACATACAGCTCTTCAAAATCATGCGGCGTCAGGTCTTTGACATAGGCCCGACCCGTGCCGCTGAACTCCACCAACCCCTGCCGCTCCAGCGTGAACAACGCCTCCCGCACTGGCACGCGACTGACGCCAAGTCGTTGCGCAACGGCAGACTCAGCGAGGAGATGACCGGGAGAGATATCGCCATCGAGGATTTCTTGTCGGAGACGAGAGACGGTGATGTCGGACCGAGTGGTTGTAGGTGGAGGTAAGCTCATGAGGTATACCGTTTCAATACGGTAT
>Ga0315905_10006143_pt1 | contig 12205 bp, 9 predicted proteins | sample LakEriMetagenome_5_FD_203522 | JGI IMG/M metagenome (GOLD analysis project Ga0315905, IMG submission 203522) | Freshwater fungal communities from buoy surface, Lake Erie, Ohio, United States - Buoy 4 MA121 | ecosystem: Environmental > Aquatic > Freshwater > Lake | place: USA: Lake Erie, Ohio...
CGCCTGGCATGCTGAGCAGGTTGGTAGGAATCGATTTTCATTGCAAATATGTCCTGTGCTGCAAACCATCCTGTAATAGTTGGAACTAAAGCACTAGTGGTACTTTGTCTAGCATACATAAATCCCACCCCTGGAACAGCCAGCATATATTTTTGCAGGCCTCCAACAATAATGTCAGCCTTAATTTCGTTTACATTTAATGACAGCGAGCCAACAGATTGATAAGCATCGAGAACTACTAAAGCACCTTTCTTATGAGCAGCTTCAATAATCGGATGAATATCAGTTCGTACTCCATTTCTGTAGCAAACATGTGCTATCGCAACTAAAAGTGTTTCATCATCAATTGCATCAATAAGTGCCTGAGTATCAACAGTTAAATCTGATTTATTTGGAATATGGACAACTTTTGCACCCCGTGATTCTTGCGCATGCCATATTTGTCCCATAGTTGGAAACTCATTATTAGTAGTTACGATTTTATTTCTTTTGCCAGAAAAGTTTAATGATGTGGCTAGTGCATTTATACCGGCAGATGCGGATGTGGTTATTGCAATTTCCTCAGGTGCTGCAGAGAGGAATTGAGCCATCAACTTTCGGAGAATTTCTTGTTGAGTTACCCACTCGTTCCAAGATGATCCTTTTTCTTCTAGAGTCGAAATATAGGTCGTAAAAGATTCCTTTACCGTCTTGGCTAATGCACCATGTGAACATGAATTAACATAGGTAAGTCTTTCAAATATAGGAAATTCTGAGCGGTATTGTGAAGCTAAATTAATCGTAGTCAAGATACCTTTCTTATTGCGTTGCTTATTTAGATTCGGAATACCCTGGTGCAGGTTTTCCATCAGGGTAATAAGCAGCAGCTGGTGATCCTTCGGGTCGGAATACCCCAAGAACCCACAGATCTTCATTTGCGGTATTGACAAGAGAGTGAAGCAATCTTGGCACTACTGCAAAAGTTGATCCTGCGCTTAGTGACTGAATTTTTTCCCCTGATTTAAACTCACCACTGCCACGAAGAATATAACAAATTTCGTCATATAAGTGATAGTGGGCAGGGGCTCCTGATGGTGGAATGAAGCCAACAAACATAGTTGCATCTGCTGAACCATTGCTTGCATCAAAAAGTACTTCAAAATGCCGATCCGAAGTGGCATCCGTTTTCAGATTCTTGCCTTGAACCACAGATCTGGTGAAATTTGATGCAGTGTGACTTTGCTTGCGCGCATATGGTCCAGAAGTGTCCGGTATTCGAAGCTCAAGGGCGATCAAATCAACCGCATTTGTCCAGATGAAAGTTTCACCACTCTTTATTTGAATTGCACTACCTGCCTCTACTGTTAAGGAGTTCTTGGCATCTGCGGAAGTGTCACCAATAATTTCTAGACTGGCGCTTCCGGAACGAACAAAAATTAGTGTGGTGTTGCTATCTGAGCCCTTAGGGGAAGAATTTCCGGTGATTTGAATTTCACTGGCCGTCATCGCCTCGGCATATGGCTGGGAGTCGATTAGGTTAAAACATTGGCCCTGGCCACGAGCTACAACCTGATTTGGCGATAAGGTACTGGCATTAAACACTATGCCTGGCTCCATGAAATGAAAGGTATCGCATAAATGAAGATTTTAAAATACGCAAGTGCAGTTTGGAATGGGCCGGTTCCCTCTGGAACTGGATCCATGAAATTAGGAAAAAATGGTGATTCGCTAGCCTTTTCATTGAAATCTCGAACCGAAGATGTCGCTATGACCAATCCAGAGGAATTAATTGGTGCAGCACATGCTGGCTGCTTCTCTATGGCCTTAACAAGTTTGATTGAAGAATCAGGCAAAAATCCAGGAGCTATTGAAACTAGCGCCAAAGTAACTCTTGAACAAAAATCTGATGGGTTCTGGATTAGTGAAGTACATTTAATTACTCGTGGCCTTAAGCAGGAAATAAACAATGAGGAGTTTGTTAAACTTGCCGAAAAAGCTAAACAGACCTGTCCAGTCTCTAAATTGTATTCCAGTGCAGTTATTACATTAGATGCAGCGCTTGCCTAAAACTGGCAGTAGTAGCGTGGCCGTAAAATCACTTATAAGAGGCGTAAATATACCTTTTTTTTGGCTGGCAATAATCTGATGATAAGGTAAATGAGTGAGTCAACTTAAGCCAGGTGCTCGGTTTAGCAAAGCGCTTGCAAGTGAGTCTCCACTACAGATTGTTGGAACCATAAATGCAAATCATGCATTAATGGCCAAGCGGGCGGGTTATAAAGCAATATATTTATCAGGCGGTGGCGTGGCTGCTGGTTCACTAGGAATCCCAGATCTTGGAATTACTACTCTCGCTGATGTTGTCACAGATGCAACCAGGATTACAGATGTTTGTGATCTACCGTTGCTAGTCGATGTTGATACTGGCTTTGGAGCTTCGGCTTTTAATATCGCTCGAACAGTAAAAACTCTAGAAAAAGCTGGTGCTGCTGCAATACATATTGAAGATCAAGTTGGTGCAAAGAGATGTGGTCATAGACCCAATAAGGAAATCGTTAGTAAATCTGAAATGGTTGACCGCATTAAAGCTGCAGTGGATGCGCGTAATGATTCATCCTTCCTGATTATGGCAAGAACGGACTCACTAGCCAAGGAGGGTTTGAGCAGTGCAATTGATCGGATGAATGCCTATGTTGAAGCAGGAGCAGATTTATTATTTCCTGAGGCAGTAATTGATCTTTCAACTTATAAACAGATAACAGGTTCGTTAAAAGTCCCTGTGTTGGCCAACATTACTGAGTTTGGAGTGACGCCGTTATTTAGTACATCTGAATTGGCTGCGGTTGGGGTTCAAATGGCTCTATACCCACTTTCTGCTTTCCGCGCCATGAACAAGGCTGCGGAAAATATCTATGAAACCATTAGGAGAGAAGGAACACAAAAATCTTTGCTTAATTCAATGCAAACGCGCGAAGAGCTTTATGAACGAATTGATTATTATAAATATGAGAACGCACTAGATAAAATCTTCGGAAATGAAAAGGTGAAAGATGATGAGTGATTCACCCAAAGTTGAATTCAAACCTAAAAAATCTGTTGCACTCTCAGGTGTTGTTGCCGGCTCCACGTCACTTTGCTCTGTCGGTAAAAGTGGTAATGATTTGCATTATCGTGGATATGATATTTACGACTTAGCCTCTAAATGTGAGTTTGAAGAAGTGGCTTTTTTGCTAATTCATGAAAAACTTCCAAATAAGAAAGAATTAAGCGATTATAAATCAAAGCTCAAATCACTTCGTGGACTTTCTAAAACTGTTCGTAAAGTTTTAGAAGCGTTGCCAAAAGAATCTCATCCAATGGATGTTCTGCGCACTGGAGTTTCAGCTTTAGGTTGCGAATCGCCCGAATCATTGGTTCACACCCCGGCAGAAGCCCGTGAGATTGCCAATCGCCTAGTAGCTAGTTTTGGCTCTATGTTGCTTTATTGGTATCACTTTGCCAATTCTGGTAAGCAAATAAATGTTGAAACAGATGATGATTCAGTCGGTGGCCACTTTTTACATTTGCTGCACGGAGTTGCTCCAAGTGCTGAATGGGTAAAAGCAATGCACATTTCATTAATTCTTTATGCTGAGCATGAATTTAATGCCTCTACTTTTACTGGACGTGTCATCGCAGGGACAGGATCAGATATTTTTGCATCTATTACTGGTGCTATTGGGGCGTTACGCGGCCCAAAGCACGGTGGAGCTAACGAGGTTGCGCTTGAAATCCAGGGGCGATATCAAAATCCAGATGAAGCTGAGCAAGATATCAAAAATAGAATTGCCAATAAAGAAGTAATAATTGGCTTTGGTCATCCGGTTTATACAATTTTGGATCCGCGCAATAAGGTCATTAAGGCTGTGGCACAAGATTTGAGTAAAAGTGCAAATGACTTGAAGCTCTTCGATATTGCAGAACGAATTGAAACCGTAATGTGGGAAAGCAAGAAAATGTTTCCTAACTTAGATTGGTTTTCAGCAGTTGCATACAAGATAATGGGAATTCCAACATTATTTTTTACACCTATTTTTGTGGTGGCTCGGACAACTGGCTGGTCTGCACATGTAATTGAGCAGCGCATCAACAATAAAATTATTCGTCCAAGCGCTGAATATACTGGACCTGAAGATTTAGAGTTTATTCCAATCGAGAGAAGATAGGTTTACATTGTCATCTAATATTGCACGTGAAATTCAAGAGTATGATCAAGAAATAATTGATATTGTGGACTATGTTGAAAAATTTGAAGTTAACTCTGATGTTGCGTATCAAACTGCTTGGAACTGTTTAATTGACACTTTGGGCTGTGGATTAGAGGCTCTTGAGTATGAAGAGTGTCGAAAACTATTAGGGCCACTAGTTTCAGGCACTTCCGTCACCAACGGTGTCAGGGTTCCTGGGACCAATTATGAGCTAGATCCTGTGCAAGGTGCGTTCAATATTGGTGCAATGATCAGATGGCTTGATTTTAACGATACCTGGCTTGCCGCAGAATGGGGACATCCTTCAGATAACTTAGGTGGAATTCTGGCAACAGCAGACTGGTTATCAAGAACAGCAGTTGCTAATGGTAGAGCTCCGCTAAAAATGCTAGATGTTTTAACTGCCATGATAAAAGCTCATGAAATTCAGGGTTGCCTTGCTTTAGAGAATTCGTTCAATAAAGTTGGACTAGATCATGTGGTTTTAGTCAAGGTTGCATCAACAGCAGTTGTTGCCAAATTACTTGGGTTAACCCGTGAACAAATTTTGAGTGCGGTCTCGCATGCTTGGTTGGACGGTCAGTCACTTCGTACCTACCGTCATTTTCCTAACGCCGGTTCTAGAAAATCTTGGGCAGCCGGTGATGCCACCTCCAGGGCTGTAAAACTTGCATTAATTGCTAAGACAGGTGAGATGGGTTATCCAACAGCTCTGTCCGCAAAAGTTTGGGGATTTTATGATTCTCTTTTTCAAAAAAATAAATTTAAGTTCCAAAGACCATACGGTTCTTATGTGATGGAAAATATTTTATTCAAGATCTCATTCCCAGCTGAGTTTCACTCACAAACTGCCGTTGAGGCTGCAATGACTATTCACAACCAAATGAAGCAGAACGGTAAGCAAGCTTCTGATATAAAAAATATAAAAATTCGTACTCATGAAGCCTGTATTCGAATCATTGATAAAAAAGGCCCGTTAAGAAATCCTGCCGACCGTGATCATTGTATTCAATACATGGTGGCAGTTCCAATAATTTTTGGTCGCTTAACTGCAAAAGATTATGAAGACGATATTGCTAGTGATCCAGCAATTGATATCTTGCGAGAAAAAATAATATGTATCGAAGATCCAACTTTTACGGCCGAATACCATGATCCAAGTAAACGATCAATTGCAAATGCGCTTACTGTCGAGTTTAACGATGGTAGCGTTATGGATGAAATTACAGTCGAGTATCCGGTTGGGCATGCACGCAGAAGGAGAGAAGGGATTCCACTTTTAGTTGAAAAATTTAAAATAAATCTTGCTCGTATATTCAGTGAATCTCAGCAGAAACAAATCTGGGATGCATCGACGGATTACAAGAAACTCATTGCAATGCCAGTTAATGAATACCTAGATTTGTATGTAAATTCGAACTATAAGAATAACAACAGTATTTGAATTTTATCCAGCTGAGAATGTGAGTACTTTAAATATGAGTTTTCAAGTAAGTTTGATTTATAACTAAGAAAGAGGTGAGTTAATGGCTGGAGCAAAAGTTGAGATAATTAGGTATCTTGAGTGGGCTGAAACCGATGCCGCAGGTCACCAGCATTACACCAGCGCATTTCGTTGGGTTGAAGAGTGTGAAGCCGCCCTATATAGAAGTGTTGGATTACCTTCAACTTTATTTGGTCAGATACCAAGAGTTAAGGTACAGATGGAGTACAAGCGTAGGATTTTTTTTGGCGAGCAAATTAAAACAAATCTTGAGGTGATCAAAATCGGGAATTCATCAGCAGAATTTGCATTTACCGCCTCTGTTAATGGTGAAATTGCAGCTACTGGTAGCTACATAATTGTTTATTCGCCCAGCAAAGAGGTTGGTTCACAAAGATGGCCAGATGAATGGCGCTCTAGGCTATTTACTGAGTAGGTTTGCAACCATTAATCCGCTGCCACCACCAACACCACCACCAGGCCAGGTTCCTGATCCGCAAATATAAAGATTTTTAATTGGGGTTTTGTGTCCAGTCCAACCTGGCACCGGACGAAGAAAGAAAAATTGCGCTGGATGGTGGCTTCCACCAAGTGAATCACCTTTAATCAGGTTCACGTTGTATCTTTCAAGATCAGTAGGTGTTAGTACTTTTCGAGCCAAAATCTTATTTTTCAATCCTGGTGCATACGCTTCGATAATCTCGATTACGCGATCTGCATATTGTTCACCAATATCATCCCAAGATTTGCCGCTTATGGTTTCTGATGCATCACCTGTTATTTCGAGCGGTAGAACTCTTACTTGAATCCAGAGTATGTGTTTGTCCTTGGGTGCTCTGGATGGATCACTCACCGTAGGTTGGCCAATAACTAAAGTTGGCTGCGCGGGCAATTTACCCGCCGCTGCCATTGTGTATGTCATTGCCATGTCATCAAGATATGGCCCAATATGAACATAATTAAAATTCCTTGCCTCATCTGCCTTCCACTCTGGCAAATCACTTAATGCGAGATGAATCATCATGGTTCCCAGACCAGGGCGAAACTTAGCAATTTTTGAGATATTTTCATCGGTTTTATCAATTGTCGGAAGCAGTTTTGGAATCAAAGCTGGATTTACATTTGCCACAACAAATTTTGCCTTAATGCTTCTACCATTCTCAGTTCTAACACCAATAGCTTTTCCATTCTCTAATAAAATTTCGGTGACTTTAGAATTTGCCAAAACTTCACCACCGTTTTCATGAATTATTTTAGTTAGAGCATTGACTAAGGAATTAGCACCACCTTTACCAAGTACCATTCCAAACTCTTGTCCGCCAATTGATTCTAAAAATGAAAATAGTGCACCACCAGAAATGTCTGGAGCATAATCTAGATGCATTCCCCAAGCCGCTGCCAGAGCCTTAGTTTCAGCATGAGCAAAGTATTCATCGGCAAAAGCTCTGCTTGATTGCAGCAGGAGTCGAATTAGTTCGAATAATCCTGTTGTGCCAATAGCTCTCCAACTCTTAAACAGTAATTTTGCAGCAGCCAGAGAGGGAAGTTCAGTTCCTAAAATTGGGAACAAATGTGGCGATAGTTGCCCAAGTTTAGCTGTGAGTATATTCCAGGATTCAACATCCAAAGGTGCTTTCTTCTGCAGAGTTTTAATATTACTTTCGCGATCCATTGTAATACCAATAGATTTCCCATCAGGGAAAACTGAACAATATGGCTTGTCTGAGGGAATAAATTCCAATCCGTTACGAATCAAATCCTCTTTGAGTAGTGCCATTACTCCGCCACCAGCAAATAAACTTAGATTTGTTGCAAAGAGGTCATGATGAAAACCTGGCAAGGTAACCTCTTCGGTTCTAACTGCTCCTCCAAATTTGTCTGAACTTTCCAGGACTATTACAGATTTTCCACGTTTTGCAAGAATTGCTGCTGCGCTTAATCCATTAATTCCAGATCCAATTATTACTATTTTGTCCATATTTAATCTTCTCATAGTTATTGACTATTGCATAATATCAAGAATAAGTTTCTCCCATGAGTAGCAAAAAAATATTTGATGCAATAATCATCGGTAGTGGCATCAACTCCCTAGTCGCAGCAGCGGTACTTAGTAAATCTGGCTGGCGGATATTAGTGTGTGAGCGCAATGATAGAGCGGGCGGCGCGATCAGAACAGAACAAGCAACTCTGCCAGGTTTTACCCATGAATTGCTTTCAAGTTGGCACCCACTATTTGTTGGCGGTGCTGCTTATGCATTGTTAAAAGATGATTTGGATAAAAAAGGTTTGATTTATAACAATACTGAATCGCCGACAGGTGTGATTTGTAAAGAGGGTAGTGCAATATTATTTACAAATCCTGAGAAAACTCTAGCTGAATTTGCTAAGTTATCTGATAGTGATTCATGGACAAAAATGTTGGCAGAATTTATGCCAAAAATTGATTTAGCATTTGGGCTTCTTGGCGCAGATCTTTGGCGCCTCTCATCATTAAAGTTGGCACGAACAGCTCGGAAGAGATTTGGAAATCGAGGGTTAGTTGCAACTGGAGCAGAGTTGCTAGAACCAGCTCAGCCTTGGCTTGATCGGCAATTCACCTCCCCGGTAAGTAAAGCTTTACTCGCACCTTGGGCCCTACACAATGGCATGGGCCCAGATGATGCTGGTAGTGCATTCATTACAAAAGTAATTTCAGCTGCAATTGCTCTTGGTGGAATGCCAGTTCCTGTTGGCGGTGGCATAAAACTAGTTGACGCATTGGTTTCAATTATTAGTGATCATGGTGGAGAAGTCTTAACAAATGCTGATGTAGCAAAAGTATTGGTTAAGAAAAATAAGGCTTATGGAGTCAAATTATCAAATGGGCAAATATTTGAAAGTAAGAGGGCAGTTTTAGCTTCAACTACGCCCCAATATTTATATCAGGAATTATTAAGTGAAGTGCCGATAAGTAATGAGATAAAAACGGCAGCAGATAATTTTCGATATGGGCGAGCGGCGATCCAAATTCATCTAGCTCTATCTGAGCCACCAGTTTGGGTAAATGATCCAAGAATGAAGGATGTAGCGGTAGTGCATGTTTTAGATGGAGTTGGTTCTTTATCTGAATCAGTTAACGCCTCAAATAGAGGCTTGCTTCCAGCACGGCCAACTATTGTGGTTGGACAGCCATGTGCAGTTGATCCATCTCGAGCACCAGAGGGTAAATCAATTATCTGGATCCAGTTGCAAGAGAATCCACAGGTTATTATCGGTGATCTTGCAAAGCAAATAAATATCGGCAATGGTGAATGGAATCCAACTGTATTAAACGCTTATACTGATCGAGTAATTGACCAACTAAGTGAGCAAATAACAAATCTAAAATCTGCGACTTTGGCAAAGATAGTCCTAGGCCCTCGTGAAATTGAGGCTATGAATAGGAATCTAGTTGGCGGAGACCCATATGCAGGTGATTGTCGTATTGATCAATTTGCACCTTGGCGTCCTTTGGTAACTGCAACTGGACACCGAACACCTGTAAAAAATCTATGGCATATTGGAGCTTCAACTCACCCAGGACCTGGCTTAGGTGGGGGATCTGGACTCCTTGTTGCTCAACGGTTACTTAAGAAAAGCTTGTTTGCAAAAGTTTTTTCAAGATAAAAACCCCACCAAATTATCGGTGGGGTTTTTAAAGAGTTAGTTATTACTTTGAAATTAGCGCCAAAACTCTAGTTGGAGAGCCAGAGCCACCAACAATCTTTAGCGGAGCTGCAATTACGATTGCCCCAGTTGTTGGCAACTTATCCAGATTACGAAGTTGAGTTAATCCGTATTTGTTGTTACCCAGCAAATAGTTGTGGCAAGGAAATGGAACATCCATTCCAAATGCACCGCCAGCATCAATTCCAACTGTCTCTACTCCTAGTCCCAGAATGTCCCGCTTTGTAGCAAGGAATTCAGCAGTTGATGGAGGTAGACCAGGGGTGTGCGGCCCTTTATCGTCAGCATTTGCGAACGCTTTTGGATCATCTCCAAATTTTGACCATCCAGTGCGGAAAAGCACCCATGCACCAGCAGGGATTTTACCGTTAGATTTTTCCCAAGCTTCGATATGTGATACCTCTAGCAGGAAATCTGGATTGGCTGCTGATTCTTTTACAAAATCCAAAACTACCGCTGGTCCAATAAGACGCTTGGCTGGAATGGAGGCAACATCATCACCATCTTTTCCGGTGACCCAATGGTTCGGGGCATCTAGATGGGTACCAGTATGTTCGCCAGTATGAAAATTATTCCAGTACCAGGCTGGACCTCGATCGTCATACTTTGAAATTTCTTCTAATTTAAATGTTGCTGTCTGCCCAAAAGGTTCTGGAAGTACCAATATAGGTGTCTTTGAATGCAATGGTGCAGTCAAATCTAAAACTTGCACCGCTCCTGAAGCTAAATCTGTTGCCAGTTGTGCCAATCCAGCCATTACTACTCCTTTACTAGTTTTTTAAATGAGTTTTACGACGATAAACCACTCCACGATATTAGCCCTGCATCAGCGATATTTCTAGGTGTATTTGGATCAGGGATTAAGCCGAAAATGTAGTTGAGGCCACAGTCCCAAGTATCGAAAATCTCTAGACATGCCTGCTCTGCCATGCGAGGATAGGGAGGTATTGTTGATCCTGCTGCTTTTAAGCTTGCGGTGAAGGAGAAAAATGGCTGAGCGTTCTTTCGCAACCGAGGTGGGAAAACTACGCGCTTCTGCGGGTGAAGAATTTTTTGGTGAGGGAATTCTTGCTGTTACAAAAGCACTTCTTCAATCTGGTGTCTCCTATGTTGGTGGCTATCAAGGTGCACCAATCTCTCACTTAATGGATGTACTAGGTGATGCAAAAGAAGTTTTAGATGAACTTGGTGTTCATTTTGAAAATAGTGCATCCGAAGCAACAGCTGCAGCCTCGCTCGCAGCATCGGTTCATTATCCATTGCGCGGTGCAGTAACTTTTAAATCGACGGTAGGAACAAATGTGGCTTCAGATGCGTTGGCTAATCTAGCCTCCGGCGGGGTTACAGGTGGCGCATTAATTATTGTTGGTGAAGATTATGGTGAAGGCTCCTCAATTATGCAGGAGCGCTCGCATGCGTTTGCGATGAAGTCTCAAATTTGGTTATTAGATCCAAGACCAAATTTAACTGCAATCGTAGATTCAGTTGAAACTGGATTTAAGCTTTCAGAGGCAAGCAACTCACCAGTAATGTTGCAATTAAGATTGCGGTCTTGCCATTTACATGGTCGCTTTATTGCCAAGGACAATGTAAAGCCAAAATTTACTTTGCGTGATGCAATGGAAAATCCTGTGCGCGATACAAATAGAATTGTTCTCCCGCCGGCTAGCTTTCTACATGAACAAGAAAAAGTAACTAAGCGTTGGCCGGCAGCTGTAAAATTTATTAAAGATAACAAAATTAATGAAGTTTTTGCTAATGATGCGGCTGACTTTGGAATAGTGATGCAAGGCGGCCTCTATAACACCGTTATAAGAGCTTTGCAATTATTGGGGCTTTCAGATGTTTATGGCAATAGCAAAATTCCACTTTATATTTTAAATGTCACATATCCAATAGTTGATGATGAGGTAGTCGAGTTTGCTAAAGCCAAGAGAGGAATCTTGCTCGTAGAAGAGGGTCAACCTGATTACATAGAACAAAACATAAACGCGATTTTAAGACGTGCCGGAGTTAATACTGCTTTACATGGTAAAGATTTATTGCCGGTTGCGGGTGAGTACACTCCAGCCGCGGTAATCAAAGGTATATTGGAGTTTGTTAAAAAATTTGCACCACAAATGTTAAGCACTGAGACTCTTCCTGCTGTAGTAAGGCCATCGGGTGATAAACCAAACTCAATTAATTCTGTAGCACCAACAGAGCAAATTCACGGCCGGCCACCCTCATTTTGTACAGGTTGTCCAGAGCGACCTATCTTTACCGCATTAAAACTTGCCGAAAAAGAGACGGGCAAGCACCATATCTCTGCAGATATTGGTTGCCATCTATTTTCAATCCTGCCACCCTTTAATATAGGTGCAACAACTATGGGATATGGATTAGGTGCAGCAGGTGCTGCCGCTTTACATGATACAAAAAGCGATAAACGCACCATTAGTTTCATGGGCGATGGTGGCTTTTGGCACAACGGTTTAACCAGCGGAATCGGAAATGCAGTTTTTAATAAGAGCGATGGCTTAGTTGTAGTTGTTGACAATGCTTATAGTGCTGCAACAGGTGGTCAGGATTTGCTCTCTTCTTCCGCATCAAGTGAGATTCGTTCGACTAAGCACCCAATTGAACGCGCAGTAAGAGGTGTTGGAGTTGAGTGGGCAAAGACAGTTACCAACACTTTTAAAGTGGGCGAAATGAAAAAACTATTCAAAGAAGCGCTTTCTACCAAAGAGCTTGGGCCAAAAGTGATCGTGGCACAAAGTGAGTGCACTCTCAATAAAACCCGGCGTGAACG
>Ga0315905_10006144_pt1 | contig 12205 bp, 2 predicted proteins | sample LakEriMetagenome_5_FD_203522 | JGI IMG/M metagenome (GOLD analysis project Ga0315905, IMG submission 203522) | Freshwater fungal communities from buoy surface, Lake Erie, Ohio, United States - Buoy 4 MA121 | ecosystem: Environmental > Aquatic > Freshwater > Lake | place: USA: Lake Erie, Ohio...
TTCATCAATGACGTATGCGTTTTGAGTTATTGAGTAATCTGTATCTATTCTTGATGCAGTTGATGCTTCTGCTAAATAAATAGCATCATTTTGAAGATAGTATTCCTCATCAGGATTTTGAGGAGATGTAATGGCACAAATACCTTCAGACTGTAAACAAATGCTTGGTTCAGCCCATACATAATAAGTATTTAAGCCTGTGTATCTAAAGTAATTATATTTTTCTGTCTTTGCAGAAAATGTACTAACTATACCAGTACCGGGTGTGACAAGTACACATTGTTCAAATGCGTTAAAAAAATATAAATTTGAAGTGCCTAGTGTAAAAGAAGTTTCTGATGAGCCTGCAGTCCAAGTTGCAAGCCAAAGAGTTTGAGTAGAATTGTTACCACCCTTTACATAAACTAAGAAGTTATTATTGTAATCAGAGCTGTTATTAAGTTCAGTAGCTCTTATCCAGCTTGCTCCATCTTTGACAATATATACGCCATTTTGTACTGGATTTGTTTGAAGTCTTACAAGAACTCTATCTCCATCTGCTAATGTCACTCCATCGATGGTTTGAAGATTCGACAATGTAATGTTTGCATTAGTAGCAACTTCACAATACCTTTTATTGGTTGAAGTCTCACGAGTAAAGTTCAAATTCAAATAGGATAGTCTTTGTCCTAATTCACTTTCATAATTACTCAAATAAGCATTTAACAAAGCCAATTGGTTTGTTCTATACTCAGAAAGTTTAAAAACATCCCAACCTGTCAAAATACCCGGCCCGACAAACTTAAATAATGCTTCCAATTGGTTTTCTGATGTAAGCATATTTTGCTTATCAAACAGGGGGTACCATTTGTCGCCATATTCTAAGTAAAGATAATTATAAGTGTTTGTTCTTTGAGACATTTTACAATTCTGGCATAAACTTCATATCTTCATCACCAGCGTCAAGTTGAACCGCAAAATCATATACAATTGAAGGATCGCCATCAATTGAAGTCAATAAGATTGCAAATTTTATGGTTGATGAAGGGGTATCGAGTTCAAAAGTTTTATTTGGCTCTATGATGGTATAACGACCAAAGTCATATTTATATCCATCTCTATCATCAGTTGTATACCCATAAACAATCTCGCCATCCTTTTTATCTTGATTTGATGTAAGCAAGCCTCTTCTAAACGTTGGTACAGGAATTGTTGTACTGTAATCTTCAGTGTCAAATGTCTTCGTAAAGAAATATGATCCTGTAGCAGCCTTATAAGTAATTGTCACAGCCTTAACTTCTGGTGTATCTCCTTGAGTTGCAGATACTAGCTCTATGTAATATTGAATAAACTTGCCACTATAAGCTTGTAAATCAATAGTCAAGGTTTCCGCTGTTAAAGGCACTGAACTGTTGTTTATGTATGATTTTGAATAAGCCTCACTCCATGGAGTTTCGAAACATCCGGCAGATGTGTCGGACGTTCTAACATAAACATTTACAGCAGTTCCAGCATCTAGCCCAGTAGCAATATTTGCATGATATTCATTAAGAATTAACACAGACAATGTTGTCCATTGAGACAAAGTAGGAACGTAGAATGGCTGATTTACATAACTTCCTGTTGATCTGACTTTTCTCTTTGGTGAATAGATTGCATCTGTCACGCTTGGTATGTATGTGATTGGAGCTATGGCAGGATTCATTTCAGGCTTAATCTGATATATAACACCCTTTAATGTAGTATTAGAATCTCCGCCATCGCCGCCAGGTCCGGGTACTCCACCATCTCCACCATCTCCACCACCGCCAGTTCCAGGAGTTACTCCCAAGCTGCCAGTATAGGACGCATCTCCCAAAGTAGCTGTAACTATTGTACTAGTTACAGTTGATGCAACTGTAGAATTTACAGTAACATTGAAAGTAGCAGATAAACTATTAGCGGGAACGGTCAAGCTTGAAACACTAGAGGTTGAATTTCCATCAGTTGTAATAGTGTAAACACTTGTTGAATTGACACTATTTGGTATGCGAAGTGTTGCTATAGCAGTACTACCAGCTAGCACACTAGTTGGAGCGAAAGATATATATCCAATACCAGGAATTGGATCTCCACCGCCTGTGTCGCCTTGGTATATGAAATCATTCAAAGATTCATATGGTACAGTTCCATCTGCCAACCTGTAGTTGTGATAATTGCCAGCTTCATCTTTTAATCTTACATAAGCATATCTCTTTGTAGTTTCATAGAAAGATGGATCAAAATTATAAGAACTTCCATCCATTCCACTACCTAAATAAGAGTTTACTAGATTATTAATTGAAGTAATAACATTAGGTTTAAAGAAATAAGATGAGTCTACAGGTGAAAAATCATTAAAAACTGATGATGTGTCCTTCCATTTAAGTGAAATTTTTGGAATAAATGCACCAGTTTCTTTTACTGCTACTTCTAATTTTAATGAATAATAATTGTCTGCCACTAAACTTACAGTTTGTGTAGCAGGGTTGTCAGTTAATGTGTTAGTTGTGACATTACTTTCAGTTGTCCAAAGTGATGCAGCGGTCAATACTGTTCCATTGACTGTTAATCTTACGCTTGTATTAGTGTCAATAAGAAACTGGTAGCTTGCTGAGGTGTCTGGCCTGATTGCTCCTTCAAAAACTGCCGTGTAGTAAGAAACACCTATTCCAGTTGGTTTAGAGCTATTTAAATTAAACTCACTTATGGAAGAGCTTTGATTTTGAATTGTTGTGAATGAAAAATCTCTATCATTCTTATAGTCAGTGCTTACAGCAGCAAATTGTTTCCAAGTAATCTGTAAACCTGGGTTGCTATACTTTGGATATGAAAGAGTTTTAAAAACATCTAATGATTTTACATAGCATAAAAGCTTAGTGTCTGTTGAAACAAATAAATATTTACCAGAAGTATCATCATTTAAATTGTATATATTTGTGGCATCAATATCTTCAAGCAATGACCAAGTGGATGGATTGTTATTTGAATCGTAGATTAACTTGTAAACTTGACCACCACTAAATCCAGCAACAACAGTTGACAAAGCTGTTGAATAAATCATCGCCTGAACTTCATCAATGGATACTTCCGGAGATATCTTTTTAAAATCTGTTCCATTATATCTGTAAACAGTTCCCTGCAAAGTGCCAAATTTCCCAGCTGTGCCTACAAAAAGAATTCCTAAATTACTGGCAAAAGCTGATATTTTATTTTCAGTGAAATCTGTTTTTATTGCAGTAAATTTTTTATCAAAATATTTATATACGCTTGCACTTTTTGTAGTAGTCTTCTTAGTACCAACATATAAAGCTCCGCCATGAGACGCTAAAGCAGTGACAGGAGGTAATGTTTTATATTCTGTTGAGTCTAATGGATTTTTTTGATTTACTATTGTCCAGTAATCACCTTGAGAAGATTGATAAACATACCCTAATTCAGTGCCTATATAAACTACAGAGTTATGCACTGTAATAGCATTGATAGTATCTCCTTGAACTGTTAAGTCAAGATTCAATGCACTTCTTTGAGCTGACCCCTGAGCAACAGATATTTTTTGATAAGAAGCCAAAACCATTTGATTGGAGATTGGCACTGATTTCAAAAAACCTACAGAAGAATAATTATCAAGCTTTTCCCATAGTTTTGACTGGTTTGTAATGTTCCAGTTATAAACTGAAGCACCTTCTGTAAAAGGAGCCCAAGCTCTAGTATTTACGTTTTCAAACTCATCTGCATCTCTGAAATCAGAAAAATGCGAAGCTTGAACTTCAACAACATCAGACCATTCATCAATGCCTGCAATTGTAAGTGTTCCTGCTTCTATGTTTGCAAGTAAATCTCCACGGTAACCTATTCTGATATTTGAAAATCTTGTTGGTGTATTAAATTTATATCTGATGAAGTCAGTAGTGGTTGTGCTGGCTGAGTTAAAATATAATGTTTCCCAAGATGATTTTGGAGTCAACTTGGTCTCTACAACATAGCTTTTTGTTTTTGATGCAGTAGCCCCAATATTTACAGCTTGAACCAATGGGTATAGCCCTGTTGTAGAATCAGGAGTTAAATACATATTCAAGAAATATGCATCACCAGCCCCGATTTTTTCATATTGTGATGTATTGGTGCTTCCACCGAAATTAGTGGCTTGATATAAATTTTTCCCAATAATGTCTTGCGCCATTATATCAGCAGAAATTGGTGTTCCATCTGATACAGTGCCTACAAGTTTTAAGAATCCTATTTGTTTTTGTGCTAACCTTCTCCAAGCATTTGATTCATAAACTGCATAACTTAAAACAGAATCATTTTTAACCATCAAGCTTATTGCTCCAGAAGAAGTAACGCCTGATTTTATGATTGTCTCAAATGATAAAACTATCCAATAAGTTGTTTGAGCGGACAAAGTTACCGGGACTAGTGGTGTTAAACTAAATTCTTGATAACTTGTTGTTAATGTGTCGTATTGAATTACACCTAATTCTACTATTTGGGTGTTAGGGATATCTCCAGTAGTATTTGAATACAAAGAAACAGTAACTCTACCTGTTTGATTTCCTATAGCTGGTGTTGGTGCAGAAAGCTGAACTGACTTCAATTCAATGATAAATGAGGTAATTCTTTGCTCTGTACTTGAAACAAACTGCCAGCCTTCAATAGTTGCTGTTGTAAGAGATAAGCTTCTATCACTATATCCAGAAGCTGAAGCATCTAATGGAGCATATGCAGCAAATGTTCTAACATCTATCCCACCTGTAGTTGCTGACTCATTAATGATTACAACACCCTCAGGTGGTTTTGTGTCCAGTATAACTTCAGCAAATGGATAAGTGTATTCTTTTTTGAATAAATCAGTTGCATCGGTGAAAAATCCACTATCAGATCCAATAACAACTTCTCCGCTATTAAGACCTAAATTCCAATCAGATGCATCAAAATATTTATTCTCGGTGCTTCTATTGTCAGTGATTGTAAAAAAGGCTATATCTGAAATCACATCAGTTGAGTTATCAGTTAAATTACCATCATAATATTTAACTTGAACTGTATCTGTGGACTTAATCTTTACATATGTTTTTAAGACAACTGTGGATTTTTGAGTTGATGAACCAGATGGATTTTGAACACTGGCGCTTTTTATAGAAATAGGTATGCCATTGACAGTTAAATAAAAACCATCTATGGCTGTTGAAGGTAATAATGGCAAGGATGAAACACCACTTAAAGTCACATACACATTGTAACCATCAGAGGCTATATACGAACTTGAGCTAAATGTAGCTGAAACTGTCAAGGCATTAAACAAGTTTTCTTCCATTATTTTTATCTATTAGGGTCATATTTAATTGAACCATATTGACCACTTAAATAAAGAGATTGATTATAACTCTTTGCAGTCAAGGCTCTGATAATGCCTAAAATATCTCCAGTATTAGAATCTATTTTTCTTATAAACTGTGCTTCTTCTTTTTTCCAGGTTTCATTTGCAGCTTCGTATTTAAAAATCTTAATCTGTCTGTCATCTGGGTTGTCTGACATTTTATTTGTGCTTATTCCATCACAAATAGCATAAAGTGCACCATCATGATAAGTGAGAATTCTTACTCCTCCAGATGATGGGAATCTAACAGTATTATGTAATTCTAATATTTTTTTACTTGTAGGGTTATAAGTCCCACCTGCAATAAATCTCAATCTAGTGTAACCAAACAACGATTGATCATTTTCTGGACTCAATTTTCCAATTTTAATCTTTGGAGCATCATAATCAGCAACTGATGTTTTGTAAGTATCAGCAACAATAAAGTTTTTCATGTTTATTGTCGGATATGTTTGATTGCCTAACCAAACCTGTATATCTTTGTCTTGTGTTGTGATTCTGACATTTGATGGGAAAAGATTGACATTGAAATAACTATTGGTATTTATAAATTGAATATAGTCAATATAAGCATTCAAAGGTCTTTTATCTTGTTCGGGCAGACCTTCGAGTTCAATGGCAACTTGCTTTACATTTCCATACCAGTTAGGAGACAATTCATAAAGTACAAAATCAGAATTGTTTTTGACATCAACCGATACCCAGTTATCAAATGTACCATCTCCATAAAGCCAGCTAAATTTTATCTTTCCTGAATATACTGTGTATCCCGTAGGAGCATTAATTTTAAGCTTGATTAAAACTTTTGTATTAATATCTACTGAAATATTTACACTAGGATTTGTTATTCTTGGGCTGCCAGTTTTTCCTAATTCATCCAAATAAAGAGCATTTGTAACTTTTGCTGTTCCATCTGGTAAAGTTTCAGATAATGATTCAACTGATAAATTTGTAAAGTACCCAGAATTAATCCACCCTGAGGTATTTCTACTGTCATAGAAATTCCAATTTTTCAAAAAACCATAAGTTGGAAGAGTTTTTGTTACTATATTATTACCGCTTGATAATCTTATGTTTTCAGAATTGAATTCAAGTTTATATTGTCTATATCCATCAGAAACTTCAATACCTTGATATCCAGATAAATTTTCTTGCAAATCTACATATCCAGAAGTCCCAAATGCATTATCATTACCAATCCAATAAGGGTCTGCATCTTCATTAGAATATTTTTTAAATCCAGCATTAAATAGTTCAAGTTCAATAGTATGCGCTGGTTTATAGAAGTTGAATGTATTATTTTCCACATCAGAAACATCTAAAAGAAATCTGGAATTTGCATTTACATATCCATTTGAAATAAGAAATCCAACTCTTTTTGATGATGCGGTATTAAAGTTTGCTCTTACGAAACTATAAACTCCATTAGAATAAAAAAGAGTATAAACGCCATTTTGAGCTGTGTTTGTTTGATCTTTTATTAATACAGATGATCCTTCTTTAGTTTGAAAACCATCGATAATAGGAGGTAATGACAAACTCATAGACATATTTTCAGTCGTTGCACAATCAACTTCATTGTAAGGAAGTTGAGTTTGTGTTTTATCTAAATTTTGCTCCCAGTCACTTCCAATTGAAAACTCAAAAGCTGTTTCTGAGTTCGTTTCTCCTGTTAAAAGGACTGCAGACTTTAATGCGCTCGGTGCTGAAAGGTCTGTCAAGAATGTATGGGTTACATTGGCATTCAACCTAGAGTTAGTTACACCACCTTTTGAATAAAACTGAGCTGGAGCCGGATCATCAACAAAATTTCTATCAAATATCTGTGTTGCCCATTGCTCATCATTTAGTGGGTTGTTGATAGGTACTTCTGAATAAGCCCAAATTTCTGGCCTATCAGATATTCCAACAAAAATTTGATTACTGCCCTTTTCAACACATTGAATGTCAATACTTGAATCTGAAATATCAGATATATTATCTGGAATGAGATTGTCAACTGTTACAACTTGAGTCTCAGTCAAAACTTGTGTATTTTCATCTGAATTAAAAGTTTCTGGACCCAATACTTCTAAAGATGGTTGGAGTTCAAATGTCCCATATTTGTTTTCTCTTAAGCCCATAAAAACTTTATTATAGGCAAAAGTCATATCTAATATTCCACCAGTACCTTCATGTATTGAAGATAAAAACTCCCATGTGTTTCCGTATTTTGCTTCAGAAAGTTTTGCTCTATAAAGCCTTGGATCTAAGTCTGATCCGACATACAAATAAGGTTCTGTTTCATGAGCGAATTGACCAATAACCATAGAAGCAGCAGGAAGTGGGCCTTCTGCAACTAACTCAAAAACTTCTTTTATTTTAACGCCATCATAAAACCATATCTTTCCTGAAGAACCACCCAAAAATAAACCATCTTCATTAGAGACAACGCTTAGAATAGCTCTTTCATTTTGATATGTAAAGTCTATTGAAAATTGTGGGGATTCCTGATCTCTTTTCCAAATAGATGCAACATTTTTAACAACTGAAGCTGTAATTGCTGAAGGTGTTGAAACTGGAGAAGATGGGTCAAAAATTAATAAACCTTTAGAGTCATCAATGCCAAAATTCACATCAGAGGAAACACCCGTCAATGTGATAATATCAGTTTCTTTAAGTTTAATTTGTCTATTTTTCGAACCAGCATCTTGAGAAATTAAAAAATAAGCAGTATTAGGATCATAATCAGAATCTTTGCTATCTTGTAAAAAAGCTAGCTCGTATTTAGTTTGAGTAATTCCAATCAAATACAGCATTTCTCTTGTATCAAATTTACTCTTCCAAACAATACTTTTATTAAAAATTGTATTACTCATTTTGCACTCGTTACTTCTTAATTTTTAAAACTTTATGCCACTTGTATTCAGGTTGCGTGATATTGTTTCCATAATCTCTGAATGCAACTTCAATTCTTTTAACTCCATCTTCTTCACCAGTAAACTTGATAGGAGCGTAAGAGTTGTACATCATCCAGTTAGACCATTCTCCTGGACCATCATTTGTTATCTTTCTGAATCTGAAATCTTTAATTCCTGATACATCATCAGATGCATTTATTTTTAACCAAGAATCTTTTTTATTAGTGAGCGTGATTTCTGAATTTGTTTCTAAATTATAAAATGCAATATCACCAAATGGAGCCTCAGTATCTACAGCTGCTATCGACTGAGCAACGAAAGCTTGTGGGTAGGATTCACTAATGTTTCCTGAATAGTCCATAAGTTGAATCCAAACTTTTCTAGCTCCTGAAAAGCCTATATTCATATTCGAAAATAGCCTTCCAAGTTCAGCACCTGCGTAATCATATCTTTGTGAACCGTGTAAATAAACAGTGTAAAGATTATCGTCATTTGAATTTGTAAATAAAGACCAGCTTTGCCATGGTTCAAAATAAACGAGACCATAATCTGTTTCTTTACCAAATCTAAAAGCTAAAATACCAGAATCAGCATCAGTGGCTTCAATTTTAAAAGTAGCAGTTCTTACAGTTGATTTATCATATAAAGTAAGTAAAGGTCTAGTAGTGCTTCCATAACTAGGAGCATTTATATCTACAACAACTGGTAAGGATAAATTCGTTGCATGGCTTGAAAGATTAGAATGTGTTAAAGCACTCACTCTAAATTGTTGCAAATTGTTATGCACTAAATTCTTTCTTGTTTTTGAATAAGCATGAAAAATTTTGAACCATAGATTGCTTGCTAAATTCCATCCCTTATAGCTTCCAGAGCTTATTGTTGATTGATTGTTATAGCTGACACCATTTGCTTCTGCTAAAGTGCATCCCATAGGTGTTGATATTGCAATCCAATATTTATTCGAGACTGATGCAGACAACTGATCAAAAACTACTTGTATTAAACTATTATTACTTTTAGCTGTAAACGAATCAGAATTTGTGATTGCTGAAATGTCAAGCCAATCTGTCAAAGCTGAACTAGGCAAATTTGTCGTAGTATTGTTGCTATAGAATCTGATTTTTAATTCATCTTGTGGGAAAGATGCATTTGGCTTGTTCCATTTTAATTTAAATTCTAAAAGTTTAGGTACTACAGTTGAATAAAAATCTTTGTTATAGTTGATATCAAAATCTTTAAACCAAATTGTAGAGTAAAAAGCGTAATTATTACCAGTTCGGACAGGATACCATTTAGTACCAATATTAACGGTACCGGAAAGAATGTTCAACTCCTTATAACTTGAAGTTGAATATGCTAATAATGTGGTAGTACTAGTTGCTGGATTTAACGATTGGATAGAATAAATTTTGTTTTCACTTTCAATATCCTGATCTTTAATTAATACATAATCACCTATAGATAAGGTCGAAATATCAATTCCATCAATGACAGTTGTACTTGGAACATATAATAAATTGCCATTACTTGTAAAGCCTGAATAACTTCCACCTGTAGTTGCGCACTTAACATCTAATGGGCTGTTATCATAAGGTATTGGATTATCATAATTGTATCCCACAAAATCAGTGCTCGAGAATAAAACTGATTGTCCCAAATATGTTTTATTTTTAGAAGCTCCCTTGTCGCTTAATAAAAAGCTTCTAATACTTTGTGGCAATGTAAAGTAATTTGTTTCAATCCCAGGCAAAGATCTAAAATCAACTTCATAAATGTAGTTGACACTTGTAGTCGTTCCGTAATCTGAAGAACGATATCCAATACCACAATAATAACCTAGACCGGTTGATGAAGGGCTTAGTTTTCTTGAAAGCTGTATGAATCCAATAATGTTATTATTTCTTTTGATATTTACCCAAGTTGCATTTGATGATGTTCTTTGAGTCGTGCCTGCTAAACCTTCTGGATGAAAATCAGTAATTTCAACAGTGTAGTTGTTTCTTCCTGAAGCTATTGGCTTGTAACTTCTTAAAACATAATAAGAAATAGTGTTATCTTCATTTCTTTGTGTGACACTAATTTCGTTTCTTGTAGCATTGAAATTAACAGATATACATTCATGATTCAAACTTTGATCTGTCATTGCAAAATTAGGATCACAGTTTAAACCTAATGGCAATAACCTACTACCTGAGTAAAGCAAATTTGGTGCAAAAACAACATACATTTCATCACAACTATGTTGAAATTCGAAGTTTAAGCTTGCTCTATTAGAAAGGCTAGGCTTTGAAAATTGAACTTCATGGTATTGCTTGCCAGTTGGATTGTTTTGTGAAATAAGGTATTTGTTAAGTTTTGTAAATGTTAATTTAGTAGAATCTTTTTGTACGCTAGAAGCATATTGCCAAACAACATCATTCATTTCTTCTTCAAAGTAAACATTCCATGAAGAATCTATAGATGTGATAGGATAATTTAAACTGTTAAAATCTTCTTTTCTACAATCACCCAAGTCTGCTGCAATGATGCCCGGACCGCAAGCGGCCAACATACCTTTGACTGTGACATCTATCCCATCTTCATCTGTTCCGTCATAATACACACCGATAGATGGGTAGTATCCTGTGATTGAATCCATAATAGGAATCATAGTTCTACCTAAAAGATAGCTGTTTTGTTTCAAATTTTCTGGGAGATTAGAATCTACATTAGGAGTAAAGTAACTCTCCACAATATAATTGAGTTCATCTTCGGTTATTTGAAGATATGTTTCATAAATTCCACCAGTCAATATTTCTGGAGTTAAAAATGCTGGAAGGTAATTTATTTGATATTCTGCAGATTCATCTCCAACAGAATCAGTGTAATACATGTAAGATACTGGATTACCAGTATCACTAACAATTACTCTTGTGATTACCCTATCTTGATTATGAACTGTTGATGTTCTTATGCATAAAAACACTGAAACTGTGTAGTCATTTCCAAGACTTACAACATCCATATTTACTTGAGACTGAAAATAATATGAATTATTTGTTGAGTCTAAAGTTAAACCAGTAGTGCCATCTAATGTAAAGCCTTGAGTGAAGCCTGTACCATCATGATGAATATTATAAGCAGTTCCAACTTCTGCGCTACATGGAGTGTCATAATTTGAATAAGTTGCATCTAATCCAGGTGTTAAGGTAACGTCATCACGATAAAATCTATGCGATTGAATACTTAAATTGTTTATTGTTGTAATTTTTCCATGAGCAAGACTTAAAAAATTGTCAGCTGCACTATCAAATTTAGCAACATAACTCAATGTGTTATTATAATTATATATTTCAGTGAAACTGCCCAAATATGAGGCTATAGCATTGCTGTTGGATGTTTGTAAGTCATTTGATTCTTTGAAAGTTACAAGTGAATCAGACCCTGTCCATCCAGATTTCAATATGGAGTATTCATTAAATGAAGGCGTAGAAGGCGGTTCGCCTGCCCAATAAATTTGATCAAAGATACCACCAGTGTTAGGATAAGTTACTTCTTCATCATTAACATAAAGGATAGCTTTAATATAAACAGTGCAAAGGCCGCCATTTCCACTTAAGGGCCATTTTTCAATAATAAAATATCCTGACCCCGATGTGCTGTCTGTAGAAGCGTATTGATTAAGGGTTGTATCATAAAAATAGTTATAATTTAATTCAAGAGTGTAATCAACAGCTGGGTTATATGTACCCGCTGGAAAATCAGTGATTTTAAAAGTGGATGATTCTGTGAATTCTGGATCATTAGAAATTAAAAGTTCTTTAATGCTAGTAATTTCATAAACGGTAGATCTAGTTTCTGCATCTCTAACTTCAAACTTAAATTTTAAAGTTGTTGAATTTTTATCATACAAAGGATCTTCTGAAGAATGAAGATTATTATAGTTTTG
>Ga0315905_10006145_pt1 | contig 12204 bp, 9 predicted proteins | sample LakEriMetagenome_5_FD_203522 | JGI IMG/M metagenome (GOLD analysis project Ga0315905, IMG submission 203522) | Freshwater fungal communities from buoy surface, Lake Erie, Ohio, United States - Buoy 4 MA121 | ecosystem: Environmental > Aquatic > Freshwater > Lake | place: USA: Lake Erie, Ohio...
CGCCGCGCCACATGAGACCGCAGTTCTCGCGGTAGCAGGTGACGAGCCAGTCGTCGTTGTTGAGGGCGTAGGCCGCGCCGAGGCTGTTGGCCTCCTGGCCCATGTTCTGCGGGTAGGTGCCCATGCGGCCGGATCGCTGCAGCTTGAACGCCACCTCGTCCATCATGCGGCAGGTGACCATCGTCTCGTAGAGCTTGAGCAGGTCGGCGTCGGGGATCAGGCCCTTGCCGAGCTTCTCGTCGAAGTTCCCGTGCTCGTCGAGGATGGAGACGCGCTCGATGGTCGTGGTCAGGGCGTTGGTGATGGGCATGGGCGGGGACCTTGGGGAAAGAAAACGGCCGCCGCTCTTTCGATGCGACGGCCGTGTCGTGCGGGATGGTAGCAGCGGGGCGCGTTCGGCCCCGACGGTTCAGCGGTTCGAGAGGTCGCTGCGCGGGTGTCGAGCCGGTGCGACGACGTCGGAACCTCAGTCCCTTGGTCGCCCTCACGGGTGCCCCGCACGACTATGGTGGTTTCTGAGAAAAAGTATTATTCGAGGGCTAATGGGACAATAATCTTTGCATTTGCACCGAGCCAAACCCGTGGGGGCGCCTTGCCCGGCGTTGGGGTGCATGCTCACTGGGCCCGTTTGGGCACCGAGGCTCGCCTCTCGCCAGCACTGGCGCGGGCAGCGTTCACCGCCCCGCTGCGCAACCATCACCGCGCAGGTCGCTCGCGCCGCACAGCACACCATCGTCGAGCCGCGCGATGGCCTGACCGCGACCGAACGTCACCGAGCGCTCTGCGGCAACCGTGATCACGTGCCCCCGCTCACGCAGTCCATCGATCGTGGCCTGCGGCCAGCCGGGCTCGAGCTGCACGTTGCGTCCCTTCATCCACTGCCACCTCGGTGCATCGAGCGCCGCCTGCGGGTTCTGGCCGTGCACGACCGTGCGCAGCGTGTACTGCGCGTGCGCCTGAGGCTGCATGAAGCCGCCCATGATCCCGAAGGGACCGATCGGGTTGGCGACCGACTCGCTCGCAGCATGAACCGTCGGGGTGCCGACATCACGTGACAGGAACCCGGGAATGATCGTGTGATACGGACGCTTGCCGGCAGCAAGCTCATTGGCGTGCCCGGGCTGCAGGTTGAAGCACGCACCACGGTTCTGGAGCGCGATGCCTGTGCCCGGAACCACGAGCCCGCTGCCGAAGCCCATGTAGTTGCTCTGGATCAGGCTGACCATCAGGCCCGATGCATCCGCCGCGCAGAGGTAGATCGTGCCGCCCGGCTTGGGCACACCGGCATCGAAGTCCTGGGCCCGCGCGGGATCGACACGCGCGGCGATCGCATCGAGCCGCTTCGGATCGAGCATCGCCGCGGTCGACTCCGTCATGCATGATGGCTCGGCCACATGCAGATGCGCCTCGCGAAAGGCGAGCTTGATCGCCTCGATCGCCAGGTGCGTGCTCGCCGCATCATCGACGCCATGGCGATCGATGCCCATGCGCTCGAGCAGCGCCAGCGCGATGAGCGCCGCGATGCCCTGGCCATTGGGCGGGATCTCATGCAGGCGAGCTCCGCGAAAACCCATCGAGATCGGTGCCACGGGTTCGGTCGTATGCACTGCCAGGTCATCGAACCGCATCGCGCCGCCATCCGCGCGCGCCATGGCATCGATCGCCTTCGCAAGCTCGCCGTCGTAGAGATCACGGCCGGCGGTCGCGCCGATGCGCTCGAGCGTGCGCGCATGATCAGGCAGGCGGATGCACTCGCCCGCGCGCGGTGCACGACCGTCGATCGTGAACGTTCGGCGCCATTCCGCGTTGCCGCCGAGGGCTGACGCAGCGCGCTCCCACAGGCGCGCGGTCTGCACGGCGACTGGGTATCCGTCGCGTGCATAGGTCGCTGCCGGCTCCATGAGTGCGGCGAAGGGCAGTGCACCGAAGCTCCGGTGCAGCTCGGACCACAACGCGACCTGGCCAGGCACAGTGACCGAATCCCATCCGCGGGTGGGCATCGTGCTGCCGCCGTAGCGCGAGCGATCGAGTGCGCGTGGCGTACGACCGGACCCATTGAACCCATGCAGCCGACCGCCATCGCCAGGAGACCACACGAGCGCGAACGCATCACCGCCGATCCCGTTGGTCGTGGGTTCGAGCACGGTCATGCAGGCGGCCGTCGCGATCGCCGCATCGACGGCGTTGCCGCCGTGCGCGAGGATCTCGGTGCCTGCCTGCGCGGCGAGCACCTGGCTCGTGGCCACGATGCCGCGGCGCGCCAGCGTGGGCATGCGCTGCGATGGATAGGGCAGGGTCCACTCGGGTTCGGATGGCGCGAAGTCATGCATCGTTCGTGGTCCCTTTGGTGGCGCGAGTGTGTCGGATCCGACGGCCGTTGAGCCGCTGCGCGACGCTGTGCACGCACCCGCGACTCCCGCGGCGGCCGTCATGGCTGCCGTGCCCAGGAACTCGCGCCGCGTCGCGTGATCTTGCACGCGCTCAGGCTAGCGGGCGCACGAGTGGCACTGCGAAACCCACGGTCACCGTGACTGGTTGATCATCCAGCACCCGCTGGCGCGCAGCCCCAACGAACAACGCCGCCGCCCGTGGTGGGCAGCGGCCTTGGGGTTCGTGAGGGGCGAGGCGATCAGACGCCGACGGTCGCGGGCTTCTTCGTGGCGCTGGTGCGGCCAGCAGCGATGCGACGCTTGGCGTACGCGATCGCGGCGTTGGCGGTCGAGTCCTGCGTGCGGCTCTCTTCGAGCACGGCCAGCGTGGTCTCCTCGATCTTGGCAACCTTCTGGTCGACCATCGCCTCGGTGTAGCCGAGGTAGAGGCCGCCCAGTCGGATCAGGCCGCCGGCGTTGGCGACGAAGTCAGGCGAGTACAGCACGCCCTTCTTCTTGATCGCGACGCCATCGACCGCAAGGTCGAGCAGCTGGTTGTTGGCGGTGCCGCAGACGATCGAGCAGTTCAGGCCGGCGATCGTCTTGGCATCGAGCACACCACCGAGCGCGCAGGGCGCCAGGATGTCGAGCTTCTCGGTGAGGAGGTTGCGGTCATTGCCCAGCGCCACGCAGCCGAGTTCCTCGACCGCGCGCTTCATGGTGGGGACATGCACGTCGGTCACGAGCACGGTCGCACCCGCATCGCGAAGGAGCTTCGCGAGCTTGAAGCCGGTTGCACCGCAACCCTGCACGCCGACCGTGAGGTTGGCAAAGCTCACCGGCTTGCCCAGGAACTTGAGGCAGGCCTTCATCGAGTTGAAGCAGCCCTGCGCGGTCCACGGGCTCGGGTCGCCGCCGCGGCTCACGGCCTCACCACCCATGATGTGGGGCGTCTCGCGTGCCATCCAGTCGCAGAACTGCGGGCTCACGCCGACATCCTCGGCGGCGATGTACTGGCCGTCGAAGGTGTTGACGAAGCGGCCCATCGCGCGGCCCTGCGCCTCGGTCGGCTGCTGGCCGGGCTCGTCGAGGATGATGACGCTCTTCGCACCACCCATCGGCAGGTCGGCCGCAGCCGCCTTGTAGGTCATGCCCTCGGACAGACGCAGCACATCGAAGAGCGCTTCGTTGGTGCTGGCGTAAGCCCAGCGGCGCGTGCCGCCGAGCGCATTGCCGAGCACCGTGCTGTGGATGGCCACGATGGCCTTCAGGCCGCTGGCGGGATCCTGGTGGAACGCCACGCGCTCGTGGCCCATCGTGTGCATCGTCTTGAGCAGATCCATGGTGACTCCGTGGGGTGGTGGGGAAAGGCGGGGATGCTAGTGCGCGCGCGTCGGGGGCTGAAACCGGTCAGGCGCCCGCACCGGTGCCGACCTTGACGCCGGCGAACACGCTGCCGGTGCCGAACTGCGGGATGTTCGACTGGTCGGGCTTCTTGCCGGTGCCACGCACCGCCATGACCGGCGTGCGCTCGGGAAGCACGTAGTCGGCGTTGGGCAGGCTGTCGGCCCAGGCCAGCACGGCATCCGCGGCACGCTTCATGGTCGTGTCGCAGTTCTGGCGCAGCGCGCGGAGTTCCGCATCGAATTGCTCGCCCGCAAAGGCGATGAAGTGGTCGACGACCGCGGCCTCGTGCTCGAGCTCGCGGCCCTCGAGGCCCCGGCGCATGTTGCGCTCGAACTTCGACAGCGTGCACAGGCTGGCATGGATCCACAGGGCCCCGAGCGCCAGGCGCGACTGGATGGTCTGCGCGGTCACGATGCCTTCCTCGTGCTCCTTGAACATCATCTTCACCTGGTGGCTGAACTCGCGGATGCGCATCATGCATTCGTCGAGGTGGCGCGCGATGCGCGGGTTCTGGCAGCTGAACGTGGGCATGCCGCGACGGAAGCCGAGGAAGAGCTCCGAGCCGATCTGCATGGCGCTGCCGAGGTTCGAGAACGGGCGATCCTTGATGCCCTTCATCCATTCACCGAGCTGCTTGCCGCCATAGGCCCAGATGAAGGAGTGCATGACCTCGTTGGCGCCCTCGACGATGATGTTGATGCGGCTGTCGCGCCAGATGCGCTCGACCGAGTTCTCCGTCATGTACGACTCGCCGCCCATGATCTGCAGCGCATCGTTCACCACGCGGTAACCCATCTCGCTGCAGAAGACCTTGCACATCGCGGTCTCGACCATGATGTCGTCATCGTGGCGGTCGAGGAAACCGGTGGTCATGTAGAGCATCGCGTCCATCGCGTAGACGTAGCCGGCCATGCGCGCGAGCTTCTCCTTGCAGAGGTCGAAGTCCGCGAGCGGGCGGTCGAACTGGTGGCGGTACTTGGCCCACTTGAGCGCCTGCTCGTAGGCGTGGCCTGCGCCGCCCAGCATGCCCGCGCTCAGCGTGCACCGGCCGTAGTTCAGGCAGGTCATGGCGATCTTGAAGCCCTGACCTTCCTTCGCGAGCAGGTTCGAGGCCGGCACCTTCACGTTGGTCAGTCGGATGCGCGCCTGCCAGGTGCCGCGGATGCCGCACTTGGAGCGGTTGCGGCTGAAGATCTCGACGCCTTCCATGTCGGGGGTGCAGATCAGCGCCGTCACGACGTCCTTCTGCTTGCCGGTCTTGGGGTCGGTGACCTTCTGCTTGGCCATCACGGTGAAGAGGCCGCTCAGCGCACCGCTGGTCGCCCACTTCTTCTCGCCATTGAGGATGTAGTGCGTGCCGTCGGCCGAGAGCTCGCAGCGGGTCTCTTGGCCACCGGCATCGCAGCCCACGTTGGGCTCGCTGAGGCAGAACGCGCTGAGCGTGTCCTGGGCCATGCGCGGCAGGAAGCGCGCCTTCTGCTCCTCGGTGCCGAAGAGCATGACGGCCTTGCAGCCGATCGACTGGTGCGCGCTCACGAGCACGGCGGTCGATCCGCAGCTGCGGCCGATGCGCTCGAGCGCGCGGTTGTAGCTGGTGATGCCGAAGCCGCCGCCGCCATACTCCTTGGGCACAGTCATGCCGAGGACGCCAAGCGCGAACAGGCGCTTGATTACCCAGTCGGGGATCTGCTGCTCCTGATCGATGAGGTGCGAGGGGTGCTCGGTGCGCATGTAGCGGTCGAGCTCGGCGAGCAGCTGGTCGCACCGCGCGATCTCGTCGGCGTTGCCCTCGGGGTACGGGAACATCAGTTCCTCGCGGAAGTTGCCCCAGAAGTTGTTCTTGATGGCGCCCATCGTCGACGGATCCGGCCCGAGCATTTCCTGCGCGGCCTCGATCTGCTTGCGGTCACGTTCAGCGATGCCCTTCATGTCGGCAAGGTTGGTGGAGCTCATGGGGGATCCTCTGGGGTGGTTCGTCGATGGAAACGGAACGGGCGACCCATCAGAGTCGCCCGCAGGCGGGGAAGTGTAGGGCGGGCCATCGGGCGGGGGGAAATCGCCCGGAGGGTTCACTTCTTGAGGAAGGCAGCCAGCTTTTCGCGGGCCTGTGGCGTGTGGCGCAGGCCGACGAGTGTGTGGCGCTCTCGTTCGCAGGCGGCGCTCCAGCCGTGGTCGAGACCGAACTGCACCAGATCACACACGGCGATCGCGGCGGGGGTCTGCGGGAGTTCCTTTCGTGCCTGGGCGAGCGCCTCGGCCACGCCCGGCAGCGCTGCCCCATGATCGCCCCGGAGGCAGCGGATCGGCTGCTGCTTGGACTGGCCGCGCAGCCAAGCTGTGGCGGTGGCTTGGGCGGTCTCGGCGGAGGGTGCCACGGCATTGAAAAGGCAGGGCGGCAGGGCGTTGCTCGCAAAGGTCTCGCCGGTCGCCGTGGCCTTGATCGCAATCAGCGGATCGATGCGCGAGGGAAGGCATTGGGTTCCGCCCCAACCTGGGCAGATGCCCAGCCCGGCTTCGGGGAGGCCCACGCGATATGGCTTGCTGCCCTCAGCCTGGGCGACACCGATCAGTCCGTCGCAGTGCATGGCGACTTCAAGGCCACCACCAAGAGCGGCCTTGCCGATCATCGCGGCGCTTGGACAGGGCAGGGCGGCAATGCGCCAGAATGCATCGGCGGCGCGCTTCAAATATCCATGCAGGGCGCCGTCGTCCATCGCGTCGATCTCGGCCAAGTCGGCTCCAGCCACGAAGACGCGCTCTGAGGCGCTCTCAAGGATGAATCCGCTGAGATTGTGCATCGATTCGACGCGATCCATCGCGATATGGATCTGATCGATCAACCAAGCATCAAGCACAACCACACCACCTCGCGGCTTGTCTGGGTTGATCTGCAGCGAAAGCGAGACGATTCCGTCGCCAAGTTCGGTGATCTTCAGCGCAGATGTCGACATGATCGATGCTCCTTTGTGGTTTCGTTTGTTTTAAGCACGATACAGTGGCGATCGTGTTTCGATCACGCGCGAATTGTGGAGCACGTTCGGATCAGGAGCCCCACAGTTTCGCGAGCCGCTCCTGCGCCTCGCCACCTTGGATGATTCGGGCGCTGATCTCGGCCGCCTCGCGGATGGCAGCCTCGTCGTTCGAGCCGTCGAGCACGGACAACCAACGCTTGGTCTCGCGAATGGCCAGTGGGCCGCCCTTGGCGAGGCCGGTCGCCAGAGCCATGGTGGCCAACTCGAGTTGATCCAGCGGAACACAGTGGCTCGCGATGCCCTTGGCGTGCCCCTCGGCACCGCTCATGGTGCCGCCGAGCAGCAGCATGGCTCGCGCCGGGCCGGCCCCGATTTTCTTCACGAGCCAAGGTGCCACCACCGCCGGGCAGATCCCCAGGTCGACCTCGGGGTAGCCGACCTTCGCCTCAGGGTGCGTGACGCCAAAGTCGCACACGACCATCAGGCCGCACCCGCCGCCGATCGCGGCACCTTGCACCTTGGCGATCGTGGGCATCGGCAGCTTGCGGATCGCGAGGCTGGTTTCGGCCAGCGCGCGCAGCATGTCGCCCATGGCGGCTGGATCGGTCGCCACGGCCTTCAGGTCCATGCCGGCGCAGAAGCTCTTGCCGTCGCCCTCGAGGATGACCACGCGCACGTCCGCGCGCGACTGCAACGCTTCGATCGTCGAGCGCAGTTGCGTGATGAGGTCCTTGGAGAGCGCGTTGCGCGCCTCGGGGCGGCGCATGCAGACGCGGGCGATGCCGTCGGTGACGTCGAGCGAAACGAGGGTGGACATGGCCGGAAGCGTAGCCGCGGCCGCGCGATCAGCGGCGATGCAGGAAGTAGCCGCACTCGGGGCAACGCTCGCGGAAACCTGCGCGGTCGACGATGTGGCCGCAGCCGGGGCAGAGCCCTTGGTCGGCGCGCCCGGTCTCGATGCGGGCACGGCGGCGCCAGACGAACAGCTGGACCGAGCGCACCGTGAGCGCACCAAGCCAGCACACGACAAACGTCACGGGCCAGGCCACAAGCGTGGTCGCCAGCAGCCCCCATGCCGACAGCCGTTCGATGAGCAGGTGGCCGATGATCGCCAGAACGGGAGCGATGGCCAGGGAGCGCCACATCCACGCCAGCACCACGCTCTGCCAGTGGCTGCGCTGCATGGGCGCTGCGTGATGCTGCAGGTCATCGCGCCAGCGGCGCCATCGACGGCGCAGCTGCCACCACTCGATTCGCGGACGATGCACGAGCTTCGGGTCCATCAGGTTGGTTCCGACAGGATCATCGCCATTCGTGCCGCCCTCGCATCGGTGCCTGGATTCACCGCGGCTTCTGCATAGCGGCCCACGTGGCTGCCAGCATGCTGCGTGACTCCTCGCTCGAGCCGGTCGCCATACTTGCAGCGAGCGTGGCATCGAGCGCATCGCCATCGCATGAACCATCATGCGCATTCATCCAGCGCTTGATGCTGGCCAGGGCGTGCGGCCCCTTGGAGAGCAGCTGGCGCGGGCAATGCCATCGGTGACGGTGAGGGAAACCAGGTTCGACATGCCGGAAAGCGTAGCGATCGCGGGATCAACCGGCCGACCGTGGTGAGGGGGATGCCCTCCCCGCAACCGGTCAGCGTTGATGCAGGAAGTAACCGCACTCCGGGCAACGCGCCGAGAAGCCCGAGCGGTTGACGATGTGTCCACAGCCCGGACAGAGCCCGTCCTGGGCGCGTCCGGTCTCGATCCGCGCGCGACGGCGCCAGACGAACAGCTGCATCGAGCGACCCAGGAGCGCCCCGACCCAACAGACCGCGAACGCGATGGGCCATCCGACCGCCGTGTTCACGATCCAACCGAGCAGCGACTGGCGCGTGACCCATGGGCCCGGCGGCGTGAGGTTCAGACGTTGTGCGCTCAACCATGCGGTCACGGTGGCTGGTATACCCCCTCGGGTTTCGGCGAGGACCGGGCCAACCGCCCAGCGGGGTAGGGAAACCGATCCAGACGCCGCCGGCCATCCCGACCTGGTCACGACATCGCTGCCCTCGACGCGGAAGGTCTCCTCATCCGGGATGCTGAACAGGTCCACCGGGGGCTGCGGCCCACCACCGAGGTCGCGGCCGTCATCGTCGACCCAACGACCGTCGTTCAGGCGATGCAGCCAGGTCTTGACCACGACGGTGGTCGACCCCCGCTCGACGAGGAGGCTCGTTGCGATCGCGAACAGCGGCGCCAGAAGCATGGATCGCCACGCGAGCGAGAGCACGACGCTCTGCCAATGCGTTCGCCGGATCGGTGCGGAGTGGTGCTGAAGGTCGTCGCGCCAGCGCCGCCAGCGCCGCCAGCGCCGTCGCAGCTGCCACCATTCGATGCGTGGCCTGTGGTAAAGCCGTGGATCCATCACGCACGCTCCCAGGGGAGTCGACCAGGAAGCACGGTTGGGCATGGATGCGCGGGCATGACGGGATTCACCGCGGCTTCTGCATCGCCGTCCACGTGGCCTCGAGCATCATGCGGGACTCTTCGCCCGAACCCGTGGCCACGCTGGCCGCGAGCGTGGCGTCGAGCGCAGCCGCGTCACACGACCCGTCGTGTGCGTTCATCCAACGCTTGATGCTGGCCATGGCCCGGGGGCCCTTCGCCAGGAGTTGGCGTGCCACGGCGACCGCGCGGGCATCCAACTGGTCGGGATCGTCGACGACCTCATGCACCAGTCCCAGGGAGCGCGCCGCCAACGCATCAAGCGGTTCCGGTGCAAGCGCGACCGTGCGCGCGCCGCCGCCGGTGTGGCCGCGAAGGGTGGGCAGGCTGATCGCGGGGCTCAGGCCGATGCGGTGCACCGGGTACGCGAACCGGGCGGTCGGCGCGGCGAGCACGATGTCGCATGCCGTGACGATCGCACAGCCGCCTGCCAGCGCCGGCCCCTGCACCGCGGCCACCACGGGGCAGCCGATCGATCGCAGCGAGCGGACGATGCCCGAGAGCCGCTTGAGGTACAGCTCCATCGTGCCGGGCACCGCGACGCAGGCACCAAGGTCGAACCCGCTGCAGAAGGCTCGCCCGCGTGCGGCCAGCAGGATGCACGAGGCTTCTTTCCTGGCGGCGACCGACGACCCGGCGGCATCGATCGCCGCCTCGAGTGCATCGAACATGCCGTGCCCGAGCGCATTGCGCCGTGCATCGTCGGCGAGCGTGATCCGGTGCAGAGCACCTCCATCGAGCACGTCGTGGTCAAGGATCCGTTCCATGCCTGCATTGAACCCGAAGCGTGTTCGTCGCGCAGGTGCGCGGGTAGGCTCCGGCGATGCCCGAACGGGACGACGAGCCCACGACCGAGCCCACGACCGGCACGCCGGCCGAGGATGGTGTCGAACTCGAGGCCCCGGGCGAGCCGAGTGCCGAGGACCGTCGCGTGGAGGAGCTCATGCAGCACTCCATCGACGTGCCCGAGCTCGCCGATGCGGTCGAGGCGCAGGAACCCGCGGACGCCGCCGTCACGCTTGAGTCGCTGCGCGAGACCGAGGCCGTCGAGGTGCTCGCAGAGATGGATGTCGATGCCGCCGCCGAGGCGCTGGCCTACATGCAGACGCCGCTGGCGGTGAGCATGCTGCAGGACCTGATCGACGACGAGCCTGCGCTCGCCGGCAAGTTCCTCGAGGAGATGGCTCCCGACGACGCGACGGACCTGCTGCAGGCCTTGCCGGTGCGCGATCGCGAGCGCTTGCTCGCGAGCATGGCCTCGGGCGAGGCGCGTCGACTGCGCGAGCTGATGGTCTATGCGCCCGATACCGCGGGCGGCATGATGACCACGCAGCACTTCAGCGTGCGCGAGGCCATGACGGTCGCCGAGGCCACCGAGTCGATCCGTCGACACGATGGCGCGGAAATCCTGCAGCATGCTTTCGTCACGGATGCCAAGGGGCATCTCAAGGGCATCATCAGCCTGCGACGATTGCTCGTGGCCAAGCCAATCGACCGGATCGCCGACATCTGCGAGCGCACGGTCGATGCGATCGCGCCTGACATCGACCGCGAGGAGGTCGCGCGCGAGTTCGAGCGCTACCGCTACGCGGCGCTGCCGGTGGTGGATGCGCACCATCGCCTGCTCGGCGTCGTGACCGTCGACGACGTGATCGACATCATCCGAGCCGAAGGCACCGAGGATGCCCAGCGCATGGTGGGTGCCGGTCGCGAGGAAGCCGTGTACTCGAGCGTGGGCGTGAAGTTCCGCGGCCGATTCCCCTGGCTGCTCGTCAATCTCTTCACCAGCAGCATCGGGGCCCTGGTGGTCCTGCGCTACCAAGGATTGATCGCGGAGCTGGCCGTGCTTGCCGCGATGATGCCGCTCATCGCCAACCAGTCGGGCAACGCCGGGCAGCAGAGCCTGGCGGTCACGCTGCGCGGCATCGTGCTCGACCAGATCCGCCCGCGGCGCGCGCTGCCTCACATCGTGCGCGAGACGAGCGTGGGCCTGGTCAACGGCGTCATCTGCGGCGTGATCGTCGGCGGCGCGGTGGCAGGCATCGAGCTTGCCTTCGATCGGCCCTGGCAGATCGGCGCGGTGATCGCCCTGAGCATGGCGTGCACGCTGATGATCGGGTGCCTGACCGGCAGCACGCTGCCACTGCTCATGAAGCGCATGGGGGCGGACCCTGCGACCGCAAGCACGATCTTCCTGACGATGGTGACCGACACGATGTCGTTCCTCGTCTTCCTGGGGCTCGCAAGTGCGTTCTCGCACCTGATCGGGGCGGGCTGACCTGATTCTCGGGGAGGCGCGGAGGCCTCCATCGCCGGTCGAGGGCCGCGCACTCCGCGAACCGATAACCATGGCGCTGAATCCCGCGGTAATTGCAGGGGGACGCGCACGCCCGTACCTTGGCACTTCCGCCGTTCGAACGACCATCCGAAGGGATCCAGACATGGCCATCCGCGCTTCGTTGCTGCACTCCGCCACCTTCTGCTCGAGCCTCGCCCTCATGGCGATCGCCCACGCGCAGGACACCGCACCGGCCGCCGATCCTTCGGCCGGTGATGAGGCTGCCGGCACGATCATGGGCCTGCCTTACGACGATCCGATCGTGCTCGCGGCCGGCATCGCCGTCGGTGCGATCGCGATTGCGATCATCGTCGGAGCCGTGCTGTGGATGCGCGGTGACAAGGACGAGGGCGGCGATGCGTCGAAGGGTGCAACGGCCAAGCAATCGACTGCCAAGCAGTCCACGGCTGCGGGGACCAAGCCGGGTCCTCGCGGACCTGCTGGCGCTCGCCCGGCGAGCTTGCCGATCACGACGCCAACCACCGAATCCGCGGAGTCGTCGATGAACCCGTTGGCCGATGACGACCTGAGCCGTGCCAAGCCCATGATGGGTGCGCCGATGGCGAGCGCTGCGGAACTTGAGCTTCCTGAACTCGGCGATCTCGCTGAACTTGATGCGGTCGAGG
>Ga0315905_10006146_pt1 | contig 12204 bp, 10 predicted proteins | sample LakEriMetagenome_5_FD_203522 | JGI IMG/M metagenome (GOLD analysis project Ga0315905, IMG submission 203522) | Freshwater fungal communities from buoy surface, Lake Erie, Ohio, United States - Buoy 4 MA121 | ecosystem: Environmental > Aquatic > Freshwater > Lake | place: USA: Lake Erie, Ohio...
TTGAATGAATTGGGTCGCGCCTCCAAAACAAAAAATTACACCTTAGCCAATACCTTGTTGAAAGGGTTAGAAGATTTCCAAAAAAAATACGGAAAAGCAGTTCGCCCTTCGGATCAACAAATCGATTCGGAAATCATATTAAATAAATATGATGTTTTCCGAAACTTATTTTGGTTGTATATGCTCGCGGGTAGCCTAATGTTAATCCTAGTAATTGCTCGTATTTTTACCAACCACCGAGTATTATGCATTGCGATCAATTCATTCCATGTTTTTATTGGAATTTTGTTTGCATTGCATACTGCGGGATTAATTGCGCGTTGGTATGTTTCGGGGCACGCACCTTGGAGTGATGCTTATGAGAGTATGATTTATGTGGCTTGGGCGACGATGTTCTTTAGTTTAATGTTTGATCGAAAATCAAAGCTAACCATTGCAGCAGGGACATTTGTCACTTCTATGATTTTGATGGTAGCCCATATGAGTTGGATGGATCCACAAATTGCCAATCTACAACCGGTATTGAATTCATATTGGTTAATGATTCACGTTGCCGTAATTGTAATGAGTTATGGACCGTTTACATTGGGTATGATTTTGGGTATTATAGCGTTAGTACTGATGTTGGCTACCAATGAAAAGAACAAGGAAGTAATGGTATTAAACATTAAAGAAATAACCTACATCAATGAAATGGCTTTAACCTTAGGTTTAGTATTATTAACCATAGGTAACTTTTTAGGAGGGCAATGGGCAAATGAAAGTTGGGGTCGTTATTGGGGTTGGGATCCAAAAGAAACTTGGGCGTTAATTAGTATTATGGTATATGCCTTTGTTATCCATGCACGATTGGTTCCAGGTTTACGCGGATTGTTTGCATTTAATTTTATGAGTGCTTTGGCGTTTGCTTCAATACTTATGACTTATTTTGGTGTAAATTTTCACCTCACCGGTATGCATTCGTATGCCACGGGTGAAAAACAGAATGTAGCTATTTACCTTCGTATTTTTGTCGTTTTTATGCTTTTTTCATCATTAGTATATTGGCGCTATCGAAAGTTTTATAAGTCATAACCAAAATCATTATTAAGGTTCAATCGTAGTGTTGGGCCTTTTTTTATGGGATTGATTGCTTGCGGTTTGTTCTAAAACTAAGCAACGAACTTATCCAATTCGTTTGCATTTCTTTTCTCTATTGGTTAAAGAAAGGTAAAAATTAACACAATTTTATTGAATGTATCGGATACAGATGGACAATTTGAACTAAATTCGATAAAAAAATCATGAAACTAAAATTTATTGCACTAGCGTTGCTCATGTTCATGGCATCGTGCAAAAACAACGAAACTTTACTTGCAGAAAACAAGACTAATTTTATAATCAACGAACCCATGACTACCCGTGAAACCATTTATCAGTTTAAAGTTGAAGATATAGAAGGTACTGTTTTTGACTTCGCCTCACTTAAAGGGAAAAAGATAGTAGTAGTAAATACGGCATCCAAGTGTGGATTAACCCCACAGTATAAAGCATTGGAAGCCCTTTATGAGCAATACAAGGATAAAAATTTTGTGATCGTTGGTTTTCCCGCCAATAATTTTGGAAAACAAGAGCCGGGTACCAATAAAGAAATTGCTACGTTTTGTCAAAAAAACTACGGAGTAACTTTTCCAATGATGGCTAAAGTTTCTGTAAAAGGGGAGGACATGTGTGGGGTATATCAGTTTTTAACACAAAAATCGCGAAATGGTTTAGAAGACAGTCAGGTAGAATGGAATTTTCAAAAATACTTGATTGGTTCCGATGGACATTTAGAAAAAGTAGTAGCACCGCAAGTTTCCCCGATGGATTCAGAAATTGTTGATTGGATTACCAAGTAAAAATACGCCCCATTTTATATGGGGATTTTTTTTTAAAAGTGTTCGAGAAAATATGTATTTTTACAACCCAAACAGCACACTTCACCATGAGTCAAAAAGTCTTACTCAATTCGATAGAAGTACAGATCATATTGCATCGTTTGGCTTGTCAGTTAATCGAAAAACACCTTGATTTTAGTTCGACCGTTTTAATTGGACTACAGCCACGTGGTAAATTTTTGGCCCAACGTATCGCCCAGTTGTTGCATGATGAGTATCAAGTATCCAATGTTCGCTTGGGATTTTTGGATATTACTTTTTTTAGGGATGATTTTCGAAGAAGCGACAAACCATTAGAAGCGAATAAAACTCAAATTGATTTTTTGGTTGAAAATCAAAAAGTGGTTTTTATTGATGATGTATTATATACAGGCCGAAGTATTAATGCTGCTTTGACCGCTATTCAATCGTTTGGTCGGCCCTCTGAAATAGAATTATTAACCTTTATTGACCGTCGTTTTAGCCGTCATTTACCAATTCAACCCGATTATCGTGGACGGCAGGTGGATGCTATAAATGAAGAGAAAGTCAAAGTTTGTTGGCGCGAAAACGAAGGCGAAGATGCGGTCTATTTGGTTACACAACATTAAACAACAACGCAATGACTGAACTTTCTGTAAATCACTTGCTAGGTATCAAATATCTCAAAGCGGAAGATATTCAATTGATCTTTGAAACGGCAGATCATTTTAAAGAAGTAATTAACCGTCCTATAAAAAAAGTTCCTTCTTTACGCGATATTACTATAGCAAATATATTTTTTGAAAACAGTACCCGAACCAAATTATCCTTTGAATTAGCGCAAAAGCGATTGTCAGCCGATGTCCTTAGTTTTTCTGCAGCACAATCTTCGGTCAAAAAAGGAGAGACCCTTATTGATACGGTAAATAATATTTTGGCCATGAAAGTGGATATGGTTGTGATGCGGCATTCGCATCCTGGTGCAGCTTATTTTCTTTCACAAAATGTAAATGCACGAATTATCAATGCAGGAGATGGAGCCCATGAGCATCCAACACAAGCACTACTCGACAGCTACACAATCCGAGAGCGTTTGGGTGATGTGGCAGGCAAAAAAGTAGTTATTGTAGGTGATATTCTCCATTCTCGTGTAGCGTTGTCTAATATCTTTGCTTTACAAATGCAAGGTGCAGAAGTTCGCGTATGTGGTCCTAACACTTTGATTCCTAAATACATTGAAAGTCTAGGTGTTAAAGTTGAATCCAATTTGCGAAATGCTCTAGCCTGGTGTGATGTTGCCAATATGTTGCGTATACAAAATGAACGATTGGATGTGACCTATTTTCCTTCTACCCGCGAATATGTGCAGCAATATGGATTAACAAAAGAAATTTTGGATTCGTTATCAAAAGAGATTGTGATTTTACATCCTGGTCCAATTAATCGGGGTGTCGAAATTACTTCTGAAGTTGCCGATGGTCCGCATTCCCTTATACTTGATCAAGTTGAAAATGGAGTAGCTATTCGTATGGCAGTGATCTATCTTTTGGCTTCAAAAATTAAACAATAGCATGAAAGTTACCGTTAAAGGACATACTACAGTAATTCGAAATACGGCTGATACAGCTGTTGTGTTTTGTGATAAAATTAGCCATGAATTGGGAAATTTTCGCACTCAAAATTTAATTTTAGATTTAACTCATGGACGTGTATCCTTGGCTGATATAAATGGCTTCTTGTCCCTATCAAAGGCCCATAAAAAAGAAAAAAAGTCGTTTGTAATTGTGGCTCAGGATATGGATTATAATGCCATTCCGAATTCGTTGCATGTAGTGCCCTCATTACAAGAAGCCCATGATATTATAGAAATGGAAGAGATTGAACGTGATTTAGGATTTTAAAATGAACCATAAAATTTTTATTTACAGCTACACTATTGTACTGTTGGTGTTGACCTTTATCTTTGTTCGCCGGTTGTTAGAGAATTTAAAATCGGGTGATTTTGAATATTTGAAATTGGCACTTAATTTAGGGATTATGGTAGTTCTAATTCTAAAAATTGTACGTTTGGGTAAAATTGAAAATCAAAAAAACAACGCTAATTGAAACTAACGGTATTAGGTTGTTACGCCGCCACACCCCGAACCTTATCCAATCCAACCGCTCAGGTTTTGGAAATCAAGAATCATGTTTTTTTAATTGATTGCGCAGAAGGCACTCAAGTCCAATTGCGAAAAAGTAAAATTAAGTTTTCAAAGATCAATCATATTTTTATTTCCCATTTGCATGGCGATCACTTTTATGGATTGGTTGGGTTGATTTCCACTTTTATGCTCTTAAATCGTGAGCATGATTTGCATGTATATGGCCCTAAAGGGATTAAAGAAATAATCTTACTACAGCTGCGTGCTTCGGGTTCATATACGGGGTATTCGTTATTTTTTCATGAATTGGAAGCAAAAACACCGGTACTAATATTTGAAGATGAAAATGTTCGGGTTTCTACAATACCTCTAAATCATCGTATTTATACTAATGGTTTTTTGTTTCAAGAGAAAAATAAAGAACGTAAAATCAACCTTGAGAAGGTTGAAGAATATGGCATTGATAAAGTATATTACCAAAAAATTAAGTATGGAGGGGATATACAATTGGATGATGGCCGAATTATTCCCAATAGTGCGTTAAGTTTTGACCCTGTAGTAGCTCGAAGTTATGCGTATTGCAGCGATACAGTTTATGATGAACGTATTGTTCCATTATTAGATGGGGTCGATTTATTGTATCATGAAAGTACATTTCTTGAACGCGATGCCCATTTGGCAGATCGAACTATGCATTCAACCGCAAAACAAGCCGCTCAAATAGCCCTTTTGGCAAACGTACGATACTTATTGTTGGGCCATTATTCCACACGATATGGATCAATTGAAGAGTTTAAGTCGGAAGCAGCCACACTATTTAATCAGGTTTGGTTGGCAGAAGACGGAAAAGAAATTGAAATTCCGCTGCGTTAATTTTACTTCCCATTCTTTTGCCTTATTTTCGTAAATAAATTGATGTAAAATGAAAGACTTAGGCAATTACCGTAAATCGTATCAAAAAAGTGAACTCTTAGAGGGGGAACTCCCTGAAGATCCTATTAATTTATTTAACCGCTGGTTTCATGAAACGGAGGACTTTGGTGGTATTGAAGAAGTAAATGCGATGACCATTGCTTCCATAGGTTTAGATGGCTTTCCCAAGTCAAGGGTTGTTTTATTAAAAAAGTTCAACGAAGAAGGATTTATTTTTTATACAAATTATGACTCAGAGAAGGGGAGAGCATTAGAAGTCAACCCCAACGTATGTTTGTCGTTTTTTTGGCCAACGATGGAGCGTCAAGTAATTATAAAAGGGGTAGCTGAAAAAACATCAACTGTCGTATCGGATAATTATTTCAATAGTCGTCCAGATGGAAGTAAATTGGGAGCAATTGTATCACTCCAAAGTGAAGTTATTCCCTCTCGAACATTTTTAGAAGAAAATTTACAACAATTAGAAAAGGAATTTGAAGGACAGCCCATCCCTCGACCAAGCAATTGGGGTGGTTATTTGGTGCGTCCTGTAGTAATAGAATTTTGGCAAGGTCGACCAAATCGATTACACGACCGAATTCGATATAATCTATTGACAAATCTTTCATGGAAAATAGATCGTCTCGCCCCTTAAATGTAGGAAAAATACCTATTAAAAATAAATAAATATGTAGTTCATCGATTTTTTTTGTCATTTCAGCGATGTAGTAGTAAGTTTGGATAACCAAATCAAAACAACGTTCATCAATTATTAACAGACAAGATATTTGCCCCACATCTATCCGTCAAAACTTAACCTACTACTATGAAAGCTAAACTACTTCGTTTATTGTTACCAATTGCTTTGGTATTAACATTAGTATCTTGTTCAAAAGAAGAACAAATGGATGCTGAATTGAAAAATGCACGTTTAGTTACTACTTATAACTATTCGGAAGAAGAACTTGAACTAGCCAACTTAATCAATGCGTACCGCGTTAGTGTAGGATTAAATTCGTTGGAAATTGTAAATCACATTTCGTACAAATCATTAGAACACAATGAATACATGATCGGCAATAAAGTTGTTAATCATGATTACTTCGAATCGCGCGCTAACAATATCAAGTATTTATTAGGAGCAGTTCGTGTAGGAGAAAATATTGCTTTTAATTTTTCTACGCCAACTTCGGCCTTGTATGCTTGGAGAAATAGCCCGGGACACAAAGCAAACTTAGAAGGTGATTACACTCATTTTGGGATATCGATTACCATTGATCCCGAAACCGGTAAAAAATATTATACCAATATGTTTATGAAGAGATAATTGATTTATAGTTTTGTTTGATTTTGAGAGAGACCATCCTTCGGGATGGTTTTTTTATTTTTAAATAATAACAACTTACAGTCAACAGTCAACAGTTTTCAGTTTTCAGTTTTCAGTTTTCAGCTTTCAGTTTACAGTTTACAGCTTTCAGTTTACAGTTTTCAGTTTACAGTTTTCAGCTTTCAGCTTTCAGCTTTCAGTTTACTGTCTATAGTCCAATGTCCAACGTCCAAAGTCCAACGTCTTAAGTCAAATATCAAATATCAAATATCTAACCTCTAAGCTCACAGCACAGCTCACTTCTACTACTTCGATGTTGGCAATTTTACACTTCAATCAAACAGCCTAAACATTACTAATTGATTGCTCAGATTTTAGTCTGTAGAATCAAATTTTCGTTCGTATTTGGGTTTATAATAGTATAAATTACTATGCAAATAGCTTTTTAACCAAAAAGTCCTAATGTCCCATAAAAAAAACGCCTCACTTTAACATGAGGCGTCATCGGGTTTAAAACAATTTATAATTGGAATTATAATTTGATAATGATAAATTCAGAACGACGATTAGCTTGATGTTGTTCTTCTGTACATTTTGACTTATTGGTCGGTTCACATGCACAATCATTAATTAATTGGGATTCGCCATAACCTCGTCCGGTCAAGCGTGATGCAGCGATACCTTTTTCAGTTAACCAAGCAATAATTGATTTTGCTCTTCGATCGGATAATGCAGCATTATATTTAGCAGTTTGACGGCAATCCGTATGGGTACGTATATCAACTTCCATGTTTGGATATTCATTCATAACAGCTAATATTTTGGCTAATTCTATAGCAGCATCAGGACGAATATTGGCTTTATCTAAGTCAAAATAAATTTTATTAAGGTTGACTACTTTAGCTAAGTCTTTTCCTTCTTGTATTGGTTTAACAATACGTTCCATTGAAATGGGTACGAATGTTATTCCTGTTTCATTTCCTGTCATCACAGGGGTGTCTACAGTAGTATAATCAGTTAATGTTGTTTTAATGTAGAATTTAGTTTCGCAATCTTGGGTCCCAAAATCAAATTTACCTTCAGCATCGGTTTTAAGTTCTCTTACTACATTAAAATTTTGGTCTTGTAGTATTACGGAAACACCAACTAAAGGAGTCCCATTTTCACGATCGGTGACAACACCATTGATGGCTTGTTCACAATCGACAATACGCGTAATTTCTTTAAAACGATAGATATCATCATTGCCGACTCCACCAGCTCGGTTGGAGGAAACATATCCTGTTCGGTCATTTTCATTAATTATGTACGCAAAATCATCATTCGAACTGTTAATGGGTTCGCCTAAATTATGTACCCGTTTATAAGATCCATCCTTTTGAATTTGTGCATAAAAAACATCTAAACCGCCCAAACCTGGATGACCATCAGATGCAAAATAGAATTCACCATTTGCAGTAAGCATTGGAAAAGTTTCACGACCTTCTGTATTAATTAAGTCGCCTAAATTAACTGGTTTACCAAAGGTTCCATCCCCATTAATAGCTACTTTAAAGATATCAGAAGCTCCTTTTGTTCCCGGCATATCTGAAACGAAATACAAGGTTTTTTCATCCGGACTTAATGCGGGATGAGCCGTTTGATAATCGTTACTATTAAAAGGCAATTCTTTGATAGCAGTCCATTTTCCGTTTGCAAACGTAGCGGTATAAATTTTGAGTAGGGTAGCGCCACTAGCATTTTTCTCACGCTTTTCCAAAAAACTATTACGGGTAAAGTAAACGGTTTTTCCATCTTTTGTAAATGAACAAGTAGATTCATTAACACGTGTATTTAATCCCGCATCATAGCGTTTTGGATTCGATACAGCACCTCCTTCGCCGATATCGGCAACAAATAAATCGGTAAACGATTCTCCCGTCCAAGTATGTTTTCGTTTTCCAATACTTCCAGTATCTCGAGCAGAAGTAAATACTAATTTTTTATCGAGATATGCTGCTCCATAATCAGAATACTTAGAATTAATTCCGGCATTCTCAATAGTATAACGACCTGAATTTTTTTTGATTACTGCTAGATAATCTTTTTGTGAAGCTGCTAATTTTGCACGTTGGTCGTTGCCGCTCTTTTGGTTGAAAATAGCCATCATTTCGTCTGCTTTTGCATAATCCTTTAGTGATTTAAGGGATTGTGCATAACGGTAATAGCATTCGGGTGATATGTCTTTTGTAAAGGCAAATAATTCACCATACCATTTTGCAGCATTTGTAAGATCGCCTTTATAATAATAAGCGTCACCTAATTTTTGGAGCATATCCTGAGATTTATATCCCTTGGTTACTACACGTTCATAATTTTTAATGGCATCTATATAATTGTAATTAGCAAATCTATTATTTGCTTTATCAACTTTTTTAATTTGAGCCGAAAGACTTCCACACGATATAAGCGCGAAAAAAGCGAAAAATACGAATCTGTTTTTCATAGTTACTACTATTTAAATTAGAAGAATCTTGGCGAAACGATACGGTCATCGCGGTTAAACAATTCAAAGCGCAAGAATATTTCGTGGGAACCCGAATTATAGTTTGCCAAACGTGTAGTTTCTAAGTCGTAACCATAACCCGCAAATAATCCATCTGTGATTTGAAAACCTACTTGTGCACTCATAGCTGCTCCCCATCTCCAAGAAGCACCAAGAGTTAACTTATCATAGATTAAAAAGTTACTAGATATATCAAGTTGTAATGGAGCCCCTTCAACTATTTTGGTTAAAAAAGCAGGTTTGAATTTTAAATCAGGCGTTAAATCAAATACATAACCTCCAATTAAATAAAAATTCATACGTTCTTTATAAACCGCTACATCATTGTCATTGTAACGTTTGGTTTCAAAGAAATTTGGAATAGACAATCCTACATAAGATTTATCAGAGTGGAAATAAGCTCCAGCTCCCATATTCATGCTGAAATTATTGTTCAAATTTTGTAATAGCGGGTCATTTGGATTCTGATAGGTTAATCTACTGACATCTAAATTAAATAGGTTACCTGTTGCTTTGATTCCAAACGATAATTTGTACGTTTCAGAAGTTTTTATAGAATAGGATACATCTGCTGAAATAGTGTTTTCATTAGTTGGACCGATACGATCATTTACAAATGATAAACCAACACCTAAATTGGTATATTGAATAGGTGTATTCATTGAAAATGCATTCGTTACCGGAGCACCTTCTAATCCAACCCATTGTGTTCTATGTAAACCAAAAAAACTCATCACACCTCGTGAACCTGCATACGCTGGGTTTACATTAATAGTGTTGTACATATATTGTGTATACTGGGCATCTTGTTGAGCAAAACTCATCCAACCTGTTAACAGCATTCCGAAAAGTAAAATTTTTGTTTTCATTTATTTGGGTGTTTAAAAATCATCTAAAAAAATTGATTTTCCCTAAGATGATCTAAAATTATCTTGATAAATACAAATAACCATTTTTAGTTACATAATTTCCTTCTGTTGTTTTGTACTTTAAAATATAAAAGTAAGTACCGGTTGGTAATTCTGCCGATTGGTTTACAGTTGCTCTACCTTCTGAAATACCACGGAATACTCGAGTTGAATTATCATAATTGGTAGTGTCATATACTTTAACTCCCCATCGGTTATATATTTCTACTGAATTTTCTGGATAACATGTAGTATTTTGAATGTTTTCGATTATAAAATAATCATTTGCACCATCGTCATTAGGAGTAAGAGCATTATTGATAACTAAAGCAGCACATGGTTCTACTATACAAGCATTGCTATTTACAGTGATTGTTAATTCATAAACTTGTGGACAACCACCAGTAGCTAAGGTATAACGTACAATATAACTTCCATTAGGAATTCCAAATGGACTAAATACTCCCGTTGTAGTGTTTAAACCACCACTATTATTTACATCAGTCCAACTACCTGAAGTTACATCTGTACCTGGATATTGTGTGCTAATTTCATCAGCTACATCGACTGTTTTAGTGATGTCATTGTTACAAACAATATCATTATAGGTAAATGCAAATACATCATTAGTATTGGTTACATTAACTTTTTGGGTGTAATTTCTTGTATTATTACATGCATCTGAAACAGTCCATGTTCGAACAATAGAGTAGGTGCCGTTTACAATTGGACCCGTTGTTTCGCTATATGCAACTGTAATTGTTGAGCCACAAGCGTCTGTAAATTGTAACTCAGGTGCTGTTGGTATTGAAGCACAAGTTGTATTTATCAAAGCGAGGTAAGGGGTTGCAATTTGAGGTGCAATACTATCTACTACATTTACAATTTGAGTAACCGAAGTAGTATTTCCACAGGCGTCAGTTGCAGTCCAGGTACGTGTTACGATATAGTTGCTTGGACAATTGCCAGCAGTAGTTGTTTCATTAAACGTTACAGTAGCTGAACCACAGTTGTCTGTAGCTGTTAGCGTAGCAGCCGCAGGAACGTTATTACATTCCACAGTAGCATTTGCAGGAACTGTACCCACAAACGTTGGTGCTGTAGTATCTTGAATGGTTACCACTTGCGTTGCTGTAGTAGTATTTCCACAAGCATCAGTTGCAGTCCAGGTACGTGTTACGGTATAGTTGCTTGGACAATTGCCCGCAGTAGTTGTTTCATTAAATGCTACAGTAGCTGTACCACAGTTATCAGTAGCTGTTAGCGTTGCTGCTGCAGGAACGTTATTACATTCCACAGTTACATTTGCTGGTGTTGATTCTACAAACGAAGGAGCTGTAGTATCTTGAACGGTTACCACTTGCGTTGCTGTAGTGGTATTTCCACAAACATCAGTTGCAGTCCAAGTGCGAGTTACGGTATAGTTGCTTGGACAATTACCAGCAGTAGTTGTTTCATTAAATGCTACAGTAGCTGAACCACAGTTATCAGTAGCTGTTAGTGTAGCAGCTGCAGGAACGTTATTACATTCCACAGTAGCATTTGCAGGAACTATACCCACAAACGTTGGTGCTGTAGTATCTTGAACGGTTACTACTTGCGTTGCTGTAGTAGTATTTCCACAAGCATCAGTTGCAGTCCATGTATGTGTTACGGTATAGTTGCTTGGACAATTGCCCGCAGTAGTTATTTCGTTAAACGCTACAGTAGCTGTACCACAATTGTCAGTAGCTGTTAGCGTTGCTGCTGCAGGAACGTTATTACATTCCACAGTTACATTTGCTGGTGTTGATTCTACAAACGAAGGAGCTATAGTATCTTGAATAGTAAATGTAGCTGAAGTAGTAGCGGTATTTCCACATAAATCGGTTGCAGTAAATACGACAGTAATCGCTGTAGAACAATCCAAATTAGAGGTATTGAAGTTGTTTGTCCAAGTGACAGCGCCACAAGCATCAACAGCCGTTGCTCCACCATTATTATTTAACCAATCTTGTAAATTAGAAGTACTTCCTGTGCCATCACATTGAACGGTCTGACTAACGGCTGGATTCGTAATCACCGGCGCTATAGTATCTTGAACGGTTATCACTTGCGTTGCTGTAGTAGTGTTACCACAAGCGTCAGTTGCGATCCAGGTACGTGTTATAGTATAGTTGCTTGGACAATTACCAGCAGTAGTTGTTTCGTTAAACGCTACAGTAGCTGTACCACAGTTATCAGTAGCTGTTAGCGTTGCTGCTGCAGGAACGTTGTTACATTCCACAATAGTATTTGCAGGAACTGTACCCACAAACGTTGGTGCTGAAGTATCTTGAACGGTTACCACTTGCGTTGCTGTAGTGGTATTACCACAAGCATCAGTTGCAGTCCAGGTACGTGTTATAGTATAGTTGCTTGGACAATTACCAGCAGTAGTTGTTTCATTAAATGCTACAGTAGCTGTACCACAGTTATCAGTAGCTGTTAGCGTTGCTGCTGCAGGAAC
>Ga0315905_10006147_pt1 | contig 12202 bp, 8 predicted proteins | sample LakEriMetagenome_5_FD_203522 | JGI IMG/M metagenome (GOLD analysis project Ga0315905, IMG submission 203522) | Freshwater fungal communities from buoy surface, Lake Erie, Ohio, United States - Buoy 4 MA121 | ecosystem: Environmental > Aquatic > Freshwater > Lake | place: USA: Lake Erie, Ohio...
ATTCATTTTAAAATGCCTCTTTAATGTTGCTTGCGATTCAAACTTTGAAATTGATGTAACCTTTGGAATTGATTGATCGGGAATAAACGCCGCGAAGGGCAATTGAAACAAGGAATGAATGGTCACGCCACTAGCATTTAAGGCGGCAATACCCGTTGGTGCTGCAACTGCTGTGTTTTTATGGGTAGTGGCAATAATTTCGCGTAACAGGGTCGTTTTTCCTGTACCTGCTTTGCCTGTAAGAAACAACGACTTATTGGTCTGGTTGATAAATTGAAGTACATATTGTGCTTCGGCTGATATAAATTCCATGGCTTATAATTTAAAAATCAAAGATACAAAGTTGCGTTCATAAACAAAAAAAGCCCTGATAATTCGGGCTTTTGAAATTGAAGTTAATTATAATTATTTTTTAGAATCTTCTTTTTTGGCTACAGGCTTTTCTTCTTTTTTATCTTCCGTTTTATATTTATCATTCACTAATTTAATAATCTCTTTCGTGATATCATATTGGTCTTTAGCATACAAAACCGTTGCTGATTCACCAGTTCCGTAGACGTAATCATACCCTTTTTCTTTTCCATATGTTTTGATCATCTTTTTGTAGCGTGCAACTAATGTATCCATTTCAACACCATGTTCACCTTGAACTTGTTGCGCAACCATTTGGCTAGCATATTGAATTTCTTGTTCTCTTTGTTGTAATTCACCATATTTTTGTTGAGCCCAAGCTTGACCATTTTTTTGAGCATTTGCTGTAAAACTATTTTGCTCCGATTTTAATCGATCTGCTTCCACTTTAATGCGCGAACCTTTTTCTTCCAAAATACTTTCATATTTTGCTTTTAAATCTTTGGCTTCTGTAGATTCTTCCAATAATTTATTTGTGTCGATGTAGGCGGTTTTGAAATCTTTTGCTTCCGTAGACTTTTGACATGAAATCATGGCAGCTGCCATAAAAATTCCTAGAATGATTTTCTTCATTGAAATTAAATAATTTGTTGTTGTCAAAAGTAAAAAAAAAATCGGTTGTAACTTTTATGATTAAATTTTAATTAGAACAAATAAAATAGTTTTTGATTATCGTTAGCAATACAAACATAAGTAATTGCTATTATTTTTGACTTAAAATAAAGCGATTTAAGCGAGTTTTGGAAAGTTTGTATGGTAATAGTTGCTTGGCGTAAAATTGTTTATTGTTGGCTTTTTATTGTGTTTTTACTTGTTTTTTAGGATATAAATATGTGAGGAATATTCTTTTTTTCGATTTCCATACCAATTAGATCGCAAACCATTAAAAAAAGCTTTTATAAAATTCATCTTGCCGTTTTTATATTTTTCAGATAATAAGGAAACATAAAAACTATCAAATTTCATTGGGACAACTTTTTTCAATTCCATATCTTTTGTAGCAAATATTTTTTGAATAGCCGTTTTAGAAAAATGCCACAAATGAATAGGAACATCATACGCGGCCCAATACTCTTGATATAGTTTTGCATCCAATGAATTGAAATTTGGCACAGCAATAATTATCGTTCCATTGGGTTTTAGTAATCGCTTTAATTCGTCCAATTGATGATTTAAATCGGGCACATGTTCTAAAACATGCCACATCGTGATCACATCAAAAGCATGGTCAGGTAATCCCCCTAGTGCTGTTTCAATATGAATTCTTTTTTTTTGAGCAATTGCCTTTGCTTTATCGCTAGGCTCAATTCCGGTGACTTGCCATCCATTTTTTTTACAAATTAAAAGAAACTCACCTGTTCCCGCTCCAATATCTAATAATGTTCCTTTTGAACTTAAAGAATGAATCAAATGGAGTTTATTTTTTAGTGCAATACCTTTAATAAAATGATATAGTTTTTCAAAAAACGAACGCTTACCATCAGTATGAGAGATATAATCATCACTCTCATAATACGAAGGCAATTTATCTAAAGTAGGTTGTGGATGGGTAACTAGCATATCAAACTGCTCATCTTTCCACAACTCAAATAGTTCTCCAGATACCGAATGGTCTTTTACTTTTAAAACTAATTTATCTTTAGAAAAATTCATCTCGTATTAGTATTGATAAGGATTTAAGACATTTGTTTCACGTGAAACATTAGCGTCCCATGTAAATTAATAAAATAGAAATATCTGAGGGTGATACACCACTAATTCGTGAAGCTTGTGAAATAGTAATTGGTCGAATTGCCGTTAATTTTTGTTTAGCCTCAATAGATAATGAGTGTACTTTATAAAAATCAAAGTTTTCTGGGATTTTCATCTCTTCCAATCGGGTCAATTTTTCAGCATTATTGCGTTCTTTTTCGATATAACCCGAATATTTTAATTGAATTTCTGCCTGTTCAACAATTTCATTATCCAAATTATTTTCAGAGATATACGATTTGACTTTTTCAAACCGTAAAATATCATCTAAATCTATTTGGGGCCTAGCGAATACTTTAAACATTCGGTCGGTTTGATTCATAGGAGTACTTCCTTTTTCAACCAAAATTGGATTCGCTTCTTCGGGAGTAATACTGTTTTCTTTGAAATAATCCAACATAGCATTACTTTTTGATAATTTCTCTTCCATTCGAAATAATCGTTCATCAGAAGCCAAGCCAATAGCGAGCGATAGCGGCGTTAAACGGAAATCAGCATTGTCTTGGCGTAATAACGTGCGATATTCAGCCCTTGAAGTAAACATTCGATAAGGTTCTTCCGTTCCCTTTGTTATTAAATCATCTATTAAAACGCCTATGTAGGCTTGATCCCGTTTTAAAATTAGAGATTCCTTATCATTGATTTTCAAATGTGCATTAATTCCAGCCATAATACCCTGAGAAGCGGCTTCCTCATAACCCGTTGTTCCATTGATTTGACCTGCAAAATATAGGTTTTCAACCAACTTAGTTTCTAAAGTGTGTTTTAATTGTGTTGGTGGAAAATAATCATATTCAATCGCATACCCGGGTCTGAAAAACTTAACGTTTTCAAAACCTGCAACTGTACGCAGCGCTTGATATTGAATATCTTCTGGAAGCGAAGTTGAAAATCCATTTACATACACCTCAACCGTATTCCAACCTTCCGGCTCGATAAATAATTGATGTCGGTCTTTGTCTGCAAAACGATTAATTTTATCTTCAATTGAAGGACAATAACGCGGACCTATACTTTTAATTCTACCATTAAACATCGGCGACCGATCAAAACCATCACGTAAAATCGCATGAACTTCGGGGGAAGTGTACGTTACATGACAAAGACGCTGTTCTGTGAGAGGGCGGGTTATATTGGAATAAGAAAACTTTGCTGGTAATTGGTCCCCTGGCTCTTCTCTCATTTTTGAATAGTCCAACGAACGTCCATCAACTCGTGGGGGTGTACCGGTTTTCATACGTCCGGCTTCAAAACCCAATTCAACTAGATCTTCGGTTATTCCGATTGAAGCGGTTTCTCCAGCACGGCCACCACCAAATTGTTTTTCACCAATATGAATTAATCCGTTAAGAAAAGTTCCATTAGTAAGTATTACAGATTTTGATTTTATTTCAATTCCAAGAGCTGTTCGAACACCTGTTACTTTGCCATTTTTAACCAATAGCCCTTTAATCATTTCTTGATAGAAATCTAAGTTTGGAGTGTTTTCAAGCATTAGTCGCCACTCTTCAGAAAACCGCATACGATCCGACTGAACCCTTGGTGACCACATTGCTGGTCCTTTTGATTTATTCAACATTTTGAATTGAATTGCTGTTTTATCAGAAACAATTCCCGAATAACCACCAAGAGCATCAATCTCTCGAACAATTTGTCCTTTAGCAATGCCGCCCATCGCAGGGTTACAAGACATCTGAGCGATATTTTGCAGACTCATCGTAACAAGCAATGTTTTGCTCCCTAAATTTGCAGCTGCGGCTGCGGCCTCACAACCCGCATGTCCGGCGCCTACAACTATAACATCATACATTGAAAACATACTTACTATCTAAAGTTCCACGTGGAACGATTTTTAAAAATTGACATTTTGAACTTATGCTTGTTCCACGTGGAACATTGCAATTTTTTCATTTTCTTTTAGTCGCATCTCTTGGCTATCCACTTCTAATTTATCTTTATAACCGCAATAATGCAAAATTCCATGAGCCATTACCCGCAATAATTCATTTTGAAAGGAAACATTAAAGGTGCTGGCATTTTCCATTACTCGATCTATGGAAATAAAAATATCACCGTGCAGTTCGTTTGCAAGAGAATAATCAAAGCTTATAATATCTGTATAATAATCATGATCTAAATACCGCTGATTAATATCAAGAAGGTAATCGTCATCACAAAAAATAAAATTTAGCTCACCCTCTGTTTTGTTTTCAGAAATGATTATTTGCTGAATCCATTTTTCATACACGGGCTCTAACTCTAATTTGAAATCGGATTCGTAATTAAAACTAATCATTGCTTTTTAAATATTCTTGAACTTTACGACTATAAACAGGCCGCAAAGGTAAGGTTTGTCTATTTAAAATCTCAATACTATTTAAATATTCCTGTAGTCGTGGTGGTATTGGATTAGCAGTATTTCTAAAATCCTTTTTATTGGTTTCGGATTGGCGCTTCTTCTCTTCGCCTTGTTGTTGAATTGCTTTTTGAAGCTTAAGCATTTCATACTTTAAATTCAATGTGCGTTGGAGCACTTCATTGTCAAAACCCTTGTTTATTAATTGCTTTTCTATTGTTTTCATTTGGTTCAAGGCGTTTTGTCCCTGTCCGCCCAAACCTTGTTTATTAAGCTCTTTTTCAAGCGCTTCACGAAGCTGTTGCTGCTCCTTGTAAATTTCCATTATTGCTCTAGCATTGCCTTCACCCTCTTGACCATCTTCACCCTCATTATTTCCGGATCCTGACCCGCCTTTTTTACCTGCTTGGCCTTGATTACCTTGGCCGTTATTTGAATTAGGATTGTTTCCGGATTGACCCTGACCTTCTTTTCCTCCGGGCTTTTGGCCTTTATTACCTTCCTTTCCTTCACCTGGTTGTTGACCCTTCTTCATGCCCTTTTTCATTTTTTCAGCCAATCCCTCTTGCTTTTGAATAATGTCGGGTAATTGCATGCCCTGGCCTTGACCGGGTTTTGGTTTACCTTTTCCTGCACCTGCCATAGACATAGACATTTGCATACCGTTTAAAATACTAGCCAATAAATCTGCTAACTTATTAGCTGAAGAGACCGCAAATTGTTGGTGAGATGTTCCTTTAGACACATTTGCATCAGCTAAATTATCTATTGCTTTGTCTATATTATATTGAGCGTTACCCACTTCTTTTGTAATGTCCTCAGCAATTTTAGGATTTCGTAATGACATCGCAAAAAGACTATCATCAACGTGTTTAAATTGTAATTTTAAATCCTGTTGCGCTTTTAAATATTTATTAAATGATGGAGCGCCTCGTTTCATGCCTTTGAAATTCTTCAAGACCTCTTCTTGAGAAAATGAATAGGCAACTAAATTATCTATAATCTGCCGCAACATTTCAATATCTTCATCCATCTGCTCCATTTCACCAGCTTCCATAGAAGCGCCCATATCTAAACTCATTTGTTTCATTTTCTGAGCAGCGCTTTTCTGCTTGGGTTTTGCACCCGACTTCGAATTTTTCTCTAATTGATCTTTGGCTTGCTGTAAATCTTTTTCGATATTCTTCTCCGTAGACTCTGTATTTGGTAGTTCTAAGGGAGATTTTAATTCATTGTTCTCTTTTTGAAGTTCATCCATTTCTTTTTGGATGGCATCAAATTCTTTGTTAACTTCTTCTTGCTTATTGGCAGAATTTTCTTTGTCATTTTCTGCTAATTTATCTTGCTTTTCTGAAAGTTTATCTAATTTATCGGCAAGTTGTTCCGCCTTTTTTTCAACATAATATTTCTTTGTTAACTCAACTAGTTGTTGTAAATTTTTGGTTTGATTTTTAGACTGTTGTTTCAATTGATCCATCTTTTCAAACAACGCTTCTTTTTGAATTTTTTCGTTCAATTTTTGAAGTTCTTCTAATAACTTTTTATTCTTTTCAAAATCTTTATCAAGCTTTTCTAATCGTTCTTTCAACAATTCTTTGGTTTCATCCTTTTTGTCAGATTTCATTTTATCCAAATTGTCTTTCATTTTCTCTGAAAATTCTTTCATCATCGCGTCTTGGTTCTTTTGACGCTGAATAAAATCATTTACTTTTTGTTGTTCTTTAAATTCTAATTGCTCTTTTTCTTTACTCATTTTTTGCAATTTATCCATTTCGTTAAACTGCTTTTCTTGAGTTTTAAGCGACTTTTCTAAAGAATTAATATTTTGGTTTTGTTGTTGTAATAACTGGTCTTCTTTTTCGCTTTCCGTACTTTCACGGTGTGAAAAAACCATTGATTTTGTAGACTTATAATGGTGCAATACATCATTATCAAAAACTTCAAAATAATATTCATAAGGAATACCCGCTTGAATAGGTAAATCACCTGGGAAAGCATAAATAAAACGATCGTATACATCACGCTTTACTGGGATTAATCCGCGTTTTGTTTCCTGTGGATTGTTTTTGGTATAATAGACTACTTGTAATTTGGACAAACCATGGTCGTCCCTTACTTGGCCTAATAAATAACCTTTATCCACTTTCAGACTATCAGGCGCATTAGCCACAGAAATCGTTGGATATTGATCTGTGATAACCGCAATGTGATAATTTAATTTTTCGTAATTCTTGATTTTTTCGTTAGAAGTAAGTATTTGATAATCGGTATTTTGACTTATGTTTTTGGCGAGTATAAATGTATTTTCTGACTTGGCAAAAGGCGTAAATTGAGCTCCGCTAGTCCACAAAACTTTTTGAGTAGCTAACGTTTGCATGCGCCAGGTAATTTGCGTGCCTTCGGGTACAATTGCGTTCCCGGTTCCTTTAACAATTTCAGTCTTTTTATTTAAATATGAAGGAAAACGCATAACCATTTCAAAATTAGCAATAGAGGGTACAGTAACTACTTCTAAGGTGTAATCGCTGGAGGTAACTGCGTTGGCTTCTAAATGAAAATCAAGATTCATTTTAGGTTTTGGAATTACAAACTGAAAAGAGCCAGGGCCGGTTGACTCCATATAATAACTCTCGTCGCCCATAAATATCATAACGTTTTCTGGAACAACTTTTCCCTGGGTTTTCACTTGAAGCAAAAAATCTTTGTTTTGCTCGGTTTGTAGATTCGAATTAGTAATTACAAAACCAAATGGCGCAGGGGGTGTAAATTGCTCACGGTAATTCATTACCCGATTAAAACTTTGAGAGAGTACCTCACTTTTCCCGCTCAACATAAAAAACAATAGGAAAAGAACAGGAATAACCGCTAAAGGAATATATTTTCTATTCGCATAATAATTAATTGCTTTTGTAAAAGGAATCGGTTGAAGATTTGCGGCCTTTTGTTGTATAGAGGCTACTAAAAGTTCCGATTTGGAAGCGTCTTGAGATAATTGCAAAAAATTAGTAAGCTTATCTCCTACTTCATTAAAATGACTTCCGATAATTTGAGAAGCTTGGTTGTAATCAATTCCTTTTTGAAGTTTAAATAATTTAAACAACGGAAAAAAGATGTAACGCATCAATAAAAACAGTTCGACACCTACAAACAAAATAAACAGAAGCGTCCGAGCTGTCGGTTTTAACCAAAGAAAATACTCTATGAATAGCGTAAATAAGAAATATAAAAGACCAAGACCCGTAAAAAAAAGTGATCCACGCAACAGCTCGTTGGTGTAAAACTTCTTAATAAAGTCTTCTAATTTCTGATAAATAACCCCGGATTGATCCGTCATGGTAAATAAATTGTTTATAACCGCTAAAATTACAAAAATTACAAAACATCAAAAGTTAAATAATTGCCAAGTCGCGATTTAAAAAACAAAACTATCTTTGTGAAAATTTTTATTTATGTCACGACCTGTTCGCGTGCGTTTTGCTCCGAGTCCGACTGGACCGCTTCACATTGGTGGTGTGCGCACCGCTTTATTTAATTATTTGTTTGCAAAAAAACACAAAGGTACCTTCTACTTACGAATAGAAGATACCGATCAAAATCGATTTGTTGCAGGTGCAGAATCGTATATTTTTGAAGCTTTAGAATGGTTAGGAATAGCTCCCGATGAAACGGTAGGTAAAAATGAAAAATTTGGTCCCTACCGACAAAGTGAGCGAAAATCATTATACAAGCAATATGCCAATCAATTGATTCAATCGGGTTGGGCTTATTATGCGTTTGATACTGCTGAAGCTTTAGATAATCACCGAAAAGAACACGAAAACCTGGGAAAGACCTTTATTTATAATTGGCATAACCGAGAAAAACTAGACACCTCTTTAGTACTAACTGTTGAAGAAACTGAAAATCGAATTGCATCTGGGGAGGCTTATGTTATTCGATTTAAAACTCCGGTGAATCAAATTTTGGAATTACACGATAGTATTCGGGGTGATTTAAAATTTGATACGAATTTATTAGACGATAAAGTGTTATTCAAAAGCGATGGGATGCCAACTTACCATTTAGCAAATATTGTAGATGATCACTTGATGGAAACTTCGCATGTGATTCGTGGTGAGGAATGGTTACCTTCACTCCCATTACACCATTTATTATACCATGCGTTTGGCTGGGAAGCGCCCGAATTTGCCCATTTACCATTAATCTTAAAACCTATCGGTAATGGTAAATTATCAAAACGCGATGGAGACAAAATGGGTTTTCCAGTATTTCCATTAAATTGGACCGATCCCGTTACGGGTGAAATTTCATCGGGTTATCGAGAAAAAGGATACTTTCCAGAGGCTGTGATTAATTTTTTAGCATTATTGGGTTGGAATGACGGAAGTGAGCAAGAAATGTTTTCTTTAGAGGAATTGTGTCAAAAATTTGATTTAAATCGAGTACATAAATCAGGAGCAAAATTTGATCCGGAAAAAAACAAATGGTTTAATCATCAATACTTACAGCAGCAAAATGATGAAAATCTTGCGGCTCTATTTACTAAATCACTTGAAGAAAAAGGAATTCAAACCAATCTTGATTTGAAGCGCATTGTTGGGATGATTAAAGAACGAGCACATTTTGTTTCAGATTTTTGGGATTTAGCAGATTATTTCTTTATCGCTCCTGCTTTGTATGAGGAGAAAGCATTAAAAAATTGGAAAAACGACACTCCCGCTTTGTTAAGTCAAGCCTTTACAGTACTATCAAATGTGGAACCTTTTGAATCCCTTTTACTTGAAAATGAATTAAAAGCCTGGATGGTAGCTCATGAAATTGGAATGGGGAAAATAATGCAACCTTTACGTTTGAGTATTGTGGGCGCATTAAAAGGACCTCATTTATTTGATATCATTGAACTATTAGGGAAAGAAGAAGTTGGAAAACGAATTACAAAAGCAATAGAAACAATAGAAATAAACCCTTAGTCAATTGGCCTTTTATAAATTAAAAACTACTTGACCATTTATTGTTCCTAAATTTCCTTTGAATCGTTCGTTATTATTATTTGTTGTTAACGTTGCATTTTTATTAAGTTCGTTGAACAAATTCGTAAAACCGTACTGGTAAAATAGCAATAATCGAACGGTTTTAGAGCCTGCTGATAGTCCAAAATGCATCGCTCCCCCTATTTTGGAAACATCTACGATATCTTTTGCATAAATTCCGGTTGCTGTTTCAGAATTATATTTAATACGATTATTTTCATTGGCTCCGTTTACGGCTAATTTACCATTCACTTGTAAAACAGGACCAAAGTCTAATGAAACATGGTTTTGTACAACATTATAACTTAACAACAAACGGATTTGAACGCCTTGTAAACTAAATTCTGTTGCTCTTGTGTTTAAGCCATCTTTACCCAGTGAAAACCGACTATTGAAAAACTGCATACCGTAAATCATACTCCAATTGTTATAATAATTTCCGCGCACTGATAGCCCACCTGCAAATCCATTTCCTGCTTTGGTATCAAAACTTGAGGTAAAAATAGTACATTGTGAAATTCCACCAGAAATACCTATTCGATTACCATCACGGTATCCGTATTGTGCTGTGGAAAATACACTAAAGAGTACGGAAAATAATACAACTATAGTTCTCATTATAAAAATTTTGTAACAAACATACAGTATTGCCGTATAATAAATAACTAATTTTAAAAAAATAGTATGGATCCTATTCTCATTATTCTTTCTGTCTTCGGACTTTTTATTTTTTTGGCTGGTTTTTTTACAGTAAAACAGCAAACATCAGTTGTTGTTGAGCGTTTCGGTAAATTTCACAGTATTCGTAATTCGGGTCTTCAATTGAAAATACCCGTAATTGACCGGATTGCAGGTCGAGTAAATTTACGTATTCAACAATTGGATGTAATTATTGAAACACAAACCAAAGATAATGTGTTTGTGAAAATGAAGGTTTCTGTTCAATTTAAGGTAATTCAAGAGCATGTTTATGAAGCGTTTTATAAATTAGAATTTCCTCACGATCAAATAACTGCATATGTGTTTGATGTTGTTCGCGCCGAAGTACCTAAATTAATTTTAGATGATGTATTTGTAAGAAAAGACGATATTGCTATTGCGGTTAAACGCGAATTAAACGAAGCAATGATGGCATATGGTTATGATATTATTAATACATTGGTTACCGATATTGATCCGGATATTCAAGTAAAAAATGCAATGAATCGAATTAATGCGGCAGAACGGGAGAAAGTTGCTGCCGAATTTGAATCTGAAGCACAACGAATTCGTATTGTAGCAAAAGCAAAAGCAGAAGCAGAAAGCAAACGTTTACAAGGGCAAGGTATTGCAGATCAACGAAGAGAAATCGCTAAAGGTTTGGTTGAAAGTGTTGAAGTCTTAAACAATGTTGGAATTAATTCGCAAGAGGCATCTGCACTAATTGTTGTAACCCAACATTATGACACGCTACAAGCTATTGGAGCAGACACCAACAGTAATTTGATTTTATTACCCAATTCTCCACAAGCATCTACAGATATGTTAAATAACATGGTAGCAAGCTTTGCAGCAAGTAATCAAATTGGGGAGCAAATAAAAAATCAAAAGAAGAAAGTGAAAGGGTCGGAAAATAAATCTTCTTTAGATTACAATCCGAGTGACACCTCTGAATCAAAATAATATTAAAATAAGAAAAGAGGTATTCCCTCTTTTTTATATTTTATAACAACCATTAAAAGTAAAAAATCCAAATAAAGCGATTTCCTGAGGTTTCTGTGGTAAAATTACACACTAAGGTTGCTTGTCTTTAAAAACACTGGAAAAAGGATTTATTTAGGTTGTTTTCAATAGTTAATAATGATATTTTCTATAAATTGTATAAGAAAATCTAATACCCAAAAAAACCCACTTAAATGGTGGGTTTTCTAAAGTAACTTATTCTTTATGTTCAATTTTTGCCCAGGTATCTCGAAGACCGACAGTTTTGTTAAAAATTAATTTTTCAGAAGAGGAATCAGAATCCACACAGTAATACCCTAAGCGTTGAAATTGATATTGAGTACCTACTTTAGCCGATTTTAAACTCGGTTCCATATAGCCGGTTATTATTTGTAATGAATGAGGATTGATATAGGTTTTAAAATCGATTTCTTTATCGCCATCAGGATTTTCATGCGTAAATAAACGATCATAAATCCTTACTTCGGCTTGAATTGCATGTTGAATCGATACCCAGTGAATCGTACCTTTAACCTTACGCATACTAGCTTCAGAACCGCTTCCTGATTTACTATCGGCATCATACGTACAATGGATTTCTAGAATATTCCCATCGGAATCTTTTACTACATGCTCACCTTTAATAATATAGGCATTTTTTAATCGAACTTCAGTACCTAAGGTTAAGCGGAAAAACTTTTTATCAGCATCTTCTTTAAAATCCTCTCGTTCTATATATAATGTTCTAGTAAAAGGTACTTTACGGAAGGTCATTGCTTCTGCCTCCGGATTGTTTTCGGCATCCAACCACTCTTCTTGGTCTTCTGGATAGTTGGTTATAACCAATTTAACTGGATTTAAAACCGCCATCACTCGATCAGCTGACTTATTTAATTCTTCACGAACACAAAATTCTAATAATGAAACATCGATTAAATTGGTTCGTTTAGCA
>Ga0315905_10006148_pt1 | contig 12202 bp, 16 predicted proteins | sample LakEriMetagenome_5_FD_203522 | JGI IMG/M metagenome (GOLD analysis project Ga0315905, IMG submission 203522) | Freshwater fungal communities from buoy surface, Lake Erie, Ohio, United States - Buoy 4 MA121 | ecosystem: Environmental > Aquatic > Freshwater > Lake | place: USA: Lake Erie, Ohio...
CAAATGAAATATAAGACACGTCCGCGGAAGCGCACAGTGGACTCGCCTCGCGAATCCGTGGGTAGTCTGTTTAGGGTACGGATTTATTGAGTTGAAAGCTAAGCTGCTGGTCAAGGCCAGAGCCCCAAAGATCTATTCTGAGCCAAAAGAGCGGCCCAAGATTAATCTTGGGGCCTCAGTTGGATTCCACGCAGCCCTTCAAAGGTGGATGGGACCCTAGCAATTCGGTCGTAGCTGCTGCCACTCCGTCGACGGAGTGGCGGCCTTGTTCCTGCGTGAATTCGTATTCAGATGGAGCTCCTGCATCTTACTTTTCACGAGTTCGATTTGCGAGCTCAAACCATCTACCTCTACTCTGCCTTGTGATGGAAGATCCCTTCCTGCAAAAGCACCTCGGCCTGCCCCTGTCACTTGTGCTGACCCCCGTCCTTCTTCCGCATCCACTCCATTCATGGAATCCGCACCATTCATGGAAACACTGCCGAAATGGGGCACAGGCGGACTTCCTCTGATTTTCGAGGAAACGTCAGAAGAAGTCCGCGCGATGTTTCCTCGAAAATCACCGTCAACACTGCCGAAATGGGACACAGACGGACTTCCTCTGACATTTCCTCGAAAATCACCCTCCTTTAACGGACGGTCCAATCGTTGGTATTCGGGTCCTTTACCATTGCCGAGCTGCATCGGAGTTCCGGCACCAAAAAGTGAGATAGTGCTTGTATGAACACACAGATAGACAGGGGCACACATGCACGCACATGTATCTCCAAGCTCAGGTGACGCATCCACAAGCTCAAGGTATTGCGCAAAGGTGGAGGAGGTCATAGAGAAGAACACCTCCTCAATCAGTTGGCGGCGTTGTGCCTCAAGAATAGACGCCCGATCGCGCTCGGCTATCAGGCGCTCATGCAGGCCATCAATGCGCAGCTTCTGGGCTGCAAGCTGCCCTTGAAGCTTCGCCACAAAATCGTCTGATTTTTCAATCTGAGGTCCACCACACACCAGTCAGCAGCTCTGCAGCCCCATGTTTGTGCCCAACCAATGGCGAAATGCCGAAGTCATACACCGTCATGTATAGATAATTTATCAGTGAAACCAAAAAGACAGCAAGCCAGCAAGCGAGTAAGCCAGTAAAGTGATAAAGGGGAAGGGAAAGGAAAGACAAATGGCAATAGGATCAAAAGGGTGAAACAGAGGAAGGGTGGAAGCGCACGTGTTGTCGATCTTGAAGTCGCCCGCATTTGAGCTCGTGAATTTCCATCTCAAGATCTTCCAAACGAGAATTTTTCAGATCCAGCTCCAATCTCAATTCTTCTCTGGATTCCCTGGGAGGATTTAGGTTCAGCTAGGAGATTTGATACCGCGCCCAAACAATCGCATCAACAATAGAATCAATGAACATCGAATTTAATCGCAGTCGCAAGGTAGGTTGTGTGCCCACGCGCACACCCGCACACCGCACGTTTCCTTGCACCTGAAACGTATTCGAACGTAAAATACCTGAGTGCTTTGATTTCAGACTCCATAGCAGCAAGGCTGTCAAAGCCCTCTTGTACTACTTTTTCCCTTTCAACATATCCATCTTTCACTTGTCCTTGAAGCCTTTCTTTTTGAGCCAGCAGCTGCGAGTGGTAGAAAGAAAGAGAGCGAAGGACCGGACAACACATGCGCGTCATCATCCTACACTAGACCAAAATGAGAGAATAGGAGACGTTGAGAGAGATGCGCATTTGACCTCATCAACGTGCTGGTCTCTTTCACGGATGAGGCCTTCTTTGGCGGCTAAGCGTAGCGTCAGCGCCATGTTCTCCTGCTCAATCATCGATGAACATAATCCATTCCTGACCTCATCACTTCCACGGTTAACGTTAACCAACAGAATAAGTTCCTTTTGTCCTCGGTTACCACTAACATCATCGTCCTCACCTGCCTAACATCGTTCGTGATCTTCTTCAGTTGCTCAATTTCTTCGTCTTTACGCATCAGGTCTTGTTCCATCTGATCCGCATTTGACCGTCGCATTTCATCAAGCTATGAAAGGAGGCAACAGAGGTTAATCAGATATTCCCTAACAGTCCCACCTTCAATGCAACTCGTCCATTTCTGAGCTGCAAATGCTTCAGTCATAGGAGGGCATTAGAGCACATTTGTGTCCGGGTCTTTAGCACAACAGGTTTGCGAACTTGGAAAAATACGAGCCTCGGGCTTTCAGTGCTGTTGTAGATTCTTTTTCAGTGCTGTGGATAGTACTGGATAGCGAAGCACGGCATGAGCAGATCTTAAAACCAATACAGAGTTCATGCAGAATAGGTTCGAGTGTCGGCATTTGTTTAGACATTCAATAAGCATCACTTCCAACTTTCAACTCGAAGGCTGCACTTCTTGGAGCACAGGCTAGAAGAGTAGAGAGAATAGATACCTGTCTGGCCAGCAAGGCCTCAGACTGCTGGAGCCGCAGAATCTCCTCATGCATCACTTGCACTTGCTCCTGCATTTGGCTCAATGAAAGACCTTTCATGTGGTGTTCTTGAACCTGCCCAAGGGCAAGCTTGATGTCCGCGTGCAGGTGTCCGTTTTCGTCCTCCAAATGGTCTATGTAGCTATGCAAATCAACCAGATACTGCACGATGTGTGTGTATGTGTGTATGCGCGCGTACGTGCGTGTGCGTGCGTCCGTCAACACCATACGAGAACACACTCACACGCATGGCAGGCGCCAACGCCAGCTGTGAGCATGGAGATAATTGGAATCTGGAAGGGGCAACCTGCTGTACACCTTCGTCCATGAGCCTTTCAACAAACGCCTCCCGTGCATCAAACTCTGAGATTGCCAGTGCAGAGATGCATTCGAGCGCTCGATCAATATGCCCAACGCATTCCGGGAACAGCTTCGCAAGCTGACCTTTCAGTTTGATAAGCGTTTCAAACAGGTCTTCGGCGACGCGCAAATGTGCGCGCGACACACGGACAAGGCGCACTGTCTTCCGGCCGCTGCCGTCTGCCGTTTTAAGGTCCAGATCCACGTACGTGTTGCAGATGTCTGTGCTTATGATCATCTCGGGAAGGGTGTCGGCATTCACGGGCGCCCCGTCCACGGCCAGCAGCTCGTCGCGAATCGAAATTCTCTCGCTCAAATGCGCCGGGCCTGCTCGCAGGGCGGCAAGCAAGAACATGGTCAACGTATATCGATAAAAAGCAGTGTCACAAAGCAGTGTCGGTGTATGGTGGTGAAGCAGGCTTGCAAGCTATGGTGTAAATAGCAGACAGAAGGTCGCGGAGCGTGCAGTGCGGGCGCGGACTCGGGGGCACTCTGCTCGGATGCAGCCACTCACCCCACGGAAGAATCTCCTCGACTATCGTGCCCTGTACGCGGATGCCCACCGTCGTCTCCGGACCCTGCCCATCCCTGGTGTGCGTGCCCGCCAACATGGCAGACTGCGAGATGAACTGAAACATGCGCTCCAGGCTCGGCGGCCTAGCTTCGCCCAGTCGCAGCAGCATCGCCTGGCGCTCGAGGCGCTTGGACACGCGTGTCTGCGTGCCGCTTCCATGCCAGGGAGGGATAACAGGGGGCGCCGCTGACCCCATCACTACAGTTTTAGACCGGCCACACGAATCCGTTCGTGGCCCGTCGATGAATGGCGGAGGTCACTCAGGTTGCAGGACCTGTCCTGCCGTACACAGTGCACACGGGAGCAGATAGCAGTGGCGAGATCGAGCGCATCAGTGCACACGACATCACGCCCGATGAGTTTGCGCAGAAGTACATCAAGAGGTGTCCGCGCGCCTGCCCGTGCGTGCGCGTGGCGGCGGCAGAGAGCCCAAAAACGGGGAGTGATATTGTCTGCGGGGGCGTGCAGGGGGATGCCTGTGGTCGTGACGAACGCGATGGACGGCTGGCCGGCTTTCCGGGAGGGCGAGCGCAAGTGGTCTATCGACTGGTTTGCGCAGACGTACGGCCACGTCACGCCTGCGACGGGTATCGACACGGCGGGCGTCAAGGAGTACATCTCGCTGGGCGAGTATCTCGCAAAGGTGAAAAGCGACGAGTATGCGCAGGTGCGTGTGCGTGCGCGCCCCTGACGCACGGCGCACACGCGCGCGCCCGGCGACAGCGGCGACGCCTGGCGCTGCACGAGGGGTCCACGCGACGCCCCCTCCTCTCTCCCTGCATGCATTTCGCAGTGTTGTCTCTGTACCACCGATCTTCCTGCATTTCTCGAGGATGCACACGTAACTCAAACCTGCGTTGCAGCACGAACTCGCTCGCACACTGTTCTCGCATGCGCCTTGTCCAGCGCGCAGCGGCCCCCACCGTGCTCCTGCATACACGATGACCCAGCCACGCACCCCTCGGCTTCCGTGCAGCTGGGAAAGGATAAGCCCGTGCCGTACCTGCGAACCTGGTACTTCTCCGACGACATTCCCGAGCTTGTGGAGGACTTTACACCGCCGCCTCTGTTCCACTCTACTGACGCCTTTGGGCGGCTGCCCGAGGACCTGCAACCGCCGTTTCGCTGGCAGACATTCTGCAAAGTCGTTATATACTGTCTTTTCAGCAAAAATGTACTAGGGCATTGACCTTTGAGAAGTTTTGCCCTAGGCTCTTTTTCGGGCCCGCGGGCACAGAGTCCAAGATGCACGTCGACATATGGGAGACCGACGCGTGGCTCGGGATGCTCCAGGGAGAAAAGACCTTCACACTCTACCACCCGGCACACCGCAAGTTTCTCGAGGTGGGCGACAATGTGTGGCCTGACCTCCTCAAGCCCCACAACCCCGCCAGGTACACAAACACACACACACACACACACACACACACACACACACGCGCGCGCACACACACACACATGTATATTGCTCGATTTCTCTTTGCACCCCCCCCCCCCTCCGGCCAGGTTCCCGCAGCAGTCTTTAGCTGTCCCTGCCCAGACCCTACTCAAGGCCGGCGAGATCATCTACATCCCGCGTAAATGGCCACACCACGCGCTGGCCCAGTCTGCGTCGATCTCGCTCACACTCAATTTCGCGCCAACGGTGTTCCGTATAGCATATGTTGTATGTATGTATGTATGTATGTATGTATGTATGTATGTATGTATGTATGTGTGTTTGTGTGTATGTACATATATGTTCAGCGTCGATCTCGCTCACGCTCAATTTTGTAAGTATGTATGTGTGTGTGTGTGTGTGTGTGTGTGTATGTATATATATATTCAGCGTCGATCTCGCTCACGCTCAATTTCGCGCCAGCGGTGTTCCGTATAGTATATACTGTATATATATATGTATATATCACTCAATATCACTCTCGCTCAATATCGCGGCAACTGTGCCACAAGCCCACCGATTCGAGTTTCGTATTTTATATACTATTTGTGTGTGTGTGTGTGTGTACACACACACACACACACTCACACACACACATAGATAGTATATACACAATATATATACACTATATACACACACACTATATACACTAAATATATCATATATATATTATACACACACACACACACACACACACAACACAAGGTGGCACAAACCAACGTGATGAAGTTCGTGGTGCCGTACGCGAAGAACCGGGGACGCTGCCAAATGCTGTTGGGGAGGACTTTGCGAGCCGCAGACAATCTGATGCAGCTGTGTATACACGGAGGTACTAAGTATTACTCTACTTAGTACTAAGTAGATACTTAGTACTAAGTATTACTCTACTTAGCACTAAGTATTACTCTACTTAGTACTACTATGCGCAGACAATCTGATGCAGATGCGTATGCACGGAGGTAAGTGTCAAAAGAGACCTAGTGATGGTGAGGTGAGTGTCAAAAGAGACCTAGTGAGTGTGACAGAGACTTAGTAAGCGTCAAAAGAGAGTAAGTGTCAAAAGAGACCTGTAAGTCACAGCAGACAATCTAATGCAGCTGTGTATACACGGAGGTTCTGTCAAGTACTAAGTGTTAAATTTTACTCTACTTAGGTTCCATCAAATACGGCGACTTCAAGAACGCAATTGGTGCAAGCCCATTGACAGCGAGAGAGCGAAAAGCCAAGAACCCCATGCAGGCTGACCCGGAGGAGGAGGAGGAGGAGGAGGAGGAGGAGGAGGAGGAGGCAGCGGGACAGGGGGGCGGGGGAAAGGTGGAGGATGAGGAGAGTGTTATTGCACAGACGAGGCAGTGGTGTCGGTTGGCAGCACAGGGTTGGGCAAATGCCGCGGCTATTTCCGTCGGCTCTGTGCAACAAAGCATTTAATGTAGTGTAGGATACATATGCCTTTAGTGTAGTGTAAGATACATATGCACAAACACACACACACACACACACACACACACACACACACACACACACACACACACACACACACACGTATGTGTGTGTGTGTTCTATATAGAGTGTTAAGTGTACTGCTGCAGCCATTCCTTCGACCGTTGGAAAAAGCGTTGAGTGTCTGTGTATACGTGTTGGTGGAGAAAGAGAGCGAGAGCGAGAGGCAGGGAGAGAGCGAGAGAGCGAGCGAGAGAGAGAGAGTGAATGAGTGAGAAAGAGTCTCCCACGCCACAGAAGAAGACATTCTAGAGATTCTGTAGAGAACACATTCTGTAGAGCACACAGATTGAGAGAGAGTCTCCCACGCCCAAATATAGCCCATACGTGCACGCGTGCGCGCGCGCGCGCATGCACACGCGTGCCCAGTGCAGTGCTCGGGGCCTATACCCGGCCCGTCGACCCAGCGAGAGAGCGAGAGCGAGCGAGCGAGAGTGAGTGTGAGAGAGAGTGTGTGTGTGTGTTTATAAGGAAGGATACTCCATGACATGAGAGAGAGTGTGTGTGTTTGTAAGGAAAGATGCTCGAGGATACTGGATGACGCGACAGTGCCTATCGACAGCCAGTTGCGCTTACCAACCGGCATTCAATGCAAAGAACACATTTTGTAGAGAACCCATTCTGTAGAGAACACAGCCCGTTGCGCGTACCAACCAGCATTCAATGTAAAGAACACGTTCTATAGAGAACCCATTCTGTAGAGAACACAGCCAGTTGCGCTTACCAACCGACTTTCAATCTTTTACTATTTGGTCAATAAAACCCGACGCTGCTGACACTGACATGGACAACCCTATCCACAGTGCGATTAAACGGGTGCGGGTGTTACCGCCGACTTTGTAGATTTTTACTACAGGACTTTATGTAGCAAATTTACATTACGTATTAGGGCACTGATTTTTGAGAACAAGTAAACCAGCACCGCATCCGAAACACACACACACACACACAAGCACCGCATCCGTGATTCGCGGATCTTGCTTTTGTAGGAAAAAGTTGAAGGTAGTTAACTTAAAGTTGGAGGGGCCTAGCTCGCCCTTTTTTTTCTTCCTCCCCCTTTTTTGTAAGGAAACCCCCAAAGGTGGAGGGGACTAGTTGGCCCTCTCTACTATTTGGGCCCCGTGGGGGGCCTTGTAGGAAGAGGGGGAAGGGGGGGAGAAGGTGTTATTCCGTGGGACAACTCACGCCTTGTGATGTGGCAGTTGGGAAGAAGGAGAAAGTGTGCGAGTTAAGCCTCTGCCAGACAGCTACAGAAAGAGAGAGAGAGAGAGAGAGAGAGAAGTTTATTGACAATCAAATAGATGACTGAAGGTTGGTAAGTACAGCGCCTCTTCAGGGTGTCACCGCCGCTGGGCACTCGTGGCCCAGCGTTGGTGGCGAGTACTATACCCCCATTCTCCGTTCGGCCTTGTGGCACGCGTTTCAGCAACACACATGAGGGAACAAAACGGTGCCGGTCCGCCCAGCGCCAATCACCTTTGGTGCTTTGGTGCTTTGTATTCGTGGTAACGGAATCATCCACAGGGCCCATAAAGCGATTCAAGGAGATGAATGTCGCCCACGTCGGAGTTCATGGCTCAGGTTTCCCTGGCTCACTCCTATCCGGAACTCTTTCAAGTTACGGGGCCTCTACCGTCGCTCGTACTTCGGACCGAGGACATGTGGTGGAGGCATAACCAATGTCATCGAAGTAAGTGGGGTTCTTAATCAGGGTTTCCCCTTCTCACCCCTATTGCCCCATTTCAGGGGTTTGCGAGACGGTGTGGAATATAAGTTTTTAGATTGTATTCCACCCCGTCACCAGTGACGGAAAATCGCAATGTAGATTTGTGATGGTCAGGGTTTCCCCTTCTCACCCGGACGGATCGCAATGGCAGACAGGACTCGGATGTGGGGGGGGGGGTGCAAGAGTACGCTGCGTGCTGGAGTGGTGTTGTGTATTGTTTTTGTAACTATGTTACCAGACACGGTTGATGATTCGAGCACCAGTACAAGGGGTTTGTACTTTAGATCGTCTCAACTTTGTTTAATAAAACGTATAAGGGATTTCAAGGGGTTGATTGGCGGATGAATCACTAATCGCTAGAAATTACAATAACGACTATAGTGCTGGTGCAACAAGCACTAGTGCTATACTTAGAAGAAAATGCTATAGCAGACAGAAAATGCTGTCTAACCCAAATATTGATCCATGAGTCTTGCAAATGTCGTCGTTAGAAAACAAGTACAGACAGTACTTGTTGTGAGATCACGGGTCAATCACTGTGTCGAGATCATGGGTGATGATGATGTCTTTTATTTGTTCTTGCAGAAACAAAAAATAGCCTTACGCCATATACCCTTTGGGTACTCTCCACAAAGGAATAAAGAGGCACATGTAGTGGTGCAGTGGTGGTTCTTCGTCCCTTTTGGTAAACGCGGCAGAGTGCTAGATCCCTACCGGTTAACCACCCTCAGTGCCCATTTATACAAATGACTGACACTGATGTCACATTCCTGTCTTGTTACAATATTGTGGGTCATACCCCTATGCACGTCATGACCCTTACCTCCCCTCCACCCCTGCCGCTCTCCAGGCCCTGGGCAGGGTTGAGTATGCGACGACGCAGTCGCACCTCCTGATTCAAGGACCTCCACTCCTCTCATCCTTACCCTATTCTCTCAGCGTCTTCTGGATGCATGCAAAAAATTGACTCTGAGTGTCTCCATCTGTCTTCCCACAATCGCTCGGATCCTGCCCTTACACACGTGGCATGATTCTCACCTGCTCTCCACCCCTCCCCTTAGGCACGAGTGTTGTTTCCATCTCGTCTCCTTCGCCTTAGAGTGTGCCAGATTCTAAATTCTCGCCTTCCATCTCGCTTCCTTCGACTTAGAGTTTGCCAGACCCTAAATCCCTTGTAAGTCAATTCTGCAGGACGGATCGTAACGTGTTTCGCCAACAGTTCTACTCCTTTGATGTCTAGGGTTGCCAGGACCTAGACTTCCCTTCCTGCTCCAACATACCAACGTCAACTCGCTCGCGTGTGCTTTCCGCGCGTAATCTTCCTGCCCATTTTTCGCCCCACTGTTCCTCTCCAAATATCATTCAAAGCTGTCCAGCCCTTGAAAAGCTTCTTCCACCGTACTTTTTCGGCTACGACCCTCACCCCGCTCACCCGATCTTTGTGCAAAGTATGAGCACAGGACCGTGTCTTGTGCATTAAGAAACTCGTGCACGAGTCCTTTCCGGACTGTGTTTCTTTTTGACTCGACAACCCCAAGTTCCATGAGATTGTTGTTGAATGTTTGTGCGTGCACTGATCCGCACGTGCCCCCCACGAAGACTATCAGTTTAATTTTCCATCCGCCATTCTCTCCAACTGCTTCTCCTGCCACCTTTTCGAGGCTTTTGACGAGGACGTCCTGTTGAGCCCGTGCTCGAGATTCCCCGCGTTCTCGGTAATTTTGCCTTTGATCTGATGTGCGCTTGAACTCTAGGACGTACAAAACTTTGCGGGTCCAATCGACTGCAATAGAGTCCGGTCTTCTCCTTCCGAATAAAAACTCCGTGGTAGGGGTCTGTTTCATCCCGATCCCTTTTCGGGATAGGGGAAACAATTTCAGATTCAAGCCAGCCAAAATTACCACACGCCCCTTGCTGCATAAGTTCGTGCCTGGTTCCCCCGGGGAGCCCCTCTTGTTCCAAGTCTTTCAGCGCCCGTCGTCGCCCCCCGGGATGGATTGTGTTTTGGTGATGATATGGGGAAAAATCAGATTCAATGCAACCAAAAAATTACACAGACCTTTATTATCATTGGATCTTTTGGTTAAACTTAGACCTCTAAGCTGAAGACTCTCTTCAGCTCTGGACAGGAATCCACTCCAGATTGTCTTCAGCTTAGTTTTCTGAACAGCCACATGAAATTGCATTACATGAAATCACCCTGCATTGAAAACACCCCACTTAACATCACTTTACACGCCCAATATAATAAACACCTTCCCCCTTGTTGGAGGGGGAATATATAATGAATACATAATCAATATATAAGATATATAAGCAACCCCTTCCCCCTTGATCCTCTCACTCTATATAATATACACCTTGATTGTCAATCAAATTCTCTCTATCTCTCTCTCTCTCTCTCTTCGGACCTCGAGTCACTTGTTGCTTGTCAATAAACCCTCCTCCTCCACACCCCGGCCTTTGTCAGACATCTCCTGCGCCCAACGCTCCTTCTCCCACATTATGTCTCTTTGAAATAATCAGGTCTCTTTTGGCACGATATTAGGTCTCTTTTGGCGCGAATGCTCCTTCTCCCGCTCTCTCTCCCTCTCGGCTAGGAGAGAGTGAACGGCGGAGGCGGAGGTGGAGGAGGAGGTCGGCTGCGACGTTGCAAAAGGAGTGTGGTGGCGCAAGATCTGAGGTCCGCACAAGTGTCAAAAGAGACTTAACGTACAAGGAAACAAGCCCTAATACAGTGTCAAAAGGGACCTAATGTACAAGCAAAAGAGCCCAACTACAGAGTTGCAGAGGCCTAATAGTATTGACACATCTGCTTTTTGACCTCGAATACTCACGCCACCAGTTGGTCAAAAAAGACCTAATGTACACGCAAAAGAGCCCTACTAAGAGTTACAAAGAGCCCTTTTACATTGACAAACCTGGTTTTTGACCTCGAAGACTTGCGTTGCCAGTTTGTCCACCTGCTCGTCTTGGCCCCGTTGGTCTGTGTGTGGCATGTGTGCGTGTATGCATGTGCATGTATATGTATGTATATGTATGTTTGTGTGTAGATGTGCGTGTGTCTGTGCATGTGTGTGTGCATGTGTGTGTGCATGTGTGTGTGTGTGCATGTGTGTGTGTGTGCGTGTGTGTGTGTGTGTGTGTGTGTGTGTGTGTGTGTGTGTGTACACACACACACACCAGCTAGACCGCGACCGGCGACAAGCATCGGGACGAGTAGGGTGCAAGAAAAGACAATCTTGAAGAGCTTCTGGCTGCGCGTCTTCGGCGGCGTGCTGCTCAAAGCCAACAGCACTGTGTCCCACACGGTCCTCTCCTTAGTCAAAAGAGACCTAATGTACACGCAAAAGAGACCTAATGCACACGCAAACGAGACCCAATGTACACGCAAAAGAGACCTGCGTCCCACACGGTCCTCTCCTTATTTGCACGCTCCTGCACATGTGTATGTTTGTGGGTATATTTACATACATATGTATTGTGTGTGTGTGTGTAATACACACACAATCTCTCTCCCTCTCTCACACATACATATATACACCTGCGCCAGGCCTTTTTTCTTCTCCGCCTCCACCGCCGCAGCCAAGGCGTCCCTGAGGTCCATTTTCAACTTTTCTGCCGACAGCTGGACTTGAGCGAGAGTTTCTGCCAACGCACGTAACTCCGCTGCGTGCTCGGCCTTGACAGTAGTCTCAAAAGTCTTGCGCTGCTCCTCCGACGCGCGCAGCTCGCCCTCCAGCCGCACCTTGTCGTTTTCGAGCGCCTGCATCCTCGCAGATGCCTGCTCGATCATTTTGCACGCGCCTTCCAGGCGCGTCGAGCTCGCAGCCTCCGTCATTTTGTAGATCGTCAGCTCGCCCTCCTGAGTGTCGCACAGCTGCTGCAAACGCGCGAGCTCCACCTCGAGCTTCTCAAGTTGCTCCGCGGCGTTAGGAGCTGCTGCCAGTGCACGCGGTGCCTCCTCCTCTTCCTCCACCAGCATCAGCAGCGCATCCTCCTCCTCCTCTACCCCTCCCACCTCTTCACGGAGTGCATCGGCGTCTACCGTGATGCCGCGCGTCTCCGCGACGATGGCGATGGAGTGCATGGTGAACCTCGCCACACGCCAGGTCCTTTCATGCTCAAACGTGAGCGAGCAGGTGT
>Ga0315905_10006149_pt1 | contig 12200 bp, 8 predicted proteins | sample LakEriMetagenome_5_FD_203522 | JGI IMG/M metagenome (GOLD analysis project Ga0315905, IMG submission 203522) | Freshwater fungal communities from buoy surface, Lake Erie, Ohio, United States - Buoy 4 MA121 | ecosystem: Environmental > Aquatic > Freshwater > Lake | place: USA: Lake Erie, Ohio...
GAGCTCGTGCATCTTCTTAGCGGTGACTGATGTGAGACGGTGAGCAGGCTCAAGAACTTATCATTCTGGGACGAATACATTGAAGACATGCGCGTTACCTTCAAGACCATGCAGGAGGAGTTTATTGCAAAGACGCTAGCAAAGGATGGTACATTAACACAAAAATCAGACGAGTTCAATCGTTTCACCATGGCCCTGGTATCTTGATATACCGAATCCTCCAAAATTTGAATCGTTCTGATTATTTATGACTTGACTTTTGCCAGAGTGATCTTTTATGATTTTGGCCAGAGCGATCTTTTGTGTGTGAGGAGTGTTATACTTCACACCACCAACGCGTGGTACCGCTTTCGATGGAATTGAAACCTAAGTTCAGAACGAAGCTGACATACCATTTCATGCATCAGGCGGCCAAGCGGGCAGAGATCGACGCTCAATCTGTAAGCCTCGTGCGGAAGTTCGATAAGAAGAAGAAGAAGCTGCAGCGCCAGCTCGATGAGGAAAACATGAAGGAGGACGAAGCTATCTCCAAGCTCAAGGAACTTCAGAAAGAGAACGTGGCCCTGAATGACGATTTGTTAGAATTGCAGCTTCGGCAAATGGACGCAGACGATAGGTGAGTGTCGCGTTTTTAGGGTCTATTTTGACAACGTGTGCAACTCTGTTGACACATTGTGAGGTACCGCAGCATAATGAACGAGTTTGAGCAACGGTACGAGCTGCTCGTCAAATCCTTTATCGATACCGCACAGCAGAACTTCTTCGGCAAAGTGCGCGAGATGGAAAACGCATTTTTCGAAAAGGCAGTCTCTTCGACGCAGACTGAGCTTGAGGAGTTTGCCGCCGGTAAACTTGATGATATTTCAGAAGACGCTCAGGTCTGTCTCCTTCCCCACTCACACTTTGTTTTGTTACGATGTATGCACTTGTACACACTAGTACGATGGACGATGGAAAGCTTTTTGTCATTTCGTTCCAGGTTTTGCCAGCAAGAAAATTCTAGAAGTTCCCGTCTCCGCTTTCGCCTCACCGTCCTGCTCAGTGTTGTACTCAGGGCAGCGGTGTTGTTTGTGTGCAGATGTTTTTTGGGGACAAGGATGTGGTGATGACAGCTCTTTCTTCGTCACACGATGCGCATCTTGGGAAGATTGATGGGTATCGTTCTGCCCTGTTTGTCTCTTGCGCGCTCACTCTTTTTCATTCCCGGGCTTCGGGGTTTCTTCTGTTATCTCTTCCCTTCAGGCCCTCGGGTCATTTTCCTCCTTACACTCATTCTTTCTTGTCTTCTTTTCGATCACGTCCACTAGGTTGGAAGATAAAATTTGCACCAAGGAGCGGAGAGTTGCGGCGGATATTTACAAAAAATACCGCGACGGTGCCATCCAACGCGACCGCAACAGGTTTGTCTGTGTTGGCGTGCGGACAAACAGGTTTGTCTGTGTTGGCGTGCGGTCCCGCACACAAAGAGTGCGCGGGGGGGGCGCAAGGTGAGTGCGCATCGGGCAAATTGGCGATTGATGATATCGTAGCATGCGCACGGGTGTACGTACGTATACACACTCCCACTCACTCTCTCGTACTCTCCTGCACCTAGGATAACGGAAATAGGCAAGATGACGACAAAAAACAACGACGAAATCGCCAAGCTGGTACTAGACGAGCAGGACAGAGGATGAGTACATCCACAAAGGGAGCGAGGGGATTTCTGTAGGCGGGAGGGGGTTAATGGGTGTGTGTGGAAAGGTTGTGGGCCCAGTGTTGAGATGAATGTAAACATTTCGCTATGTGTACTGCATAGCCTTGGCGGTTTCACCTGCGCTACATGAATACTGTATCCCTTCTGCCTCTGCTGTACCTTCGAGGAACATGTCCAATCTCTGCAGACCCGCTCCAATGAGGTGCCTGGATGGGTAACCCCTGGGCCCATACATATACTACCCACATTCTCTCGCCACCACCGCAAAGTCCTTGAAGCCTTGTCGGAGAAAGAAGGAACACCTCACCCAGAAATCGCGAACGACAAATGAACAATGGGAGAAACTCCAAAATCTCCCTGCCCCCGTCTCCCGTTGCGAAAACTTGGGTCTCATGTTGTGCGCGCGCAGGGGGTCAACCACAGGAGAAGAGCTCTGCAGTGATCTCGTTACACTAACGGCTGAAGCCAAAGTGACGGCTGAAGCTGGGTCGCCTCTCTCACAGGCGTCGTCCTCTCATCTCCCTGGAGATGTGCGGCGACGCGTCCCTGGAGATTTTGCCGCAGGGCTTTGCACGGCTAGCTCTGAAGACCGCCTTGGTCGTAATTTTCTGCCAGACTCCACCGCCTTTCCCTCTCCCTCACAGGCACTACCACCTGCGCCTTCTGCAGGTCCGCCTGATGCAAGCAAGGCGAGACCTGTAGGGGGGGGGGGAGGCGGAGGGGTAGCGGGAGAGATGCGACGCAGGCATGAGCACAGGAGCGCGCATATGTGTGTGTGAAGAACCGAGTCCTGCTCGGCATATAGCTGCACGGCAAAACCTCTTGAGTCTCGTACAGCCACACAACACATTCGACTCACCCAAGAGGATGCATGTGAAGCCACCCCACCTGGAGGGATGGAGGGAGGGATGGAGTGAGGGAGGGAGGAGGGAGGGAGGGAGGGAGGGAGGGATGGAGGGAGAGAGCGCGCGCCCCAAGCGTCAGCAGCACGCTCGTATCGCATGTGCGTGCACACACGGCCACTGCCGTCCATCAAATCTACCCACGAACCAGCTTCATAGTTACCTACCAAATACCCACATGGCATATAGAACGAAACTTGTCGCAAAGAAAGTGTAAGTGGTTTTCTGCGCCCCCCCTAGGGCACTAAAAGGTCATAGTTACCTACCAAATACCCACACGGCATATAGTATAGAGCGAAAGTTGACTAAGGAGCTGAGGGCGTAGGTAGGTTTGATCCATGGACGGCAGTGCCCGTGCACACACACACACACACACACACACACACACACACATGACATGCGATTCGGCGTACCTACAGGGGCCTAAAGAAGGAAACCCATGTATGCATGTAGGGGTCATGGGTGCGGGCAAAAATGGTGTGTGTGTGTGTGATGATGATGATGATGATGCGCGCTTCAGGTCACCTATGGAGAGGCAGAGTTTCACCAGCGAGCAGCGGAGAGAAAGAGTTTCAAGAGCGAGCAGCTTCGGCACTTGCATGTGCACGTGTGTGTGTGTGATAGCTCGGACACCATAAGTAAGCCACGTTCAACATTTACGAAGTACCATTTGCTTTGCTCCCAATATGCTTGAGAAATTAATCCAGTTGAAACGCCGACATCACTAGATGTTAATTGTTCTGCTAAATTTACTTGTTGTAAAAAGTTTTCATAGGTCATATTTAGAGTAGAGTTGAGTACGTTTTGACCACCTACAGCCACTTGAAGATTAATAAGAGATCATGGCGACATAGTAGCAGGACAGGTATACTACCATAAGGGGCGCAGAGTTTCGCCGAACACAAGCATGGACAGGATGGCGGTGAAAGCGAAGTTGAAGGACGTAGTGGCCACAGTGGCCATGAACGAGGAGATCAGGTGCATGGCACGCGTGAAAGAAGTGGTCATAACAATGTTGCTCCCAATGAGCAGCCCTGCAGCAAGGTGTACGTGGTGTTGTATTCCGCGAAGGCCAAGTTAGAAGAGAACGAGGAAAATGTGGGTGACTGCGCTAAGACAGTGGTTAGGCTAGCGTTTGTGGTCCCGAGAGCACACATTACCCAGGCTTGTTCCACGCAGCATCAGGACGAGCTGGGGCCCGAAATTGTGGCAGAGGTCGGCGACACCCCATCGTTGGCAGGTCTGCGCGCGCGGCGCAACACTGGACAGTGTTAGCGCGGGCAGGCTGTGCGCGGCTTTGCGCAGTGAGGCAGCGGCCGGCGTGCACTCTTGTCATCAAGTTTTGCGTGGAGCTACCTGCGCGGGCACGGAGAGGAAGTCGGAAAGAGCGAGCTTGCCGAATACAGACGCCATCGCCGCCGCGAGTCCCGCTGCCGAGAACCATTCAAACTGCCGTCAGCGTCCGCCGGCGCCGGGGAGACACTGCCGCGCCTCGAGCAATCTCGCCCTCACCCAGCGGGGTGATCCTCACCACCGGCGCAGGCCGCGAGGCCCGCCAGCCGTGCGCCCGGCACCGCGCCCGGTGCCAGTGTCTCCTGCCCTCCCCGCTGGCCCGCGCCCGTCCCCTTGCTCCTGCGGGGCTTGGGAGATGCTTTCCTCCCAGATGATTGCATAGCGAGACGGGCAAACAGGCGCGCTTCCACGAACCAAACCCCACCTCTCACACCTCTCTCTGGGGGTGTGGCGGGGCTGTCGCGCCCTTCAAGCGCTGGGCGGGGATGGCGCAACTCTTCGCCGCGATGCGCGAAAACCACCCGCCGTCGACGGTGCATCTCTCAGGTTCTCGTGGCCCTGCCCGCCCGGCCCGCGCGTCTCGTGTTCTTTGATCCCTCCTCGCTTGCGCGTGGGCAGAACAGGGGGCGTGTGTTCTTCAGGGTGACGCGTGCGCGGGTGGGTTTGTGTGCAGCTGCGGGCTACTTTCGGGCAGCTGATGAGGAGAACCTCGTCGTGGCGAGATCCACAAATCTGGAGGTGTATGCAATGCGCTTCCCCGGCGGCAGCGACGACACGCGTGCGTGTGTTGATGGTACGGGGTCGGCAGCGCCGGGCAATGCCCATGGGACGCCTCTAGACAAACCGGCGCGGAAGGCGGTGCTGCAATGTGTGGGAAGATACGACTTGTCGGGCCACGTCGAGGCCATGGCACTGATGAAGCCACCGGGAAAGGAGCGCGACTGCCTGCTGCTGGTGTTTCGCGACGCCAAGATGTCAGTGGTCGAGTACAGCCCCGCTACGGATGAGATCACCACGGTTGCGCTCTTCATGTTCGAGGAATCTGAGCTCAAGCGCGGGCGCGTATCATGGCACATGCCTCCAGGTGAGCACGCGCGCACGCACGCGCTTCCTCGCAGAGAGGGGAGCGAGAGAATGTAGAGGACAGGGTGAGGGTGAGGGATGATGCTGGGTTGCAGGCGAGAGTGTTGCAGGAGAGAGATGGGGGCGCAGAAAGAGAGGGACGGAGAGAGGGGGCAAGATGTCGAGAGAAAGATTAACACAAGCGCGCACGCACGAACAAACGCGCCCACTCAGTATTGCGTATTGACCCACGTCGGCGCTGCATTGGGCTGCTCGTGTACGAGTCAAAGCTCATCATTATTCCCATTCGGTACTCCGCCGAGGGCGACATAGACGACGACCTGGCGCCGGTGTGTGAACGTGTGTATACAAGTGTGAAAAAAAAGAGGGCTTGCCAAGGCGCGGCATGTCCTTCTGCATGTACATGCCGGGCTGCAAGTCAGTGTAAATCTCTGTGTTTGATAATATACGCAGGATGAAATTCTCCAACCGAACAAGAAATTCAAGGGAGAGAAAGCCGCGCAGGGGATCACGCGCCTGGGTGGCGCCCCTTCAGATCACACACTACTTGGCTTCTTGCCCTCATACGTCATCGACCTCGACGAGGCTGCGGACCTGCACGGCGCCAAAGGCATCCGGTGTGTGTGTGTGTGAAAGAGTAACGGCATGCGATTGTGCTCTCGGCGTGAATCGGCGGGCGGATGGAGATTTAGGGTTCAGGGTTCAGGGTTTAGGTGACGGTTTAGGGATAGTTAGGCGATATGCAGCGGTTGGCAGTGGGAGTCCACGGAGAGCTTTTACCGCCTTCAGAAATCTCCAGAATATGCTGAAATGGTCCGGCTTTGCCTCCCGTGTTTGTTGGGGGGAGGCGAGTGCGCAGTAGCGTAGCCAACGCTAGCATATATACTAGGGAGAGGCAACGGCGTGTAACCGCTGGCTGCAGCTTGGGTGCTGAGCTGACGCGACATGCACACACACCCGCTCTACGCGTCTTCCGCATGCTCGCAATTGCGTGCCAGATATGCTCGATGTATATCTCTGTGTCGCTACGTACCCCACGTTATCTCTGTACTTGCAGGCCGTGACATGGTGTGTGCGCGTGTGTGTGAGTCCGTGTGCAGGGGCGTGGCGGACTTTACCTTCCTCGAAGGCTACGACGAGCCGACGATATGCTTTCTGCACGAAAACAAGCGCACGTGGGTGGGCAGGCTGGCAGTGTCGCACCACACCAAGATGATCACCACCATCATCTTGACCAAAAGCGGCAACCAAAAACGGCACCCATGTATCTGGGGTTCAAGTCGCATTCCGCATGACTGCAAGCACCTCGTGCCGCTGCCCGCTCCAGTGGGGGGCGTGGTGATCGTGTCCTCGACTGCTGTCATGTACCGCAATTACCAACAGCGCTGTGCGCTCAAATTCAGTGACTACGCCGTGGCGGCCGGCGATGGAGGCCACCGCTTTGAGATGGCAGAGGAAGTGCTCCTCTTTGACACCGTGCTGCCCGTGCGTCTCGACGGTTACCAATTGATGTTTTCGCTCAAGAATGGCAACTTTTACGTCCTCAACGTGAAGCTCGATAAAGACGATAACACCGTCAAGGGTCTGGAAGTGGAGAAGGTGCGGTCGGTGGTGGACACCTCTGTGGGGTGCGCCACCACGATGACGCGCTTAGGTGCAGATCACCTGTTCGTGGGAGCTCGTATCGGAGATTCGGCGCTGATCAGAATCCATAAAGTACCCAAGAGCAGCATGCCTGACAAGAACGCCCTCATGGCCCAGGACCTCCTGAGCTACGTGCTCGGCGGGCATGCAGGTGCGGGCACGGGCGCAAGGGTGAAAGCGGAGGGCGATGTGAATGGGGATAGTGTCATGGGTGAGACTGACGCGACGGGAGGCGCTGCAAAGAGGCCAGCGGGCATCGTCGAGTTGAATCAGGAGGCTAGTGCCCAACGTGCGGCGCCAAGCGCGGGGCAGGTCAAGGCAAAGAAAGAAGGGGATTCTTCTGACGATGAGCTCTACGGTGAACCTGTTGAGACCTCACCTGCTGCCACAACTATGGACGTGAGTGGGGAGGACTCTGACGAGGAATTGTACGCGACTAGCAAGACGATGCCTGCTGCAGCCGTCGGGGGCGCGGGGGATGTGGCGGAAGTAGGGATGCGGGGCGGGGACGAAGAGGATATGGATGATGAGGACGCTGCAATCTACGACGTGGCTCGCGCAGAGGATGTTGCCGACAGGTTGGTGGTCAAAAGTGAGCTCATGTTCTACGTGCTGCAGCAAGAGGACCGACTTCTTGGCCTCGGGCCGGTGGGCGACTTCTCGCTCTGCCCACACCGTCCCAATCTGGACGAAGTGCGCAACGACACCGTCGATATTGTCACCGCCAGCGGCGGCTTTGCCCAGGCGAAAATGTGCGTGACGCACCGCTCGCTCAATCCTATTGTCACCACGGCGGTCTCGTTGCCAAAAGCCCACGCTGTGTGGACTGTATATGGACACGAGGAGGAAGACCTAGAGATGCCGGCGCAACCGGACAAGGATGGGGTGGCTGTGGAGCGGATGCATGCCTTCATGATCATCAGCCTAGGGGGCGACGATAAGCGGACCGTGGTGTTCGTCATCAAGGGCGAAGACCTGGAGGAGTTAGAGCCAGACGAGAGCATGGTGCAAGAAACCTTCCATACCAACGGCTCTACTGTGTTCGTTGGCAACCTGTTTCACAACCGGCGTATTGTCCAAGTAACGCCCGACAACGTTCTCGTGCTCAAGGGCGCGGTCAAGGACCAGGAGGTGCCCTTTGTGGGGGAAGCGGGCAAGCAGATTGTGGCGGCATGGGTACATGACCCATACGTGGCGCTCCTCCTCCAGGATGGCCGTCTCAGCATTCTTGTCGGCGACGAATCCACCATGCAAGTCAACTTCATGAATCTCGGTGACAGCGCCGACTCGGAGATCAAAAATGTCACGGCCGCTTGCTTCCTTCGCAACCCCCTCCTACGGTGCAAACCCAGCGAGGGCAGCGGCGGAGCCGCCGGCGCGGCGGCGGGTGGGGCGGCTGAAGCAGACGACCAGGAGGCAGAAGACGCAATAGAGGTGCTGCTCGCAGTGGCCGATCGAGCAGGGCATATGGACTTGTATGCGCTGCCGTCACTGCAGAGGGTGTACCGCGCGACCGACCTGGTGCTGGGACCGCATTTGCTGATGGACGAGCGTGTCGCGCCTCGAGAGACACAATTGCATGAGGTGCCTACTGTTTTTGTATCTCTGTGCACACAAATGTGACGACCCGGTGCACATGCACGCGCCCGCTGAGCTGCGAAAGAGACTGATGGCTGCTGTGATCAGGTTGGTGAGCCCCCCTTCATCATGGACATTTGCATCAGACCCTTGCCAGACATGGGCGAGCGTGCGCAGGATCCTGCGGCACTGTGCCTCGTTGCCATCACCTCGCATGCCGACCTGCTCATCTACAAGAGCTTCTGCTATGACGCGGGAGCGGGGGACAGCAATGACGTCATGGAGGCGGGAGTGGGAGCAGCGGAACGCGGCGCGGCTGCGGCAGCAGCTGCATCGGGAAGTAAGGTGATGGCAGAGACGCTGCGGGCCATGCAGACGGTGCGCTTCAGCAAGCAGGTGCACGATATGATGCTGCGCGGGCTAGAGCTGAAGAAGTGGCAAGACTTCTTCGGCGATGAACCCGAGCTCGGCGACCCCACGCGCGAGGCGTCTCTGACCGTCTTGCGCACCGCGCGGCTAATTCCACTTGAAAATGTAAACGGTGAGCGGGGGATTTTAGTCGCCGGGCGGCATCCCGCAGTGGTGGTTTTCGGGCGGGGCTTCGTGCGCGTGCACCCGTGGAAGCTCGAGCTCAACGAAGGCGTGCGCAGCGCGGCGCGCTTCTGCAGCGGGGCGGCCTCCAATGACATCGTGTGCATCGGCGACAAGGGCGAGGGGCGCAATATGCGCGGCATGCTCAAGATCTGCTCTCTGCCCCGCGACTTGGTGCTCGACGCCTACTGGCCCGTTCGCATCAAGCAGCTCAGCTGCACTGTGCACCACGTGTGCTACCACCCGCCCAGCGGCTGCCACGTTATCATCTCGTCGGTGATCGACGAAATGGACGAAGAGCGCAAGCCCGAGGGGACCTTTGAGGGCAAGGTGCCCATGCTGGTGGAAGAACGCTACCAGTTGCAGCTCCTCGCCCCGTACACACTCGACGTCATTGACACTCACGTCTTTGACTATGTCAACGGAGAGCAGGCTCTCTGCCTGCAGCTGGTGCATATGAAAAACACGCGCAACCCCGACTTCCTTTTACCCCTCATCGCCGTCGGCACGGTGTGTGCGCGCGCTTGCATGCGTGCGGGCATGTGCTGCACTGCGCGCACGCGTGCTGTGATCACTGGTCTAGGAGAAAAGCTGCTCGCAAGTACGCTCATCCCTCGCGCATGTGCACACATGCAGGGCTTCGTCAACGGCGAGTCCGAAGCTTCCAGGTCCACAGGCCGCGTGTATGTCTTCGAGCTGAGCGAGGTGGTGGGCGAGGAGGGCCTTCAAGGGCGTGTATCCTTCAAGATCAAACAGATCTTTTCGTCCGCCGACCTTCAAGACATCAAGGCGCCCGTGACAGCCCTGTGCCAACTGGAAGGCTACCTGCTAGTTGCGCAAGGGCCGAATCCGGGCATGATCGGCGGGTCTAAGCTTTACGTGTACGAGTGGGTCGAAGAAAAGCTCGTCGGCCGTGCCTTCTTCGATGCACATCTCTACATCACGACACTCAAAACCATCAAATTTTTCATTATCTTTGGCGACGTGCATCACTCGGTCCACCTCCTTCGCTGGAGAGAGGACATCAGGATGCTGCAGCTGCTGGCAAGAGACCCCATGCAGCTATCGGTCTACGCCACCGAGTTCATAGTCATGGGCAACCAACTTGGGATCATCGCCTCAGACGAACAGCGCAACATCCAGATCTTCATTTTCAATCCGAATTCACCGTACTACCGGAGGCAGCAGCTCATCTGTCAAGCCGACCTGCACGTGGGCACGCACATCAACAAGTTTATTCGATGGCGCATGCCCTTGCGCCCTCAGCTCGGGGTGCGTCTAGCCGCACATTTTGTAACTCTTGACGGCGCTTTTGGGTGCGTGTGCCCCCTCTCACAAAAGGCGTACCAGCGATTGCTCGCGCTTCAGACAAAGCTGGAAACAGCAGTGCCGCATGTAGCGGGGCTCAATCCACGCACCTGGCGCCTCTTCCGCCCCGCCCTCTCCATGAAGAGACGGTACTCTAAGAATTTTCTGGACGGGAATCTGCTGGGGCGATACATCCACTTGGACCTCGGGCTACAGTTACAACTTGCCTCGGCGCTGCACCAGTCACGTGACGTCCTCCTCGGCGACCTCTATGAGCTTCTAGTTTCCACTCAGATTACTTGAGCCCCGCCTCTCTCTCAGCGGTCCCCCGGTGAACGCACACCTACCGAAGCTACGCCTCGTCCAGCGACATCTGCGACCACTGGTGTACGCGTCCGCGACTGCGTCAGACATCTTCTCGGACATCTTCTTGATGATGATGTCTTTTAATTGTTCTTGCAGAAACAAAAATCGGAGCCTGGCTCCATATACCTTTAGGAAGATACGTACCATAAGAGGCGGTTGAGGGCCTAACCAATGGTATGAAAACGACCATCAGCGGATGTTCCTAGCCGCTCCAGGCCTACTCCTCACACTACCCCCTTCTTCCTCCTCCCCGAAGACCCCTGTCCTGTCCTACTCCACCGTGTACCGACTGACACTCCTTCATTGTACCTACCGACATTCATTTGTTGTTGGTGGATAAACACTCCTCCTCCAAAACCGCGTCGCGCGGTCGCGCCAGCGTCCACCACATCGATTGCTTTGAAAGAACCTTCCTGCTCCTCCTGCTGCTGCTCCTCTCGGACCCTCCACTCGTTTCTCCTATACCCTTGTACTAAAATCTTGAACTAACACTTTCTTTCCACCTCGATCTCCTCCCTGCCCACGACGCTTCACTCGTCCTTACCGTGCGTTGCGCTGGAAAACTGTGTGTGTGTTGTTTTGTTTGTTCTGTCATATGGGTCATGTAAAAGGTCACAGGTCTTTACCAGCAGCATGCGCTGCTCACGCGAGCTCCTCCAGGCCGGCGGGCATCGACGTGATCGCCTCCTCGCGGCACTCCTTGCATTGGCTACTGATGCGTTGGTGCGGGCACAGGCTTGCGCCCCCGCACTCCTTGCATTGGCTCCTTTTGCGCTGGTGCGGGCAGATGCTCGTCACGAGTCGCTCCGCACTCCTTGCATTGGCTCATTTGGCGCTGGTGCTGGCAGATGCTCGCGCCCCAGCGAGCATCTTCGGGGGGTTGAGTGTTTATCTTCACTGGCAAACAACAAATGAATGTCGGTAGGTGCAACGAATGAGTGTTAGTCGGTACACGCTGATTCCAGAAGACAAGAACCCCTACAGACGAGAACTAGACATGGACCACCGGACAGACCCATTACCCAACCAACACCAGTACCAGGAAATGCCTTTAGGGAAGTGGGTCTAGAGAGAGAAAGAGAGAGAGAGGAGTTTTATCAGACCCTTTTGCCACGTCATGCAGTGCCGTTCCGAATAAAATCTCTCTCTCTCCCGCTCCTCTCGCTCGCTCTCTATCTCTCTCGCGCGCGCGCGCGCTCTCTCTCTTGCTTACTGTGACACGTAATAGCGTCTCTCAATCTCTCTCCCTCACTTGAATTCCTGCAATAGGTACACCTCAAAATGTGTGACCGCTTTACTCAGCTTGCACCTCAAAATTTGTACCGCTTTATAATTACTCAACTTCTCCCTCTTTCTCACTTGAGTTTGTGCAATAGACAGCCCAAATTTTGGGCCTTTTTGTTTGCTCAACATCAACTTCCTCCCTCTCTCTTTCGCTTGTGACTCATTGCGAGGGCGGCAGCGACAGTTGCCTGTAATAGAAACAGAGAGGAGGGGAGGGGGAGACAGAGGAGGGTTCATGGTTTAGGGTTAATTAGGTGGGTGTGTTGTGTGTCGGTGACCTTGGTCCTTCAATGTCTGTCGATGTCTGTCTGTCTCCCCATGTGTCTCTGTGACTCTAGGCTCTACCGACCTGCAGTCATCTATTTGATTGTCAATAAACATCTCCTCTCTCATATCGGGACGCTCAACGCTCAATGCAGGTTACATATAGATAACCTGGGCGAGTTGACCTTGTC
>Ga0315905_10006151_pt1 | contig 12199 bp, 10 predicted proteins | sample LakEriMetagenome_5_FD_203522 | JGI IMG/M metagenome (GOLD analysis project Ga0315905, IMG submission 203522) | Freshwater fungal communities from buoy surface, Lake Erie, Ohio, United States - Buoy 4 MA121 | ecosystem: Environmental > Aquatic > Freshwater > Lake | place: USA: Lake Erie, Ohio...
AAGGCAACTGAATCGGGGAAGGCCCCGTGGAACTGATCGCGGGGGACTTCAAAAGAGTGATTTCCCCAAACCGGGGGGCAGGCTACACTCCCCAGCCGATTTTAGCTCAGTCCCCGACAGCTGGACCGTGGCAGGTTTCCAGACTGGTGGACAATTTCCCACAAGGATGTGCGGCATGTCAGATTCCCAGCTTCCCACGGCCGAGTTGTCGCCGGCCTCGCCGTCGCTGGGGTCCCGGGTGTGGCCGTGGGTCAAGTGGGGTCTGTTTGGCCTCGTGATTTGGTTTGTTTCCCGTCAGGCCCGCGACATGTGGCGCGATCTGGAGGGGAAGTCGCTGGTGATTGACCTGAAAGCCTTCGCCCTCTGCGCCCTTTGCACCCTTCTCGCCTGGTTCCCTTCGATCTGGTTCTGGCGCTGGTTGCTGGTGGAATTGGGGGTGGCATCTCCCTGGTTCCCCACCATCCATTCGTATCTGCTCGGGCACCTGGGAAAGTACGTCCCCGGGAAGGCGACCGTCATCGTGATCCGCACCGCCTTGCTGCGGAAGTTTGGTCTGCGGCCCGCGGTGGGGGCCTTCACCGTGACCCTCGAGACTCTGACTTACATGGCGGCGGGGGTGGCGACGGTGGCCATGCTGGCCCCTTATGCCTCGGTCAATGTCCCGAAGCTCGAGTGGCTGCGGATGTTGGCCGAACGTCCCGCCTGGGGAATTGGCGTGGCCTTGGTGGTGACCCTCGCGGGCATCGTGGGGCTGTCTCTCTCTTCTCGTCAGTTTGTCACGCTGGCGTCCCGGATGGCGGAACGGAGGGGGGATGGCGATGGCGTTCTGGAGCATCTTCCCTGGTATGTCGTGCCGTGCGGGTTTGTGCTCTTTCTCGCAGCGTGGTGGATTCAGGGGCTGGGGTTGGGTTTGGCGATTTTGGCTGTCAGTCCGACGGACTTCGCCTGGGGTGACTGGCCCCGCTGGACCGGGGCCGCGGCAATCGCCATGGTGGGGGGCTTTGTGGCCCTGTTCGCCCCAGGCGGTCTGGGAGTGCGTGAAGCCCTCACTCTGGCCCTCTTGTCGAACCTCGAGCCGGGGGTGGCGGTGCTGGTGACCGTCGTCTGGCGGGGGGCGAGCCTTGTAGGAGAACTGGTCTACACCGCGATCTTCACGCTGGTCGACCGCAGTCTGCCGTTCGAACAGTCAACGCGTGGGGAGTACCCCACTTCAGACAGAGCAAAGGCCGGGGCTGAGTGAACCCGCCGCGTAGCCAGACTCGCGGTCCGCGAATCAAATAAGAAGTTGTAACCCGAAGCCGGGGAAGTCCCCATTCCCGCTCATCTCCGATCGCGTAACGCCCGGTAGACAATCGGCTTGATCCGGTTCTCCAACTGCAGCGTGAAGGGCATCACCTGAGACAGGGCGATGACCGCCAGTTCTTCCCGGGGCGAGACCCAGAAGTGCGTGGAGGCGGCACCTCCCCAACCATATTCGCCCACAGGAGGACCGGTCGGAGTCGCAGGAGGCTGGCAGACCACCGAGACCCCCAGGCCGAACCCCTGGTGGAACTGCGGCTGATCGGCAACGGTGATGGGATAGGCCGAGCCCAGCAGTTGATTGCCGATCAGGGCTTGAATCGTCGCGGGTTGCACCAAAGCATTTTCTCCGACACGACCGTAAGACAACAACATCCGGCAGAACCGGATGTAGTCGGCCGCGGTCGAGACCAGCCCTCCGCCTCCCGACAGAAAACGGAGGGGCTGACGCAGACGGCTCGATTCGGGGCGTTCCACCACGGCGAGCCCGCCATTCGCTCCCCGACCGTGCAGTTCGAGGAAGCGGTGGAAAGATTCTGGTGGAACCGAGAACCCGGTCTCATGCATCCCCAGCGGAACCAGCAAGTTCTGCGACAGGAACTGGTCGAACGGCTGGCCCGACACCACTTCGATCAGCCGACCCAGCAGATCGGTGGCGATGCCATAGGTGAACCTGGCACCTGGCTGACTGACCAACGGCAGCCCGGCCAGCTTGGTCACCAGTGCCGCGAGGTCGGTCTGGTGATCGAGCAGTCGCGCCTGTTGATAAAGCTGCTCGCCAGCAGTGCGGCCCAACGCCCCGTAGGGCATCCCGGCGGTGTGCCGCAACAGATCCCGGGTCGTCAGTGAACGCTGGGCGGGAACCTGGGTGACACCATCGGCTTGCAACACCCTTCGGTCCGCCAACTGGGGCAGAAACCGTTCGAGGGGAGCATCGAGGTCGAGCCGGCCCCGCTCGGCCAGTTGCAAGACTGCCAGACTGGTGAGGGGCTTCGTCATCGAAAAGATGCGAAAGATCGAGTCACGTTCCTGGGGAATCTGGCCTTCGACATCTCGAGTCCCGAAGGCTTCGAAGAACACAACCTGACCACGGCGCAGGATCGCGACGACCGCCCCGGCCAGGCGTTGCCGCTGCCGCAACTCTTCAATCGCTGGGCGAATCTCGGCCAGCACCTGCGGATCGAAGCCGAACGCGGCGGGGTCGGCCGGTGAGAGCTCGTCGGGGATCACCGGTGGGGGGCGCGGGGACGGGGGGGAATGAAAAGACCCCGGCACACATCGGCCGGGGTCGAGAGTCTTGGTCTGGTTGTGCCGCGATCAGCCAGTTCAGGCGGCCCGAGCGGGAACCAGAGTGAACGATTCCGACTGGAACCGGTCCCGATAGCCGCTGACATGCTGATCGTGCAGTTGCGTAACAGCCTCGCGAATCAGCGGGAGCGGCACATTCAGGGTCTTGCGGATCCGTCGGCTTTGCAGAGAGGTTTCGCCGCCGCCGAATTCCCGGCGTCCATTCGCACCCAGGTCATGGGCGTTGAGGCCCGCGAGCGGCAGGCCGAACTGGTCGGCCAGCAGGCAGGCGAACCGGAAGGGGTTGACCCGTTCACCACCGCCGATGTGGTGAATGCCCGCCAGTTTCTTGACGTGGGCTTCTTCGAGCACGCCCGCGAGGTCGGTTACCAGAATGGGGGTGGCATGGCGTTGACAATCCAGCCGAAGGTGACCGTCGTTGGTGAGTGTGTCGACAATCTGTTCGGGAAGACCGGCGAGTTCGGGGAGGGGGGCCCAGCCGAAGGCGTTGGTCCGGACCACGAGTGCCTGGGGATTGGCGGTCAGCACGGCCTGCTCGGTTTGGCGGAGCAGACGGGCTTCGGCGCTGTCGCAGAAGCAGGCCCCGGTTTCACGATGAAACATCCAGGGGCCGGTGAAAACGGCATCGGAGGAAATGAGAGTGAATTCGGCTCCCCATTCGCGGGCGGCTTCGGCCCATTCGGCCGCGGCGCGGGGCCAGTCGCAGGAGCTCCAATCGGGACGCTGTTCATTCCATGAAGAGACGGATCCCGGACCGCAGAAGACCACCCAGTCGGGCTGGCTCGCCAGCATGCGTGCGGCCGCCGGCTGAAGGGGAGACGCCGGACCTTCGACTTCACAGCCTTCAATGGCCAGAGGGTGTTGCCAGCAAAGTCCGGTCACCGGTCGTCGCCCGCCCCACAAAACTGCGAGATTGGCTCCCACCACAGAATCGACACCGGCGATCAGCAGTCTGTCCACGCGCAAGCCTCCATGCTGTGTGTCGCACTGGTCGGCGGGCCGGTCGCCCTCGATCCGGTACGAAGTCCATTCTCGTTGCTGCCAGACCGGGGTCTGACGGTCGATTCCGGGGAACGAGTCCCACGTCCCTGAAATCGTAGGGGAGTATAGAAGGCGGTTAAAAACACGCCAAGATCGTTTTTTCCGTAGATTTCCTGGCTTTTTGTGGGGAATTGACCCTTGGACGGCGAAGTTTTTGCGCCCGGTGCCGGGGAGTCCCGACTGGGAAAACTCTGGACCGTTTGACCGGGATCGACCATCGTGAGTCAGTGATACGACCGTCAGAACCGCGTGCGATTGTCTCAACCGGAATCTTGACGTCGTCAGATCAAGTTGCCTCGTGAGATTGTTCGATTTACGTCTGGGGGTTTGCCCCGATTGCCCAAGTCGAACTTCGGATTTTGACACTCCGCGGAGCTGTAATGCTGTTCCGAGCAGCTGATTCGCGTCTCGATAGACCATCCGACCCAACTACCCCACTGAAGCCCCACCAGAAAATTGAACAAGAACGCGAAGAAATCCAGGTGTCCCGCCAGAAGCGGCAGTCCGAATTCGATGCCTGGCAACGGGCCTGGCAACAGGTCTTGGCAGACATGTCGGTCGACCTGGATCGACTGACTCCCCCCGCGCACCGTGAGGGGGAGTCGCTGGTCCTGAGACCTCCGCGGATTGTGATGTGAGTCGGACGAGTGATTCGACGTATGGGAGGCTGGCCCACTAGGGAATTGCAGCCGTAAACGGGTGTTCGGCGTGGCTGGACCCCGCTCCGACGCTCCGCGCGGCCGATTCCGATCAACCCCGGGGAGGGGGCCGCACGCTTGCAGACCGGGTGGGCCCGCCCATAATCGATCCAGCGTCGGTCCGCCCGATCCCGAGCTTTCCCCCCGTTCTCCTTTTGACGAAACGCTGTCTTCATGGCCCGCATCAACGAACACTACCGCAAACTGAAGGCTGGATACCTCTTTCCCGAGATCGGGCGGCGCGTGGCGAAATTCTGTGCCGAGAACCCCGAGGCGAAGGTGATTCGCCTGGGAATTGGAGACGTGACCGAAGCTCTCCCTCCCGCCATCATTCAGGCATTTCGCCAGGGAGTGGAAGAGCTGGCCGAGCGGAAGAGTTTTCGGGGTTATGGCCCTGAGCAGGGATACGACTTTTTGCGCGAGGCGATTCAGAAAAACGACTTCGCCTCGCGCGGCGTCCAGGTTGATGCCGACGAGATCTTCGTCTCGGACGGTTCCAAGTGCGACACGGGGAATATCCTGGAGATCTTCGGGTCCGACAACAAAGTGGCGATTGTCGATCCGGTCTACCCGGTTTACGTCGACACCAATGTGATGGCTGGCCGCACGGGACCGAGTGACGACCAGGGACGGTATGCCGGGCTGGTCTACATTCCCGCCACGGCGGCGAACAACTTCGTTCCCGAACTGCCCAAAGAACGCGTCGACCTGATCTACCTCTGCTATCCCAACAATCCCACCGGCATGGTGGCGACGAAGGACGAATTGGCGCGGTGGGTCGATTATGCCCGCAAGAACGATTCGATCATCCTCTTCGATGCCGCCTACGAAGCGTACATCACCGATCCAAAAATTCCGCACTCGATTTATGAGATCGACGGGGCCCGGGATGTGGCGATCGAGTTCCGCAGTTTCAGCAAGACTGCTGGTTTCACGGGGGTGCGTTGTGCCTTGACCGTGGTCCCCAAGACGGTGATGGCCACGACGACCGGGGGTGAACGCATTCCCCTGCATGGTCTGTGGAACCGCCGGCACACCACAAAGTTCAATGGTGTCTCGTATCCGGTCCAGCGCGCGGCGGAAGCGGTCTATTCGACCGAGGGAAAACCGCAGGTCAAGGCGCTGATCGACTTCTACCTGACCAACGCCCGGCTGATCCGCGAGGGGCTTCAGGCGTCGGGCATTACCGTGTACGGCGGCGAGAACGCCCCCTATGTCTGGGTGAAGACCCCGGGGAATGAATCGAGTTGGGACTTCTTCGACCGTCTGTTGAAGACGGCGCACCTCGTCGGGACCCCCGGCAGTGGTTTTGGTGCCAGTGGCGAAGGGTACTTCCGCCTGAGCGCATTCAACAGCCGCGAGAACGTTGAAGAGGCGGTTCGCCGCTTCCGGAAGGTCGTGGGCTGAGATTCCGCCCGTCCGCCGCCCCGGCGGCAACCATCGGCCCCCGACACAGGGGGCTGCGCAGTGGGTAACGACCGCCAGTCGTGTGCCTTTGGCGGTCGGTTCGTTTTTGTCCGGTGATCGGTCCGGGGCCGAGCGGCAACTGGCGTTCCGGCCGAGGGGCCGATTATGATCCGCCGCACGGTTTGCCGAACCAGACAGCCCGTGTGGCGGCATGCTTTCTCCTCGAACTGCAGGGAATGACTCGCATGAGCGAACCCGTTTCGATTCCGTTGGACCGCCGGCGATTTCTGGCTTCCAGTGTGCTGGCAGCCGCTTCGGGATTGACGTTGTCCGGCCAGAACCTGTTCGCCGCGGATGACAAAGACCCCTGGAAGGGTTTCCAGATGGGAATCCAGAGTTATTCCCTGCGGGGGTTTGCCGTCGACAAGGCGCTGCAGGTCTCCCAGAAGCTGGGCCTGCTGTTCTGGGAAACGTTCCCGGGCCACGTCAAGGTGGGAACCGTCCCCGCTTATGTTGCCGAGCAGCGTGAGTTGCTGAAGAAATCGGGCGTGAACCTCGTCGCTTACGGCGTGGTGGAATTCGACGGAGACGAGGCCAAGGCCCGCCCCGTGTTCGACTTCGCCAAGGCGATGGGCATCAAGTCGATCAGCGCGAATCCCAAGAAAGATGCGGCCACGTTCAAACTGCTCGACAAGCTGGTCGAGGAGTACCAGATCAGCATCGCCATCCACAATCACGGCCCCGGCGCCCTGTACGACAAGATCGACGACGTGGTGAATGCCGTGAAAGATCACCATCCCCGCGTGGGAGCCTGCGTCGACACGGGGCACTTTCTGCGGAGCAAAGAGAGCCCGGTCGAGGCCATTGAACGGCTGAAGGGGCGGGTCTACGGTGTCCATCTGAAGGATGTGAAAGATGCCCAGATCTTCAAGATCGTCGGTGAAGGGGATCTGGACGTGGTGGGCTGCCTCAAGGCGTTGAAAGCCCAGGACTACAAGTACTGCCTCGCCCTGGAATACGAAGAGAATCCCGAGAACCCGGTGGCCGATCTCGAGATTTGCATCGCGAATGTGAAGAAGGCGCTGGCCGCTGTCTGATTCTGTGCGACGACTCGACCAACCGGTCGGAGTGGGACACGGCATGGTCCCTCTCCGGCCGGTTCGATTTGAATGCCGCGAGCATCGCGGGATCCGCGCGAAGGGTGGGGAAGAGGTGATTCTGTCCCGATTGGCGGGGAGCCTGTTCGAAGCCCGAACTTGGGAGCAAGCTGGATGTCTCTGCAGAATGTGTCTTCCCGGCGGCAGTTTCTGGGACGGACGGTTTCGAGCCTGGCGACCGGTGGCGTGCTCGCCGCTGTCGCCTTGCGCCCTGGGTGGCGGGCAATCCAGGCTGCCCCGCTCGATCGGGCTCTGATAGCCATCACGCTCGATCTTGAGATGAGTCGTAATTTCCCCCAGTGGGAGATGACGCATTGGGACTACGAAAAGGGGAACCTCGATGCCGACACCAAGGCCTATTCGGTGGAGGCGGGACAACGGGTGCGGGAACGGGGCGGGGTCATCCACTATTTTTGCGTAGGGCGGGTTCTGGAGCAGGAGAACGTCACCTGGCTGAAGGAGCTGTCCGACGCGGGTCACAAGATTGGCAATCACACCTACGACCATGTCAATGTGCTGGCCCAGAAGCCGCAGGATGTTCAGTTCCGCTTTCAGCGGGCTCCCTGGCTGCTGCGCGGCCAAACCGCGGGTGCTGTCATTCAGGACAACATCCGGATGACGAATGAAGCGCTGCAGACCCGGTTGGGCATCCAGGCCAGCGGCTTTCGTACCCCCGGGGGCTTTGCCACCGGGCTGGAAGGGCGGGAGGATCTGCAGAAAATGCTGCTCGAACAGGGCTTCACATGGGCCAGCTGCAAGTATCCAAGTCATGCCACGACGGCGGTCGGGCAGCGCCCCACTGCGGACGTGTTCGCCGACATCGTCAAGAAGCAGGCCGCGGCCCAGCCGTATCGCTATCCCACCGGTTTGTGGGAGATCCCCATGAGTCCCATCAGCGACATCGGCGCGTTCCGGGGAGGACGCTGGCCCCTGGAGGATTTTCTCGAAGCGGTCCGGTTGGGTGTGACCTGGGCGATCGAAAACCGGGCGGTCTTCGATTTTCTCGCCCATCCCTCTTGCCTGCTGGTGGCCGATCCGCGGTTTCAGGTGCTGGAACTGATCTGCGATCTGGTGCAGAAGGCGGACGGAAAAGCCGCCCTGGTGGACCTCGACCGGGTGCACCAGAGTCTGGTCGCGGCCTGATTTCCTCTTGGTAGTCTCCGCCTCGCCATGAGCACGCTGGTTGACATGTGGACGGCCACGGTGGCCGGCCGGGGATCGGAACTGGCCGTGGTCACGCCCGCAGCGCGCGTGACCTGGAGCGAGTTGGATACCGGTGCGCAACGCGTCGCTCGATGGCTGCGCCATCATGGGCTGCAGCCGGGAGACAGGGTGATTTTGCAGCTCCCCAACTCGGCCGAGTACATCGCGGCGTATTTTGGAATCTTGCGGGCGGGGGGCGTGGTGGTGGGGCTGCATCCCGGGCTGTTGCCCGAGGAACTGGACCGACTCATCGCCCACAGTGAAGCGCGGTGGGTGATCACCACCCCAGATCAGCACCAGATGTTGAATTCCCGCACCGGGGTCTCCGCGCTGGATTGTGTTCCGAACGGCAAGTTGCAATTTGGTGCCGACAAATCGGACGTGTTGCCTGTAGAACTCGAGCCCCCCGTGCTGCCGCAGGCCCTCGCGCAGATCATCTACACCTCGGGAACGACCGGGCGTCCCAAAGGGGTGTGCCTGACACATTCCGCTCTTGTGGCCAATACGTGGGCAATTCTCGAATGCCTGGGGTTGACCGCTACGGACATTGGGTTGGGGGCACTGCCATTTGTCTATTCGTACGGCAACTCGGTGTTGTTGACCCACGTGGCGGTGGGGGCCCGTCTGGTGTTGCCCCACGACCTGGTCTTCTGGAACCGCACCCTCGATCTGCTGCAACGGGAGGCCGTGACAGGTTTGAGTGGCGTTCCCTCGACGTTCGCGATGCTGTTTGAAAAGTCGAACTTCGCCAGCCGCGAATTTCCCGCCCTCCGCTACCTGACTTGTGCCGGAGGGGCTCTGCCCGAGGAGGTGTTCCACCGGTTGCGGGGATTGTTGCCGCATGTCGGAATTCACCTGATGTATGGGCAGACCGAAGCAGGGGCGCGCCTGTCGATGCTGCCTCCCGGCGACGTCGGCGACCGTCCCCGGTCGATCGGTCGGGGGTTGCCCGGTATGACTCTGCGAGTGGTCGATCCGCAGGGGGAAGTTGTGCGGGGATCCGACGTGGGAGAGTTGGTGGCCCAGGGGCCGAGCCTGATGCAGGGGTATTGGAAAGACCCTGAATTGACCAGCCAGGTGCTGCGGGACGGATGGTTGCATACGGGTGATCTGGCGTGTCGGGATGAACAGGACTATCTCTACATCGTGGGGCGGCGAGTCGACATGATCAAAGTCGGGGCTTATCGTGTGGCCCCTTCCGAGCTTGAAGAAATTCTGGCTGGATGTCCCGGAGTGGCCGAAGTGGCGGTGGTGGGGTTGCCCGATCCCATTTGGGGCCAGGTGCCCGTGGCTTTTGTGGTGCCCCGGCAAGGTCTCAACCCCCCCTTGTCGGGCGACGTGGTGCTGGAATATGTCTCAGGGAAAATCCCTGTGTTCAAACGCCCACGTTTGGTCCGGTTGATCGCGGCGCTTCCCCGGACCCTCAACGGCAAGATCCATCGGCTGCAGTTGATGGGATTGGACTCCCTGCCCGGACCAATGGTTTCCGGGCAGGCACCGCCACGGTAGGATCTGTCGGGTTCAGTTTGTCGGCTGCGGTCAGCAGGCCGGGTTGTGAAGTCTGAGTTCTGGTTCCATGGAATCCGGGCATGGTCAGGAACCCAGGTCACGACAATTCGTGTTGCGTCATGAGCGCTTGATTCTGGGCCAAACTGGATTCCGCACCGAGTTTGCAGGGAACTCCCGACGTTTCCATGAACGACAAACCGACGATTGATCATTCGCCTGTGGAAGTGCGGGAAGAACCCGCCGGACAGGTCCTGGAAGAAGTCTTGGGAATGCTGAATCTCACGCGGCCCCGTCGCGGCGAGCGGCCCATTGCATTCCTGCGTTGGAAATATCTTGAGAACCCGGACGGGGTCGCCGTCGTCTGGACCGTGCGGACGCGCCCCGAGGGGAAACTGGTCGGGTTTACGGCCTGCATCCCCCGGAGGGTTGTGGTGCGAGGAACCGAACAACTGGCCTGGGTCGGGGCCGATTTCTCCATACATCCCGAATTTCGGACGCTGGGGCCCGCAGTCAAATTGCGTCGTCAGGCCTCGCTCCAGATCAACACGGGCCGGGCGGCTTTCCTGTTCGCCCATCCCAATGACAAAATGGCGTCCATTCATGCCCGGTGCGGTCACATCCCGTTGGGGGCGATGATCCAACTGGCCCGCCCGCTGCAGTTGGCCTCGAAATTGGCCCGCCGGACAGGTGGCGCTTTTCTCAAGCACATCGCCCGTTGGGGGGTCGATCCATTGTTGCGCACCGCCATGAGGTTGTGGACTCCCCAACTCAGTTCGGTACAGAGGCTTCCAGCCCCCGTGTTTGACCAGCGTTTCGACGCCTTGTTCGCGACGCACGCCCAGTCGTTCCCCGTAATTGGTGTCCGGGATGCCCGCTATCTCAACTGGAGGTGGAGTCCCCGGTCGGGAGACAACCCCCAGGTGCTGGTGGATCTGGAAGGGGGGGAATTGCGCGGATATGCCGTCTTTACCACGGATCGTGAAGATATCGTGATCCGCGATTTGTTTCCCGGCCACGACACCCGGGTGATGAACCGGCTGCTGTCGGCTCTGGTGCGCGAGGCGGTCATCGGTGGCATTTCGGAATTGCGGGCGTATTTCCTCGAGGGAAATCCATTGATCGCCCTGCTGCGAAACCGATATTTTTTCCACCGGATGGAGCCGACCACAACCTATGTCTATGTCCCCCCCCGGTCTGCGTTGTATGATGATGTGATCAACCACCGGGCATGGTTCATGTCTGTGGCCGACCGGGATGTTTGAGCACGAGCCTTCCAGTTCTGCCCTGGAGCAGGTGGGGAGTAAAGCATTGATTCGACGGATACGGGACTTTCTCAAACGGCACCATCCTGCCCAGCGGGTGGATGCGATTGGAGAAGAACAGTCGCTGCTGCTGGCCGGGTTGCTGGATTCCACGCTCATGCTGGACCTCGTCAGTTACCTGGAGAATTCTCTGGGGATCACGATTGGAGAGGATGATCTGATTCCCGAGAACTTCGAGTCGATCTCGGCAATCCATCGCTATCTGCAATCGCGTGGTCTGGCCGATTCCTGAACTTCGTCATGAACACCGGGCTTGGGACCTCCGCCGTCGCGCTTCCCTGGGGGGCGTGGTACTCCGAGACGCTCCTGCCTCTCTCTCTGCCCAACTCGTGGTCTGTCGAGGTCTTGCCGTCCAGTCAACATCCCGGCTGTTCGCCTCGCCAGATCGAGGATGTCCTGGATGCCCCCCTGGCGTTTCCGGCGCTCGACCAGTGGTGTTCGGGCGGCGACCGGGTGGTGATTGCCGTTGATGACATCGCCCGTCCCACCCGGGCGGCTCCGTTGCTCGACGTGCTGCTCGAACGACTGGCGGCACACGGACTGGCATCCTCGCAGGTCTCGATTGTCATCGGAGGAGGAACGCATTCGCCTCCGGATGCCGTGCGCATCGAGGCCAAGCTCGGCACGCGGGTCTGCCGCGAGTGCCGGGTCGAAGTCCACGATCCACACGGAAATCTGGCGGACACCGGCCTTCCCTATGGAGACCGGACGCTGTGGCTCAATCGGACTTTTCTCGAGGCCCCGCTGAAGATCTGTCTGGGGTCGGTGCTGCCCCACCCCTTTGCCGGGTATGGCGGAGGGGCGAAGATGCTCGTGCCCGGGCTCAGCGATGTCCCCACCACCGATCGGACCCACAAGTTTGTATTGCTGGGGCTGCGGGGCGGAACCAATCCCCACCACAACCGCTTTCGAACCGAAATCGAACAGTTGGTCCAACCCCTGGGGCCGATTCTCGCCGTGCAGTGTGTGCCCAATATCCGCCGCGAGACCTGCGCTGTGTTCGCCGGCGACCTGGTGGCCGCCCATCGCGCGGCGTGCGAGTTCGCCGCGCAGACATATGCCACCCCGATTGCCGGGGAATACGACGGTTTGATTCTGAATGCCTATCCCAAGGATGTCGATCTGCTGCAGTCGCAAGGGGCGCTGGTGGCGCTCAAGACGCTGCCCCGTTCGCCCCTGCGCGAGGGGGGGGTGGCGGTGCTGACCACCGCCGCCTCGACTGGCGTGGGGGTCCACGAATTGTTCGGTCCCGGCG
>Ga0315905_10006153_pt1 | contig 12198 bp, 4 predicted proteins | sample LakEriMetagenome_5_FD_203522 | JGI IMG/M metagenome (GOLD analysis project Ga0315905, IMG submission 203522) | Freshwater fungal communities from buoy surface, Lake Erie, Ohio, United States - Buoy 4 MA121 | ecosystem: Environmental > Aquatic > Freshwater > Lake | place: USA: Lake Erie, Ohio...
CTTCGAACCGCCCGCCGCTGGGCCGCGCGCCCCCCGCCCCCCCCCCCCCGCAGCCGACCATGCTGCGGCGGTACATGCGGGGCGCCGCCCGCGGCGCGGACGCCGAGGCGCCGGCGACCGTTGCTGCCGCGAGCGCGGCCGTCACCGCCACGACGACCACCGTTCCCGCCGCCGCCGCCGCCGCCGCCGCCGCCGTGCCGCCCCCACCCCCCACCACCACCACCACGGCGCCCGTCGACATCGAGCCCGTCGTGCGCCGGCTGTCGGCGCTGAGCGGGCGGCACGGGTGCGTGCTCGCGCCGTCCGCGTCGCTCGCGGCCGCCCTGTCGCCCACGCCGGCCTCTTTCCTCGTCAACACCTCTGCGGCCGCCACTCCGATGGCGACGGCAACACCCCCCGTGGCGACTGCGGCGGCCGCGGCGCCCGCGTCCCGCAGCGGCGGCGGCGGCCCCGACGACCGCTCTGCGTCGCGCTCGTTCGCGTCGACGCCCGTGCTCGTGCGCCTGACGTCCTCGGCGCAGCGGCAACAGCATAATCTGGTTACGCCGCCCCCAGCGCCGCCGTCGCCATCGGACGGGGACGCCACCACCACCACCACCACCGCCGCCGCCGCCGCCGCCGTCGCCGTCGACGTCGCCGCCGCGTTTGCCGAGCCGCTCCCCGCCCAGCGGTGCCTCGTGTGGACGCAGTCCAAGTCGCGCCGCGAGGCGTGGCTGCTCGAGGAGGCCAAGGAGCGGCAGCAGAACGAGGAGTGGGAGCAGCGGGAGCAGCAGCAGGAGGAGGCGGCGGCGCTGGCGGCCGCGGCCCGCACGTCTGGCCTGGGCGAGGAGGAGCTCGAGCAGGACGCCTTGCTGTGCGGCGGCGACGAAAACGGCGACGACCACCGCCAAATCGGCGACGAAAGCGACGAAGACGACGACGACATGGGCGGAGGCCACGGCGAGTACGGCCCCTTTGGCGCGCCCGAGGACCGCCGACGCCTGCGCCGCCGCCTCGCGCGCCTGGGACTGCGCCGCCAGCGCTGCGAGGGCGACGGCAACTGCCTCTTCCGGGCCGTCTCGGCGCAGCTCTACGGCGGCTCGCAGGCGCACCACGCGGCCGTGCGCGCCGCGGCCGTCGCGCACATGCTGCGCCGGCGCGCCGACTACGAGGCCTTTCTGGGCGAGGAGTTTGGCGGGTACGTCGCGGGCATGGCCTGCCCCGGCACCTGGGGCGACGAGCTCGTGCTGCGCGCCGTGTCGGACGCGCTCGGCGTCGCCGTGCACGTTGTCACCTCGGACGCAGGCGGGTGGTACCACCTGTACCGGCCCGAGGAGGAGGAGGACGAGGACCGGGGGCGGGGCTTGGCGCCGCCCGAGATCTTCTTGGCGTACTTGGCACCCGTGCACTACGAGGGGCTGGTTTTGGCGCAGACGGGCGACGCCAAGGGCGAGGAGGAGAAGCAGCGGCAGCAGCAGCAGCAGCAGCAGCAGCAGCAGCAGCAGCAGCAGGAGCAGCGGCAAGCGTCGGCAGCAGCAGGAGCAGCCCCGCCGGCGCCGGCTGCACTCTGCCGCGCGCGAGCTTAAAAGAGTCGAGCTTAGAGAGAAAGGAAAGGTCCTCTCGTTTTTACAAGAGCATACACACAAACAAACGAAATGCCGCGGCGCGCGCGCACGGGGGAGCGCGCGCGCGCACCCAAAAATTCGGGGCCCCGAAAAAATCGGGCCCGCCTCTCCCCCGTCCTCTCAAGCGTCGCCGCCGCCGAGCGCCGCCGCGATCTTCTCGAGCGCCGCCTTCTCGATCACGATGGCCTCGCTGTTGAGCACGTCAAACGCCTGCACGGCGTCGGCCGTGTTGATGGCCAGGCGCTCCACGTTGCCGCCCGCGCGCATCACGTGCTCGTGCGCCTCGGCCGCGATCAGCAGCACCTTCTTCTCCATCGGGCAGCAGCCCATGCCCGCGAGCGCGGCGACGAGCGCCTTGGTCTTGCCGTCCGCGGCGACCTCGGCGAGCGAGTCGACGACGGTCATGTCGCCCGCGGCGCTGGCGAGGGCCGTCGCGAGCGCGAGCCGGCGCTCCTTCTTGTTCATCTTGATCGACCAGTCCTTGGGCTTGGGCCCAAACGTGACGCCGCCGCCGGGGAACAGCGGCGACGTGGACGAGCCGCGGCGCGCGCCGCCCGTGCCCTTTTGCTTGTACGGCTTCTTGCCGCCGCCGCGCACCTCGCCGCGCGTGAGGGTGCTCGCGGTGCCCTGTGTGGTTGAATTGGCGCGTTGTTGCGGGCGGCGCGAGATTGGGATCGCGGGGGGTGGGGGGGTGGGGGCGGCGACGGGTGAGCGATGGGGGGAGGAGGAGGAGGAGAGGGGGGGGAGGAAAAGCAGGCGCCGTCTCCCCCTCCGGGCCCGCCGCGCGCGCGCGCGCAGGGGCGCCGCCGCCAGCCCCGACAACCCGCGGGATGCGCCGAGCACCACCGAAGATTGCCAATGCCGGCGCGCGCCGCATCGAGCGGGGCCTCTGGGGCGCGCGGGGGCGATCGGCGAAGGCGACGGTCGGCCCTCGACCACAGAGGGGGGGGGCTCGGGCGGCGGCCCCCATCGCTCGCTTCGCGCCCGAGCCACTACAACCCAATCCAATCGCCAACTCACCCGGCGCGCGTTCTGCAGGATGTACACGAGGTAGCGGTGCACCAGGCCCTTGGCCGTGTCCTCGCCGGCCACCTTGAGCGACAGCTCGGCCGTGCCCGCGGCCGCGCCGGACGAGGCCGACTTGACGGGCACGCTGAGCGTCTGCACGGCCGAGCCGCTCGCGCGCACGGCCACGGCGCGGACGCGCTGCACTGGCCGGGCGACGGCGCAGCTCACGCCGCCGCGGTGGGCGAGCATTGCTGCGTCGCTCGCGGGCGTGTGGTGTGTGTGCGTGCGGGGCGCGCCCCCGGATGGATGGATGAAGAGGGGTGTGTGTGTTGCGCGAACGCCGATTCGCTTCGTCTACAAGGGAGGATGGCGATGAGGGCAATCGATGGCCGGGTGGATGCTTGTGGGGTCGTCAAAGCCTTCTGAGTTGGTCCGGGCGGGCGTGGGCGCGGGGGGCTTCAAGGCCGAAACGGGGAGCGGCGAGGCCGCGAGCCGGCGGCCGCCGCGCCGCCGTCGGCGCCTCGGGTCCCCCGCTCTCTCGATCGATCGGCTCCGGCGCCCCGGGCGGGCCCCGGGCCTTCTTCAAGCCTCTCCCCGCGCTCTCCTCTCTTGTTCGATCCACGACCAATCAGACGCGCGCACACGACCGGACAGCAACGTAGCATCCCGGCGGGTTCGCGGACTTTGACCTCCTCCCCTTTCGCTCGCCTTTTTTTGCAACCGAACTCTCGACCTTTCAACGGGCTGCTGCGTCCCGTGCGCGTGTGTCTGTCTCTCTCTCTCCCGAGACACGAGATGAGCTCCACGCGCGCGCTCGAGCACCTCCTGATGGAGCTGGTCGAGCTGCGCCACATGTACGGCATGGAGAGCCAGAGGTGGTCGGCGTACGTGCAGGCGGAGCTGCAGGTGAGAGAGAGAGAGAGAGCGCGAGCGGGCGTCGCGCCAAACAGCGGCAGGCCGACCGGCCCGCGCACGACAACGCGCGCGCGCCGCCCCCCGCTCACCCCTGCACCCCCCCCCCCCCCCTCCACAAACACCACACACGTCCACGCAGAGCTACGCCAAGGACACGCGCCGCGCCATGGCCCTCCAGCCCTCCCCGCACCTCCGCCGCGCCGACGAGCTGCACTACCAGCGGCGCGTGCTGGGCCTGTGCGTCGAGGGGCTCGCCGAGACGCTCGGCGGCGGCGTGGCGCCGGCCGGCGGCGGCAGCGGCGGCGCGGACGAGGGCCCGCCCGCCGCGGCTCCGACGGACCGGGAGGACCTGGCGGTGTCCGGCGGCGCGCCCGTGCTGGGCCGGGCGGTGGCCGGTGGGGGCGGCGGGGGCGAGCGCGGCGCCCCCGCGCGGCGCAGCGCGTCGCTGGCGGGCGGCTCGGCGGCGGCGACGTACGTCCAGGACGTGTGGCGGCACGTCACGTCGCGCCTGCTCGTGAGCTGGCGGCACCTGGCCGAGCGGCAGGCGGACGAGATCGCGGAGCTGCGCGCGGCGCTGCGGGCGGCGGAAGAAGCGGGAGGAGAAGAGGCGGAGCGGCGCCAGCAGGAGCAGCAGCAGCAGCAGAGCGCCGACCGCGTGCACCCCGCCGCCGCCGCCGCCGCGACGACGACAGCCGGCCCGGGGCCCCAGCCCCCGCTGCCGCTGCCGCACGAGGCGGAGGCAGAGCAGGCGGGGGCTGGCGTTGCGCCACCGCCGCGCTCCCAGGCAGCGCCCCCGACGACGCAGCCGACGCCGCAGATCAGCAGCTGCGCGAGCACCCCGAGCGTCCCGATCGAGACGGCGCAGCCGCGGCCGCCGCAGCCGCCGCCGCAGCCGCCGGTCGCCGCCGTCGCCGGCGGGCGCGCCCCTCGCGCGCGCGTCGCCACCGCGGCCAGCTGGCTCAAGGCGCAGGGCAGCGGCGGCGCCGCGTCCCCCGGAAAGCCCAGCCCTTCGCGCCGCGGCGCCGGCGCCCCCCCCGCCAACGGCGACGCGCCTTGCTCGCCGCACATGCGCGGTCGGCACAACGACCAGGCGCTGCCGACTGCTGGCGCGGACGTGGCCGCGATCCGGGGCGACCACGGCGGCGCCGCCGCCCCTGCCGCCCCCGCCGTCGCCAGCTCGGCCTCCCACGCCACCGAGCCCTCGTCCGACAGCATGCTGCTCGGGTCGTGCGGGGCGGGCGGCGTGCGCTCGGGCGCCGACGACGAGGCGGCTGCGGCGGCTGCGGCGGTTGCGGCAGCAGCAGCAACGACGGCCGCCCTTGCTGCAGCGTCGGCCGAGGCGGCGGCGGCGGCCGCGGCGGTTGCGGCCGTGGCCGCCGTCATCGCTCCCCACCGCGACGCAGGCGACGACAGCCACGGCCACGGCCGCGCGACCTCGTGCGACAGCGGCGAGGCCGCGGCGGCAGCGGCCGAGGCCGTGCTCACGGCGCGCGGCACCGGCGGCGGGGCGACGGATGCCGGCGGCGCCAACAGCGGGCGGCCCTCGCTGGCGGCGGACGACGAGGAGGAGGAGGAGGAGGAGGAGGAGGAGGAGGACGACGACGACGACAGCGACCCGCTGCGGCTTGGCGGGGCCTCCTCGGTCGCGCTCGCCCCAGCCCAGCCCCCGGCCCGCCACGTGCTGCTGCAGGAGAACGATGATGCCGACGACGACGACGAGCCCGACTCGACGGTCTCGCTGGCCAGCCCGGCCTGCCTTGCTCTCGCGGGCGAGCCCGGCGGCGGCGGCGGCGCCTTGGCAGGCATGGCTGCTGCGACCGAACACCACCCGCTGCTGTCGCCCGTCAAGGAGGAGGCGGGTGCGGGGGGCCGCAGTGCCAGCGCGAGCGCAGGAGGGATGCCTGCTGCGCCCGCGGCGGCCCGCCCGCTGTGGAAGGCGGCCGAGGCGGCGGCGGCGGCGGCCGACGAAGCGGAGGAGGAGGGGGAGCAAGAGGGTGACGCGGACGACTCGGAGCCCGACGAAGCAAAAGAAGAGGCCGCCGCCAACCCGGGAGCCCCGACCAGCGCCAGCACGGGCCCCGTCGTGGCCCGGGCCGACCGCGCGGGCGCGCGCCGCCGCCGCTCGCAGCGCGTCAGCCTGAGCCTGGCGCTCAGCAGCGGCGCGCTGGCGGGCGGGCGCGCGCCCCACTTGCCGGGCCACCAGAGGCCGGGCAGCGGCGGCGGCGCCGGCAGGGGGGACAGCGCCGGCAGCAGCATCTCGCTCGTGCCCCTGCCCCCGACGGCGGCGGCCAGGCTGCGTGCCGGTTTCGGGACGGGCGGCGGCGCGACCGGCGCCAGCACGGCACTTTTCGCGAGAGCGGCGGTTGCGGAGCCCCCCGCCGCCGCCGCCGCCGCCGCCGCCGCCGCCGCCGCCGCCGCCCCCGCTGCTGTGCCAAGCGGCAGCGGCGCGGGCAGCAGCAGCGGCAGCGTTTGCAGCGGCGGTGGCACGGCGGCCAACGCGCCCGCCGCCGCCGCCGCCGCCGCCGCCGCCGCCGGCCGCTCTCGCAGCGTGGGCGGCTGCTGGCCCGGCGCCGCCGAAGCCACGGCCGAGGCCCCCGCCGCCGCCGAGGGCCCTTTGTCCGCCCGCCGCCCCGTCCGCCGCCCGCCGCCCCTCCTCCCCTCGGCCTCGCCGTCCAAGAGCCGCGGCCATCAGCATCAGCAGCTGCAGCAGCAACAGGAACAGCAGCCGTCGCCATCCCCCAAGAAGCCCCGCCAGCGCCGGCTGTCGGAGCTGGGGTCGCCGCTTCCTAGCGCCGATGCCGCCACCGCCACCGCCGCCCCTTCAGCCCGCCCGCCGTCCCCCGACCGCTTGAGCGTACAAGAGCTCGCGGCCATCTGCCTCGACGCCATGCGCGACAAGGCCGACCGCGAGGCCGCGCGCCTGGCCGCCGTCGCGGCCTGCGCAGCCGCCGCCGCCGCCGCAGGAACGGCCCCGCCCGCGCCGCCGCCGCCGCCCGAGACGCCCCAGGCCCACCTGCGCGCCTACGTGGCCGCCAAGGCCGGCCGCGGCTGCCCCGCCACGGCCCAGCGCGCCCTCGCCATGGTGCGCGCGGGACTGCAGGCGCACGCGTCGCCCGGCGGGTTCCCGGCCCACCCGGACGCCGCCCTCTACTCGCGCGTGCTCGACGGCAGCGTCGAGGAGGGTTACTTTTCGCGGGGCGACCACGCGCGGGCGCGCGCGCGCGCGGTCGGCGCGGCGGCGGCCGCGCTGCAGCAGCTTCACGGCGTGGCGTCGGGCGAGGCGCTGCGCGCGCTGGTCGAGGCGCGCATGCAGCAAGGCGGGGCGCTGACGGAGGACGAGCGGCGCGCGACGCTCGACCGGTGGTGCAGCGGCGACGACGGACTTGTTGTTGTTGTTGCAGCGGGGGCGGCCGCGTCCTCGCGCCCGGCCAGCGGCGCCGACGGCAGCAGCAGCGGCGGCAACGCCGCCACCACGAGCGGCTGCCCGCCGTCGCCCGCGGCCCTCTCGGCCGCCGCGCCGGCCCGGCGCGCCGCGCCCGCGCCCGCCGTCGCGCGCGACGAGGTCGAGGCCTTTTTGGCCGCGCACGAGGCCAAGTGGCGGATGCGGCGGCAGCAGGAGCGGGCGGCGCAAGAGGAGGAGCACGGCGACGCCTCCAACTCCTCCCCGGACAGCGGCCGCTCCCCGCTCCCGCCGCTCTCCGTGCTCGTCGACGGCCTGCAGCTGCTCGAGCTCGCGCGCCACGAGGCGCGCCTCGCGCCCGTCGCGCGCGCGTTTGCGCAGGCCGACCTGCGCCAGCGCGGCTACATCGGGGCCGCGGGCTTCGCGTCCTTCTGCTCGGTGCTCAATTCCAACATGCCGCCGGAGCAGGCGGCCGAGCTGTACCGCGAGCTCGACCCGCAGGGGGTGCAGCGCGTGACGTTTGGCGAGATCGCGGCGTGCCTGATGGCGGCGCTCGGCCTCGAGCATGGCGGCGCGGGTCGGTCCTCGGCGTCGTCGTCGTCCTAGAGAGCGCTTTCTTTCTGCTTTTTTTGTTGTTGCATAGTCGCGATTGATTGCAAGCGATTGGTCTCAACCTTCAGCCCTCTCGGCGCTACCGCGCCTCGGCCGCGATGGCCACGCGCGACAGCGCGTCGCCCGCCGCCGACACTGCTGCTGCTGCTGCTGCTGCTGCTGTTGTCGTCGTCGCCCCTGCCCCTTGCGCCTCCTCTGCCCCGCGCCCGCCCTTGTCGTCGCCACCCCCGGGTGCCTGCCCGACCGCCATCGCCAGGCTCATGCACGTGTCCACGCCGCGCAGCAGCAGGCCCCGCGCGTGGATGTCCAGCACGGCCCAGCAGTCGCGGTCTGGCGGCGTCTCGAGCACGCACGGCAGCACCAGGTGGTGGATGCCGCCGCCTCCTGTTCTTCCCGCCGCCGCCGCCGCCGCCGCTCCTCCTGCTCCCGCCAGAGCCCCCGCCGGCGCGTCGTCCGCCCCCTCGGTCGCCGCCGTAACCCCGGTCCCGTGGGGCGCGAAGCAGTAGCCGTTCATGTGGGCGTGTCCCGTCAGCACGGCGGCGACGGTCGCCGGGTACTCCTCGAGCACGCCCACGACCTCCTCGTAGTTCCAGAGCAAGCAAGCCGGCGGCGCGGTCGCCGGGTGCAGCGGGAGGTGGCTGAGCAGGAGCACGCGCTCGCCCGCGGCGCGCGCGCCCGCGAGCTCCGCCCTGAGCCAGGCGACTTGAGCCTCGCCGGCGCCGCCGCCAAAGCGCACAAAGCGCCGCGCCACGCCCTTCAGCCCCTCGGGCGAGTCCCACCCCTGCGGCCGCGCGTCCGAGCCGTTGGGGTTGCGCGCGCGCAGCGTCTCGGCCGCCAGCGCGTGGCGCGGGTCCCCGGGCGCCCGCCCGACGAGCGAGACGTCGTACGCGTCGAGCGCCACGGCGCGCCAGCCGTCCGCCAGCGCAAACGAGTAGTAGGAGGCGCCGTCGTGCTGCTCGCCCGCCGGCGCGCTGATGCCCAGGAGCGCGTTGAGGCGGCGGCGGTCGGCACCAAAGTTGTAGATGTCGTGATTCGACGTGACCTGGAGGAGCGGAGGCGGGCGGCGGCGGCTTGGACGGCGGGCGCCGTCGTCGACGTCGGCGTCGCCGCCCTCGCCGTCGTCCTCGTCCTCGTCCTCGTCCTCCTCCCCCTCCGCCTCCGCCCCGCCGCGCCCCACGAGCGCCTCGACGACGCTGCGCAGCGCGTCCTCGCTGCTGCCGACCCCTCGCGCCGCGTGCTGCCCGTCGACCGTGTCGCCCAGGTGGATCACCGCGCGCACGCGCTGCCGCCTGAAGGCGCGGCCCGCCCGCTGGGCGCCTTTGAGCGCGTCGGCGTAAAACCGCGGCACGCCGTGGAACGACTTGCCGTCGGGGACGCCCGCGGCGTGCTGGACGTCGCTGATGACGCCGACGCGGGCGACGAGCGGGCCGAAGAGGTCGGTCGACGCGGGGCCGCGGGGGGGCAGGGCCGGCAGCGGCGAGGGCAGGCGGACGTGCGAGGCGTGGCGGTGCAGCTGCGGCGGCGGCGGCTTGGCGTGGCTCGGCGGGGGCGACGCCGGCGTGAACGGCCGCCCCGGCGGCAGGCGCGGCAGGCCTTGGTCCTCGTCGTCGTCGCTCGACGAGGCGTCGGCCGCCGAGAAGGGGTCCGGGCGGACGGCCTTGGCGGCCATCGATTTGGCCGGTCGCGGGGACGGGACGAGCGATTGCGACGAGGAGGGCAGGGGTGTGTGGAGTCGATGACGATGGAGACGCGGTGGCGGCAGCCTCGAGGCCGCGAGCATCGCGAATTGCCTAGAGCTCTGGGTGCGCTGCCGGCACGGGATCGCACAAATCAGAGGCCGATGTGCGTGGAGGAGAGAGAGAGGCAACGACGCCCCGAATTTGGCGCGACTTTTGCGTCGTCGGCGGGAGCGGGCGCCAGCAAGCCGCCCCGCGAGCGCGGCCTGTCGCTCCCGTTTTTGCTCGACGCCCCCTCGCTCCGCGCGCGCTGGGCTAATCGCCGATTCGCAACAACCCGTGCCTCGCAATCAATCCACGTAGCCCCCTCGGCCGTCTGCTCGACAAGAAGAGCACACACACGGCCCTCAACAAGGCCTCGCCTCCTTCTTCTTCAAACCTCTCTCCGGAACACACACACGCGAAACGCCTCCCGGCATGCTCCGCAGCCTCGCGCTGCGGGCGCGGCGCCCCTGCAGCCTCCTGCTCGCCTTACTGCCGCAGGAGCAGGCCGCGGCCGCAGCAGCAGCCGCCGTCGCCGCGGCCGCATGGCCGGCGCCGATGCCGATGCACGACGCGGCGGCGTCCTCGTCGCCGCCGCCGCCCGCCCCGCTTCTGCCGCCGCCGCCGCCGGCCCGCGCGCGCCGCGCCTTCTCCTCCTCCCCAGAGGTGGACGAGCACGCCGCCGCGGCCGCCGCCGCCGCTGCGGCCCCCTCGACCCGCGAAGAAGACACGACCGAGTACATGGAGTTCCCGGGCGGCCGCGTCCCCTACACGACGCGCCTGCGCTTTGTCGCGGGCGTCGCGGCCCCGCCCGACGGCGGCGACGACGGCGCCACAGCAACCCCAACAACACCGAGCAGCGTCCACGACCGCCCCGGCGGCGTCCTCCCCTCCTGGCCCGCCCCGTCCCCGAACGCCCGCCCGCCCCGCCAAATCCCCTGCTACCGCACCCTCGACGCCTCCGGCGCCCCGATCGCGCACGCCGACGCCCCGCACGATCTAGACGAAGCGCGCGCCGCTCAGCTCTACAGCACGATGGCGCGCCTGCAGACGATGGACGCGCTGTTTTACGAGGCGCAGCGCCAGGGGCGCTTCTCGTTCTACATGACGTCCGCGGGCGAGGAGGGGACCGTGGTGGGGGCCGCCGCCGCCCTCGACCCGGACGACCTGCTCCTGGCGCAGTACCGCGAGCAGGGCGCGCTCATGTGGCGCGGGTACACCCCGCGCGAGTTTGCGCTGCAGTGCTACGGCAGCGCGCTCGACCCGTCGATGGGCCGGCAGATGCCGATCCACTACGGCAGCGCGCGCCTGCGCTACCACACCGTCAGCTCCCCGCTGGCCACGCAGCTGCCGCACGCCGTGGGCGCCGCGTACGCCATGCGCGCGCGCGGGGAGCGGCGCGTGTCCGCGGCGTTCTTCGGCGAGGGCGCCGCCAGCGAGGGCGACTTCCACGCCGCGCTGAACTTTGCGGCCACGCTCGGCGCGCCCACGCTGTTCCTGTGCCGCAACAACGGCTACGCCATCAGCACGCCCGCGGCCGAGCAGTACGCCGGGGACGGCGTCGCCGGGCGCGGTCCCGCGTACGGCGTGCCCGCCGTGCGCGTCGACGGCGGGGACGCGCGCGCCGTGTACAACGCGGTCGCCGCGGCGCGCGCGCTGGCGCTCGAGCGGGGCGGGCCCGTGCTGATCGAAGCGATGAGCTACCGCTCGGGGCACCACTCGACCAGCGACGACTCGTCGCGCTACCGCTCGGCGGGGGAGATGGCGGCGTGGCGCGCGCGCGACCCCGTCGTGCGCCTGCGCAACTGGCTCTGGCACGCGCGCGGGTGGTGGGACGCCGAGCGCGAGGCGGCCGTGCGCGGCGCGGGGCGGCGCGAGGCGGTCGCGGCGCTCGAGGAGGGCGCGCGCGCGCCGCAGCCGACCGTGTCGTCCATGTTTGACGACGTGTACGCCGAGGTGCCGTGGCACCTGCGCGAGCAGCGCGAGGCCACGCTGGCGTTCGCCAAGCGGCACGCGGACCTGGTGCCGCCCGGGGTCGAGGTGGTTTGAGTTGTGAGAGGGGCGGGGGCGCCTCGCTGCTGCTGCTGCTGCTGCTGCTGCTGCTGCTGCTGCTGCTCTTGCCGCCGCCGCCCCTCAAACTTGGTGTCTCCTCCCCTGCGCCCCGGTCGAACGACCTCCTGCTCCACTCTTACATCTTCTCCTGTACCACCACCCATCACCGCCTCTCCATGTGTAATAAATATGCCGAGCCCGAGAGAGAGAGAGAGAGAGAGAGAGAGAGCGCTCCCAGAGCCCCCCCCCCCCCCCCCGGGGGCGGGGGGCGGGGGGCGCCTCGGCGTGTCGTCCGACGCCGAGTGCGCGCGCGTCTTTCGAACCAAAGACGCGACGCGATGGCGTCGCAAGCGCCACTTGTCCTCCCTCGCCACCAAACACGCGCCGACATCAATTCTCACACGCGCGCGCCAAGACGTCCTTCGAATTCGACGCCTCTCACGCGCTTCCCCTCCGTCTCAACCTCTGCGCGCGCGCGCGCGCGACGCGCAAAAGACCTCGCCTCCTCTCGCCCCACACCCCACTACTTCCGCTCCGACAGACGCTTCCGTGGGGGCCTGAAGCGCCCATCATGCGGCGGCGCGCCCGCGCGGCCCTGGCGGCGCTCTTGGTGGCGGCGTGCGCCGCACCATGCGCCGCCACGTTTTCTGTCGAGACGGCGGGCGTGCGGGTGCGTTCGCTTCGACGTCCTTGCTCCCTCCACTCCGGAACACGCGCAAGGGGGTCCGCGCCAATCAGCTAGAACGCGCTCCGCGAGACCGGACTCTCACCCACGCGCCCCGCCACCCGAGCAACACACGCACACTCGAACAGGTTGTCTACCCCACGAGCGCCAAGGGCAACCGGTACGTCGTCGCGGGCTGGTTTTTTTTGCAGCGAGCGAGCACAC
>Ga0315905_10006155_pt1 | contig 12198 bp, 8 predicted proteins | sample LakEriMetagenome_5_FD_203522 | JGI IMG/M metagenome (GOLD analysis project Ga0315905, IMG submission 203522) | Freshwater fungal communities from buoy surface, Lake Erie, Ohio, United States - Buoy 4 MA121 | ecosystem: Environmental > Aquatic > Freshwater > Lake | place: USA: Lake Erie, Ohio...
GGCATTCAAGACCTTCCGCACGCGCGTCCTCTTCTTCCTCGGCAAACTTGATCTGAATCCTGCATAAAACTCCCCGCCAATTCCCGCTGCGCCACAATTATGTCACAGGCCACCCCTGTGTCATCGTTAGCGACCCTGCCCGTCCACCTCGTCATCGACGCCACCGTTACTGACTGGCTCACCGCCCAACTGCACGCCGCCGCCGCCTCCTAGGCCTGCCCCTGCGCGCGGTAGAGCTGCGGGTTCAGCGCCGGGTCATTGTACATCTTGAACTGGTAATACACCGCAAAGGTCCGCGTCCCCGCCGCCACTTCCGCGAGCAGCTCCGCCAGACACTGCGTCAGGTCACTCCGCTGCCGCAGGATGCGCGCCAGCTTCTCCCCGCACGTCGCCCGGTGCTGCGCGCTGGCATCCGGCCGCTCCGCCTCCTCCCGCATGTGATACTCCTTGAGCGCCAGGATCGAGAGCCGGTCGATCATCATTCCCGGCGTCTCAGAATTCCGGGGCACCCCCGCCTCCGCCGGCTGCAGCGCCGCCACCAGCGCCTTATCCATCTCCTCGATGAAATTGTTCCGCTCCTGGTTAAACCGGTCGATCGCCCGCTTCGCCCTGTGCACCCGCTCACTCCCCAGGTCATCCCGGCGCGCGATGTCCTCCTCGTGCCACAGCTCAAAGTTCCGCTGATGATTCTCCTGCACCAGCCGCAAAAACCCATCCCCCGCCGCCACCGGCGGCAGCGCGTGCCACGCAGCGGTGAGTTCTGATTGCAGGGTGGAAATAGCGTCAGCGTTGAAGTTCATGCAGTGAAGTAGGCATTCATGCTTGCAGAGACTTTTCCCGGAAGCAAGCCTTCCCCTCATCATGCCTGCTCTGGAACTCTACGACCACCAGTCCGCCCTGCCCCTCGACATGGAGCGGCTCCTTCAGGCAGCGGATGCCGCCCTTCCTCACATCCTCGCCCACCCCGGCCCCCACGGGCCAGACCTCCCCGAGCTGGAGGAAATCGAAGTCTCCTTCATCGACGATCCCGCCATCGCCGCCGTCCATTCCCAATTCATGGACGACCCCACCCCCACCGACGTCATCACCTTCCGCCACGGCGAAATCCTCATCAGCACCGACACCGCCATCCGTGCCGCCGCAGAAGCCGGTCACCCCCCGCTCCGCGAGTGCGCCCTCTACCTCATCCACGGCCTCCTCCACCTCCACGGCCACGAGGACCACACCGAACCCGAATTCCAGGAAATGAAACGCCTCCAGGAACTCATCCTCGACACCGTCTGGCCCCTTCCCTAGCCCTCCTGCCTCCTTCTACATTGAGCAGACCCTACTGCGCAGATGCTCAAAAGCGCACAGAATAATGTCTGCCTTTGTTATCGAGCCCACGTCCGGTGCCCGTCGGACGCAGTCCAGGACGAATGTTTAGTTCTACATGCATCACGGTCCCTTTATTCCCACGGAGGACACCAGTCGCAGTGGCAGCATCTGGAGCCTGCCACATCTGGACTGTGCTGGTCTGCATGAGCGCTGGATTGAATACAGTGCCCTGCGCCATACCGCCGCCAAGGTAAGTCCCCTGATAATCCCCGGCAAAACTCTCCCCATTTGCTGGATCCGTAGCTTCAAGCTTTCCTGTCCCATAGCTCGTTTCGATACCGAATGGCAGCATCGCACCATCCTCAAGGCGATCCATGCGCCCCTGGAGCATGACATTGCAACTGGCAGGCAGCCAGCAAAAAAGAAATAGTAGTAAGCCGCGAATCATATCGTTCTCTAACCGTTACTCTGGCGGTTTCAAGTTCCAAGTGGAACGGGCCTAGGCTCCGCACCCCCAGTCACTTTCCCGGAAAAACACTGCCCGCACGAAGCGGGAACAGCGGTTTCCCGAAAAAGTGACTACTCCCCATCAAGAGGTTACGCGTTCCACTTGTAATTTGAAATCACACTCCCCATGGGGAACTCTCTACAGCCGCCCCCGGTGGTGGCGCGTACGCGTCACTGGCGGGCGCGGGGCTTTTGTCCCAGAGGAAATGCATGCACTGTCTGCGATTCCTCCTCTGTCTATCCCTGGCCCTTGGCTTTCTCACGCGTCCGGCGCGGACGGATGCCAGCCCCTTTCGCCGCGAGAACCTCGTCGCCTGGTGCATCGTGCCCTTCGATGCGAAAAAGCGCGGCCCGGATGCGCGCGCGGCAATGCTCAAGGCCCTCGGCATTCAGCGTCTCGCCTACGACTACCGCACCGAGCACATTCCGCAGTGGGACGCTGAAATGGAAGCCCTCAAGCGCCACGGCATTGAGCTAACGGCCTGGTGGTTCCCCGGCTCCTTGAACGACGAGGCCCGTCTCATCCTCGACGTAATCCGCCGCCACGGCGTGCATCCGCAACTGTGGGTCACCGGCAGTGGCGATACTCCGCAGGGGGACGCCGCGGTGAAGGCACGCATCGCCCAGGAAGCCGCCCGCCTGCGCCCCGTCTGCGAAGCCGCCGCCGCGCTCCAGTTGAAGGTCGCGCTCTACAACCACGGCGGCTGGTTTGGTGAACCCGAAAACCAGATCGCCATCATCGAAGCCCTGCGCGCCGCCGGCATCACCAATGCGGGGATTGTTTACAACCAGCACCACGGCCATGCCCACACGGAAGACTTCGCCGCCCTTCTCAAGCGCATGCAGCCCTATCTTCTCGCACTCAATCTCAACGGCATGATCCCTAACGGTGAGGCCCGCGGTTACAAAATAGTCCCCCTCGGCCACGGCGAACTCGACACAAAGCTCCTCACCATTCTCCGCGACAGCGGCTGGCAGGGGCCCATCGGCATCCTCAATCACACGGACGAAGACGCCGAAGCCCGCCTCCGCGACAACCTTGATGGCCTCGACTGGCTGCTCAAGGAGATGGACAAACCCGGCAGCGCCGCGCCACTGCCCCCTGCCCGTTCGTGGAAAGCCCCGCCGCCTGCGCCTAAGAAAGTCGCCGGTCCTGATGGCCGCGAGCGCTGGCAGGTGACGTGGGGACAGTCGCCTCCTGCCGGCCTGGCCACAGAAGGCACCGCATTCCGAGAACTCCCTGTCACGTTGGAAATCCGCGCCCGGATGCACTCGGCGGCGCAGTTCAACATCCTCGCAGCTGCGGACCCCAAAGCCTCGCCGTGGCACTGGGAGATGTACACCTTCACAAACACGGGAAACCTCTGCGCCTATCTGCCCGGCCGCGGGGGCAATTTCGACACCGGTGTCGCCCTCACGGATGGCGCGTGGCATGATATCGCCGCCATCATCGAGCCACAGCGGCTCCGGCTTTATGTCGATGGACAGTTGAAGAAGGACGCCGTGCTCACCCCGCAGGCGGGCACCGCGGTGGGCAGCGGGTTCGCCCTCGGACAACTCGTGGATGGTGGTCTCGGCTGCGACGGGGTGATCGAACGCGCCCTGATTCGCCGGGGAGCGCACGAACCCGCCACCGGGGAGTGGAAAGCCGACGCCCCGGAAACACTCGGGCACTGGGAGTTTCACCTGCCGCCACCGGTGACGGCGCCGCCGGTGACAGGCTTCGTCTGCCCACGGGAGCCGCTGGAGCCCGCGCTGTGGCCGCAGGCCGTGCATCCGGTGAACCGGCACCGCGTTTACGACTACTATGCCAAGCAGGCGCTGATGTTTATGAAGTCCCAGCCGCGCCCGGCGCTCATTGCGCCCTGGCCCGGTCTTGATGGCGGCACGCAGGGGCATTGGGGAAACCAGAACGAAGACACCTGGCGCGACGGCCGGTGGAATCAGATGGACACCGGCCCGTGCATGGCCGGAGTCATCCGCGGCGGCGGCCTTACAGTGGCGAAGGGCGTGTGTGTCAAAGCCGGGGCACGCAGCGCGTGCTTCGATCCCGTCACGGTCTCGTGGCCGCTGCTCTGGGAAGGCGGGTTTGTGAAGTTTGCCGACTTTCGTCACGGTCTGCACGACGGGCCCGCCGTGCAGGGCACGGTGCTCCCGGGCGATCCCGCCCTGAAAAGCCCTCAGCCGGCCGCGGCGCTGCGCTATCTCGGCTACTACCGGCACGGCAGGCAGACCATTTTCAGTTACCGCCGCAACGGGGAGGAGATGCTCGATGCGCTGGTGGAGGAGAACGGCCGTACGGTGCGCCTCGCGGCACCCGCGGCGGGGCATCCGCTGCGTGCCCTCACCAAAGGCGGTCCCACACAGTGGCCACAGACGCTGGAAACCACGGCCACGCAGGGTGAGCCCCTGCCCGGCTGGCCGCTCGCCGTGGACACCCTCACTCTGCCCTTCGATAATCCCTGGAAGTCTCTCCTCTTCAGCAGCGGGCACGACTTCCTGCCCAGCGGCGACCTCGCGCTCTGTACCATGACTGGCGATGTGTGGACCGTCTCCGGGCTGGGGCCAGAATTGAAAACCCTCCGCTGGCGCCGCATTGCCGCGGGCCTGCATCAGCCGCTGGGGCTGGTGGTGGCGGATGGAAAAATCCACGTCGCAGGCCGCGATCAGGTCACGCGCCTGCATGATCTCAATGGCGATGGCGAGACCGACTTCTACGAGTGTGTCTGCAATGGCTACACCACGCCAGCCGGCGGGCACGATTTCATCTGCGGACTGGAGCGCGATGCCGAGGGCCGCCTCTACACGGCCTCCAGCAAGGAAGGCCTCCTCCGCATTCACCCCGCGGGCGGTGCCGAAGTCCTCGCCAGCGGCTTTCGCAATCCCGACGGCATCAGTCTGGATCCCGCGAGCGGCACCCTGACGGTTTCTGTGCAGGAAGGCGACTGGACGCCCGCCTCGGCCATCGCGCAGATCCACACCGGTGCCTACTACGGCTATCCCGGGCCACGGCCCGGCGCCCCCACGGCTCCACCACTGCTCTACCTGCCGCGCGGCATCGACAACAGCAGCGGCGGCGGTGCATGGGGCAATGCCGCGGCCTGGCCCCCCCTGCGCGGGAACCTTGTGCACCTTTCCTACGGCACCGGCACCCACCACCTCGTGCTGCGACAGCCCATCCCGGGCGGCCATCAGGGCGGCGCGGTGCCCCTGCCGGGCGATTTCCGCGCCGGGGCGCACCGCGCGCGATTCCATCCCGCCGACGGCAGCCTCTATGTGAGCGGCATGACCGGCTGGGGCACCTACACGCCGGACGATGGGTGTCTGCACCGCGTGCGCTGGCTGCCGGGTCCGGCTCATATTCCCACGGCCTTTGCCGCGGTGGAAAACGGGGTACTGCTCACTTTCTCCGAGCCGGTCTCCCCTACCGCCGCGGACCCGGCACAGCACTTTGCTCAGAGCTGGAACTATCAATACGCCCAGACCTACGGCTCGCCGGAATACTCGGTGCGCTGGCCCGGCCTAACAGGGCATGATGTGCTGGAAATCACCTCCGTGCACCGTCTCGATGGCGGCCGCCAGCTTTTCCTGGAGATCCCGCAGATCCTGCCCGCGCACCAGATTCATCTCCTCCTGCGGCCCCAGCAGGGCGTGCGGCGCGAGTTGTTCCTCACCGCCCATCATCTGACCCCGGCCTTCACGGCGTTCCCTGGCTACCAGCCGGTGGCCAAGGTGCCGGTGAAAAAAGACTACGTGCCGGCCCCGGCATTCACTCCTGCCTTGAATCCCTCGACGACTGGCCCGGCCGGACGCTTACTGAAACTCGAAGCCGCCAGCGGCCTCCAGTTTGCGACCACCCGCCTCCAGGCCACCCCCTCCGAGCGGCTGTCCCTCACCTTCAGCAATCCGGACACGCTCCCGCACAACTGGGTGCTCACCGCTCCCGGCTCTTTGGAAAAAGTGGGCGACCTCGCCAACCGGATGGTGACGGAACCCGGCGCCGTCGCCCGCCATTATGTGCCGGAGACGCCGCTTGTGCTGGCCTATACCGACATGGTCCCGCCGGGTGGCTCCTTCACCATTCACTTCGATGCCCCGGCCCAGCCGGGTGACTACCCCTACCTCTGCACCTTCCCTGGTCACTGGATGATCATGAAGGGCGTCCTGACCGTGAAATAGCTTATTCGCTCCAGGCTTCGCGCGCGGCCCGGCAGACGCACCATCGCCAGGCTGCGACTCCCATTTGCGCAGCAGCGGGGGGCCATGCACTGTGGAGCCCATGATGCATCCCCGGCTTCCCTTTCTTGCTCTGCTCTGTCTGTTCCCTGCGCTGCCTGTGGCGTCAGTGTGGGCGGATGTCAAAAAACCCGACCCTAAAGAGGCGGGCGGAGCGCCGGCGGTATTTGGGAAAAAGGTGGAAGTGGTGCGCGGGGAGACCGTGGAGATCGAACTGAAAGGCACACACCGCACGGGCAGCCTGAACTTTATCCTGCGGAATCCACCCAAGCTGGGCCGTATCGAAGGACAGCCGGTGCCGAAAGACAAGACGAGTGCCATCGTGCGCTACACCGCAACGCCCGGGCTGAAAGGCGACAGGGATGAGTTCACCTTTGCAGCGCAGGTGCCGGGTTCCTCCACCTCCGAACCGGCCACCGTGAGCATCACGATTTCCGATGCCGCGCCGAAACTCGACACCCTGCCGCTGGTGGATGCCGGGCGCGTCGTGATGGGTCATGCGGTGACGAAAGCGTTTACCATTCGCAACACCGGGAATGCCGCATGGACAGGCAGGGTGCCGGCGCCAAAGGGCTGGAAGTGGCTGCTGCCTGCAGGTGGTGTTTTTAAGCTCGCGCCCACGGAGGAAATCCGCGCGGAGATTTCCTGCGAGGCGCTGGAAGCGGTGAATCTGGACGAGAGCGTGGCGCTGCACCGTGACACGAAAGTCCAGTTCACCGCACGCATCGTGCCGCCATTTACTCTGCTGCCGCGCAAGCTGCCGCTCCTCTGGGATGCCGAAAAGCGCACGCGCAGCGGCAGCATTGAAGTGCAGAATCTGGACGACCGTCCGCTCACGGTGAATGTGGAGAGCCCCAAAGGCCTAACAGTGAGCGCCAGCGTGGAAGTGCCCGCGGGCGACAAAGCAAAAGTGCCGGTGCTGATCGATGGAGCCTTCACCGAATCCTCTTCCGGAAGCGTGAAGCTAACGGCCGCCGGCTACAGCCAAAACGTGGAGGTGACCGCCACTCTCGCCCCGGCGTGGCTCACGGTTACCGCAGGACTCGATGGCACTTCCGGCGTTCACTTTGGCAAACTCGATGCTGAAACCATCAAGACCGCAAAGCGTGTCCTCACCCTGCGCAACGACGGCGGCTCAGCCGCAGCGGTGACCTTCGATCCGCTGAAAGACTTCCGCTTTGAAACCCCGCCGGCTGCAGGGCTTTCTCTGGAGCCAGGCAAAGAGACGACCTTCACCCTGCTCCCGCCAACGGACACGGCGGGCACCTTCCGCGAGCCGTGGGCGGTCCGTGCCGGTGACGCGAAGGTGGAGTTGCTGCTCACCGCAGGCATTGATCCCTCAGCGATCGAACAGTCGGCGACGGAGAGGGCCAGTCTGAACACCGCTCGCCCCAAAGGCCCCACGAAAGCGCCGCGCATGGAGTCGCAGGTGCGCAAGATGGCGCAGACAAATGTGGGCGGCCTCTATCTGGCGGATGGCAGCGAGGACTTCAGCATTCCGCGCATCAATGAGGTGGACCTGCTGGCCCGCACCGGGACGAGCGTCACCTTTGGCTGGGACCTGCCGCCGGGCGACGGCTGGAAATTCCAGCTCTACCGCGCCGGCGTGGAGCGGCTCAAGACAGGCGAGCTGGTCAAAATCTGGATCCCCTGTGGCGATGAAGTGAATTACACCATCGAAGGCCGCCGGGCCACGGCGCACGTCGAGGGGCTGAATCCCGGTGTGTGGTTCAAGTGCTGCCTGCAGACGATCCGCGCCGACGGGAAGAAGTCGATGCCCGGCAAGCAGCTGGGCTTCGTGCCCATACCTGAGCCGCCCGGTCACATGTCTCAATACTGGGTTTACTACCTCGCCGGAACCGTGGGGATTTTTGGCGCCGGCTACTGGCTGTGGAAGAAATGGAAGGCGCCCATCAGCGCCATGGCGACATGAGCAGCAGCCCCGTAACCACCGGTGGTCCCATCCGGCACCTCTATGTCCACATTCCGTTCTGCCACCGCATTTGCCCGTACTGCTCATTCTATAAACACGAACCGGGCAGCACGGATATTCCCGGATTCCTCAGTGCCCTGACACGGGAAGCCCGGGCCGCCGCGGAGCGCTGGGGCCCGCGCCTGCAACTGGAGACGATCTATTTCGGCGGGGGCACCCCCACGCTGCTCAGCCGCACGCACCTCCAGCGCTGGCTGCCGGAGTTCCGCAGCGTCTTCGATCTAACAGCCCTGCGTGAGTGGACCATGGAGATCAATCCCCGGACCATCGGTGAAGGAAAGGCAGAGCTGCTCGTGGAGCACGGAGTGACCCGCGCCAGTCTCGGCGTGCAGGCATGGGATGAGCCGACACTGGCGGTGCTCGGGCGCGATCATGCGCCGCAGGAAGCAGAGGAGGCCTATCACTTTCTGCGGCGCGCGGCCTTCCCCGCGGTAAGCATCGACCTCATGTTCTCCGTGCCCGGGCAGTCGCTGGAAACGTGGAAATCCACCGTGCAGCGGACCACCGCACTGGGACCGGATCACATTTCCGCCTACAATCTGACCTACGAGGAGGACACGGCGTTCTTCGACAAGCTGAATGCCGGCGAGTATGCCCGCGATGAGGAAGCGGACGCCTCGTGCTTCACCTCGGCCATTGAGCTGTTCACCGGTGCCGGATTCACGCACTACGAGATCTCCAACTACGCACGCCCGGGCTTTGAGTCGCTCCACAACCGCAGCTACTGGGCCGGCGCGGACTACCTCGGGCTCGGACCTGGCGCCGTCTCCACCATCGACCTGCAGCGGTGGAAGAATGTGGAGAATACCACCCTCTACATGCAGGACCCCGCGGCCGGCCGGCAGTTGGAGACACTCACGCCGGAGCAGTGGGCCTGTGAACGCATTGCCCTGGAACTGCGCACCTGCGAGGGGGTGCCGCAGCAGTATCTGCCCGATGCCGCGCGCATCGCTGATGTCGTGGAAGGCGGTCTGGCGGAACTCTCCGGCGAACGCCTCCGCCTCACGTCACGCGGCCGCCCCCTCGCCGACATGGTCGCAGCGCACCTGTGGGTCTAGAGCCGAATGCCCTTGAGCACGGCCCCGCAGGCGTAGCATGAGCCGCGATGACACCCGAACAAGCCCGCGCCCGCATCGCCCAGCTCACCGCCGCACTGGAGCACCACAACCGGCTCTACTATGTGGAGAATGCCCCGGTCATTACCGACCGCGAATACGACGCCCTGCACTGGGAGCTGGCCGACCTGGAAGCGCAGTGGCCGGACCTGGCGTCGGTGAATTCCCCCACACAGCGCGTCGGCGGTCAGGCCATCAGCGAGTTCAGCCAGATCCGCCATGCAGTGCGCATGATGAGCCTCGACAACACCTATTCGCCCGGGGAAGTCGCAGAGTTTTACCAGCGCATGGTGCGGCTCACCGGCATGGAGCGCATCGACACCATCATCGAGCCCAAGGTCGATGGCGTGGCCGTTAGTGTTTGTTATGAAGACGGCGAGTTGAAATACGCCGCCACCCGTGGCGACGGCACGGTGGGCGACGACATCACTGTCAACGCCCGCACCATCAAGTCCCTGCCCCTGCGGCTGCCGGAAGGCGCGCCACGGCTTCTCGAAGTGCGCGGCGAGGTCTTCATGCCCAACGCCGGATTCCGCAAACTCAATGACGAGCGGGAGGCTGCGGGAGAAGCGCGCTTTGCCAATCCCCGCAACGCCACCGCCGGCACGCTCAAGCAGCTCGACCCTAAAATCACCGCCCGCCGTCCGCTGGATATTATCTTCCACGGACTGGGTCAGGTGGAGGGTGTGGAACTGGATAGCGTCGCTGCTTTCCACGCGCTGCTCGACCAGCTTGGCCTGCGCAAAGCGGACCGCCTCTGGCGCGCCCACGACCTCGATGGCATTCTCGCCGCCATCACCGAACTGGACACCCTGCGCCGCACCCTGCCCTACGAAACCGACGGTGCCGTCGTGAAGGTGAACAGCGTCGCTGTGCAGCAGGCCACGGGCGTCACGGCCAAAGCCCCGCGCTGGGCCGTGGCTTACAAATTCGAGCCCGAGCGTGCCGAGACCCTGCTCAAGACCATCACCGTGCAGGTAGGGCGCACCGGTGTGCTCACCCCGGTGGCCGAACTGGAGCCGGTCTTTGTTTCCGGCAGCACCGTCTCCCGAGCCACTCTGCACAACGATGAAGAAATCCAGCGTAAGGACATCCGTGAAGGGGACACCGTCATCATCGAGAAGGCCGGCGAGATCATTCCCGCCGTCATCGAAGTCGTGCTGGCCAAGCGCCCCGCGGATTCGCGCCCGTTCAACCTCTACGACCACATCGGCGGCAAGTGCCCGTCCTGCTGCAGCGAAGTCGTGAAAGAGGAAGGCTTCGTCGCGTGGCGCTGTGTGAACTTCGCCTGCCCTGCCCGCGCCACCACCCAGCTCAAGCACTTCTCCGGCCGCAAGATGCTCGACATCGAAGGCGTGGGCGAAATCGTGGCCGACAAACTCGTGGAGCGCGGCCTCGTGCGCACCCCGCTCGACCTTTTCACCATCCCGGCGGAAACTCTCGCTGCCCTCAACCTCGGCACCGACGATGAGCCCCGCGTCTTCGGCCCGAAGAATGCCGCCAAAGTCATCGCCGGGCTGGCCCGCGCCCGCACCATGCCGCTCCACCGATGGCTCTTCGCCATCGGCATTCCGGAAGTTGGGGAATCCGCCGCCCGCGAACTATCGCGCATTCACCGCAACTTCGCGGAACTCGCCGGCTCCCCCATTCTCAGCGAACTGGCCGTGCTCAAGAAAGGCAAAGGCAAGGAGACCAGCCAAGTCCTCGCTCCCTATCAGATCGCGCAGGAAGTCGGCCAGGTCACCGCCGCCAGCGTCCTCCACTACTTTCAGAGCCCCTCCGGCCAGTCCATGCTCGCACAGCTGGCCGCCCTCGGCATTGATCCTCAGAGCGACAACTATGCTCCCATTCCCGCCACGCCGGAAGGCAGCACCGCCACTCTCGCCGGCACCACCTGGGTCATCACCGGCACCCTCAGCGAGCCCCGGCCGGTGTTTGAAGAAATCATCCGCCGCCACGGCGGCAAGACTTCCGGCAGCGTCAGCAAGTCCACCTCTTTCCTCCTCGCCGGAGAGGAAGCCGGCAGCAAACTCGACAAAGCACGCCAGCTCGGCGTCCGCATCGTCACCGAAGCGGAATTCCGCGCCATGACGGCCGCACCGCCCGCAGAGCTGGAGACAGAGGCCCCACCCATTACCACGCCGGCCAGCTATACTAACAAGACACCCGCACAGCCGGAATTGTTCTAAATGTTAGCCGCATGCAGGCATTCCAGAACACACGGCACCACCGCCGGCAGGAGTGGGTTGCCTCCACGCTCCCCTCGGAGCCTTCAGCATATACGAATGCTGAATCCTGAGCTGCCGGGCAGAGACGTGGGGCGTAATGGGGTTTCTATGTAAACCGGCCTCCCGCATATCAGGGTCCGCAGGGTTTACCAGTGCCTTTCCTGAAAATCTGCCGGACTTAGCCGAGGCGGATGGTTTCGCCGGGCTGCGGGACAATCACTTCCGTCTCAGGAACAGCGGCATTCACCGCGGCGATGGTCCAGGCGATCGCGGGTTCATCGCCGTGAACAAGAAGAAGCTTCCGCGGGCGGACTTTGCGAATGTATTCCACAATGGATTCGCGCGGGGCGTGGCCACTGAAGTCAAAACTCTGCACGTCGCAGTGCCGCGGAACAGCCGCGTGAGCGTGGTGCAGTTTCACCGGCTCGCCGCGGGGCGTGCGCTGGAGATGGCCGCCAGGGCTGTCGGGATCGGCATAACCGACGAAGAGGACGGAGTTCTTCGGATTGTCGATGAAGCGAAAGGCGAAGTCGTTGCTGGCAGTGTTTTCCGTCATCATGCCGCTGCTGAGGGCATAAATGCGCCCGGGGGCATAACTGAGGTCGCGCTCGCCCTTTTTGGCGCGGATGAGCCCGTCCATACTTTCGAGGATTTTGAAGCCCGGGTGCCGTCGGCGCATGCTGGCACAGTGCCGGTCCACGATCTGCGTCATGCGGGAGCTGAGACCGCCAATGTGGACAGGGATGCGGCTGTCGAGGTGGCCGGTGCGGCGGAGTTCGTGAATGAGGAGAAGCATCTCATG
>Ga0315905_10006157_pt1 | contig 12196 bp, 15 predicted proteins | sample LakEriMetagenome_5_FD_203522 | JGI IMG/M metagenome (GOLD analysis project Ga0315905, IMG submission 203522) | Freshwater fungal communities from buoy surface, Lake Erie, Ohio, United States - Buoy 4 MA121 | ecosystem: Environmental > Aquatic > Freshwater > Lake | place: USA: Lake Erie, Ohio...
CTTTAGTAATGTAGGTGCCCCTAACAATAACGTAAACACTTGGTTTATTGCAACAACAAATGAAGTTCCTAATTCTTATGGAGGTGGAAGTTTATATTACAACATAGGCGCCCCAGTAGTAACTGTACTAGAGAATACTATTGGTAATGTTTGGTTTACTTATGCGAATGTTGGATCTTATGCTGTTAATTCAAATAATTTATTTACAAACAACAAGTGTTTTTTATCTATTATTGCTGATGGTATAAATTCTACATTTAACACAATTCTTTATATTGACTTATTACAAATACAAATTTATTCATATTTACCTACAGGCGACCCAGTAACAGGTTTTACACCAGAAAATGATTGCTTACAAAACACCCCGATAGAAATCAGAGTATATAACTAATAGAATATAAAGAAATGGCATTAGGAAACGGAAACCCAAAAGAAGGAGATAAAGGCTCTAACTTTAATTATAACTTAAAAGTACTACAAGGACTTCAATGCATCTGCGATGAAGTTAGTGCAATTAATATAGACACTGATGACTTAGAAGCAGTATTAGCTGAGATTCTAGTTGGTGTTGAGTTTATACAGGAATGCGTGGGAAGAGATGGAGTGACAGCACCTCCAAACTCTCTTGTTATAGCAGGTGTTACAGCTGGTGGAATTCAGCAAACTGTTGAGGTGGGTACAAATGGACATGTTCATATCTCAGATGGTGGAAGTTCTATTACTGTAGATGGAGGTACTGGTGTTCAAAGAACTCCTGCATTTCTTAGACCGGCTAATACATCAGGTACTATAGCTGCAGGCAGATACTCTATGTCATTTGCTAATGTAGGAACTATTAACGCAACAGTTGGTGGTATTACATTAAAGCCAGGTGAAACCATAAGCTTTGACGCAGGAGCTATTAATAATACACTAGGTTCTGTAGCTTACAATGCTACAGGAGCAGGTGGAGAGTTATTAATAATCTCACTTATATAATTATGGGGACGCAGATAACAACAGTATCTACTCCTACACCTACGGGTTTTAAGTATAACATATCGGTATACTCTGGTACAGGACCTTTGCCAGCAGCAGCATCAGGACAAGCTATTATTTTATTTTTGGACGATGGTTCAGGTAGTATAACGTTTGAAGGTTTATCCATTTCTGGTACAGATGCAAATGGTTTAAACGCACTTGAATTAATTTTACCTGACTTAAATAAACAACCATTAACCCTGTTTATTAACTCTTCTAGCTATACTACATTTAATAATATTGCACCTGTAACAGTTGTAGGGGGAGCGTATTTTGTTACTTCAAATGATTACAGAGGTACTAATGCAAGTACCTTAAATGGTAAAGTTGGCTACTTTGAGTTTGGAACAAGTCAAAGTGTACCTACGTACAATGGTTATAGCATGGCAGGTAATCTAAATGGGACAAGCATAAATGTAGGTACATCTTTTATAGGAATTGGTTCAAGTACTTCTAATGCAACAGAAATAAATAGAAGTGTTCCTGTAACTATGTCAGCAGGTTTTTTACAAAATGTATATGTTAGAACAGCAGGTGTGATGACAGGTTCAATGGGATTATCCTTGGTGATTAACGGTAGTGCTAACGCCTTTGTTTATACGATACCAGCTGGTTCTGCTGCAGGAGAATATACTTTTGTCAACGCTATAAGTATTGGATCTGGTACCCAAAGGGTAAGCATAAGAATTGTGCAATCTACAGCGACAAGTTCAGGAATACTTTCATTTGGTTGGACAGCAAGTTAAATAATAAACAATGGAATATACATATTTACCAGTAGAAGGAACAACTCTTATGGAGTTAAAAACAGATAAGTTTATATTTATGCTAGATTCTACTGAATCGGCATATGATAAGATGCTTACAGATTTCCAGGATTCTATAAACATAGAAAGATTCATAGCTTTACTTGAAGAAGATTCTAGTACAGCATTTGAAATTTATAACCAAGTATAATTATGCCTACAAATATAAATTTTGTAGAAAAACTAGATGCTGGCTGTGATACTCAGGTTAGCTTTAACTTGCCCAAAACTTTATCACTGGGTACAGTAAAGAAGTCTCTTGATAATAACGGATTATCTGAAGCGGAAGGATGCTCGTACCTTGCTCTAAATAGATTAAATGAAACTGCTCTTCTAGGTAAAGCATCTCTTGTAATTAACCCATCTTCTTTCTCAGAGAATGCAGTATATGCGGATGTACCAGCTAATAGTACATTAGGAGATCTAGTATTTACAAGGGCTACTGACGCGTGGCGTACTAACTCGCAAGGGTTAATACAACGTGTTGCTTGGAATTTAGTTCAGCAGAGTCAGACGTTTAATAATGCCGCTTGGAGTAAAAGCAGAACAAGTGTGTTGCCAAATACGGCAATTTCTCCTAATGGAGACTTAACAGCTACTACATTAATTGAAGATACAAGTAATGCAACGCATAGGGTTTTTCAAAGTATTAGCAAGTCAAATACTCCTATTCAATATACTTTTAGTTGCTATTTAAAAGCCAAAGAAAGAACATTTGCACAAATTAGAATTGCTGAAAATGGAGAATTAGATTCTGCAAGTGCCGTTATTAATTTATCTACAGGTCAATTAATAGGAACTTATGGTACATATTCAAATAGATCAGCAAGTGTAGTTAGTTTAAATAATGATTGGTACAGATTATCTATAACGGCTACATCTGTAAATGCTTCATCTATTGTTGCTTTTATATTTCCTGCATTAAATGGAAATTTATCATCTCCGGGATATTTAGGTGATGGCACTTCAGGTATCTACATTTGGGGCGCTCAGTTAGTAGAGGGTGCATCACCATTAGAGTACTTTACTACTACAGATAGACAAGACGTACCGCGTATTGACTACTCTCTTGGAGGATGTCCTAATATATTACTTGAGCCGCAGAGGACGAATTCAATTCGTAATAATACAATGGTTGGCGCAAGCACATCACCGAGTACCTTACCAACAAATTGGGCTAGGCAAAACACAAGTGGATTAACACAAACTATTGTTGGTGTTGGTACGGAAAACGGTCTTAACTATATTGATATTAATTTACAAGGTACTGCTGTTGGCACAAATGATGCGTATAGTTTTGACCAAACTATTTCTGCAAGCATTGGTCAAACTTGGACAAATTCTTGGTATTTCAAGTTGATAAGTTCAACACCTAATCTGGTTAGATTAGCAATTCAAGAATTTAATGGAGGTTCATTCTTAAATGTTGTTACTCAAGACATTACTCCAACCGCAAACTTAGAAAGATATGCACAAACAAAAACGCTTGTAGGGGTAGGTGTAACAAATGTTCGTGCAATGATTTATATTAACTTTGTAATTGGTCAAACGTATAATACCACAATTCGTATTGCTCAACCACAAATGGAATTGGGAGCTTACGCAACTACTATAATCCCTACAACATCTGCAAGCGTGACAAGGAACGCGGATGTAATTAACAGAACTAATGTCTTCACCAACAACTTAATTACCGCAAGCGGGGGGACTTGGTTTGTGGATTTGAGGAATAATCTTGTTTTCACAAGAGATTCATCGGGGTCCGGGGTATATTTAACTGATATAACAGGGGGTTTATTTGGATTTAGAATAAAAACTTTTGGAACAGCAAGACTATTCATAGGTAAAGTTGTTGGAGGAACTGAAACGGGTATATATACGACATTGACAAACACCGTTAAAATAGCAATTAAGTGGAATGGGGTTACGGCTGATGTATTTGTCAATGGCGTAAAAGTAGTTGCAGCAACTGCATTTACAGATACAGCTATGCAATTGCTTGCGTCAAATGTTTCAGTACCCCTAAACATCAACTCAATGATGTTGTTTCCAACGCCGCTATCAGATGCCGAGTGTATTCAGCTTACAACATTATGAACATATATAAATTAGTATTCGCAGATAAGACCGAGGCAATAGCAGAGCTATTATCTAAAGGCATTTATGTACAGCAAGAGATTGACGGTGAAACAACCCTTATCTACGGAGAGGGAGTGCAAGCTATTGTTGAAATAGGTATACTATATGATGAACAAGATCCTCCGGTAGAAATTCCAGGATATTGTTACGATATTATGTGTGTACAAGACGTAGATTTTAGTATCTTTATAGTAGAGCCAGTTAACCCTAGACATGAGTTTGCTGGTTACCCTATAAAAGAAGAAACAATAGAAATTCAACCATAAAAGAAATTAGAAATGGGATCAGCAGAAGCGTGGATGTTTAGCACCAAAGATGTTATCTGGATAGCAATGACAATAGGTTCAGGACTATCAGCATACTACGCTCTTAAGCAAGAGTTAGGTAAGTTAAAAGGAAAAGTAGACAAACTTAACAGTGACATGCTGTCTTTAGAGACTGATCTCACAGCTAAAGAGACAAACATCTATAATAGAATGGAAATACTAAAAGAAGATCAGAAAGCTGCACACGAGAAGCTTGATCTAAAGATGGATAACTTAACTACTCATATGACACAGTTAAGTACTAATATTGCAGAGCTTACTGGCTATATAAAAGCAAAAAGAGAAGAGGACGGTAAACGTTCTTAGTTTTCATAAGTTAATTTGATTTTAGGTTAAGTACCTGGGTAAACACGCCCGGGTATTTTTTTGTTTAAATGCTGTAAGTTTAAACTTTTTATCTATATTTGTGTAAAACTAAATATATAAAAGTTATGCAAAACCAACAAGACATGTTTACTCCTGAACAAATTGAGGAGAAGAAAGCTGAGTTAATGGCTTTTTACAGAGAGCAAATTGAAGTTCTTCAATTGCAAAAAGATTATGAAACACTTGCTACTGAGATTGAAGAGTTACGCACGCGTAGACTTGTAGCTCAAGTACGTCAAGCTCAAATCGTAGCACCTGGTCCTGATGAAGATGGTCCCGAGACTCCTGAGGAATCTGCTGAAATTAAGAAACGTGTTTTAAGAAAAGAAAAGTAATTTGTTATGGCAATAGTAAATCAAGTACAAAAGAAAGTGCGCATGAACCTATGGGACATTGTGCGCTTTCAGCTTAATATATATTGCCATTTGAAAAACCTTTCAGTATCAGATCGCGACCTAAATTGCTTAACATACTTAGCAATATCAGGTGAAAAAGAACTTTCGGATTTTTGTAATGCTGTTGCCGATAATAACATCTTCGGCAACAGCCAATCCGTTAGAAATGCAATATCTAAAGGGCAGCGTCGCGGTTTAGTGAATGTGTTTAAAAACGGCAAAACTAAAAAACGTATTAAGCTTAATCCAGAAATATTGATCCAGACTAATGGCAATATATTATTAGACTATAAAATTGTAAGAGTTGAATCCCAAGAAAGCGAAGACCCTTTACAAAGAAGTAGCATCTGACCTAGCATTAGATGAGAGTCTTGTTAAAGACATCTTAGACTTTTACTGGAGCAGCTTGCGAAAACAAATGTCTAATCTTACTGCTGTAAGACTTGATGTGATGAACCTAGGTACATTTGAGATAATGCCTAAGACATTAAGCAAATGCATTGAATCATATAAGAATTACCAAAAGGTTCCGGTACCTAAAACATTTGTGAGGTATGAAGCATACAGTCTTATAGAGGAGCGACTTAAACGCCTCCTAGAAATACAACAAGAGTTAGAAAGCTATAAGCAAATAAAACAAAATGTTATAGAAAAACGTTATGGTAAACAAGATCAAGAAAATCTGGAAGAATAAGTGGTTAATCCTTGAAGGGATGTTTAACTACTATTTCACACGCAAGAAGATTGAGAAGATAGCAAGCTATAGGTATGATATCTGTAGCACATGTCCTCTAATTGATCTTAAGGGTAATAAGTGTGAGATGCCAGGGACTCAACCTTGTTGCGGTGATTGTGGATGTTCACTTAAGTATAAAACTTATAGTATGTCTTCAGAATGCCCACAAGGAAGATGGTTTGCTGTAATGAGTGAAGAAGAGGAAGATGAATTAAACGCTAAACTAGAAAGCAATGGCGATAGTATTTAAACCCGAGACTCATAGCTACACAAGTATTGATCCTAATGAGAATATCTCATGGACAAGTGTAACTAGTGTTATATCTAAATTTAAGAAACCATTTGATGCTGATGCTATAGCTGCTAAGTCCGCTAAGAGTAAAAAAAGCAAGTGGTATGGTATGACAGCAGAAGCTATTAAAGAAGCTTGGAAAAGTGAATCTAATAGAGCTATGAGTCTTGGTACTTGGTACCATGCACAAAGAGAGCGTGATCTATTATCATGTGACACTATTAGTAGGGAGGATATTATTGTTCCAATTTTTAAACCCATTGAAATAGATGGTATTAAAAATGCACCAGATCAAAAGCTTGGTAATGGTGTATATCCCGAACATATGATGTATCTTAAAAGTGCAGGGTTATGTGGCCAAGCAGATAGGGTTGAGGTTGTTAATGGCAAGGTTAACATTTATGATTATAAAACTAATAAGGAAATTAAGCTCACCGGTTATACTAACTGGGAAGGAATTACTGATAAGATGCTTGATCCAGTCAATCATTTGGATGACTGTAATCTTAACCATTACTCATTACAATTAAGTTTCTATATGTATATGATCATTAAGCATAACCCTAAGCTTAAGCCTGGAAAAATGGTTATTGAACATATATTATTTGAAGAAGCTGGTAAAGATGCTTATGATAATCGTGTTGTAAAGTATGATACATTTGGGGAACCAGTTGTACAAGAAATTGTACATTATGAAGTACCTTATCTTAAGAATGAAGTCATAGGTATAATAAATAAGTTAAAAGAGAACACTAAATGAGCTATTTGTTAATTAACATACCCCCTGCAGAAGTCTTTATTAAAAAAGAATTTCTTTATGATTTTACTGTAGATGAGCATGGAGATCTACTTGGTAAAGGAGAGTTTGAATCTGCACATTGGATATCTGCTAAATCTATACCTAATCAAGCATTATACTTTGAATCATTTGTACATGATTATGGAGCTTTATTTGACAAGTTACCATTACATGCTTTTGTTTGGAAAACAGATGTAAAAGAAGATGAAATGTATCCATTAGATTGGTTACAACTATGGGATTGCTTTTCTTATAATATAACTGCAATTAAAAAACAAAGATTGCGAAATGCAAGATGCGAAGTAATAATGAAAGATAAGTCTAGAGCTCCTGGTTATTACTTATTTACCATAGATTCATGCTCTTCAGATCCAAATGAATTAGATGTTTCTTGGGCTGAAACACCAAATGAACATAAGTCATTTAATATTATTAAGCTGGATAATGGTCAATTTGCCGCACAGCCTAACAATAGAATTCTTTGGAAACACCAATCTCAAACACCATCAAGTGATTTAAAAATACCATATTTTAAATTTTCAACTAAAACCTGGATTTGTGAAAATCAAGATAGGTGGACAGCAGCAAATGCTACTAAATTTAATTATGATGAATAACTTATAAAGATGTTAGTAAAACTATTTGATATACAAAACGGTGTAATGTTACCTAGCGAAAGTTGTTATACATTACCTACGTTAAAAAGAATTATGGATGATTATCCAGATAACCATTTGAAAATATATCAATATATATTCTATATGAGTTGTCCGAACCCAGACATAAATCCTTTCTTCCATATTGCAGATGATGACAAAGAAGAGCTTATATTAGCAGAAATAGATGCTGACTTTAGTCCTGAGGATGATGGCATTCCAGGAGCATTAGAGTTTTGTAAAAAGTTATATGAAACACCAACATCTAGAGCTTATAATGGTATTAAACAAATGCTTGATAGATTAGGTAGATATATGGAAACAACTAATATAACTGACGGTAGAGATGGTAACTTGACAGCGCTTGTTAATGCTGCATCTAAATATCAACAAATACGTGAGGCCTATAAAGGTGCTTACAAAGATCTTCAGGAAGAACAAGGGGGTCGCGCGCGCGGGGGTGCGGGACTTGCATACGATCAAATGTAATCTTAACTAATATACAATGGCTACTGAAAACATCAAGAAGAACCCACCAAAGGGAGATATAAAGTTTGCAATAACTTTATCTGAGGAGCAGAAGAGAGCTAAAGAATTAATTTTAGCTAAGCCTTATAACTTTATAATTGGTCAGGCAGGTAGCGGTAAAACATTACTTGCTGTGCAAATTGCCTTAGACCTTTACTTTAAGCGAAATGTTAATAAGATTATTATAACAAGACCTACTATATCTACAGAGGATAATGGGTTTTTACCTGGGTCTGAGAAAGAAAAAATGGAACCTTGGTTGGTACCTATTAAGTCTAATATTAAAAAGGTATATGATAAACCTGATATTATTGCGAAGCTTGAAGAATCTGAAGCTTTAGAGTTGGTATCCCTTACACACTTTAGAGGAAGAACCTTTGAGAATGCGGTATGTATTATTGATGAATGCCAAAACCTAACTAAACCACAATTACAAATGTGCTTAGGTAGATTGGGTAAAGGATCATTGATGATATTTACAGGAGATAATCACCAAATAGATTTAAAGTTTAAGAATGATTCTGCTATTCACGAAGTTCCTAAACTAGAAAAATCTCAATGGGTGAACAAAGTAGTACTAAAGGACAACCATAGACATGAAGCTCTTAATGAAGTCCTAAGACTTTTAAATGAATATTAATGCTTCAACAAACTGATATAGAAATTCCTACATGGGAGAATGGAGAGTGGTCAGTGACTACCTTTCCTACTCGTGATGATTTTAAAGATTTTGTACTTAGTATATTTAAGGAACCTGGGCAATATCAATTTGATGAAGCTAGCAAAATGTTTAATGAACAAGCTAGACATTTTAATGAGTTTAACTTTTACTGTAAAGCTCCTCAAGGAACTAAGGATTTTATTTTATACTGGAATGACCAAAAGAATAAATGTAAAACTGGTGTAATATATAAAAGTAATGGGAACGCGTGGTACATTCCCCGGGATTACTATATGTGGCTAAATTTCCTACCGATATTCAATAAGGAGATTCAAAAGTTTGGTTTTGCTGATATTCGTGATGCACAATATCACATGGCATTATATGAGTGTTTAGCAGAACTAAATTATAGACATGCTGCTATTTTAAAGAAACGTCAAATTGCATCCTCATATTTTCATGCTGGTAAGATGATTAACCAGATATGGTTTGAGGAAGGTATTACCCTTAAGATGGGTGCTAGCCTTAAAGACTATATTAATGAGAAAGGTACTTGGAAGTTCTTAAATGAATATGAGGCTTTCTTAAATAAACACACTGCGTGGTATCGTCCCATGAATCCTAACAAGGTTATGATGTGGCAGCAGAAGATTGAGATGGTTGACCCTGTGAATAAACGTAAATCAGAAGTAGGTCTTAAAGGTGTGCTACAAGGTATGTCTTTTGAAAAAGATCCTACTAATGGTGTAGGGGGACCGTGTAAGTACTTCTTCCACGAGGAAGCTGGTATTGCCCCCAAGATGGATACAACCTTTGAGTACATCCGCCCTGCTATGAAATCAGGTTTTATGACTACAGGGATGTTTATTGCTGCTGGATCTGTCGGTGATTTATCTCAATGTGAACCACTTAAGAAAATGATTACGCGCCCCGACGCGAATGATATATACTCGGTAGAATCTAACTTAATAGATGAAACAGGTGTTATAAGTAGGACAGGCTTGTTTATTCCTGAACAATGGTCAATGCCACCATTTATTGATGAGTACGGTAACTCTAAAGTAGAAGAAGCATTAAAAGCATTAGATGAGCAATTTGCTGATTGGAAACGAGAACTTGATCCACAAGAGTACCAACTTCGTATTTCCCAGCACCCTAGAAATATCAAAGAAGCATTTGACTTTAGAACTGTATCAGTATTCCCATCTCACTTAGTAACTGCACAAGTAAGAAGAATAGAAGATAAACTATATCCTTATGAATTCTTAGATATTCACAGAAATGAAAAAGGTGAAGTAACAGTTAGTGAAACTAATAAGTTACCAATTATAGAATTTCCTATTACAAAAAATACGGATGATAAAACTGGAGTACTTGTGGTATATGAGCGTCCAGTTAAAGATCCTGAGTTTGGTATGTATTATGCAAGCATTGACCCCGTGGGTGAAGGTAAGACAACTACCTCAGAATCACTGTGTTCCATCTATGTATATAAAGCTCCAGTTGAAGTAACTCGTAACGATGGTGAAAAGGTTGAGACCTTTATTGAACATGATAAAATAGTAGCTGCATGGTGTGGCCGCTTTGATGATATACTTAAAACTCACGAGCGTCTTGAGATGATTGTTGAGTGGTATAATGCATGGACAATTGTTGAAAATAACATTAGTTTATTTATTCAACACATGATTCATAGAAAAAAACAGCGCTATCTTGTACCCAGATCTCAGATCTTGTTCTTAAAAGATATTGGTGCAAATGCCAATGTGTTTCAAGAATATGGTTGGAGAAACACAGGTACATTATTTAAGAGTCATATGATAAGTTATGCAATTGAATTCATACGAGAAGAATTGCACCAAGAAACTACAGATGATGGTAAAGTAATTAAAACAACTTATGGTATTGAGCGTATTCCGGACATCATGTTGATGAAGGAAATGCAAGCATACCGCGATGGTGTCAACGTCGATAGGCTTGTGTCATTTGCAGCATTAATTGCTTTTGCTAAAGTGCAGCAAGCAAATAGGGGTTATAAAAAACGCTATGAGGAGACTGGACTTGCAAAAAACTTGGATAACCGCGATAAATTCAGTAAATTAAATAAGAGCCCTTTTCGTCACATTGGCAATGGGGGTCATACCTTTGAGGGCATGAAAATGCCAAGAAACGCATTTAAAAATTTAAGATAAGCTATGGAAATATACAATGCCATGCAGGTTAAGGCTGGTGCCAAAGTGGAGTACAACAAAATGGGTACCCTTAACCAACCATTACAATTTTTATCTAGGGAGAAAAAAGATAAGGATTGGTCAAACTGGAATCTAGACTGGCTAGAGTGGCAGGGCTTGCGCGTAGTGCGTAGAAACGCCCGTCGTTTTATGAAGAACTATAAGCTTGCAAAAGGTATTATAGATAAAACGGATTATATCGTAGAGGAGGATAATGAATACGCGGATCTTATAGATACCCTTACAAAAGAAGATGTATCTGCATTAGAGCTTAAGTTCTATCCTATTATTCCTAATGTAATTAATACACTTGTAGCTGAGTTTGCAAAACGCAATACTCGTGTTACATTTAGAGGTGTAGATGATGACTCTTACAATGAAATGTTAGAGCTTAAGCGTGCTGAGTTAGAAAAAGCAATTATTGCAGATGCTGAGCAAACAATGATGATGACATTATCTGAGATGGGAAAAGCTCCGGATAGTGAAGAGTATCAACAAGCAATGAATCCTGAGAGCATTAAATCTCTTCCTGAAATTCAAAGTTATTTTAGTAAGACTTATAAGTCAATGGTTGAGCAATGGGCTGAGCATCAACTTTCAGTTGATACTGAGCGTTTTAAAATGGATGAATTAGAGGAGCGTGGATTCCGTGATATGTTAATTACAGACCGCGAGTTCTGGCACTTTAAAATGATGGAGGATGACTATAACATTGAGTTATGGAATCCGGTATTAACATTCTACCACAAGTCACCTGAAGTACGCTATATGTCAGATGCTAGTTGGGTAGGTAAGTTTGATATGATGACTGTAGCAGATGCAATTGATGCATTTGGTTGGTTAATGACACAAGATCAAGTAGAAAGTCTTGAGGCTATTTACCCAGTGCGTTCAGCAGGTTATCCTATTCAAGGTTATCAGAATGATGGTACCTACTATGATGGTACTAAGTCACATGATTGGAATACGCAAATGCCATCTTTAGGATATCGTCAATATACTTCTATGTGGGATAATACTCTTGTAGGAGGTGATATTGTAAACTGGATCATGCGTGATACAGAAGACTTCTTTGACTATGGTACAGTTAACTTACTACGTGTGACTACAGCTTATTGGAAGTCACAACGTAAAGTAGGTCACTTGACTAAAATTTATGATGATGGTACAGTACTTCAAGATATTGTAACAGAAGATTATAAAGTTGTAGATAAACCTATTTATAATACACGTCTTAT
>Ga0315905_10006158_pt1 | contig 12195 bp, 9 predicted proteins | sample LakEriMetagenome_5_FD_203522 | JGI IMG/M metagenome (GOLD analysis project Ga0315905, IMG submission 203522) | Freshwater fungal communities from buoy surface, Lake Erie, Ohio, United States - Buoy 4 MA121 | ecosystem: Environmental > Aquatic > Freshwater > Lake | place: USA: Lake Erie, Ohio...
TCAAGGCTTACACCATTGCATACACGCCGCAGTTGTTTGCGTCGGTGGAAGCCCCTTTTCTGCCTTTAGATCACACTGCCAATGAACGCAGTGACTGGCAAGAATATTGGCCAATACGCAAGTTCCTTTTGAATAATCAACTTGATGAGGATTGCCTTTACGGTTTTCTTTCTCCAAGATTTACTGACAAAACTGGATTAGATGGCTCGCGTTTAATGGCTTTTCTATCGAGAGAAGGGGTTGGTAAAGATGTTGTGACCATCTCTCCACAACCCGATATGGGTGCGATGTTCCTAAACGTATTTGTACAAAATGAATTGTTCGACCCCGGGTTTTGTGAAACTGCAGATGCTTTTTTCAAAACGATTGGCCTCAACATAGACCCCAAAACGTGTGTAATGGACAGTAGGCAGATTGTTTTTAGCAATTATTTCTTTGCAAAACCAGCCTTTTGGCTTCGATGGCTTCACGTAAATGAGCGAATCTTTTACCTATGTGAAGAACAGTCCGATTACGCCACCAAAATTGGCTTGCTTAACAAGACGAGCTATCGAGACGGAGTTCAACGGAAAGTGTTCTTAATGGAACGCATAGCATCTACCTTGCTTGCTACTGAACCACATTGGCAAGTAGGCAACTACAACACATTTCTATGCGCCTACTCAGCAAGCCGTCTGAATGAATTCCCAGGTGAGTGTCAAACCGCAGATGCTTTAAAAATGGCTTGGAATCAAACCAAGAATGACTTCTTTGTTTACGAGTTTCACAATTTAATTTCTAATATTTCAAGCAAGCTAACTGCAACTCAATAAAGCGCTGCTAACCAATCCTGTTGAAGTTAAAAAATTATGAAATTATCAGTCTTCTAGATGTTATAGAGCTTTTAGATGCATAAACTTCAAAATGGCTACTGCGCTGTTTGACGACAATTACCGTGACCGGTTGGCGACAACTATGTTGGCCGGTTAGAGAACTTGACTGGGCGGGTCCAGGAGGGGGGCTACCGTAGAGCCATCGAGACCAGTCGATCACCCGCTTGTGAGTGGCTTTATTTACGGCTAAAAAGCCTTCAATACATCGACTTTTTTCAACCTACATCTAATAAATATTTCATTTGTGCGATAGGATTAAAGTTAATGCAGTTAATGAATATTCCATCAACACCTGGTGTTGTAGTAACCATTTCTTGAAAATACATATGACACTTGCTATTTGTACAATTCAACGTGACAGAGGCCCTTGGATTAGAGAGTGGATTGAATTTCACAAGATTGTCGGATTCGATAAATTTTATATCTTTCTACACAACTGCACTGATAACTCTTCTGAAGTAGTATCGGAATTATCGAAAAAATATGACATTACGACATTTATTGTCAGTAATGACGTAATTAGGCCTCAGCTTGCTGCCTACCAATATTGCTATCAGCATTTTGGAGACTTGCACGATTGGATAGCATTTATTGATGGTGATGAATTTTTGTTTTCACCGAATGAAATTTCTGTTAAGCCTATACTAAATCACTTCGAACAATATAATTTGAGCGCACTAGGCGTATATTGGCTATGTTTTGGTAGTTCAAATCACATAACTGAACCAGTTGGTTTAATTACAGACAACTATCGTTACAGAGCACCATTTAATTTTGGCAACAACAGCCACATTAAAAGTATCGTAAAAGGTGGGCAAAAGTCAAATTTCTCAGTACTAAATAACTCTCATTACTTTCAAACCTCAAACGGAACATTTGACACTAATTTGCGGCCCATTATTCATGGCTATACCAACAATGTTCCATGCCATGATAAATTAATTATCAATCATTATGTTACTCAAAGCCGCGAATATTTCGATAAATTCAAAAAATTAAGTGGGGGTGCAGATACAAGTCCCTTGGCAGTTAGAACTGAAGACTGGTGGTTAGCACACGACATTAATGAAGTTTTTGATAACTCACTTTCTCATCTTAAATCATTAATTTTGTCCCAATGCATCTGATTTATTTTTACTCTTGATTCTGTTATCCATTAGATTCAGCATATAACCTTCCCCTTTGAGAACCTCTTTTCCAAAGTCTTGTATCCAAGCGCACCTATAATTTGTTTAAAGAGACTCATGGCTTCTTGAAGTTCAGATTCCGGGTCAATGGTTTCATTGATTTCAACTGCCACCAAGTGTGCCCTGCATCTCAACCAGATTTTAAACTTTGACTTCGTTATAAATAATCTGTTAGATTGATGTAAGCTTCGAATGGCAACACTAGTTGGCTGCGTCACCCTCGCAAGTCTGGATATACAAGTTGTTCAAAGATTAAAAGTCCAAGATATCGACTACGATTCAAGGGGGCCAGGTTACTGAAATCATGCATAGCCTTCTATTACAGATTAAAAATCATTATACAGTACAATACATTACGGTTTCTTCATTATGAATAGTATAATGATCTACATATATATTGTATTTAGGATAATTTTCTTTTATATATAAGGGTAGCTCAAAAATATCATTAGGCCTATGATACAGGGAAACTCCCAGTTTAGGGCTAAATTTTCTAATTGTTGCACTAGCGCCTTTCAAGGCAGCGAGTTCAGAACCCTCTACATCAAGCTTTATATAATCCGCTTTTTTAATCTCACCATCAATCAACAAAGAGTCAATTGTACGCATTGGCAAGTTATCACCTATCGCTTTAAATCCAGGATTATATGAGTTCAACCTTAGGGGCTCGCAATAAAAATCAAAATCTGATAACCCGTATGGCATTACTTTTATATTTAAATTAGAATTTTGTTCGACATTATATTTCAGCACCTGCAAATGCTCCCATATAGGATCAAAACTATAAACGCAACCCTCTTCGCCTACTTTATTCGCAAAAACTATCGAAGTATCACCTAAGCAAGCGCCACCGTCAATAACATAATCACCCAAGTTGGGTTCAATTAATATTTTCTGTTTATTATAGAAATACTGTTTCCTGTAAAGACAATACTTAAGCCCAAAGCAATCAGCTTTATATCTGACACCTTCAAAATAAAAGTCATAATGCTTTAATCCTCCAAACATTCCATCCAAATTTATTTTACTTTCAACAAATTTTTCACTTTCTTTATATTTGATATATTTTTCTGAATTTTCATTAAATTCGACTGGAATTCGAACACTATGAAAACCAGCCAATCTATATGCCAAAATATATAGATACATTTTTTTAGAGTATTCATCTCCAAGAATTTTATAAGCATCATAAATTTTTTCATAATTATTATGAAACCATCTAAATTGATTTGCATAAGTATTTGCATCGAATAGCATTGAATTATTATTACTTACATTCTCAAATCGCTCACTATCATAATTATCAAGAAACGTATTAAACTTTAATGCAATTAAGCATTCTCTTAGCACTTGTTGATAAAGGTCGTTCGAAGACTGCGGCAAATCAGTAAACATATATTTCCTTTTAATTAAAAGTTTTTTTCGATGTATGCCTAAATCGCATTGATTTATTGACACATACGAATTTAAGCATAAATCGTACCAGAACTGAACCATTCATGCTATTTTATCCAAGGCAAGCTTAGTTGTATGCAAGAGATACTCTACCAAAATTGACAACTTAATAACACCTTGCTTAGATAAATTCTATTTGTCAGCATGTTCAAACTATTTTTCTGTGTTTACTCTGCCTTGAAAATTCTAATCAATTTAATCTATATCTAATATGACTTTTCATCTACAACAAGCGGACATGATATGAATAAAGGCGTATTTACTGAATAGCAAATTATCTTTTGCCTAAGCAATCGGCGAAGCACACAAAGTTCGATATGATCTAAGTCATGATGGGCATTAGCGTTGCTACTTTTCAAATGGCGTAAGTCGTATGGGAATTTGAGCCATAGGATTTACTAACTTCTGAGTGGTATGGAAACTGGATCAGGGTCAATTCGCGAACTTTGTTCCAACACTTTGGTACGGCTGGGTGTGGGCCGGTCAGTGAGACCAGCGCCTGCGGCGCTGAACACTGGTGACCACTTGCACCCGGTTAGTACTTATTGAAGACATAGTCATATCCATATGCGTATTCCTAGTTGTTAGTTTAAGGAATACCGATGGGACTATCATTCAGGGGGCTAACTCACTGACTCATTTTCATCATACTGAACCAAGCATCTTGCATTGAAAATACGCCCACAATCCTATGGAACCATATTATGATTAAATTATAGAACTGTCACAATGCCGATTGATTGTTACGTCATACTGACATGCCAAGATTAACATAACGATTTATTATTAGCTCCTTAGAAAATTCCATAATAATCACCGGTTATCAGGAAGAGCTTTCGATAAAGTATAATATTTTACAAATTATAGATAAATCAAATTTATCGCAAATCCGTTTTTTAGTAATTTTCGATCTTCTATATTTTCTAAATCGATGCGTCTCTAGATCAATTTTCTGAAAACAGTCTGCAATACTTAGTTTATGAATAAATTTTTTAACGTAAAATTCATTTTCTGAATAAGACTATTTTTACTCATGACAGTAAAATCATGCTTTAAATAAAATTTAATTGCGATCTCATTTTCAACGCCCACCTCAAGTTCAATACTCTCAAAGCCTAGACTCTTCATTTCTAACATACAATGAATCATCAAATTGTTTGCTATACCGTTCCCATGCCAGCCCGGAATTACGCTTACATTGGTGATAAACGCTGATAACGTTTCAGTCGAATTACAATATATCGCCACAAGGCCTATTAATTCGCCTTCACTCCATGCTTCAAACCTTTTGGATCGTTCAATAATCTTTTTAGCATACTCGTCAATATTGACACGACTACTTAATTTTGGTACAAATGCAACGTCACAGAGCCGCAGATGCAACGAAACATCTTTGATGTCAGTGCTATCGATTTTATATATAACGGCCATAAAAGTTACAAATTTTATTTATAAATTATTTCAATAATTTATAATCAATTTAATTTTGCAAGAAACTTAACCTTGATCTGCTTTATAAAAACGCTGCTTTTTAGGCTTATACCACTCCGTCAAAGTGGTTGGTACACGTGAATTATAACCCAGCACTTGCTTCGTCTTCTCTGTTGCAGATAGAAAATAATTATCACCCATTATTTTAACATAATCAAATTGTTGCTTGATAAAAGGGGGGTTGTAGCTTAAAGTTACAGCAGGTCTCATTTGCGAAGTTCTATTTTCACCACCGCAATGCCAAAGATATGAATTAAAAAATAAAACTTCCCCTTTTTTTAATTTAATTGAAATATGATTATTATGAAAATAATCATCCGATGGTTTCTCATTTTGGCTAAAAGGGAATGGCAATATCTTCGTAGCCCCATTCTCTTCAGTAAAATCTTCTAAGGCTAAAAGTACATTAATTCGAAAGCGATAGTTTTCAATATATGTGGCTGTATCGCGATGAATATTTCTAATATATCCACCGATGCCAGGAGCGCCAGAAACTGGATTACAGGCATGAAGAACGTATGGCATATGTTGAAAGAATTCTGATATTTGATTGTCAAATGGATGAGTTACAACCAACTCTTGTATAGCATCATTTCCACCAAGAGTGTGGTGCGCAGTTCCATCCCCACTCAAAGATATCCCCGCATCCACCTGAATACGATTGCAAATATTTATCCATTTAAAAACGTCAAGCCGCAATCTTTCAAGAAAATCACAAGAAAAATTTATATTTTTCTCAACATAATATCCGCAGGCTTCAATATTTTCAAGAAATTTACTCATATCATTTACACTCCGCCACAACAAATAAACTCGCAGTCTGATGAGCATACATCAATCCATACTGGTAACATGCCTCTATGTAACTCGAGTTTATTATTTTATTTTCCAAGGCCAAATCCATTTGATAATTTGCCAAACCTTTATAAATAATTCCACCACGATCGATAATACTGAAGCCTGAACTTACAATATCCTTATTTAATATATCAAAAGAGTACGTACGTCTGTGTCCGTGAATATATTCTGCGGGAGTCACGGCAGTACTAAAATCAACAACCCCCATAAATGCGGCAATCACCCGAGAAGGAGCATCTGCGTTCGGTACTAATACGTACAATCGCCCCTTCTTCGCGAGCATTTTTTTGATACTATTTAACAGTTTCGCTGGATCATCACAATGTTCTAAAGTGTTTACCAAAAAAATATGATCGAATTTTTTTTCTGAATTAATATTCTCTGCAACATCGTGTATAAATACAACATCATTACCAACTTTTTGCTTGGCAATTTTTATACACTCCATCGAAGGCTCTACAACTGTTAAATCATTAAATTTCGATTTCAATATAACTGTTGAATCACCGTGATAACAACCAACCTCCAATGCCGCTCCATCTGTCAAATATTTCGACCATGTTCTAAACATGTATTCTCGAACAATTGAATCGAAATTGTAATTGTATTTCTTTTCATTTAATTCCACAGATTCTTTATCGTAATTTCTTTTATTCATTTCCCTCTCCAGTTAATGATGATTTTCTACCCATTGATTGAAATTTATTATTTTTTATTTACCTGAATTATTTTAATTATTACCAAACGAAAATTTACTTTTATTATATTTTCTATTCTCAGATAATTTTTACTCGCTATTTAATCAAGAATTCAGAAATTTAATTTACTATTCATATTAATCTCATTCATTTAATTTTAAATATTTACTATTCTAATTTGGCAGAAATTTATTTTCAAAATTTTCTCGTTTATTATTTATGTAAATTTTCAAGCCATTCAACGCACTGCTTTCGCTGCGGTATTAAATCTAGATAGCTCCATAGAAATACTGCTATTTTTAACCTATTAAATAATAATTTAATAAATTTATGATCAATAACCCATGCAATTTTAGGAATAATCGAAAATTATATTATTTGAAAATTTTTACAAAAGTGATTTCTCACCGTTTCGACTTTATTAAACATCATGATATCAATTATGGAAAGCCACGGTATAAACGGCGCGCCAAATTGTGAATATTCGAATGGAGTAGACTTTATAAATTGGAGCTCAACCCCTTTTGCTGCAAATTCTTCTTTATCGTAAATTTCAATCCCACCAATTGAATTAATGTATGTATCCGCATGCATTGCAGCGCAAATAGCAAGCACCTTGTCTTGCGCTTTTAGTTCATGATTAATATCTATACTAGAGGAAATTTTAATTTCAGTATCTATACCAAGATGACAGCATGTTTGAATTAAAGAATAATACAAATATTTAAATAAGTTATTTTCTTCATATCCAACAATTTTTTCAAGTAATCTGAACGTTTCTTTGAAATGTGGAGCCCGATTATATGCACCTTTAATTTGGCTTAGCAACTTATTACGACTGAATACTGTGGCCAACTCACGTTCAACTACATCAAGTGTATCTGAATCTTTCTTTAATGCTAAAGAAAATATTACTTCGGCACCGTTTAACAACATTCGATTTCGATTAATCCATCCCTTTTTAGTATATTCAATATTATCATAAATAATAAATCTATCGACGGCGGCAATTAATTGAAAATATCCAATATATGGCATGAAATAAGGCTGCATAATACCCAGTTTCATAAATCACCTAATCCTGCAATTACGTTTATTATTTTATTAATTTTATCTATTTCAAGAGTTGGGTAAATAGGTAGGCACATTACTCTTAATGCGGCATCTGCCGCAACGGATAAATTATCGCGTTGTGCTGATGGCAGACTTCGATACATTGGAAATTCTGAAATCAATGGGTAGAAATATCGTCGTGCAAAAATTCCTTGTTCTTGTAGTTTTTGGTATAATTCATCTCTGCTTATAGGGTAATCAGCTTGAACCAAAATGGGAAAGTATGAATGATTGGTTTCCGCTTGATTTGTGCCATTGAGGCAGAGAATTCCTTTGACCCCTGCAAGTTTTTCACGATAAGTTGCATCAATTTTTTGGCGGCGAGTTAAAGCCTCATCTATATGTTCGAGTTGCAACAAACCAAAAGCTGCATTCAGTTCACTCATCTTGCCGTTGATGCCGGGTGCTACCACCGTAACCTCATCTACAAATCCAAAATTCTTCAGTTGGTCAATGCGTTGTTTGGTTTTGGCATCTGGACAGATAATGGCACCACCCTCAAAGGTGTTAAAAACTTTGGTGGCATGAAAACTCAATACAGATAGATCTCCATGGTTCAGTACGCTGCCGCAGTGGCACTTTACGCCAAAAGCGTGGGCTGCATCGTAAATAACCTTGAGGTTGTAATTATCAGCAATTTTTTGTATGGCATCTACATCGCATGGCCGACCATAGCAGTGCACGGGCATGATGGCAGTTGTGTGTGGTGTTATGGCTGCTTCAATTTTGGCGGGGTTAAGATTGAGAGTATTGGGGTCAACATCCACAAACACAGGCTTGATGCCGTTCCAAAGAAGAGAGTGCGCTGTGGCAACGAAAGAATAGGGTGTGGTAATTACCTCACCGGTAATGCGGAGTCCTTGCAATGCGGTAACCAATGCAATGGTAGCATTAGTAAACAGGCTAATGTGTTTGACACCCAAGTAATCGCAAAGCTCTTTTTCTAACTTCTGGTGAAATGGACCACCGTTGGTGAGGATTTTGTTTTCCCAGATTTTTTCAAGGTAGGGAATGAACTCTGCAAGCGGAGGCAGGGAAGGTTGAGTGACGTAAATGGGTTTTGTCATGGAATTGAGTTGCTATTTAGTTTGTGCCTTCACAAGGTCAATTATTGAGCTAAGCATTGCTGTATCAAACTGCTGCAAATTGCGCATAGCATGTGACATTTCTGAAACCATGTTACCAAGTAATGATTGACTTTGTTCTGGCGAACTTATGTTTGCAATATTTGCCGCATCCTTTACTACTCCTTGTAAAAAATACTTAGCTAATTCAGGACGACCAATTCGGGAGTAGTAGTTGTAAGCCGCATAGAAAGTTTTCATACGTAAGCGCAGCTGAATAGTTGGAAGTGCAAGTGAGTGAACTCCACCTGGGTGTTGGTTGTAAATTGATGGCAAAATTTCTGGCATGTAATGGCCATATCCATGCTGGCCCAATAATGACCAAGTAAATAAGTCCCCAGCACCACATGCAAATATTTCTGGTGGCATTTCTCCCAGCACGTTTCGAAACATCACTGTCAGCGTATTTATCGGAGGGGCGTGTTGCAGTATTTCTGATGACAAGTCCATTTTCGCACCACCAATGTAGTTGTATTCAACACAACCATTTTTGTGCGCCTGAACATTACCAAAGGTTAAAGCACAATTTTTATGCGATTCCATGTAGTCAAATTGCTTCTGCAACTTTAGCGGATCCGTCCATCTATCATCACCGTCACACATTGCAATGTAACGCCCTAAGCACGCCTCATATGTTCTTTTCCAATTCAGATGAGGTCCTACGTTGGGTTCGCCGGATAACAACTTAATGACATCTGGGTATCGGTTAGCCCAACTTCTTAGAATATCTAATGTGCCATCAGTGCTGCAGTCGTCACCAATAACAATTTCAAATCGAAAATTTGTTTTTTGTTCAAGAAACGATGACAACGTCTGAATAATGAATGCAGATTGGTTATAGGTCACGCAAAGGATACTAACCATCGTCGGTTTACCCAAGAATTCTACGTCGGGCAAATGCGATGTTTCCTCAATGGGTAGCCTTTTTCGAAACAACATAAATGGGTCAAGAACATCCAGCGAATGTGGGGTGGATGATGATGGCAATTGTGAAAAATGCAAGACATTGTTATTTAATTGCTTACTGAACCGATGAACAATATCAGCACCAAATAAGCGTCGATGCAATTTGTTTCCATAAGCGATGTCGCGTAGCTCAGTGCTGTCGATCCCCGCGTCTTCCCAAGTAGCCTTTAGCACATGGCTAAAACTAGTTTGAAGAACAAGAAGACCATCTGGTTTCAAAACACGATTAAGCTCATAAAGTGTTTGCTCCACAGAGCCAACAACTTCTAACTGATCATTAGCAATAACCAAGTCAAATACATCATCGCTGTAGGGAATGCTCTCAATATTTATATTTTCATAACGTCTATCTACAGTTTCAGCCATCGCCAGAATGTGCAGTTCTGGCTTAAAGTTTGCCAAATAACTAAGAAATCGTGGTTCCGGATTGAAATGCAAGATTCGCATGCACGATCTACCGTCGAGCAATTTAACTTCATCAAAATAGAACTTAAGCTGCCTCTCACGTACGGTTGCTCCGCAGCCTTGGCAATCATTTTTCGTTCTTCCACTGATCAAAAGCTGCTCATGCAACGAATTAACTGCCGCCTTGTCTGAGGGCAGCGACAAAACAGATCCGCAATAATTGCAATGACAAGAGTTCATAAATGATTGAGTACTTATTCAGAATGCCCAAATCTGTAGACTTGAACTTTGTGTCGGAATTCCTACACCAAGTCAATACGCACGACTCATGCCAACTACTTATAGGCCATTTGACCCTTTATTTAGAACTGAACTATAGATGTTCATAAATTGATGCTTTGGTGCTTATCTTCAAAATACTTCTTATATATTCTTGCTTCAATAATATTTGGTCATTCATTTTTCTGGCAAAAGTTAATTCTGAATTAGCTTTGTCAGCGACAGACTTGATGCCTAGCTCCAAACCTCGGTAGCTTGCATTGACTTGCTCTAATCCAGAAGACAAAGTAACAAGCATTGCGTTTTGACGAGAAATATTCGATATGAAAAGGCCCCACGCAAAATCAAACTCATTCTTCAATCTATCAAATAAAGCATCTCCTTCAGCCAAACTTGCCTCATAAGCCAAACTTGCTTGCCTCGAACTAGCGCTCAAACCGCCACCAGCGAAAAGAGGCATTGTGTACTGCACACCAATTTGCTTATTTCTGTATTGATAGCCCTGCGTACTGGTAGCATCGTTTTGAGCAAGATTTACTGCAGCCAATAAATCTATTGTAGGCTTGTGATCTGCTTCCGCCATTTTCACGCGTTCTAACTGCATCTGCTGTTGCAACTTCGCCATCTGAAGTTCCAACGATGCATCTTGGAAGTTCGACCAAAGCAAATCTTTGTCCGCTTCTGAGAATACTGGCAATGATTCGATTGAAAGTTTTTTCCCAGCCAATGAAGTAGTAGGAATTTTGGTTAAGTTTTCAAAAGCACTTTGCTTTACTTTCATGGTTTCAACTGCTTGTATATAAGTCGCCCTAGAATTTTCATATTGCGCTTTTGACTCCATAGCAGCATCTTTTGTGCTATCACCTTGCTCATACCTTGCCAGCTCTTGCCGAGCTGCTGCCTGCATTAACGACAATGGCTTTTCGTAGACTTGGACAATTTGCTGGGCACCCAATAAATCAATCCACGCATTGATAACTCTATTTCGTAGATCCTTAACATCAGACTTGTATTTCATTTCCATATATTGAGCTTGCAGCTCTGCATAGCGCATAGCAGATAACTCTTTTGGCCGAAGCAACGCTTGCCGAATAACAAACTGATGATTTACTGAAGGGCCGGTAAAGCTCCTTGATGAACTGCCACCAGATGCCAAGTCTTGAGTTGTAGTTTGTGTAAGCTGGTTTGATGAGCCCTGAATAGAAACTTGCGGTAACAATCTGGAACGCGCAATTAAAATATTTTCCTCAGTAGCCATAAAATTAAATTTGCTAGCGCGCAGTGATGGATCAACTTTAATTGCGCTTTCTATTGCATCTTCAAGCGTTACTGCTTGTGTACTAAGATTTACAGAAATTAAGCAGACAAACATCATAAATTTACATTGATGTGCTAACCATGAATAATTTGATCGGTGGATCAGCATCACTCTTCCTTCAACGAAGCCGCTATCCGCTTAGTCAACGGATACATGATGTATTGCAACAAAGTGCGCTCACCCACTTTGAACACCGCCTCAGTAGGCATACCTGGTTGCAATACCCTGTTGCCCAGTATCTTCAGCCCTTCAGGCGTAATTTCCACACGGCCTAAGTAATAGCTACTAATCCCAGCCATTCCAGCGCTAGGGTCGTTTATGACATCCGAAGTCAAAGCCACCAACTTACCCGGCACAACCAATTGCGGTGTATTGGCAAACGTATTAAACCGAACAGATACGTCCATTCCCGCATGCACCTTGTCAATG
>Ga0315905_10006159_pt1 | contig 12194 bp, 24 predicted proteins | sample LakEriMetagenome_5_FD_203522 | JGI IMG/M metagenome (GOLD analysis project Ga0315905, IMG submission 203522) | Freshwater fungal communities from buoy surface, Lake Erie, Ohio, United States - Buoy 4 MA121 | ecosystem: Environmental > Aquatic > Freshwater > Lake | place: USA: Lake Erie, Ohio...
GCCTTGATGTGGCCCTTGAGCTGTGCTTTGTTGGCTAGATTTGGTCGTGTCATGGTACACCTCGTTGCTCAATACAGGAAGTACGTTACCCCTGTGCTCTGTGGACTACTTGCAGTGCTTGTCGTAGCAGGGGCCACACACGTATGTGGGCCGTTGTGCAAACGTTACCGCAATCAGGTCGTCAAACCATTTCTCATTACAGATACCGCAATACAACGGTATGCGGTAATTGTAATCCGAACGTTCCCGCTTAATCATGGCCTCGTAGACATCTTGAATGTACCGAGATTCTTGGCCATCGTCACCGCAGAGTCCCGCGTCATTCTCGTGCATTTCCGCCCGTAGTTGCATCCAGCGTTCGGGAGTGAGGATGAGCGGGTCTTCGAGCTCGGTCGTTGCTACATCACAATCGTCCTTACTGAGACTGTGTAGGTATATGTTATGCTCGAGCTCGAGTTGACGTATGGCCTCCCACCGCTCACTGGACCACTCGCCGGTAGGACACTCCACCTTTTCGGCGCTGTACGAAAGGAACACGCCATAAGCGTTGATGCCCTTGAGCAAAGCGACACGTCGTACCTCTTTGTCCAATTCCGCCATGGTACACTGTACCACAAAGGTAACGGTAACCGGAGACACGCCATAACCGTACACGATCTTGAAGAATTGTAACTGATCCATATGTCACCTCTATGTACTATTGCAGAAAGTACGTTACCTCTGCGCTCTGCCGACTAGTGGTTTTTGAACACGACGTTCATGGGTATCAAGTACTCACCGACCTTGCGACGATACAGCATGTACTTGGGCTCGAGCGGATGTGGGGTAATTGCCGCGGGATCTACCACGCAGCACAAACCACAATCTGCACAGGACTCTGCACGACCGGACTGCTCTGGGCAGTATACCACGGGTAGTGGTGTCGGCAGCTCCTTGATGGTCTTGATGGCGTGCGGTACCAGTGGCTCGAGCACCGCATACGCAACAGACCAGCCGAGGTCGATCGCATGTGCAGAATCGTCGGGAGTCTGCACAGACGCGTGGAAGAAACCCTTGAGCCGCTGCACTTTGGGATCACGCCATGTGGCAGTAAAGCCGATGGTCGGAATACCGAGTGGGCGACTGAATGCCGCGACATCTAGGATGAGATCCACAAACTCATCCCAGACAACGCCAGTCCATGGGTGCAGAAGATCGCCGCCTGTCTGCCAACGGATGAGGTCGACATGTTTGCGTCGATACTTGTGCATGGTCAGGATACCGTCGAACACACGGGCTACGTCGTCGATGCCGAGCTTGGTAAAGTCGGCATCTTGAAACGCTTTGGCCGATACCAAGAAGTTGGTAGGGCCTTTCTTGGTATAACACGCCTTGAGCTTGAGCTCCTCGCGCATTGCCGTGTGCACGGACTTGGGGTGAAACCAACACTCAGTCGGGCACGTAGGACCAACCTCCGTGTACGTGGTCACTACGTTGTATGTCGGCTTGAGAGCTGACAGCTTGCGGTTTTTACTGTTTTGCACAATGTTGACTGGTAGTTGCTTTTTCTTAGCCATGGTGCACCTCATGTTGCTCGATGCGGAAGTAAGTTACCCCGCACTCTACCGACTACCTACTTCTGGTCGGGATGCTCGTCAGCCCAGTAGGCAAGGTGGGGGAAACCTAGCGAGATGATCTCGTTGCGGGCGTAGTCAACGCCTTGCTTGACGATCTCGTCGAGGTCGGGGTTGGTCCAGACGATCAAGCCGCTGTCGTAGAGATACAACTTCTCACGACTTTTGTGTGTACCTTGAATAGGCCGAGACCACACCGTACCGGAATGCTTGAGCGCAAACATCCATGCTCGCGCTGACACAAGGTACGATGACCGCGTACCTGCAAGTCCCGTCGACTTGGCAATGTACTGCATGAGAAAGATCACGTAATAGGTAGGCATTGCACCTCCTTGCACATGCGGAAAGTACGTTACCTCCGCGCTCTAACACTTACGACAATCCGACGATTACCCACTCGTCGTTGCCGTGACCAACAACGGCTACGTCAGGACTTATCCCGTAGAAGAACGTGTCCTCATCCTCCGGGTCTCCCTCCCGGTAGTCGTCAAAACGACAGAAGCGCACGCGCTCCTCTAGGCCGTTGTCGTGCCACCGGACAGTCCGCCAGAAGTAACGATCGTTGTCCTCCTCCTCATCCCAGTCATCGTCCTCGTCCTCGTCCTCAAACTGGTCTTCGAACGCAGACGCAATGTCTCGCGCAGAGAACTGGAACCAATGCTCGGCCTTGTCCTGAGAGCCATCACCGTCTACGCGGATGAACCGCCCAATCGCATCGACGATCTGACTGTGAGACAACTCAGGATGGTCTTCCTGAATCTTGTCGGCGAGCTTGTGGGTCACTGTCGCTTGGAAGTCTTGGCACAAACCCTCGAGATGTGCAAGAACTTCGGCTGAAAACGCACGATCGAATTGTGACATGGGTCACCTCCATAAACTAATACCGGAAGTACGTTACCCCGGCACTCTACCTGCTACTTCTGTCGGGCGTCTAAAGCGTACGGTGCCCACCAAACCAAGTGAGGCACTTCGATGCCGTCATTGGAAATGTTAGACTCCTCCAATCCGGCATACTGGTCAATCATTGAGTTTGCACTGTCGTAGTGACAAGCCAATAACTTCTTGTTGTCGTTCAGCATTAGACTGACCGCCTTACCAGCGTCCTCGAAGTAACGCGGGTGGTACCCCTTAAATACTACTTCGCGAAGTTCACGCTGCTCTTTCCGCCAGACCTCTCGCTCGAGGTACCGAGCAATCGCATTTGATGTGCGTTGCATGGACACACGCGTCCACTCTGCAAACTGCACCGCAACCGGTGGGCGATTGAAGAAGATAATTCCAACCGAGTCCTGTTCGACCATGTGATCCAGCAGGATCGGAATGGTCGTCTCTGGATATTCCATCCATTGTTCCTCTTGGTTGTCCTCCACCAAAGCCTCCGTAAACGTAAGCCACAAACGCTTATTTTCCGGAGATAAGGACAACCACGTCTTTCGAAGGGCCATGCGATCTTTCTTTGTGTTTGCCATAATACACCTCATTACTCAATGCAAGAAGTACGTTACCCTTGCGCTCTACTTACTAACTGTTGAGGTACTTTACCGCGGCCATAGCCATGCTAAGTGCACGGCGACCAGCGGTCTTGTCCGCTTTGAGTGCGGTACCCCAGCCACTGAGGTACGCAAGTGTCTGCTGATCGCTTACTGCGAAGCCGTATTCGGCCGACAACATGGTGCTGCCGAGCTCTGCCACTAATTCCTCAAACGCATAGAGCTCTTGCTCCCTGCTGAATTTGCGGTCTAAGCGGCTGCTGTGGCCAGTCCAGTGTACCAACTCATGCAAGAACGTGCCGTAGTAATGATTGCGGTCGGGGAATGCGTCGGCGGGTGGCATCATGAGTAAATCAGTGACGGGGTTAAAGGCCGCCTTGGTATCTTCAATAACCCGCGGGCTATGCTTGGCCAACAGTGCATCGAACTTGGTCTTGGCTGCCTCGTCAGCCTCTGTGACGTTGACCGTCGGTGCTTCCCACCCCTCGACCTGCGCCGAGTTGTAGACGACAAAGGGTTTGAAATAGCTGTAGTATTTCATAGTCCCATCGTCCTGTTCTTTTTTGCCGGTGGTGCCTAGGACAAGATGCAATCCCTTTGCACCGAGCTTGACATGAGCACCGACTTCGTTCCATTGGTTCATTGTGCCATAGTACGGTGTAAACTCCGGTAACACTTTCATGGAGTTCCACTGCTCGACCAACCGTGGTGTCTTGTACGGACACTCCTCGGTCTTTGCACGCTCCGCCATGAAGACGTACATCATCAAGAACATCACGTTGCTACCGGTGTAGCTCAACTTACCGTCAAACCGTTGCGGGCTCTGCGATACCCATGGGCGAACCCACGTACCGGTCTTCTCACCGGCCTCGATAGCGATCAGCAGGACTTCCAAGAAGCTGTCGATTGTAACTTGCACGCTCATGATACACCTCTTTGCACTAATACCGAAAGTACGTTACCTCGGTGCTCTGACTACTACCAGCGCGAACGGGTCTTGCTAAAGACTTGCCAGCTAATTCCACAGTATTTTGGGGAGTCCTCGCGCCAGATCGAGAACTCCTTCTTACCTACCCTGAATAACTGGCCTACGATCGCCATTGAGGTCTCTTGCCGCTCTACCCACTTGAGGTGGAGCAAAGGATTCAACACAACTCGATAGTTGGAGGATTTGCCCGGCTCCCCATGATACACCGTCACCCGCCAACATTGCCATTCGTTGGTGCGGTTCGGCACCTCCCAAAAGCCAACGTACCCTTCCGGGTCAATCGGCGTGTTGGGATTTAACTTGGTAAGCAAATCCGTGGTGGCCTGTACCATTGGGAGGTCGGGGGTACTCCGATTCGTCATGTACCCGCGGTTGGCCCACGATCCCCAAGTCCACTGAATCCCTTTTGTTTGCTTAGGCATGATAGCCTCCTTGCATAAAACTGAAAGTATTTTAACGTGGTTATCCTCGACTCCACGACTGAACTACTCGCCTACGTTGTGCACATTCAGCTCAAGCACCCATATAATAGGTTCGAGTGTAATGTTACCGAGATAACCGCCATGGACGCGTTTGGTAGCGTCCTCGATTACCATCGGATTGAGCTCGGGCGTGTGTCCCTCAATGTCCATGGTTGCGGGCACCTCAAAGAGAGTCGGTTTGTCGTGATCGTACGACACTTTAATTTCGGCACCCTTGCCGATGAAGTAGTATGCACTACCTGTGACATACACTTGCTTGGTTTCGTTTGTCATAGCACTCTCCTCGTAAAACCGGAAGTACGTTACCCCGGCACTCAAAACAAAAACTACCAGTCTGCGTTATGATTGCAGAGCGAAGTCCACACAGTCCAGTCGTTATCCCGGATCCACCGCTCCATGTCCGACTTTGCGGTCTCGCCACGAAAGAACTTCTTGTGTCCGTCTACCACGACTTTGTAGTCGTTCCCACGGCGGTAGATCGCGAATTTGTGCTTGTAGAATACTAATTCCCACATGATATCACCTCATCTGCTTACTGCCAAAAGTACGTTACCTTGGCGCTCTACCGACTACGACAAGAACTTAACTTTGAACTCTAGGCCAGTTTCTTCGCTGACCTCTTTTCGCTTAACCATGCACGCATCGAAGTCCATCTGCCGATCGCTGCATTCTTTCCGGACCTCCGCCTCATCGAGACAGAAGTGCCTATAGCCGAAAAGAGTATCGCCGCACGGTGATACCACTATGCAAAAAATGTTGGCATAGTAGAACCAACTTGCGTTAGTCCAGACATACTCATATGTCTGCCTGAGACTCTTGTCCTCGTCCCGCGCACACTTAAGTGCCTCCTCCCTCGTGGAAAAGTCAAAAAACGTAGTGTGTACTACGCTCCAAAAACTTCTAGATGCCGAGAACACCACCACTCTCCACACATAATTGGGTTGATCTGCCATAACACACCTCGTCTGCTTAATACCGAAAGTACGTTTCCTCGGCACTCTGACTACTACTTACGATCGACGTCGATCGTATCCGACAAGTCGTGGATATTTGCCGGGGCTAATTCCGACGTAAACCCCGCAACCAGATCCGCTGCGTCCTCGATTATGAGGGAGTCAAAATCCTCGGTGTCCGACTCATAGTCGACAAAGACGGGGACGATCAGCCGCATCCCGTTCTTGAGGTTAAACGTTACCTCGTAGGTCGCGCTGTTGCTGTCATTTACGGTAATGTAGAAGCCGCGTTTCTCGTCGGGTTCGACATATTCCCGCCGGTTTATCTCCCACCCTTCGGGCATAATTGCCTTCAAGGCCTTACTAAGGCCTGTCTCGCGAATTGACCGAATTTTGTAGAAACCTTCGGTCAAACCTCTATAGACTTCCTGTTCATCCTGCCATTGGTGGAAGGCATCTAACAACTCCGTCCACAGGGGGATTGAGTACGCCCAGCCCTCTTTCTCCAGCCCCTCGAGGAGCGATCGGTTGTCATCCTCGATATCATAATCCTGTTCCACAAGCAAATACGTACCCGCGGGGATAGTGCCGACCATGGGGGTCAGCACCATATCCCGGATGTACTCGTCGGTCTGGCCGTTGATCCGTGCGGCCTGAATGGCCATCCGAATGGATGTGCCGTGAGGATTCCGCAGACGTTCTTCGCGAAGGGCGAGCATGCGGTTGAAGATGTTGCTCATAGCAACCTCCTTGTGCTAAACTGAAAGTATTTTAACGTGGTTGCACTCGACTCCACGGTGGTACACTAGAGGGGTTTGGTGCCCCAGAAGTGTACCACACCGTCAGCGGTCAGTCCGATGCCACACTGGTGGCCGATTTCGACATCGACCCAGTCTTGGCGGAGGGGCATATTGCGAACTTGGTACGGCAACCCGGGGACCGCAGTATTGTCGAGGTAGTCGAAGTAGGCGTACCCCTCCATAACTTCCATCTTGTATTTCCCGTAGACGGAAATCGCGTCGGGATTGCCAGCCTCGACCCAATCTGGCTCCATATGGGCCAGTGGGCTGTAATGGAAAAAGACCGCCTTCCAACCCAGCGTGTGCACCCAGTCGGTGCTCACAACGATCTGGTTTTTGGCGATCTGGAACAGCGTGGGCGATTTGACCGCGACGTGCCAGTCACCACCCAGTGGACTGTCACTGCGCGCAGTTACAATCTCTTGGATGGTTGCATCCTGAGGAAGTCCGACTGTGCCGATGACGACGTAGTGTGCCTCACCACGGCTGTCGTACCCCGTGAAGCCGACAGCGCGATCCGAAACCGATACGGACGTGATGGAGTAAAACTCCAACGCCGCATCGTTGGTCTTCGCACAGATGGCCTCCAAGACCCCGTTCTTGGTAGGGCGGCGTGTCCATGCACGTAAGCCGTCCGTAAGAACAGCTACGGCTACGCACCCAGCGGCAACCGATGTGGCGTTGTCGATCTCCGGTACGTCAATACCGAAGCCGTGCAACTTGGACCCGACGGCAGCAATGGCAAACCCGTTGCCAGCTGCAAGGACTCGTGGTTCGTTGTAACGCATTGCGTTCTCCTTCTAATACAATTACTTGCCTGCATACTCACCCACGCAGGAGTAGGGCGGACACTAGTGGCGGTCGAGTCGAACGGGGAGCTTCAGCCACGTGCGTACCGTAGCCTTGGATGGTTTCCATCCTGAGCGCATCAGTTTGTTGATGACGATTGCGGGCTTGTTGACGGTCTTCAGCGTGTACGTGGTTACGTAGCATTGTAGTGGAATTCGTTGCATCTTAGTGCTCCTCTTGCTCAAACTGAAAGTATTTTAACGTGGTTACTCGACTCCACGGTGACACTAGCCCCGGTGCAACTGCTTCTTGTAGGCTGAGTACGTCATGTAGACGCCCTCAGGTACTCGGTTGCCGTACAGCAGCGTTACGCTGTCGACTACGGCCTTGGAGCCGTATCCGTCGGCTTTCTCTTCAAAGGCCATACCGGCCACCTCTTCGCGATTGAGGTAGCCTTTCTTGACGACGAAGATCCGACGAACGGTGACCTCCCCACCAACCCACTTGGTGTGAGTTAACCCTACCATGGTGTGTCCCACATTCTGATGTTCGTTAGTGATCTTGGCCATTTTGAATCTCCTTTGTAACCCAAGGTTTGCCGTTCAGGCGCACTTGGGTCTGTTCGAACATTTCCAACAAATCCAGCTGACGAGCGGGCAACGTGATCGTGGCGTTCCAGCCATTTGGCTCACACACGATCTCGGCCTTGGGAAAGAACTTCCGCAGTTTTTCGATCACGCCGTGTGATCGGTACTCAGTGAGTTTCACAGTTACTAGCACGCTGCACCTCCGCGGAGCACTACTCGTGTATTACTCCGGTAACGGGGAGATTTGGCACCTAGACAGCCATGCAATCTCCCACACTTATTTGCATGACTGCTATCCGCCGATATACCCTGCCGATAGTTCGGCCGAGTAGCGAACCGCCAGTACGTCGGCGCACGTATAGGCGGGTGGTCGCGAACACGGGAGAGTGGTGGATCCATAGGACCTCCTTTCCACCATACAGACGAGGGCCATCGTCAGCACAGGCATCACCTGTGGACACACCCCCTACTCAATCGCACTGAGCAGAGGGTGTGTTTCGGCCTTATTCGTCGTCGTCGAGCTGGCATTGATCGTTTACGCTAACCCAGCGTAGCCGCTCCAGAATGTGTCGGGCAGACCCAGCCAGCGTATACTCCACAGGATCCGCGTCTCGCGCAACTGGGTCGTAGTCAAGATATGCCACCTTGACGGCGTCTGCGCCCGCCAGTTGGACCTGCACGCGAATGTCAACCACCCGAAAGCGCTGTAAATAGCGCATCACCACTTGCGCCGGGCTAACTCGACTTACTCGGCCTCCGACGTACTCGAATGCCTCGCCAACACAACAAGCAAACGAGTTTCGGACGTGGCCTAGCAGGACCTCGCCCTGCAGGGCTGCCCAGTAGGCTGGGCGGTCATCTGGCAAGCTGATCACCCTTTTGGGTGCTCCCTGCACGACGTAGCCCCAAGAACTGGACCCGGTCGCGAACGGGGTCTCCCAGTCCTTGGTTTCCGGCGTTGGCCGACGACCCTCGCTCCCCTTGCGGGGTGCGAAGTCGCTTGGCATGGTGAGGGACTGCAACGCTTTCACCGTACGTGACGGCTTGACACCCAACTCGGCGGCGAGGGCCGCGGCGGCGATGCGGGTGGCTACTGATGTCTTACCCATGGTGTGGTACTCCTTTGCTGGTACTGCCAGCATGTTGACCCTAGCCCTTCTGGCTGGGAGTGCTATTCTTGTTGTGGGCTTTGCACTATCACCACAATGGATCTCCCCGATTTTAACGTCCGCGGGAGTACCGGACACGTCGTTATCCCTGCTTGAGCACAGCAAGGACAACAACGTTGGCGGCGAGAAACGCCGCTTCCACCTCTGCCCGGCGTGGGTGAGGTGGAAGAACCACGTACCACACGCCGCCGCTCTTTCGAGCAGCGACGGTGTGGCCGTAGACCTCGCATGCGAACAGTGTCGCAGCGACCATTAGGTATCACCCCCTTTCTGAGAGGTTAGAGCGTAACTAAACGTACAGCCACATGGCGTACGTGCGGCGGTCCGCGGCTGCGATGTAGCACCCGTTCTTGTCGAACGCTGGCAAACTCCGCATGGAGCGGAGGCCAAAGCGTCGGATCATCTTGCCATTGCGTACCTGACGAATCATTGAGCTGGTCATTTCTGACTCCTTCTATTAGTGAGTACTAGTACTTGTTGCAGCCGTACTCAAGCTGCAATGGTCACGGGTGGTTAACGTCACACCGTGATTGACGCGCAGCACTACTTAGTAGCGTTGCGAAGGTTGCGGATCGCGACTACCTCAGGGGTAGTTTCCACAACTGCCTGTTCTGCCTTGGCCAACGCCGCCTGCCACCCCCGACGGTGACCACGGCGATACGATTGCATCTTAGTGCGAGCTACAGCCCGCTCTACTGACGCAATGGCTACCTCTACCGAGACCACCTTGCGAGCCTTGAGCTGGCGAATCTCGCGGGCTGCCTGAGCCAACTTGACGCCGACAAGAACCAACAACGCGAACAACAAAACAAGTACTGCATACAACATTGTGTTGTATCTCCTTGGTACCCCTTTTGGGGGAGTGCTAATGCTACTCTTGGTAGTTGCAGATGCACTAATCTGCGGTTTTCACGGTAAGTTTACGTCAAACCGTGGATGACGTCAAGTCTCACATCCTTAACCTCAGGTGAGCATTGAGGGTGAACTGTTGAAGACTACCAACGGCAGGCATTTTCCTGCTGCGTTGCGTACCGGGCATCCGACTCCGCAGAGTCGATAGCCGACTGCATGTGCCAAGCAGTCCATGACTTAGTTCCGAAGTTCATGGACTCTAAGGAACGTTGCTCGTTGCGGACAGCGCGATAGTAGTCAGCCCAACCCCCGCGGGTCTCGCGACGGTGAGCGGCTTTCAGGGCTAATTTCGACTGGTTGCTCTTGCGAATGGCCCAAAACAGCTCCCACGCCATTTCACACGCGGTGAGGACCAAGCCGACGACGACGCCGACCGCCATCCCGTAGATTGAAGCCGGGTACGAGTACAAGAACCAGACCGCGCCGCCGAACAGGGTAGCGGAGATGATCGAGATGACGAACGAGCGAACTACCAAAGCGCGGAGGGTGACGAATCCAGCGTTGAGGATATTGAGAGCAATGTTCATAATGGTGTAACGTCCTTTCTGAAGACGTAGGTAGATCTACATTGTGTAGTCTACTAATTATAAAGTCTCACATCCTTAACCTCAGGTGAGCATTGAGGGTGGGCTGATTACCGCCAGATAGCGGCAATCACGACCACGGCCCCGGGGTACCGGTATGACCGGCATACCCGTAACGGGCGTACGCATTTGCTGTACATGGATATCACCTCCTTTCTGAGGTACTAAGCGCGGGTAATTCTCACATCCTTGACTGCAGGTGAGCGTTGCAGGTGAACTGTTGTCTAGCAGCTTGCGAGACAAGCCTTTACGAGGTCGAGAGTGGTGTGCTTACCGATGACAACCGACTTCCGGAAGCTGAAGGCGGCCCGCGGTGCGTACCGGTTCCAACCGGTGACCTCAGCGGTGACAACGCCGCTGCTGATAGCGACGATTCGGATCGTCACCCTGTTTGCCATGTTGGCTACGTTGCGGAACTCGGCGGTGTCCACTTCGGACATGTTGGCCAAAGTGGTGAATGACGACTGGACCAACTCGAAGTTGTTAATTACGAAACTCACGGTTTTGTCCTTTCAGACGTAGGCAGATCTACATCTTGTAGTCTGCATATTATTGATTCTCACATCCTATACTGCAGGTGAGCGTTGCAGGTGAACTTGCTATTACCGTTGGGTGGTTGGAGTGACGACTACCTTGGTGCTGAAGATACGGACGTCGCAGTTGCGGCTCATCCATTCTTTGGCGTTTGCCATGTTCAAAGGAGCCTGCACCCGGATTAAGAAATCCGAAGTGCCGTTGCTGCCTTGGAACAGATACCCTTCGACGTTGCGGAACTTGCTGATCGAACGGCCTGAGAAGCTGACGTCGACATCCACCATGTGGGTGATGGTGTAGACGACGCCACTGACTTCGACAGTCTCGACGACGGGAGCGACGACTGCGACTTCTTCGAAAGTCTCGACGACTGGGGTTGCGAGGCCCAATGCAGCCAAGATGGCCGCATCGTCGAGGTTGTTGACTTCGGTGACTTCGACAACCTCAACTGAGGTGTCGATCGTCCAGCGGGCTGCGATGATGGCGTCGAGGGCGTCGAAGCTGAAGACCGTGAGAGGGAAGCTCTCAAGTTCGACATCGACGATTTCGAGTTCGACATCAACGGTGAGCTTGTTGACGATTGCGGTGAGGAAGCTGACGATTGCGGTGAGGACGGTGATGATGAGATTCGACATGGTAGCTGTGTCCTTTCTTGGACGTAGTGTAGTTGCTTATCTGATACAACTACTTACTGATAACGGTGGGTAGTCACAAACACGACTATCACCTTGCCCATACCCTATTTGTGATGGTGATAAATTTTAAAATAGGCCAACACCTTTTTCGCTACTCCGCTATACGACACTCCGCTATACGACACTTCGCTACTCCGCTATACGACCCTCACGACATTCGCATCGTACCTTTTTCGTGACGTCACGAAATTGATCAGTAGTCAAGCATTCCTTGACAACTCAGTTACCAAGAAATCCTCGGCAACTAACGAGGATTTCTCGTTAGTTGCGTGATTTTGGCCAAAATGCGTGAAAATCTGGCGCGAAGAGGTCATTTTCGCCCCTTCCGCGCAATATTTCAAAAAAAAATTAAAAAAAAATCTCCCCACTCGCAATGAGTGGGGAGAATTGGCCAATAACGCTACTTAAGTGTCGTTCATACGTGTTCTTCGTATTTTAAGAGTTGGTTTGCAATCGCGATAATACGTTGGCCGTACGTCGTGCCCGGAACGGCCCAGCGCCCGTTTAAATCGATCCACCGAGGTGCAACACCAGTAAGCTTGTTTGCGCGCATTACGCGCCCGCGTGGATCAAAGCCGACGATACCTAGCTGTAGGAC
>Ga0315905_10006160_pt1 | contig 12193 bp, 23 predicted proteins | sample LakEriMetagenome_5_FD_203522 | JGI IMG/M metagenome (GOLD analysis project Ga0315905, IMG submission 203522) | Freshwater fungal communities from buoy surface, Lake Erie, Ohio, United States - Buoy 4 MA121 | ecosystem: Environmental > Aquatic > Freshwater > Lake | place: USA: Lake Erie, Ohio...
ATATTTAAAGATGGTGGGTCAGGCGGCACAACCGTTATGACGCTTAACACCGTGGCTTCTGCTACGCAACCTACGTATCTTATATTTCCGGGCGAGGGTGTTTTATTCAGCACCAATGTTCATGGAACTGTGGCAAACGTAACTTCAGTCACAATTTTCTATGGCTAAAAAGAAAGGCCCCGTCCTATCAGTTGGAAGAGGCGAGAAATTGCCAATATCCAAGGGGGCGGGCTTGACTGCCAAAGGCCGTGCTAAGTACAACGCGGCTACAGGTAGCAACCTGAAGGCTCCACAGCCACAAGGCGGTAAGCGCAAGGACTCGTTCTGCGCACGCATGTCGGGCATGCCCGGCCCAATGAAAGACGATAAGGGTAAGCCCACCCGTAAGGCGGCTGCTCTTGCAAGATGGAAGTGCTGATATGAACCAAGAGAACGTTGAAACCATAAAGCATGTAGCGGATGGCGTTGCCGCTGTTACGGCTATTGGTACGGTAATGCAACTACTTCCTGCGGTTGCCGCGCTATTCACGATTGTGTGGACAGGCATGCGGATCACCGAAATGATTGCAGGTAAACCTTTTGCTGAGTTAATTCGCAGAAAGAAAGACGACTGACTATGGCCGCCCCAATTGCCGCAATTCTTGCCAGAGAAGCTCTAGCTAAATTTGGAGACCAACTGCCTACGGGCGTTAAAGAAGCGATTAGTTTTGTAGACAGCCCCAAAAGAGCTATACAAGGTATGGTTAGGGATGCTATCAAAGACCGCGTCAAAGAAGAAGTAATGGGCGATCAACATCAATTTATTGAAAACTATTTTCCTAGGAGCGGCGGTGGCGGTAGTGGGGGTAAACCACGATTTGATGAAGAAGGTATGAGTGTTGAGGCATTCAAACGTGGTGGTAAAGTCAAAACTAAACCTGTAGCAAAAGCTAAAGTAAACACTGCATCTCGCCGTGGTGATGGTATTGCTCAGCGCGGTAAAACTCGTGGGAGGTATTTGTAATGCCAGCAACGAGTAACAAACAAAAGCAGTTCATGGATGCTGCTGCACACAACCCGAAGTTTGCAAAAGCTGCGGGTGTACCGGTATCGGTTGCTAAAGAATTTAGCGGCGCGAGCAAAGGAATGAAGTTTGGTAAGGACACCAATACGTCCCGCCCCGATCTTCAAAAAGTTAATAAACCTAAGACACTTCATGGCAAGATGTCACTTATGAAAGAAGGCGGTAACACTATGGCTTCCAAAATGAACCCCGGAATGATGGCAATTATGGCCAAGAAAAAAGGCGCAGCTAAAATGGCTGGTGGCGGCATGCCCATGAAAGACGGTAAACCTGCGTTTATTGGTGACGGTAAAGGCGCAATGAAAAAAGGCGGTATGGCTAAAGGCGGCATGAAGAAGATGGCCGCTGGCGGCTCCGCTTCTAAACGCGCTGATGGTATCGCTGTTAAAGGCAAAACTAAAGGCAAGATGCTTAACAAAGGCGGCATGGCCTGCTAAGGAGTCCAACATGGCACGACGTAAAAACCTAACAGCCCTTGCTGCCCTTGGCACGCTGGGCTATATGTTGTCCAAAAAGGGCGACAAAAAAGACGAGAAGTCAACTTCCGATGCAGCGGAGCGCCGCATAGCTGCTGATAAAATAGCTAGCGCTGAGCCACAAAGCATGGAAGATGATTCTCGTATGGACCCAGAGGAAGCGGCTAACAGGCGTACAGAACGCATGTTGACTAATCCAAACGCCAGAGAGTTTGGCGAAGCGGGTACGTCTATGACAGTCAGTCCTCCTACCGCACCTAGGCCCGCTGCGCGTAAACCTGTTGTTAAGTCACGCCCCATGAGTGCGGCGGCAGAATCGGCAATGCAAGAAGCAAACATTAGCCCCACAACACGTGCCGAATATGACAGGGGGATTAGCAACGTCCCGCGCCGTAATCTTTATTATAAAAAAGGCGGCGCAGTCAAAGGCTATGCTTCTGGTGGTTCTGTAAGTTCCGCTTCCAAACGCGCTGACGGTATTGCCACTAAAGGCAAGACCCGCGGCAAGATGGTTTAAGGAAATATCATGCTTGGAAAAATAGCTGCCACTATTGCCGGGGGTGCAGGGCTTATGGCCGGACCCGTAAAATTAGCGTCTATGACTGGCCAGAAAAAACTTGACGTCCAAAAACGCGAAGCTGATTCTGAGATGAAGCGTGAGTCTCGTGGCGTTAAAAAACCAGCTAATTTTGACGCTATTGAAGAATCTAAACAGGATGCCAAAGATGCTGCTGATCGTAAAAAGCAGGACAAAGCGTACAACGAATCTTTGACTACTGAGAACAAAAGAACGGGCGGCATGACAAAGATGGCCTCCGGTGGTTCTGCTTCTAGCCGTGCTGATGGTGTTGCCACTAAAGGTAAAACCAAAGGCAGGTTTGTATGATAGCTAGTCGCGGTATGGGCAACATTAACCCGAGTAAAATGCCCAAGGGTAAGAAAAAAGCTCGCCGGGACAACACTGACTTTACCCAGTACAAAGAGGGTGGGGCAGTGAAGTCTAAGGTGAATGAAGCTGGCAACTACACCAAGCCCGGTTTACGTAAACGTATTTTTAACAGCGTCAAAGCTGCGGCAATTGTTGGCACGGGTGCAGGTCAGTGGAGCGCGAGAAAAGCGCAGGTCATGGCTAAACGGTATAAAGCCGCAGGTGGTGGCTATCGTGACTAAGTGGTCTGACAAGCGCAAGAAAGCCATAAACTGCGACGCCCCAAAAGGCTTCTCAGAGAAGGCTCATTGTGCGAGTAAGAAAATGGCAGGTGGTGGATTGGCTAAACCGCAACAGTCTCTCAAAGACTGGGGCGACCAAAAATGGAGAACCAAAAGTGGTAAAAAATCTTCTGACACAGGTGAAAGATACCTTCCTTCTGCTGCGATTAAAAGTCTCAGTCCAAGTGAGTATGCTGCAACAACGCGTGCGAAACGTGCTGGCAAAAAAGCCGGAAAACAATTCGTAGCGCAACCAAAAACAATTGCAAAGAAAACGGCAGGATTTAGATAATGGCAATTACTTCTGGCGCATCAAGTTTTAATCTCCAACTCGACGAATTAGTCGAGGAGGCGTTTGAACGCGCCGGTGGTGAGATGCGTACCGGTTATGACCTGCGTACTGCTCGTCGTAGTTTAAACATCATGTTTGCAGATTGGGCCAATCGTGGCATCAATATGTGGACTATAGAGCAGGGTGAGATCACTCTTGTTCAAGGCCAGAATACGTACGCTTTGCCAGACAATACAGTTGATCTGATTGAGCACGTTATCCGTACGCAGCCTAACGCAGCTAATACACAGGCCGATCTAACGATCACACGTATTAGTGTTTCTACGTACGCTACGATCCCCAACAAGATTCAGCAAGCCAGACCAATTCAGGTCTGGATTCAACGGTACAACGGTCAGAACTCTCCTATTTCTGCAACGCTTACAACAACGATTACGTCTACCAGCACATCAGTTGTGTTGAACGATGTGAGGGGTTTACCAGCAACTGGTTTCATTAAGATTGATGACGAGATCATCAACTATGGATACATCACCCAAAACGCGAACGCCAACACTGGTACGCTGTTTAATTGCTCCCGTGGTCAGCAAGAGACTATTGCTGTAGGACATACCGCTGCGGCTACCGTGTACTGGGCGCAGGTTCCAGCTATTACAGTTTGGCCGACTCCTGATGGATCACAGCAGTACACGTTTGTTTACTGGCGCTTACGCCGCACGCAAGACGCAGGTGGCGGTGTAAACGTGATGGACGTGCCGTTTAGATTTATCCCCTGCTTGGCCGCTGGCCTTGCATACTATTTGGCGTTAAAAGTTGTTGGTGGCGCTGAGCGCTTGCCTGTATTGAAACAGCAGTATGACGATGCTTGGGAATTGGCCGCGACTGAAGACCGAGAGAAAGCGTCTATCCGCTTTGTGCCTCGACAGCAGTTTATTGGCGGAGGTACCTAATGGGTAATCGGTTTGCTTCTGCGAAGAACAGTATCGCCATGTGCGATAGGTGTGGCTTTCAGTACAAATTAACAGCGCTTAAAAAAGAGATTCAGAAGACCAAGATATATAACCTGCTTGTGTGCCCTCAGTGTTGGGATCCCGATCAGCCGCAGTTGCAGTTGGGTATGTACCCAGTTGATGACCCACAAGCAGTGCGTAACCCCCGTAATGATTCAACGTATGTTACAGCGGGCGTAAATACTGCTGGCAGTCCGACTGGGGGTTCGCGGGATATTCAATGGGGCTGGAACCCAGTAGGTGGGGCTAGCTATTTTGATGTAGGTATGACACCAAATTACTTGGTGGCAACGACAAATGTTGGTACAGTTACGGTAACAGTTACTTAGGAGTTAGTTATGAAAGATATGACACAAAACAAAAAGATGGTGAAGTCTGCCATTGGTAAACATGAAAAGAATATGCACCCCGGTAAAAAGCCTACAAAGCTTGCCAAGGGTGGTAAGACTAATGAGATGATGCTTCAGTATGGCCGTGGTTTGGCCAAAGTTGCTAATCAAAAAGGGGGCTAATCATGGCTAAATTTAGCAAAAAAGTTATGGGTAAAGAAGTTGGCGACGCTGCTACTTATGCTGCACCGCACAAAATGAATGGCAAGCCTTTGGTAATGTCAGAGAACCCCGGCAAAGACTCTAGTATTAGCAGTCTTAACACCATGAAAATGAGCGTTGGCGTTATTAACAACGGCCAAAGTGAAACTAAGACATCCGGTATTGTCACCCGTGGTAACGGCGCGGCTACTAAAGGCACGATTGCTAGAGGCCCAATGGCATGAATTACACGCAACTCAGCAACGCAATCCAAGCGTACACGGAGAACACGGAAGCAGATTTCGTGGCTAATATCCCCGTGTTTGTTCAGCAAGCTGAAGAGCGTATATTCAACTCGGTGCAGTTTCCGTCCTTGCGCAGTAATGTGACGGGCACAACCACAACAAACAACAAGTACTTGCAGTGCCCCACGGATTTCTTAGCGGTGTATTCTTTAGCTATTATTAATGCCAGCGGTGAGTACGAGTATTTGTTAAACAAAGACGTTAACTTTATTCGGCAAGCATACCCACAGCCTACAGACACGGCTATCCCAAGGTACTACGCACTGTTTGGCCCACGTTCAGATAATCCGGCAGAGTTGACTTTTATTCTTGGCCCAACACCAGACGCCGCATACGGGGCAGAGTTGCACTACTTCTTCTACCCGCCTTCAATTGTGCAAAGTCCTGTGGCTACATTAGGAGCTATTACTGGCGGTAGCGCATACACAGCCGGTACATACTTCGATGTGCCTTTAACGGGCGGTTCTGGAAGTGGCGCATTAGCCACAATAACTGTTGCTGGCGGCGTAGTAACAGCCGTAACCATTACAGACGGCGGTGCGCAGTACAGTGTTGCAAATACGTTGTCTGCTGCTGCAACCAATATTGGCGGGACAGGTTCTGGTTTTTCCGTTCCTGTTGCTTCTGTAACCAACTCAGGCGGTACGTCTTGGTTAGGTGATAACTTTGACCCCGTGCTGCTTTACGCATCTTTGGTTGAGGCATACACCTACATGAAAGGTGAACAAGATATGATGGCGCTGTACAACGGTAAATACCAAGAAGCGCTTGCCTTGGCTAAACGTCTGGGCGATGGTATGGAGCGTCAGGACGCTTACCGTTCTGGTCAGTATAGACAGGCGGTGACCTGATGGCTATTGTTCAGACTCAGACCACATCGTTTAAGGCAGAGCTTTATCAAGGCATACACGACTTGACGACTGACGTTATTAGGATTGCCCTGTACACAGCCAGCGCGGATTTAAATGAAGATACAACTGCGTACAATGCAACCAACGAAGTAGCTAATACGGGTACTTACCTTGCTGGTGGGGCAATACTAACGCCTATCACGGTATCGTCTTCTGGATACACAGCTTTTGTAAGCTTTCCAAACATCTCATGGACTGGGGCAATCACGGCTAGATGTGCTTTGATTTACAACGACACCGTTGCCGGTAATCCATCCATAGCAGTGTTGGACTTTGGTTCTGACAAAACTTCTACAACCACGTTTACAATCACTATGCCAGCCAACACCGCTACGGCGGCTCTTATTCGTTCTTCTAACTAGGAGTCATTATGACTATTGAAAAAACCAAAGCCACCGACGTAGTCTCTAGTGGCCTGACCTGTAACACCAAAGCCGGTGAGGAAGCGAAAGCTACCGGTTTATTTGAAATCAAATGCCATGACAAAGACGGTAACTTAAAATGGGAAGCCCAGTCTAAGAACCTTGTAGTCAACGTTGGCCTCCAATACATGGCAGGTTCTGCGCTGACTTCAGTTACCCAGATTACCTCTTGGTATCTTGGCCTGTACGGTGCTGGTGCGTCAAACACACCTGCGGCGGGCGACACCATGTCTTCTCACGCTGGCTGGACTGAGGTTGTGGCTTATAGCAATGCAACCCGTGTGGCGGCTACGTTTGTTACGGCTACGGCGGCTAATCCTTCTGTGGTGACTAACTCAGCTTCTCCTGCTACGTTTAACATCAACGGCACAACAACTGTGGGCGGCGCGTTTCTGACCAGCGGCAGTGCTAAGAGTGGTACAACAGGCACGTTGTTTTCTGCGGCAGACTTTGGCTCACCCGGTGATCGCTCTGTAGTAAATAGCGATACTTTGTCTGTGACTTACACATTCAGCTTGGCAGGTTAATATGGCGGCGTGGGGTGACGGCGCATGGGGCGATAGTGGTTGGGGCGGCTTTGTCGCTTACGCCAGCACCGTGGACGAAACCTCTACCGGCACAGACGCGGTTAGTTCCGCGTTAATTGTAGCCCCAGTCGTTAGTGAAACAGGTACAGGCACGGATGCAATTGCAGCGGGCAAGGTATTTACCTCTGATATAACGGAAACGTCAACAGGTACAGATGCTGTAGAAGGAGCGCCTTTATACCCTGCCTCGGTAGTGGAGACTGCCACAGGTTTAGATGCGTTTTTATCATCTGTAGCGCTAAATTCAAATATTACCGAAACTGCTACCGCCTCAATTACGGAAACAGGCGGGGAAATTTATGATGCGGCAGTAGCTGGCACGGGTTGGGGCGAAAGTCCGTGGGGCTATAACTCATGGGGCGGCATCGGTGAGATAGCTATTGCAACAGATGCAATAACGTCAACGTTGACAATTAACGTATCTGTAGCAGAAACGGCAACTGGAACAGACGATGTTGTAGCAACAGATTCAAATGTTAATTTGTGCAATGAGTCAAGTACGGGTAGCGATGCAATAATAGCGTTACTAACGTACAACCCGACTATAGCGGAGACAGCAACTGGGACGGATGCGGTATCAAGTGTTATGGTGTTTGCAACTACAGTTGCAGAGACTGCAACGGGCACAGATGAGGTAACGTCTAGTTTTGTGTTGTTTGGTGATGTGCAAGAGACAGCGACGGGATCGGATGCAGTAGTAAGCAGTTTGTTGGTCAGCGTAGACATTACTGAGAGCGCAACGGGATCAGACGCAATTACAGCGGCGGCAGGTTTTGCCACTACTGTAGAAGAAACTGCAACAAGTGCAGATACATTAGCGGCAGCAGCGGCGTTTATTGCCTCCATTAATGAGTTGGCAACGGGCACAGATTCAATCACAGCACGGCCTTTCTGGGAAATAATTGATGACACACAGACCGCAAACTGGCAAAATATTAGTAACACGCAAACAGCAGCTTGGACTGCGGTTGCAACAAACTAGGAGCACTTAAATGGCAGCAACGACAACTCTTTTGGGTTTACTTACCCCCACTCAGGGAACGCTCTCTGGTACGTGGGGCGACTCAGTCAACTACGGTATTTCTGATTACCTTGATATTGCCATTGCTGGCACACTGTCTTTTGCAGGTGATGGTGCTATTACTTTGGCAAACACTACGGGTAGCTCGTCAGGAAACGCAATAACTTCTACCACAGCCCAGTACATGGTGATTCGTATCACCGGCACACAAACTGTTACCAAAGTTATCACAGGCCCAAGCTACAGCAAACTGTACATGGTGGATCACGCAGGCGCTACCAGCGCGGTGACATTTAAAGCCGCTGGCCAGACAGGTGTTTCTGTTGCTGTAGGTGAGAAATGTTTTGTTTACTACAACGGCACAGACTACGTAAAAGTAGCTTCTAGCGTAGTTAGCACTGGCGATGTAGTTGGCCCAGCTTCTGCCACAGACAATGCAATTACACGGTTTGACCTTACAACTGGAAAATTAGTCCAAAACAGTTTGGTAACTGTAGCTGACGACGGCGCAATCACTGCGCCGCAAGTAGGATCGGTGATTCCTTTCTACTATGCCAACCAAGCGGCGTTTCCTTCTGCAACAACTTATCACGGGGCTTTGGCTCACAGCCATGCTGACGGGGCAATGTTTTTTGCTCACAGCACTGTGTGGGTCAAGCTTGGCTATATCAACATACCAAACTCAGGCACTAGGACAACAAGCTACACTCTTGTTATTGGAGATGTGGGCAAGTTTATAGAATTAGGTACTGGAGGCACAGTTGTTATCCCAGCAAGTATTTTTGCTGCTGGTGACGCAATTTCTGTTGCTAACAATACGGCTGCGGCCATTACTTGCACCTCATCGGCAGTTACGGCTTATCTTGGTGGTACAAACACGGTAGTAACTTCTTTTTCACTAGCATCAAGAGGTGTTTGCACCATTCTTTATGTAACCGCTTCTGTTGTCTTTATTACAGGAAACGTGTCATGAGTGGAATGATGCTGGCCTTTGCTGGTGGTAGCTATGGCGCTGCGCCAGTTAACACTGTGGCTCCAGTAGTTTCAGGTACGGCTACTTTTGGGCAAACTCTTTCAACAACTAACGGCACGTGGACAGGCGCACCAGCACCTACATTCACATATCAATGGCAACGGGTTACAACAAATATTAGTGGCGCTACCTCTAGTACATATGTACTTGTTGCTGCTGACGTTGGAAATACTATTCGTTGTGTCGTAAGAGCTACTAATACCATTGCGCCTTCTGGCGTTACGGCCAACTCCAACTCAACAGCTTCTGTGGCGGCCACAGTGCCCGGAGCGCCAACTATTGGAACTGCAACCTCTACAGGCACGTCTACGGCCACTGTTGCCTATACAGCACCAGCAAGCAACGGCGGTGCAACAATTACAAGCTACACGGCGACATCTTCGCCCAGCGGTATTACAGGCACATTAAGTCAAGCTGGCTCTGGAACTATTACTGTCTCAGGTTTGTCGGCTTCTACAAGCTACACATTTACCGTAACAGCAACCAATTCTGTTGGTACAAGCGCGGCAAGTGCAGCAAGTAATAGCATTACAACAAGCGCAGTCACGGGACAAGATACGTACACAACGCCCGGAACATACACTTGGATTGTCCCAGCGGGCGTGACTTCTATTTCAGCATTAGCCGTTGGCGGCGGCGCTACGGGCGGAGGCGGCGGTATCGGTGGTAGCGGAGGCGGCCTTTCATACAACAACAATTATGCAGTAACACCGGGGGATACTTGGTTTGTTGTTGCAGGAGGTAGTGGCAGCTCGTCGCGTGTATCCTCAAGCACAAGCTCTCCATTCGGAACAAAAATTGTTTCGACCACTTTTGCCACAGCCTTTTTCCCTAATGGTGCTGGTACAGGTGACGCAGGTGGTAACTCTGTTTCTCGCACTGGCGGACAAGGTGGTAACACAACTAATGCACCCGGCGGAGGTGGTGGAGCCGCAGGGTATTCAGGCAATGGGGGCAACGGTTATAACCAAGCAGCGGCCACCGCTGGATCTAGTGGATCAGGCGGTGGTGGGGGCGGTGGCGGTCAAGCACAATACTACTTCAATGCATTAGGTAAAGACTACGCACTCAGGGGTCTTAGTGGCGGCGGTGTTGGTATTCTCGGAGAGGGAAGCAACGGCACCTATAGCACTACTGCACCCGGAGGTGGAGGTAGCGGCGGGTCTAGCGGCGGTACGCCGGATTACTCTACTAATAGCACCGCCGGGGTTTATGGTGGTGGCAGTTCCCAGTACCAAGTTTCCGGTGGCAAAGGCGCAGTGCGGATTCTCTATCCGGGCACCACAAGGTCATACCCAAGCACAAATGTAGGAGATTTATGATGGAATTATTTATTCAAATTCGTGATGGCCAGCCTTATCAGTATCCAATTATGGGGAATAATTTTCGTCAGGCTTTCCCACACATTGACGTTGATAATTTACCGCCAGAGTTTGCGCGGTTTGTTCGCACCCCGATGCCTAATCCTGATGGCCCGTACCGACATGTAGTCGAAAGCTATGTATGGGATAACGGCGTGGTAACGGATAACTGGGTATTTTGCGATATGTCCGCGGAAGAAAAAGCAGATAAAATTGCGCAGACAATAAGTCGCGGAAAACCAGAAGGTGACCAATGGGTGTTTGATGAAACCCTTTGCATGTGGGTCGATCCTGCCGCCACTAACGCCGTTACAGAAATAGAAGTAACCCGTGTCTAATATTCCTATTTCTGATACAAAAATTGTGGACAACGTGTTTGTCAAGCTGCATCATTTCTTGCGGGTTGGTGATACACACCGTGGTCACGCACATGCTTTTGACCACATTACATTGCTTTCTACTGGCTCTGTTCGCATGGCGCACGACAATGGTGAAGCTGATTACAAAGCCCCGCACCTGATCGTTACACCAAAAGGCATTACGCACCAATTTACTGCGCTAGAACCCAACACCGTGTTTTGCTGCATACATGCGATTCGTGATGGTGACGGTGTTGATGATATAGCTGCCCCTAACCTAACGCCAGAACAACAGTTTGATCTGCTGACGACGTATAAATTGGTTGAGAAAACACCCTGACTTTTAGACAATAGTCACACTGCGCGATGAATACAACCGTAATACGCATGAAACAGTTTGTAACCCCTGCGCAGTGTGGTGAACTAAATGCTTGGGTGGATTACGCCGTTCAGAATAAATGGCTTGATTTAGGATTGAATCGAGGTTCTGGATGGACATACAAAGACAGATTGACCACCCGAGCTTATGGGGATAGGTTTGAGTACCCTCCGATTGTTTATGATATTTTTGCGCAAATAACAGAAGAACTAGGGCTGCATGACTTGCCCAAAAGTGTTGTAGGCGGGGGCCGTAATGGTGTCGTTGTTTCATGCACTTACTCTGGCGGCGATGTACACCCGCACATAGACCCCCCAGAGGGGGACCGCCATGTGCTGCGCTGCAACATAATGTCACAAAAAGCCGAGGATGGCGCTAAGCTATACATAGGCAATAAACACATAGATATTGAGGCGGGTGAATTACACTGCTATCTTCCTTCAACCGTTTTGCATCGTGTAACCACAGTGCAAGGGCAGACACCACGAATACTGTGGATGTTTGGGTATCAAGCGAGTGCTGAACGTTTTGCTCAGATTAAGGTATAACTATGTATGCGCTGGCTCATACTGTTACTGCTGTTGGGGCTAGTTGGAGCCGTAGCCAAGAGTGGTTGCCATGTACGCGAATTCTATGGAATAGCCTACACAGTTCACGATCCGACTATACGGCACAAAGAAATGATGGCGTGGCTCGACAGAAATGCGCCTTACTGCAAGTCAACAGAATACATGGTGATCTGGAACAACCTAGCAGAGTGGGCGGGCACGGCAGACTCCACATGGTTGCGTAATAAAGTTGTTCATGGCTACAAGGATGCACTTGAACGGGAAAAGAAATGACCAGAAAGCCGATACCCAGACCCAAGAAGCCATCGCCGGACACAAGGGACAAGCTGACGCTGTACGTCACGCTGATGGTAAGCACCACCCTGTGCATCTCTGTTTTGGCTATGGTCGTCAGCTTTATGCTTGGCCTTTGGGCCAAAGAGGTGGACAACGCAGAAATCTTCAAGATGATTTCACCCGCTTTTTCTACTCTTATCGGCGGCATGATTGGGTTCCTGTCTGGTATCAAACTCATGCAGAATGACGACAAATCTAAATCTTGTAAGGATTGACTATGTTTGATGTACTAAGCGGCGGCATTCTAGGCTCCATTTTTGGTGGCCTATTTCGTATGGCTCCAGAGGTTCTAAAGTTCTTTGACAAGAAGAATGAGCGCCAGCATGAACT
>Ga0315905_10006161_pt1 | contig 12192 bp, 13 predicted proteins | sample LakEriMetagenome_5_FD_203522 | JGI IMG/M metagenome (GOLD analysis project Ga0315905, IMG submission 203522) | Freshwater fungal communities from buoy surface, Lake Erie, Ohio, United States - Buoy 4 MA121 | ecosystem: Environmental > Aquatic > Freshwater > Lake | place: USA: Lake Erie, Ohio...
GTCAAGCCCCAACGAATTTTCATAGGGTCAATGACTTTCATCAACGCCTTAAAACGTGTGCCTGATGGATTCTTCAAGCGCGTCAGTTCGTCAAACACAATGGCGCCAAAGTCTAACTCCTGCTCGGCCAACCATTGGATGTTGTCGTAGTTGCTGACCACAATGCGAGCGTCAGAATGAAGTGCTGCCAACCGTTGCTTAGGTGTGCCCACCGCCACGGCAATTTTGTGGAATGGTGCCCACTTGGGTTGCTCGACTGGCCACACGTCGGTACAGACGCGCTTAGGCGCAAGGACAAGGAAGCGCCCAACCTCTTCGTTGAATAGCATGTCTTGCATGGCCTTCAGTGTGATGGCCGTCTTGCCAGCGCCAACAGGTGCCAAGATCATGGCTCGGTAGCGGTCGTAAAGGAAGTTAGCCGCCTCGGTTTGATAGGGTCTTAGCTGCATAATTTTTTTAAACGCTTTATTTCAGCAATCGCTTTAATCTGCTTTTCACGAAGGTCATTTACAACAGTGACGGCTTGGCCTACATCTTTGCCTGTTCGAATGAAGTCAGGCATAACGGCCTGTGTTTCGCTGCGGCGCTTTTCCAACTCAAGGCAGGCTTGGACTACGTTTTCAAGCGCCCGATTTTCTTCACGGCAGGCTTTGGTCAAGTTGTCGCGGTATTTTTTTCTCTCATCCTCGGCAAACATGAGGGCAACGTCTGCTTTGCCACGGGCATTGTCAGCGGCCAAAAGGTCGGCCAAGGCTTTGTCAAGTTGTTCTTGTAACGTCATTTTTTAAATCCAAAAAAAGTATCCAAATGAATTACGCCGTCGCACCACCACAGGAAATGCTCCAGCCAATACGCGGCAGCGTCGTCGCCAGCAACTAAGGCGCGGTCGCAGTAGTCATTGATCTTTGTTGCAGCCGTGTGCAAATGGCACAAAGCGGCAACGTAATCTTTATCTTCAAGTGCTCCTTCGTGGGCCAATCGGTAATTTGACTGAGATGCCGCAAGCGTGTGTTTGTCAAATGATGGCCTCCACGCTATGTGTTTGCCCATTGACGTACATCGTTTGAGACATCGCCGAATCGGTTCAAAATTTTGCCCAGCCATCAATCTGCTCCTTAGTCCATAAACACGCATAGCGCTGGTTCAGCAACGCCATGTCCGACATAAAAATTTTCTGCAAGGGCGACAACCGGCCACCCTTGGTCTTCAACTCCACAAACCATGTCGTGCCATCAGGCAGGCAAGCGATCCGGTCAGCCACGCCTTTGCGCCCAGGTGAGGTGAACTTCCACGTCTTGCCGCCCCTGCGCTCCACAGTCCAAACAAAATATTTTTCGATCTCTTTTTCAAGCATGTCAAAAAGTTTAGCACACTTTTATTTTTTATGCTACAGTCAAGGCTCATTGACTAAAGGAGATTCAATTGAACGCATTCCCCAACCCCCACCGCACCGACATGCTTGGCATGACTTTGCGCGATTACTTCGCCGCCAAGGCAATGCAAGGCTTGTTAGCTTCCGAGGTCAACGCGCCATTAGAGGCATTTGCAACCCGAGCGTATGAAGTAGCAGACGCAATGATGGAGGCACGCGATGCAGCACAGTAACATCGTCGGCGGCTCGACCGCCAAGCGCGTCATCAACTGTCCAGGCTCAGTGGCCTTGGTGCAGAAGATGCCACCCCAGCCCAGCAACAAATACGCTGATGAGGGCACGCTGTTGCACAACGTCATCGCCGACATCGTGATGACCGACAACCCGCCAGAGCACTACCTGGGCACCAAGTACGAAGACCAGGTGTTGACCCAAGAGTTGATTGAAAATAAACTGGTGCCTGCACTGGCCGCGCTTGATGAGATCGACCCAACCAAGGAGATGGAAATTGAAGCTGAAACTCGCGTTGGTTTTGGGGATTTACTGCCTGGTGTGTTTGGGTCTACCGACCTCATTGGGCGTATCAGAAACCGCGCAATTGTTCTTGATTGGAAGTTTGGTGATGGTGTTGCTGTGGAAGTAGAAGAGAACCCGCAGTTGATGTTCTACGCCGCAGCGGCCATGCGCACTGAAGCAGCCAAGTGGGCGTTTGATGGCGTCGATGAGATTGAGTGCGTGATCGTGCAGCCGCCACAGGTCAAGCGCTGGGTGACGACTCCTAAGCGCATCGCTGAGTTTGAGTTGCAGTTGGTGCAAGCGGTCAAGCTGGCGCAAAAGCCAGACGCTGAACTCAAGACCGGCGACCACTGCCGCTGGTGCGCAGCCAAGCCCATCTGCCCACAGATGACCGGCGCTGTTGACCGAGCGTTGAAGACATCCATTGAAGCGATTGACGCGCCGGCACTTGGCGCGTATCTGGCCAACGCTGATATGCTAGAAGATTGGATCAAAGACTTGCGTGCGCTGGCGCACCAAATCCTTGACAGCGGCGCGTCAGTTCCAGGGTATAAACTGGTGGCCAAGCGCGGCACACGTCAATGGACAGATGAAAAAGATGTGGTGCATTGGCTTGATGGCGTAGGCTTAGAGAATAATGAAATTTACAGCAAAGAATTACTCAGCCCTGCTCAAATGGAGAAGGTGCTGAAAAAGCGCAAGTTGGCGCTGCCCGACGATCTCGTCGTGTCAGTGTCATCAGGCACCACCATCGCGTCTGAGAGTGATCCCAGGCCGGCGGTGGTTCAAATCGGGAAGCAACTCACTGCTGCCCTTTCTAAACTTCAATAAGGACTATCATGTCAAATTTAGTAGCGTTCTCTCAAGCGGGTTTGCCCGCAGTCTCCACCCTCTCAACCGCTTTGCGCGCGATCCAAGCAGACGTTGGCCCAGCCGGCACAGTCATCCTCAAGATGGACAAGACTGGCCATTGGGTTTTCGGTGCCGATCAAACCGAAGTGGAAGACGACTCCACCTGGGCCATCAATCCTTTCAGCTTTGTCCACGGCTTCATTGCTTGGGGTGACGGTGAAGTGTTGGCCGAGAAGATGGCGTCGGTGTCCCAACCGTTGCCCGAGCTTGATGAAGCGCCCCCCGGCGCCAAAAAAGGTTGGGAGACACAAGTGGGCATGAGCCTCAAGTGCATCAGCGGTGAAGACAAGGGCATGGAAGCGCGGTACACCACTACGTCAGTGGGCGGTAAGCGTTCTGTGCAGACCTTGGCTGTAGCGTTGGCAGAGCAGGTCGAAAAAGACCAAGCAAAGCCAGTGGCGATTGTGAAACTCAAAAAGGATCATTACGCCCACAAGAGCTACGGCAAAATCTACACTCCGGTGTTTGAGGTGCAAGAGTGGGTCAGCATGGACGGTGAGCCTGAGGTTGCTGTCGAAGCCCCCGCGCCTGCCCCCGCTGGCCGTCGTCGTCGGTCTGCCTGATGACTCTTTGGGTTGACTTTGAAACCCGTAGCGCCTGCGACCTAAAAGCCGCAGGCGTTTACAACTACGCTCAAGATGCAAGCACCGAGGTGCTGTGCATGTCCTACGCTTTTGATGACGAAGACGTCCAGACATGGGTGCCCGGCCAGCCGTTCCCCGCAAAAGTGCGTGTCTATTGGGGGCCAATTTACGCCCACAACGCTGCTTTCGAGCGCCTAATTTTCTGGTACGTGTTGCAGATCAATTTCAAGCTGGAGCAGTTTGTCTGCACCGCCACCCAGGCCCGCGCCAACTGTGCGCCGGGTTCGCTTGAAGACGTGGGGCGCTTTGCTGGCGCGTCCATGAAGAAGGACCATCGCGGCTCGCAGTTGATCCGCTTGCTGTGCATACCGCCATTTCGCAACGACCCCGAGCTCATGGCCGAGATGGTGGCCTATTGCGAACAAGACGTCCGCGCCATGCGCTCAATCAGCAAGGCGCTGCGGCCACTCTCAGAGGAAGAGCTACTTGACTACCACGTCAACGAGCGCATCAACGACCGAGGCGTCTTGGTCGATGTGCCCTTGTGCAAAGCCGCTGTGAAGTACGCCAGCGATGAGTTGGTCGAGATTGAGCAAATTGTGGCCGAGGTCACCGAGGGCGCCATCACCAGCGTGCGCTCGCCCAAGATGCGCCAGTGGGTGATCGACCGCGTGGGCCCGCAGGCTTTGAAGCTCATGGAGACCTTCAAAGACGGCGAGATGAAGTACAGCATCGACAAGACTGTGCGGGCCAATCTTTTAAATTGTGAGGATGTTCCACCAGATGTTCAAGAAGTCATCCAGTGCGCCGACGACCTTTGGGCGTCGTCGGTTGCGAAGTTCAGCAGACTCGCGCAGCTTGCCGATGTGGAAGATCAGAGAGTACGAGGCGCGTTTGTCTTTGCTGGAGGCTCGGCTACAGGCCGTGCTTCTAGCTACGGCGCCCAGGTTCACAATTTCACCCGTAAAACCGCTGAAGAACCCGCAGCCGTACGCAACGCTATGGTCAGAGGACACGCCATCGTCCCAACATACGGCAAGCGAGTCACCGACGTCCTCAAGGGGATGCTCAGGCCCGCGCTCATTCCTGCACCCGGCAAACATCTGGTCGTGGCTGACTGGGCGGCGATAGAGGCCCGCGCCAATCCATGGCTCTCAGGCCGTGGGGACGACAAGTTGGCCATCTTTGCCAAAGGTGAGGACGTGTACAAGGTCAACGCCGCTGCCACCTTTGGCGTGCGGGTCGATGAGGTAACGAAAGACCAACGCCAGATCGGCAAGGTGCAAGAGCTCGCCTGCGGCTTTGCCGGCGGCGTGGGCGCCTTTGCTGCCATGGGCCGCGCCTACGGTGTGCATTTGCCTGAGTCAGACGCGCGGCGCATGGTGGACGCATGGCGTAGGGCAAACCCTTGGTCTGTGCCTTACTGGCAGAACCTTGAGGAAGCCTACACCAGAGCGATGCGCAACAAGGGCCATGAGTTCAGCGCGGGCCGGGTCACCTATATGTTCGATGGCCAGCATCTCTGGTACGCTCTGCCCTCCGCGCGAGTGCTGTGCTACCCATTTGCCAAGCTGGACGCCGATGGCGTGAGCTACGCCAAGGCCGCTTGGAAACCAGCCGCAGATGCAAAAGAATGGCCCCGAGCCCGCCTTTGGAAGGGCTTGGCGTGTGAGAATATCACGCAGGCCACCGCCAATGATTTGTTGCGCCATACGCTGCGCCAGCTTGATGATGTGGTGCTCCACGTCCATGACGAAGTGGTCATTGAGACCGACCGGCCAGAAGAGATGGCCGTGCGATTGAAAGAGGTGATGTGTACGCCGCCGCCATGGGCCAAGGGCTTGCCCCTTGACGCAGAGGTGGCGATCATGTCGAGATACGGCAAATAAAAAGCCCGCTGGCAGGCGGGCTCTTAAAGGAGACACATTTTGGAATTTCTGGATTTTATTACAAAACTCGCCCCAAGTGGCGAGACAGCGTTAATTGTCAGACAAAAACCACAGTTGAAAGACGGCGAGATACAACTCCATGCCGATGGGGCCGTCAAATGCACTTGGCCGGCATTTTTGCCCGACCCCAAGCGCATCAAAGCAGATCAAGCCTGGTACGGCAACACGGCCAGCTTCATCATCGACCGCTTCGCCGAGGGCCGGGTGTCAGCGTCCGCGGCCAATTGCGAATACATCCTGGTGATGATGCTGGACGACATTGGCACCAAGTCCAAGACGCCCCCGCTCGACCCGACATGGATCATGGAGACCTCCCCCGGGTCGTTTCAGTGGGGCTACGCCTTCAGCGACCAGCCGACCAAGGCCGAGTTTAGCGCGGCCATCAAAGCCATTGCCGAGGCGGGCTACACCGACCCCGGCGCCTGCAACCCGGTGCGCAACTTCCGACTGCCTGGGTCGGTCAACCTCAAACCGGGCCGCGACAACTTCGCCGCGCGCCTAGTGACTTTTCATCCCGACCGTGAGTTCAGCCTCACAGACATATGCGATACCTTGGGTGTCACACCAGTGGAGCCCGACTCGCTCACCCTGCGCCCGATCCGCATCTCAGACGATGGCGCCGATGACGTGATGGCGTGGCTGAGTGGCCAGGGTCTGCTGCTCTCCAAGCCCAATGGCGAGGGCTGGGCGGGCGTGATCTGCCCCAACAGCGCCAAGCATACCGATGGCAACCCAGAGGGCCGCTACATGCCCGCCAACCGGGCCTATTGTTGCCTTCACTCGCATTGCGTTGACTTCGATTCCCGCGCCTTTCTGACGTGGGTGGCCGACCAAGGTGGCCCCGCCCACAATCCGGGCTTGCGTGAGGAACTGCTCACCCAGGCTATGGAATCCGTGCGCGCCAAACTGACCCCCACCGCCGACTATCCAGACGAAGCCGCCCGCGTGATCGCCGAGGTCGAGCGCAAAGAGCTTGGCCGAGTTGAGAAGAACGAATGGTTTGAGCGCTTCGCGTACGTCCAGACAGATGACGCCTTTTTTGACATGACCGACCGCCGGGAGGTCTCGCGCAACACCTTCAACGCCTTGTACCGGCACATTGACTGCAAATCCATACACAACGCCAAGCGCCGCATCGAGGCCGCAACGTCATTCGATGAGAACCGCCAAGGCAAGGGCGCCAAGTCCCTGGTCGGCATCACTTACGCCGCTGGCGCGTCCGTGTTGGTGGCCCGTGAGGGTCAGGTCTATGGCAACCGCTGGCGCGATGCGCGCCCTGCGCCGGTGGCCGGTGACCCCGCCCTATGGCTGGCCCACGTTGAGCGCATGGTGCCCGAGCGGTTCGAGCGCGAGCATCTTTTGAATGCCTTGGCCCACAAAGTACAGTTTCCAGGCCACAAGATCAATCACGCCATCCTGTTGGGTGGCAACCATGGCAGTGGCAAAGATACCCTTTTTGCCCCCTTCTTCTGGGCCATTGGTGGGCCGTCTAAACACAATTGCTCATTGGTCAAGAATGAAGAACTGACTTCCCAATGGGGTTACGCGCTCGAGTGCGAAGTGATGGAGATCGCCGAGCTCAGGCAGGCCGAGGCGAAAGACCGGCGCGCGCTTGAGAATACCCTCAAGCCCATCATTGCCGCGCCCCCTGAACTGCTCATGGTCAACCGCAAAGGGCTTCACCCCTACATGGCCCTAAACCGCGTCTTCGTGATCGCCTTTTCTAATGAGCGCGTGGCCATCAGCATACCCAGCGAAGACCGCCGTTGGTTCGTCCTTTGGGCCGATGCCCCTAAACTGCCAGAGGCTCAGGCGGTGAGCTTGTGGAACTGGTATCAGCACCGGGGTGGATTTGAGGCCGTGGCCCACTATCTCCACACGCGGGACGTGTCCGCGTGGAACCCGAACGCCGCGCCCCCCATGACTGAGGCCAAGTCCATCATGGTCGAGCACGGCATGAGCGGCGCAGAGTCGTTCCTGGTTGACCTCATGCGCAGGCGTGCGGGCGAGTTTTCCCGCGGCGTGTGCGGTGGCCCCTTTTATGGGCTTTGCGACCGCTTACAAGGCATCGCCCCCGGTAACGTTAAGGTCGTCCAGGCCGCGCTATTGCACGCTTTCAAAGAGGCAGGGTGGATCGACATGGGCCGCATCAAGTCGCGCGACTTTGAGACCAAAAAGCATGTTTTCTGCGCCCCTGAGTTGGGAGAGTATTCGCGCAGCGATCTCAGGCGCATGATTGAGGTGTAAAAAAAAAGGGCCCCGCAAGGGGCCCTGTGAATGTTGGCAACTGCTAGAGGTCCAGCAGCAGTGCAAGTATAGCGGCAAGGATCACCGCGCACATCAGCGCCATGCGTCCCCCTTAGGCGGTGCCGGCGGTGGCGCGTATCGTCTCAGAATGTCTTCAAAGATCGGATGCAGCATCGGCCACCTCCCATGCAGCATCGGCCCCGGTGGCCGTGGTCAACGTGGTGCTTAAGGGCTGCCATTCCCAGGCGGTTAGCCCCTTATTTAAAGACTCATAAGCGGCCACATAATCGGCGGTTGACATGGTGGCGCCAAAGGGCGGATAGAACCGCTTAACGCCCCCCTTGGATTTCATGGGCTTATGTTTCCCGGTGCACTTAGCGTGGTGCGCGAAAATGTCCGCGCGGTTGGTTTTGTATGTGGTTTTTCCGATAATTACTGCTTGCATGTTACGGTCTCCAAATGAAAAGATCCAAAGCCACCACAATGATGGCCACCAAAAAAACAATGCGCTGCGCGCGCTCGAATGTGCTCATAAGTTCCCCAAAAAAAAGTGATCAAAATCGAAAACGGCCACATAGAACCCGCGTGGGCTCGCGTGCACTTCGTAAAGCCATGCATCAGTGTCTTCCATGGCCAGCGTATCAGCGAGAGCCTGCGCGGCTCCCTTCGTGGTGTAGTAGGTCATGCGGGCACCTCGGACCATGTCCGGTGGCCGGTTTGCCACCACCAATAACCCGGGGTGAGCTTTGGACCCTGCATAAACCGGTCAACAGTCACGCGCTGCCCGGTCCTGAGAATAAAAGTTATTTTCATATGGTGCAGCACCCACAGCATGGATAGTCTTCGCAGCGCCCGCGTGGGTTTCGATAGAACGTGGTTGGACCGGTTTCACCAAAAAAGGTTATCTCGCCCGGTTCGCCTGTGATCCACGCGCGGCGCGTGGCCGTGCAATATTGGATCTCATCCCCAGGGTATATAGGCGCGCCAGTGCGCGCGTCTTTGCCCTTAAATTTTGCCTTCATAGTCTTGATCATTTGGCACCCCCAATATCGTTATGGAAACCCATCCACAATTCAGCGCCAATGATGTCCCCCATAAACCACCACCCCACAACGTGCGAGTTTGGCATGGCCCCATAAACGTAAACTTGATCATTTCGATCAATTCGATAATTTCGTGCGCCATACTTAGCGCGCAGCGCTTCGCGTAATTTTGCGTGTTTCATAGAATACCCTTCGTGTAGTTGATTGACGTGCACCAATGCGCGCCCCGATACGGACCCCGGAGGGTCCGCATAAGGTCACACACTAGCGATTGAGATAACTCGGCGCGCGTGGCCGGCCGCATGGTCCGCGATCACAATATCGCGCGCGTTGATTGACGTACCGGCGCAAAGGGTACATTTTGCGCATGTGGACCGGCGGCCACCTTCGGCCGATGCCGGACATGATGCTTCGCCCGGTTGCACGTCAATACCTACGCTAACCCTAAAAACGCGCATGCCAAGCAAATTAGCCTTCGCAGCTTGATCGATGTTATCGGCCGATGCCATAACCAAAGGGGCCCATGCTTGCACGTCAAAATCCGGCCGGTCCCATTGGTGCGAATAACCGCGCCGACCGGCCGCATACCGGGTTATTTGGGTCCACATGCGCACCGGCGCAGCGAACGGGTCCCCATACGTGCCCAAGCGGACAATTTTCCCGGCCAGCACGCGCGCGATTGTGGCCGGGTCCGCCTTCACGTATCGGCCGCGTTTGTATGCGTGAAATACACTTTGGACCGATTTTCCTACTTGGACATAACATGGCGGTTCGTCACTTTCGCCGGTTTTTATGAGATATGGCCGGTGCCCACAATCGCCACAAATAGCGTAATCCGCGCCGGTTTGCAGCGCGGCCATGGGCGCGATATCGGATCGGATGATAAAAGTTTGCACAATCGCGCCGGTTTTATCGTTCTTCGAATCGGTGTGGATTTTATTGACAATGACGACAATGGGCGCGCCATCGATCAATGATGGACCCTCGTACGCGATATAACCTAAGATTTTGGCCGATTTTGTGGGCAAATTAGACATGATGAGGACCCTTCGTTTAGTTGACTGTATGCCGGTGCAAAATCGCGCCGGTGATGTAATGTAAGACAATCCCGAACATAACGCGCGCACTATATTTTTAGACCTTCAATTGTGTGGGGTTATTAGGTGTGGATAGCGTGGGCGCGATTGTGGGCGTGTTTGGGACTATTGTGGACAACGTGCGATTGACCGAACTTGAGAGTGAAAACTGTCATTTGTGGACAATGTGGACTACTTTAAATGATACGCTAAATAATAGATATTTTTGTAATACTATATAGCTATACAGTAGGTGTATGGCTCACGAATGCTCACACCCCATGGTTTAGGCAGCGACTAAAAAAGGGGCGTCCACATTGTCCACAAGCCCCCCACGAAAGTACTACATCATGCAAAATGCCCCATGGCCAACGAGCGAGCGAGTTGTGTGGACGCTACCCACACGCCCCCCACCAAAGTACTACATTGTAAGGTTTTGTAAGGTTGTCGGCTGCATGGCCGCCATGGCATTTTGCTTTCGGCTGAGAGCCCCCGGGTAGGGCCGAGCGCCGAAGGTCACGGCAGCGAAGGGGCCGTGAACAAAATTTTTTATAGCCCACATTGCCCACATGACCCACAAATTTTTTTGGTATATTCGGCACATGTTTGAAAGCCTACCTTTTGCACCGCGCAAGGTCGAAGCGACTGAGGCGCGTTTGCACCGCATCTACGAAGCCGCCAAGCTGGGGCTGAAAGGCGACTCGTTGGCGTTGGCCTCTGGCATGCTGCCATCCGAGTACCGGCAACTGGTGCAGCTTGACCCCATCGCGGAGATGGCCGCGCAAAAAGGCAAAGCAGACGCTGAGATGGAGATGTCCCAGTGCTTGCACAAGGCAGCGCGAGAAGGCGACTCCAAGGCGGCGTTGGCAATCCTGCAAAACGTCCACGGTTGGGTGGCCAAGCAATCTATTACTATTGATGTCGATCAGCGCATCTCAGTTACCCAGGCGTTGCGCGACGCCGAGTCCAGGGTCATTGACGTCATTGCGCATGAGCCATCACTAAACAAGCTAACACATGCAGAGCACCAAGTACAGCGCTGAAGACGAACAAGAGCTGATGGCCCGGCTGTGGAGCCCGGCGATCAAGGACAACCCGCTGGCGTTTGTGATGTTTGTGTTTCCATGGGGCGTCAAGGGCACGCCGCTGGAAAACTTCACCGGGCCCCGCAAATGGCAGCGCGAGGTGCTGCTGGACATTGCCGAGCACATCAAACTGAACCAGGGCAAGACTGACTTTGATGTGCTGCAAGAGGCCATCTCGTCTGGCCGGGGTATTGGCAAATCGGCGCTGGTCTCATGGATTACGATCTGGATGTTGGCCACCAGGATAGGCTCGACGACCATTATTTCGGCCAACTCCGAGTCACAGCTCAGAAGTATCACCTGGGCCGAGATCACCAAATGGCTGGCCATGGCCATCAACTCACACTGGTTTGAAGTTTCGGCCACCCGCGTCATGCCGGCCAAATGGCTGACTGAACTGGTCGAACGGGATTTGAAGAAGGGCACCCGGTACTGGGGCGTGGAGGGACGCTTGTGGTCAGCGGAGAACCCCGACGCCTACGCTGGCGTACACAACTTTGACGGTGTGCTGGTGGTTTTTGACGAAGCGTCTGGTATTGACGACTCGATTTGGGCGGTGACCGGCGGTTTCTTTACAGAAAACACGCCAAACCGCTTCTGGTTGGCGTTTTCCAACCCACGGCGCAACACTGGGTATTTCTACGAGGCGTTTAACTCAAAACGGGCGTTTTGGCGCACCAGAATTGTGGACGCCAGGACGGTCGAAGGCACCGACAAAGCGGTTTACAACCGAATCATTGACGAATATGGGCCTGATTCAAGCCAAGCGCACGTTGAGGTCTACGGCATGTTCCCCAGTGCGGGAGACGACCAGTTCATCGGGGCTGATATTGTGGATGACGCCATGGCCCGGCCTAAATATAAAGACGCCAGCGCCCCAATCGTGATTGGCGTAGACCCGGCGCGGTTTGGTGCGGACGCTACGGTAATTGCGGTCAGGCAAGGGCGGGATATTGTCAAGATAATGCGCCACAGGGGCGACGACACCATGACGGTGGTGGGGTATGTGATCGAAGCGATTGAAGAATTTAAGCCGGCGCTGGTTGTGATAGACGAAGGCGGGCTGGGCGCGGGTATTGTTGATCGATTAAAAGAGCAACGGTACAAAGTCAAGGGCATAAACTTTGGAAATAAATCTAAAAACCCAATCATGTACGGTAATATGCGCGCGCAGATGTGGGGAGATATGCGAGAATGGCTGAAATCTGCTAGTATCCCTAGCGACAGGTTCTTGAAGACGGACTTGATTTCGCCTATGATGAAGCCTGACTCACGGGGAACAATCTTCTTGGAAAGCAAAAAAGAAATGAAAGCTCGCGGTCTTGCCTCGCCCGACGCTGCTGACGCTATATGCGTCACATTTGCCTTTCCAGTGGCACATCGTGAGTATGCTGAACCCAAGCGCACC
>Ga0315905_10006162_pt1 | contig 12192 bp, 12 predicted proteins | sample LakEriMetagenome_5_FD_203522 | JGI IMG/M metagenome (GOLD analysis project Ga0315905, IMG submission 203522) | Freshwater fungal communities from buoy surface, Lake Erie, Ohio, United States - Buoy 4 MA121 | ecosystem: Environmental > Aquatic > Freshwater > Lake | place: USA: Lake Erie, Ohio...
GCTCGTCTGCCTGCACCTCAATGCCCTCAAGCCATGCATCCCATCCGAGCCACAGAGCCGAGATGGTCCATTTGGAGATCACTCGTGCGAGCTTGCGCTTTGTCTCCTTGGTGTCCTCCACTTGATCTGAAAAGGAATTGTAAGCAGCAGATAAGGCGCGATTGAGCCAGTGCTGCCTCATGCGAGTGCCGAGCTGCACGGCGCGCTTGTGGGCTTTAACAAACACAGTCCACGCGTCAAAAGCTGCGCCCAAATCCCGCTGTGCCCAATGCCTGAGAATGCGCTCCAACGGCGTGGGCTGCAGCCCTGGTATGATAATGCTCTCGGAATAACGCGTAATGGATCCTGACCGCAGTGGCGAATTCACATCATGCACCTGCCTCTCCAGTTGTAGGGTTCAGGGTTTAAGGATGTAAGGTGTGGGATTTAGCGAATTCACATCACGTACCTGTCTCTGCAGGCTTCGGGTTAAGGTGCAGGGTTTCGGATTTAGGTTAGTGCGTAGGGTGGGAGTTTAGCGAGTTGATATGATGCACCTGCCTCTGGAGGTCCTTGGCAATGGTCTCTGGGTCTGGAAAATCGCCGGAGAGGACAGGATTGATTTCTGTGTTGACAACAACGCTCCCAGGCGACATGTGCTTGACCTTGAAATTTGCAGATGGTAGCCCCGACGCGTGCGAAAGGTTCTGAAAGAGTTGTTTCTCAAATTCTTGGCGCTGCTGCGAGCCGTCGGCTCCAGTTAAACTGAAACGCAGACCCAGTTTCAGAACCATTTTCGCACTAGAGAACACATTCTATAGAGAACATATTATATACAATGTGTTCTCTAGTGTGGAAATGGTTCTATGGCGAACACACCTGAAATCCAGACCAAGTTTCAAAACCATGTCCACGGGCTTGGGCGCGTGCACCTTCTGCATGACCGCCAACTTTTGGCGAAGCTTGACAATCCCTGACAGGGTACCCGCCTCCAGTTTCTTGTCCTCCATCTGGCAAAAGGCTGCAAACTCGGTGGCCGAGATGCCACAGTCCCCGTCGCGGTCCATGGCAGCGAAGGTCTGCCCCGCTTTCTCCCACGACCACCCCACCATGTCGCGCAGCGTACTCTGCAACTCATCCTTGGACAGCACGCCATCCCCGTCCACATCCATCGCTTCAAACTTGAGCCCGTGCTCACCCAGCTTGCCCCCCGACGCCGCCACGCCGCACGGTGGCATGCCGGCTCCCAGCCTCACCCGGCTGCCCCTGTCCTCGCTCGGCGGGTCGGCGGCCAGCTTGATGCGCGCCTGCAGCTGCTGATGGAGATCGGCTGTCTCCACCTGGACCTTGGCCATCATGTCCTGGAGCTTGGGGTCGTCGAGCTCGAGCGCGTCCTTGGTTTCCTTGATCTGCCGGCGCAGCGCATCAATGAGTTGCCGACACTGGTCAAGCTCAGCCTTCAGGTGATTGTAGGTGGCCTCCATACATGAATCCACCTCCGCTCGCTGCTTCTCCATCGCAGCCAGCCGCTCCTTGAGGTCCTCAACTTCCCCGTCTTCACTCGCAGACAACTCCAGCGCGTCTCTCAGCCACGCGACCGCAGCGTGCATCTGGACGGAAACGGCGGCATGGTTCATAACCTCCTGGAGGCCCTCGAAGTATTTGGGTTGACGCCCATGGTCACGGCCCTCATTGTCGAACTCATGTCTTGAAATGGCCTGGTGAATGACCTGCGAGTCCTGGAGACCTAGGGTGAGGCTCTTATGCCCCTTGTTGTTGCAGCTGCGATAGGCGGAGTATCAGCGAGGAGGAGGAAACATGCATGTAAAGTGAGGAGGAGGATACATGCTTATGCCCCTTGTGGTTGCAGCTGAGATAGGCTAGAAGCCCGGGGCATAACCGGAGAGTAAAGTCAAAGTAATTTGAGGAGGAGGATACATCCGGACCTTTGGTCCTTGTGCCCCTTGTGGTTACAGCTGTGAAAGGCGGAGACGGACTGGAGCGCCTTGACGTGGGCCACGATCTGTCTCGCACTCTGCACCATGCCTTCGCGATCTCGAAGGACATAGAGCACCTTGTGCATGAGGAGGAGGAGGAGACATACATGCATTGTGCATGAGGAGGAGGAGGAGACATACATGCATGTCAAATGAGTAGGAGGAGGAGGATACATGCATGTCAATGTTGCCACTCGGATCTCGCAGGACGTTGAGCACCTTGAGCACGTGATCCCGCACGGTACCCGACTCCTGAAGCAGGAGGCGGTCGAGGGTGGCATCTAGGTGCAGGTCGTGCATGCGCTGCTTGCACGGCGTGCTGTTCTCAAAGCGCATGAGCATGTCAGTCACAGTCGACAACGCCCGAGAACACATTCTATAGGAGAATACATTCTATAACTCTATAGACCTGTGCGCAACTCCAGCATAGAGAATACATTCTCTCTACAGAGACTAGGGATCATATTCTCTCACCTGTGTGCCAAGTGCATAAGGATGTCCGTTGACAACTCCAGCACGGGGTGGGTGCTGGCTTTGGCGTCGGAGAAGGTGGATGCCCACTGGCCAGGCTTCCATGAGGCCGTGACCTCCACGGCCACATCCACCAGTCCGCACTCGATGCCGATCAGGTCGCGCTCGTGGCACCTGCGAGAGAGAAGAGAGGGGCAGAGAGAGAGAGAGTTTCAGAGGAGCGAAACTCCATAGAGGGGAATCCATGCACAAGGAATCGAGGGCATATAAGACGTCGTGCACCCGGAAGCGGTTTCGGATTTTGGGTTTCGGGAGGAGTGTTTGGGGTTTGGGGTTTAGGGTTTAGGCTGGTGGCGCCTGCACAAGGAATCGAGGGCATATAAGACGTCGTGGACGCGGAAGCAGATGCCGCTCATAGTTCCACCCCCGAGCGCAAGCTTCAGGAAGCCCACGATGCTTTTGATGGCGGGAGTCTGCGTGTGGTGTAACTCCAGCGCGTGATGCTCCTGACGTACAGCTATGTTGGCCATCGCCATGTTTGCTAGTCCCAGGTACGCCTGCCAAGTTCGTGGGTGAGTTCGCGCATCGTGCTAGGGTTTAGCGTGCTAGGATTTAGCGTGCTAGGGTTTAGCTTAGCACCTCCTGCTCCTCGGCAGTGCCTGACGCGATAGAGCGGTTGATCAGGCGGCGGAGCGCCTGCGTGACGCCATGAGAATACATCGCACGCGCCGACTCCTGCGGCACATCATGCAGGCAGAGGCTTAGAGGACATATTCTATAGAGAAAATATTCTGTAGAGAACACATGCTATTTGAAAATAGCTTAGAATGACAGAAAACACATTCTATAGGGAACACATGCTATTTTCAAATAGCTTATAGTGATAGAGAAAACATTCTATAGAAAACACATGCTATTTGACATGCTATTTGCCCTCTTCGCGACACTCTTGTGATAGAGAACCCATTTATAGAGAACACATTCTATAGAGAACACATGCTATTTGCCCTCTTCGCGACACTCCTGTGACACGGCAACGCACAACGCAAGAAAGGGCAAATAGCATGTGTTCCCGATAGAATGTGTTCTCAAATAGCACCTGTACCCTTTAGAATTTGTTCTCTAAGTGTGCTCTACGAGCCACTCTTGTGATAGAGAGCCCATTTTATAGAGAACACATTCTATAGAGAACACATGCTATATGTGTGTTCTCTAAGCCACTCCTGCGTCACGGCAACGCACACACGCACACGCACCCCCCCACACACATATCATGCAGATAGAGGCTATAGAATAGGTTTTAGAATAGGCTATAGAATGTGTTAGGCTACACAGATAGAGGCTATAGAATAGGCTATGGAACGTGTTCTCTTTGGAATGCACAGAATGTGTTCTCTTTGAAACACAGATAGAGGCGGATCTCGAAAGGTGGTCAAAGACCCCGGTCATGTGAGACGCTGAGCGTGGCAGCATCTACACACACACACACACACACACACACACACACACACACACACATACAGATGTTCAAACAGAATGTACTCTTTCTCTGCAGAGACTACAGATAGAGCGTGTTCTCTATGGCATGGTACCGGGGAGCGAGAGAGGTGGTTGAAGACCCCGGTGAGGCGCTGGAGGGTGGAAGCGTCATGCGCGCTATCCAGCCAGGCGGCGAGCTCTCGCACCAGATTGCCGTGGGCTGAGAGTACGCGCACGGCGTCTTCGCCGCCCAGCGCTGCCAGATTGTTGATCAGCAGGGCGGAGTTCTGCGTCATTTTCTCCGACGAATGTTTCTGAATAATTGCCTCATAGCACGCATCTGGTAGCCCTGGTAGCTCTGCAATTTTCACAGCTGTAGACGTGCCAGTGAGCGTAATCTGGGACAGAAGAAACAGCCCGCTTGTCCGCAGTCCATTCTGCCCCTGCTTTACCGCCTGCACCAGCGCTGGTAGCATGTCGCGCGCGCTTGCAAGTTGCCGGGGCGTCACTGCAATTCCAATTAACTCACTTAGAGCCTCGAGCATCATGCTGAGCGCTGCCTCTGACACCTCGCCCTGCAGTCCCCAAGGCCTGCCGGCGAGCAGAATCTGCGCCAGGCTTTCCAAGTATTTCTCATCGCCAGCGTCAACACAAGCAGCTGGGATGGCGGGTAGTGATGCGGGACTTGGGTGTAGGGTGTAGGGTGCATTGGCTTTCTCCTCCTGCTTGTACAGGGCACCATGATGGCAAGGGACTAGTCGGGCTGAGGAGCGAGACCAGGCTCGAACGTCTCTGGCGCCCTGCAGCACCAGCCGCGCTGCCTGCTCCAGTCCCTCACCCGATGATGGTTTCTGGAGCTCCAGCAGCAGATTGCCATACAGGGCGTGCATGTATCTTTGCGCGCTCTCCCGTTGCATCATCGCCGATTCTGTGTCACCCGCCCAGTCGCTGATCACCATTTGACGCGGACTCTTCTGCATACAGGCTCACTACACTCAGCTGTACAGAGGTAAGCATCGGGACGCAGAGGGATCGCAAAGCAGTGAAAGCACTGTGACAGGCCATGGCAGCCGCGTGGTGATGCAACAGCTGCACAACAGACACGCACCTGGATGGCGCCAGTCTCCACGTCAACTGTCTCTTGGGCAAGAGGCCTGCTCAGTGCACAAGCAGGGTGTGATGCTATGCACACCTTGCAGTCCTTGGCCCTGAGCAAGTCGCACAACCTGACCGACAAGGTCGAGCGAAGCCCAGGAACGACTCGCCAGCGTGTCTGCGGGCCCGCGTGCACGCTGGCGAGTTTTTGACTCCCCGTCGTCCGGTCGAATTGAGATGATTTTTACGGGCCACAGCTGGTCCACGCATGACATATGCCCGGCTGGCGCCTGTGGCGTTTGTGGACCTGACGGTGCCCAGGGCCACCGAGGGAGGCAAGTCCGCCAAGGAAGGCAAGGTCATTGAGGACAAGGGCAAGGGCAAGGCGGAGGAGGGCAGGACACTTACGGAGAAGGAGGGGGCGGCAGTGGTAATGGCGGAGGCAGGAGAGAGGGCAAGTGTCGGCATGGCAAGCAGCGGGGCAAGTGCCGAGAGTGCCGGGGCGAGGAGGAAGCGGCGGGCCGGGAGGGGGGGGGCGGGAGGAGCGGGAGACGCAGAGGAGGGAGAAGAGGGCCAGGACGACGAAGCTGCGGACGACATGCCCGGAAGCAAGAGCGTTGGCCGACGCAAGGCTGAGCGCCGGCTCGCAGCTGTCATGGGATGCTCGGCGTGCATGCGCACGCACCGCACGACACGTCGCGCACACGAGGGTCATGCGGTCGTCATAGGCGCTCTCCTCTCCGCCCTCGCTCGATTCATACACCGGCGATGTCGTCACATGTGACTGGCGGCTGGCCTTGCTTGTATCCGCCGCGTGTCTCCTCGCGCGCACACCATCGCGAACACTACAGAGCACACCGACACATGCAGTGTGGCGCATACATGCGTGCGCTTGCCGATATCTACATCCATATCACACGCTCTCGGTCTGACACACTTGTGAACACACGCGCACATGCACATGCACACAGCCAGACAGACGGCATCACGCACACAGACGGGATATCACAGGAAAGAGACACACACAGACACACACGTGCACACAAAAACACACGCATACTTACACTCATACTTACACACAGTTGCCTACATACACTCATACTTACACACAGTTGCCTACATACACATACACATTAGCTCTCGACGCTGAGAGTCATGCAGACTTCCTCACCAGACTGCGATTCTCGACACACACTTTGACTGACAATCGGGTTCGGCGGCTGAGCGACCAGGAACTTCAAACTTCTGTATCCGCTTTTCTCGATCTTCGCCCCGATGGTTTTGCCTTACATCAGAAGAGCAAAAGAGTGGCGATTCTACAGTTCACCAGAGCTATGGACTCATCTGTGGATTGGGAAACAAAGAAGGACGCTGAGAAACGCGCACGATACGCCCCAGTGTTGGACTTCTTTAACTCACTCCCGGAGAACCATAGATTGACACTACTGCAATTCAATTTCACTGTCGGGGTTCGAGGCTCGATCTCCAATGTAGACAGGACTGAGCCCCTCTTCTATCCACGCCCAAGCTCTGGGCATCACCTCGAGGGCTAACCTTGAAAAAATACGCAAGGCGACCGCTAAGCGCGTTTTCGAGGCACATGACCTTCTACTCCGAAGCTACTACGCTGCAAAGTCTAGTCCCTCTCCTACTCGAACGGACTTTTCAGGCATCTTGAGAAATGCATTTGCTTTCCAGCACTGCCTACGGCCTTCCAAATAGGGACATGACTAGACGGGTCCTCAGTGAGTACAGTACTCCCTGCACACAACTTTCCCTCACTTACCATATTAGTTTTCTCTGTCTCAGCCCCCAAGTCTCTAGGTTTCATCATTCCTGCCCTTGAAGTTGCATGGTCTAGGTGGCACATAGGGATCCTCAGTACTCTCGAAAGCTAGGTCAGACGGTCTTTCTGGATCTTGACCCTTTGGTTTTCTGGGACTACGGCCATCCGGATCTGTGGTCCACACGACTCCCATGGTGTCTGGCTCCGATGGCCTTCGCAGACCTCTCGACCCCCTAGGCTTTCTCTGGACTTCCAATTCTAGCGGTGTTTAGGTGCTACTTGTTTAACTGGGTTCTTTTTGGTTCTTGTTGAGTCGTATAGCACTCCAGTAGCTGTTTCAGCGCCTCTTTGATGCCTCCCCAGACTCGGACATTCCTAAGAATGTTCCCTTTACGTTAGTAATAAACACCCTTTTACCCACATACACAGTGTGCGCGTAAGAGGAGAACAGTGTGTGTACAGCAGTGGCGCCCATTGCATATTCATACGCATAATGCGTATGTGTGCACTTGTGTGCGTGCGTGCACTTGTGTGTGTGCGCGCACACACGCAGGGAGGCTAGCGTCTGTGTACGTGTTTGTATTCGTGTACATTTGCGTGGTTTGGTTTGTGTGTGTGCAACTAAGTGTGTGTGTGTGTGTGTGCATGCGTGTGTGTGAAATGGTGCGTGTGTATGTCTGTATGTATGAACGATTGTGTATATGTGTGTGCGCGCGCATGTTCGTTTGTGTGTGAGAGTTTGTTCATGTCTTCTCCATCATTCTCTTCTGCTGACGATCCTATGACGAGATGGGGGCGTTAGGGTTGAGAGGCGAAATGGCTACTATCCAATGAGACAGGGTGTTTTGTGTTGATTGTCAGTAGTACTCAATGCCGTGCCCATTCATACCCACTGCAGAGACCACTACCTGAGGGATGAGGCGTCATGACTTTAGCAATCAGCTCCAATGAGCCACACAAACACACACACACACACACACCCAGTGAGGAGACGCGCGGCAACCAGAGAATGGTGCTGCCTCGTGCAAACCCCCCAAGCCTCCTCCTCACAGAGGCGGTGCCACCCGGAAGAGGCCTTGTACTTACCGACCTTCAGTCATCTATTGATTGTCAATAAACTTCTCTCTCTCTCTGTCTGTCTCTCTCTCTCACCGCTCCTAGATCCGCCTCCACCCCGTTTTCGCCGCGCGGCCTTCTATCAAGGACTCAAAAGCAAAGTCGGACTCGCTGCGGACAAAGCGGCGGGGTTGAGGATCAACCTCAGCACCGTCCTCTGTGGCGTAGTCGCACCCCCTGTGCACGCTCCCTCGCGTTCTCCCCTTCTTCAGGGGTAGAGAAGAGAGAGGAAATGACAGAAAGCAAGAGCGAGAGAGAATGGGTGTGGGTGTGCGTTTTGTGGGTAAGGTGTTCGAAAGGAATGTGTTCTCTATAAAAAATGTGTTCTATGTATAGAATGTGTTCTCTACATTTGTGGGTAAGTTGTGCGTGCAGAGCATGCAATGGAGACCCACTACAGTATTGAAAAGAGCACCGCCGTCACCCTCCTTTCACACAATATCTCTTTCCCCCCCATCCACTAGTGCGTGGTGGTTAGGCTAGTCTACAAAAGTCTCGGCTCGTGGTATCTCATAGCACATGTTCTCCACTATCCTCCTTTCCACATGCGCACAGCTTTGTATTCTAAAGGTCCTGCATGTCCGTAATAGACACACTTATCAGTGCAGAACCTAGTAGAAAGCTGTGCGCACGCTGGCTGGGTGGACTATCTGAGTGTGTGCTTAGAAACACGCTGGCTTGGTGGACTGCCTGGACATTCTCGCAAGGTACAGTAGCATTCCGGGAGATAGAAACCACGGGTTTTGACCCAGCCAGCGTGTTTCTAAGCATACACTAGTGAGCCAGAAATCCAGCTATCCAGCACTGTTTTTAACATCAAGAAACTACCCCCCAGCCAGCCAGTTTCTAACGCACATAGTAAGAAACAAAATCGCAAGAAACTGCCCCAGAAAAATTTCTTGCGGGAAAATAGCAAGAAAAACTCGCAAGCAAAACTTGCAAGATTAAATCATTTTTCCTTGATTTTCGCAAGATTTTTTCTTGCGAAAATCAAGGAAAAATCTATTCTTGCATAATTGATTTTTCCTTGCAGAATAATTTTTTTCTTGCAAAAACGTTCCCGCAACACACGCACGCATACAATTCCGCTTCCCCAGCTCGTACACCGCATATTTGAGGTGTCGGCAGCTCGTACACCGCGTATTCGAGGTGCCGGCGGCTCGTACACCCCATATTTGAGGTGCCGGGGGGTTGTACTGTTCGCTGTGGGCGGCATTCATCTCCCTGAATCGCTTTCTGGGCCCTGTAGATGATTACGTTACCACGAACTCACCCGTCACAAAGTCACAAAGTATTTGAGGTGCTGGCAGCTCGTGCATCGCGTATTTGAGGTGCCGGCAGCTCGTACACCCCATATTTGAGGTGCCGGCGGCTCGTACACCGCATATTTGAGCGTACCACCTCTTCCTCTCTGCCTCATTTCCAGCTCTCCCGCCACTTCCTGCTCAACAACCGACGCACCACCACCAAGAGAGCCTCCCGTGATCATGTGTTTGTGTCTTTGTCGCAGCAAGAGTGTATGTTCATGCTGACAGTGTGCATGCTCATATATGATCAGTCCCGATTTGTGTTTCTGTGTTTACTCGCACTTGTGCGTGTGTGTTGTGTGTGTGTGTTGTGTGTGTGTGTGTGTGCGTGCGTGTGCGTGCGCGCGCGCGCGTTTGTGTGTGTGTGTGTGTGTGTTATGTGTGTGTGTGTATGTGTGTGTGTATGTCTGTGCTTTTTGGTGCGTGCTCGTGCGCGATCGTGGGTAGAGAGTTGGTATGTTTATGTGTGCTTGGATGCTCTTTTGTGTATGAGAGCGGCACGCAAGTCATACTTGGAAATTTTCAGCTCTGCGCAACCATGCAAAAGAACACAAAGTGCCATTCCAAGCAGATGCATTGCGTTGCACCCATCATTTACGTGCACTTTCTCTTTGCGATCATATTCGTGAGCCCATTTCTCCACAAAGCACACAAGCGAGGAAAGTTCACATTTATTTTTGTCATCTTTTAGCAACTCAACTAAATGAGCTCCAATAATCTCAAAGTCTGTGCAGTCAGCAACGGTACTGTCAGCAACTGTCTGCATAAGCTCGAACACATAACCGAAGCATATTCATATAAGAACGCATTTATTCTTTTTTGTTGATATATTTTTGTTGATTTGTGCGTTTGGAGAGTGTAAAAAAGATACGAATGCAACAAACCCAAATTGACCTAAATACATATATAAGATGCTGTAATTCATGCCCGGAAAAAAACAACCTCAGGGGTCTCAGAAACCCGGCCGCGGCCGATCCGGCTCGCGAGCCAGGGGAAACAAAGGGAACAATCAGCCTCAAAATCGTGCAACAACTCGAAACGATCAATCTGGCATACAGAGTGTGCAAGCTATTGCAAGACGTTTGTCGGCAGAAATCAAAAGATTGGACGATGTCGGAGATGCCGTAGCTAAAATCCTTCCACAGAAAGGAGAAACTATAGATCTGGTAAAAGGAAAATATCTACTGAACATGAACATGCTAAAAGATGCGTATAAACGTGACACTGCTTTAGGGGACAAAATTGCTGATCTTCAAGTTGAGGCTTGCAAACAATCGATGACTGCACAACACAATACTTCGGGACTTTGCGAGGTAACAAAAAAAAGTCTCGAGAATGGGATAACAGCTGTGGATAATTTACATGCAGCGTACAAAACTTTTCTTAAAGAGGTTGTTGTCATGGCCGAAGTCCTGTGTGGTTGCCCAGATGAGCAAATTACGCAGGAAAAGCCATGCGCACTGAGCTCAAATGTTTCAATAGACAAACAGTTGGATGACCTCACGAAGACGAGAATCCACAGAGTCCAAAAATTTAATCACGACTTGGATCAATTGAAGAAAGACTCAGCTTTCGGTGTTTCTACACCGGATTACAATTATTACAAGAAGCTGGTAAAGCATAATACAGATTCTGACAAGTACCCCCATCCTGACAAACATCATGCCAAAGGATCGCCGCATGCTTATGGGCAAGTCGGCTCACTACGATCAACCATTGCAAATATGCAGTTGTCTGAAAAATTTCGCAGCGATCAAGCCCTAACCGCGTCGCTAAGGTATTTGTAGAACGGTGCACCCTCATTTCGATGGTGTGTGATGACGGAAAAGATTTGCGACGGGCCATTTTCAAGGACTGGGAGGGTGAAAGCAACCAAACGAGTATTTTTGATGTTTGTGTGTGCGTTGACAGGAGATTCAGGTCCAGCGTTGTCGTCTTCTATGATCCTTTTTGCAGCAGTATTATGTTTGATTACACAAATTATCCTGACATGATTGTTCTCAATTGCAATGTCGTGCAAAGATCCACTGAGTACATAGAACCCACGGAGGTAGCGCAGTCCTTGCATAGAATTGTGTAGATGTTTGGTAACAGGCAACATTATTCTGTAGCCTTGCTCGAGTGCTTGCTTCTGCATCAATGCATAAATTGGTGCAGTAATGTTTATCCATATTTCACTTCCCTCCACCAGCATGCATCGGGACATAGTAATAAAGTCCATTTTAAGCAAGACTGGATCTGGCTTGTCGCGAAAAGCATTGGAGGCCATAGAGCTGACGGTGTAGCAGCCGTTTTCGACAAATGCTTGCCTTTTGTTTTCAATGGTCAGTCCCCAAATGTAATCGAGCTCATTGCTTGTTTCTTCTCCCGCTGAAAGCAATCTCGGCTTAAAAGTGTCACAAGCTAGCTTCAACTCCAACTTCACAGCATGAAAGTTAACTAGAATCGAAAGATTCTCGTGAGGATCCAATGGGGCATAGCGCACTGTTGCCAAGCCATACTCGCTGTGTTGAAGCATTAAATACGAGGCACCCGACATAGCACTTTCTTTACTCTGCACAAACGTGCTGGTGTCCATAAATGAGAGGCCTGCGAGCTCCTGCTGAAGGTGCTGAACTGACTGAAAATACGCCAGTTGCCCCTCGCTACTCTTTTGCGCCCAGAAGCCGAGGACTTGAGAACTCTCACTGCAAGCAAAGCATGCATGCATGGAAAGATCAGGAACAAGAATCTTGCACTGTGCATACACCTTGTACGCTTGAGAAAGAGAGTCATTTGCTTGAAACCACTCATCTTCGCAATCGCGAATGTAGAGGCTACTGTAATGTTTTTTTTGAAAATATTCAACATTGTTTAGCAGCATTCCTTTTCCGCCATGTTCGCTCTCGGAGTCAATCAACCAACCATTATGTTCCAAAAGCAAGAGCACAGGAAAGTGCATGACCGGAAACATGTAGAATGG
>Ga0315905_10006163_pt1 | contig 12191 bp, 8 predicted proteins | sample LakEriMetagenome_5_FD_203522 | JGI IMG/M metagenome (GOLD analysis project Ga0315905, IMG submission 203522) | Freshwater fungal communities from buoy surface, Lake Erie, Ohio, United States - Buoy 4 MA121 | ecosystem: Environmental > Aquatic > Freshwater > Lake | place: USA: Lake Erie, Ohio...
TGGTCCGGTAGCAAGAGAATTGTGGGAAGAGATTAAGGAACAGTATTGGACAGCAGTTAAAGCGGTTTATAAAAAAATCAGTGAATTCTACGAATCTAAAAAAGAAGCTCAACGCGTTAATATTGAGAAAAAACAAGCTTTAGTTGCCGGAGTTGAATTACTTACACAACAAGTAGATACATTTCAAACGACTAAAGATTGGGAAAATGCAACACAAACACTTCTAGGTTTACAAGAAACTTGGAAAACTGTTGGTATAGGACCCAAAAAGGAAAACGAAGAAATTTGGGTGTCATTCAGAGGTGCTTGTGATGCTTTCTTTGAAAAGAAAAGAGCTTTTTATCAAGTGATTAGAGAAAAATTTGATGTGGTTGCTGATAAGAAACAAGTGATTATTGATAAAATGATTTCTTTAAAAGATAGTACCGATTGGAAAGTTGCTACTGATAAAGTATTGCGTTTACAGGAAGAATGGAAAAAATTAGGTAGTGCTGGTCAACGTAATGAACAAAGACTTTGGAGAGAATTTAGAAGTTTGTGTGATGCTTTCTTTGATAATAAAAAGAAGCATTTTGAAAATGAGGATAAAGCAAATGCTGAAAATTTAGAATTGAAAAAAGCTTTAGTTGCTGAAATTGAAGCTTATGTAGTTAGTGAAGATAAGCAGCAAGTGATTCAAGATTTGAAAGAATTTGCAAATCGTTTCAATGCAATTGGCAAGGTTCCTTTTAAAGATAAAGACGCTGTATATCAATCTTATAAGAAAGCTGTAGATGCGCACTATACAAAAATAAAATTAGAAGGTGAGGAGAAAGCGAAAGTGATGTTCGAAGCACATCTAGATACTTTGAAAGCTAATCCAAATGCCTCTAAATTGATTGAAAAAGAGCGTCGTGATTTAGAGCAGCAAATTACAAAACAACAACAAGAGGTCACTCAATTGGAAAACAACCTTGGATTTGTATCTCGTTCGAAAGCAGGTGATGCATTACGAAAAGATGTCGAACACAAAATTTCAATTGCGAAAAACAGAATCAAGGATATGAAAAATAAAATTAAGTTATTGACTATAAATGAATAAGTCTATTAATATTTTCTTGGTTTTATTTATAATTCCTGCCATTGCTTTTTCGATAGTAGTAGGTTTTGATATTTCCATTGAATTTTTAAAAACCAGCGGGAAGTTCATCCCTTTTCAGAAAACGATTTTCGCTTCTTTTGCTGCTTTGTTTTTCTTAATGGGAATTAGAAGAACCTCAAAACGTTGGTCAGGAATTCGTATGGTGAATCAAATTGCCAAATTTCAATGGAATGAACCTGTTGATAAACAACGAGTATCTCAAGCAAATTTATACTTGATAATTGAAGCAGTGATTCATTTTATGGTTTCATTGGTATTTTTAATTTTAACCCCAAAATCTGTTTGGATATCTTGTGTGTTTTTTGCATTAGGATTAGATCACTTGATTTTCTGTATCATTGGGAACCTAAAAAAACTATGGCGTGTTGGAATTACTAATAAGGCTATTGTAGTAGCCGATCGAGATTTTAAAGTGTTGTATTTTTCTGGATTAAGAAAGGTTTCTGTACATCAACAAAGTATCTTTTTTGATTATATCAAAGAATTACAATTGTCTTTTCCTACACAGTGTATCAAACCAGAAAATAGACAATCATTTGTCGCTAAACTCGAAGAAAAAGTTGATCGAGAAAAGGTTTTCTTTTCAGAAAGTTTTAAAGATTTTAAATAATAGAAGTTGTCCTAAAAGTGCCAACACTTCGTTATTCTTAATTTAAAAATGCTCATTTACTAGAGTAAACTGCGCTTTTTTCATTTTCGAATGCCTCGTTCTGACAATTTTTAACCAACTTCTAAAAAAAATAAAAAGGGTGTCTCGAATTTTCGGACACCCTTTTCATTTTATGGTTGATATTCCTAAAAGTTAGGAGATAAATCGTGGCTTTTATAGAAATCTTCAATATATTTCACCGCTTCGTCGGCTGTGTCTACTATTTTGAATAAATTCATATCCTCTGGTGAAACATTTGCTTCTTGTTCAAGCATTTGTTCTTTAATCCATTCGATTAAACCATCCCAATAACTATGACCGATTAATACAACAGGTCGTTTATTGATTTTTTTTGTTTGAATTAAGGTAAGCGCTTCAAATAATTCATCCAAAGTTCCTAGACCACCTGGTAAAATCACAAAGCCTTGAGCATATTTTACAAAAATCACTTTACGTACAAAGAAGTAATCAAACTCTAAATTATGTTCTTGGTCGATATAAGGATTGTGATTTTGTTCAAAAGGTAAATCGATATTTAGTCCTACGGATCTACCTTTTCCTTCTTGAGCTCCTTTATTACCTGCTTCCATGATACCAGGACCACCACCAGTGATGATTCCGTATCCTGCTTGTGTTAATTTCAATGCTACTTCAACACCTAATTGATAATATTTATTTTCTGGTTTTGTACGTGCTGATCCAAAAATGGAAATACAAGGTCCAATTTTTGACATGCGTTCATACCCCTCCACAAATTCTGACATTATCTTGAATATGGCCCAACTATCGTTTGTCTTGATATCTGTCCAATCTTTTCTTGTTCTGTTCATGATCGTATTTTTAAACAAGACGTATAGATTACATCTTGGTTGTATAACGAAGTAATTTAAGAATTTGTTTCGAGTATTAAATTATCTTTTATGATTTTTTAAGAGTGCCTTAATATAAGGAGCTGTTTCAGAACGCGTGTTTTTAAGTTTTGCCATTTCTTCTGGAGTACCGCAAAACAATATATCGCCACCATTTTTACCACCTTCAGGACCTAAATCTATCAGATAATCAGCTACTTTTATGATGTCTAGGTTATGTTCAATGACTAAAACTGTGTTTCCTTCATCAACTAATTTTTGCAATACAATTAAGAGCATACGAATATCTTCAAAATGCAAGCCTGTTGATGGTTCATCTAATATATAAATGGTCTTACCCGTTCCTTTTTTTGCAAGTTCTGTTGCTAATTTGATACGTTGTGCCTCACCACCTGATAAAGTAGTGGAAGCTTGTCCCAATTTAACATATCCCAAACCTACCGAAAGTAATGTTTCTAGAATTCGATGAATCTTAGGAACTTTATCAAAGAATTGTGTAGCTTCTTCGATTGTCATTTCTAGAACATCACTTATTGATTTTCCTTTGAAACGAACCTCTAAAGTTTCACGATTATATCTTTTTCCATTACACGCATCGCAATTGACATATACATCAGGTAGAAAGTTCATTTCAATTACTTTAACACCACCACCACCACAGGTTTCACAGCGACCACCTGCAACATTAAAAGAAAATCTTCCTGGTTTATAACCTCTAATTTGAGACTCAGGTGCTGAAGCAAATAAGGTTCTAATTTCTGTAAATAAATTGGTGTAAGTAGCTGGATTTGATCTTGGTGTACGGCCGATTGGACTCTGGTCAATTTCGATTACTTTATCTAAATGTTCTAATCCCTCGATTTTTTCGTAGGGCATAGGTTTTTTAACTCCTTTGAAAAAATGTGCATTTAAAATAGGGTACAGCGTTTGATTTATGAGTGTTGATTTTCCACTACCTGAAACACCAGTTACGCATGTCAAAGTTCCTAAAGGAATTGAAATAGAAACGTTTTTTAAATTATTTCCCGTAACACCTTTTAGAGCTAAGATATTTCCTGTTCCAGATCGACGAGTTTTTGGAATTTCAATTTCTTTTTTTCCTAATAAATATTCAGTTGTTAATGAATTGGTAGTTTTTAAATCTTTGAAATTACAAGCGTTTAATATTTTACCACCATGTACACCAGCACCTGGACCTATATCAACCAAAAAGTCTGCTGCTTCAATCATTTCTTGATCATGTTCAACTACAATCACAGAGTTTCCTCGATCACGAAGATTTTGTAAGGATTGAATTAATTTTGTGTTATCTCGTTGATGTAGTCCAATACTTGGTTCATCAAGAACATAAAGCACATTCATTAATTCAGCTCCAATTTGTGTTGCTAATCGAATACGTTGAGCTTCTCCACCGGATAAACTTCCAGCAGGTCTGTTTAATGCTAGGTAGTTTAATCCAACTTGTAATATAAAACTCAAACGTGATTTAATTTCTTTTAAAATTTCTATAGCAATAATTTTTTGAGAAGTAGACAATTTTTCCTCTAATTGTTCAAACCATGTATATAGTTCTTCTATATCCATTTTGGCTAAGTCTCCAATATTCTTATTATCAAGAATAAAATATAAGGCTTCTTTTTTCAATCTTGCACCATTACAAGAAGGACATATTACTTTATTCATAAAAGTTTGAGCCCAGCGTTGTATGCTTGCATTTCCTTCGTCTGAATGTCTAGTTATAAAATTAATAATTCCTTCAAAGGTTATTTTTTGATATTTTTTTTGGTATTCAATACCTTCATTTCCGTAAAGGATAATTTGAAGAATATCTTGTGGTATTTTTTCAATTGGAGAATCTAAACTAAGATCTTCTCTATTTAAAATTGTTTGAAGTTTTTCAAAAATCCATGTTTTTTTGTATTCACCTAATGGAATAATACCTCCTTTTTTAATGCTTTTTGATGTATCTGGGATAATTTTAGAAATATCTGCTTCAGTTACTTCCCCTAAACCATTACAATGTTCACATGCACCATAAGGTGAATTAAATGAAAATAGATTTGGTTCTGCTTCTTGGTAACTGATTCCTGAAGATGGACACATCAACAATCTACTAAAATGTCTTAATTCATTCGTTTCAAAGTCTAAGATTGAAATGGTTTTTTCACCATGTTTCATTCCTGTGACTACAGAGTCGTAAACTCTTTTTCTATCTATATTTTGAATATGTAATCGATCGACAACAATAGATATATCGTGAATTTTATATCTATCTAATTGCATTCCTGGTGTTATATCTACTACTTGTCCATCAATTAAAACTTTAGAGAACCCCATTTTTGAAATCTGTTCAAAAAGTTCTCGATAATGACCTTTCCTACCTCTGATTTTTGGTGCTAGAATGCTTATTTTTTTGTCTTTGTATTGTTCTAAAATTAAATCAACGATTTGATCATCCGAATATTTTATCATTGCTTCTCCTGTATTGTATGAGATTGCAATGCCAATTCTTGCGTACAATAATCTTAGAAAGTCATAAATTTCAGTTATGGTACCTACCGTTGATCGAGGTGATTTTGAAACCGTTTTTTGTTCGATAGATATTACAGGACTTAATCCGTTGATTTTATCTACATCTGGTCTTTCAAGATTTCCAAGAAATTGCCTAGCGTAAGCCGAAAAAGTTTCAATATACCTTCTTTGACCCTCAGCAAATATAGTGTCAAAAGCTAAGGATGATTTACCGGATCCTGAAAGTCCTGTGAAAACAACTAATTTATTTCGTGGAATGGTGAGATCAATGTTTTTTAAATTATGTTCACGTGCACCAAAAATTTCAATATTGTTTTCCACGAGTTTTGATTTTAGTAGTTATGATATGGTTTCAAATTTTCCGTATTTAAAGGTAACAATAAAGTATAGTATTTGTTTTTGATTGTAAGTTTAGTTGTTTTTAACCAAGGGTTTAATTTTCGTAGTATTTTAAAATTTATTTTTTTTGATAAAGCCCATTCAGATAAATTATAAATTGAATTTTTTATTAAAACTGAATTTACTTTTAGTGTAGGATAACGATGCTCAAAAGGGATATTAAATCCATATTTTTCTGGGTTTTCTAAAATGAGTTTCATTGCTAATATTCTGAAAACGTACCTAGATGTTTCCTCATTCTGTTCTAAATCAAAATAACTTTTAGCTTTTTGCCAGGTTTTATCCTTAAGTACTCCATGAACACCTCTATTATAAGATGCAGCAGTCATAATCCAATCTTTTAAAATTTGATTTGCTTTTTTCAAATATGTACAAGCAGCTTCGGTACTTTTAATAACATCCAATCGTTCATCAACTTCTTCATTTATTGTAAGTTTAAATTCTTTTGCTGTAAATGGCATAAATTGCCAAAATCCTTGAGCTCCAACGTTACTCGTAGCCTGTTCAACAAGTGCACTTTCAATTACAGCTAGATATTTAAAATCAGGATGAATATTTTGTTTTTTAAGAAGTCTATCTAAAATAGGAAACCACCTATTTGAACGTTTTATAATTAAACTTGTTGCTGATTGAAAATAGGTGTTAACCAAAATCTCTCTGTCTAGACGTTCTCGTATATCATGGTCTTTCAATATGATTTTTTCGTTAGCAAAATACATTTCTTCAGGTAGTGGGGGCAATGTATTTTGTACTATCCGGTCTTTTATTAGAATTTTTTTCTCAACTTTTTGATTACACGCATTAAAAAATAATGACAATGAAAAAATTGTCAAAACAGTTTTAAATTTAAACATTTTATGGCTGTTTGTATTTTAGGGTTATTCTATATAATGGTATAAAAACCAACAAAAAGAAACCAACAAATAAAGAAACAGGAAGGTAGTTTTTATTTAAAGTTAAGTAAATCATTAGTAGAGAAATACCTGATGATAGAATGCTTATCCCAGTAAATAAAAGCCAAACTTGTTTGTCTTTTAAGCCTGCATATACTAAATGATGTGTAGTGTGATCTTTACCACCAACCATAGGTGATTGTCCTCTTCTCAATCGATTAATAACTACTGATAAAGTATCTGAAGCAGCGGGTGTAAAAGCAACTAAACAAATTGCGAAACCAGTCCACGAAGGGGCAACTCCATTCGTTCCAACATTCCATAAGTTATGAGTGGTTACAAAAGCAACAAAAAGTCCAATAAACTGACTTCCAGCATCGCCCATGAATAGTTTGGAAGGGTGGATGTTATAATAAAGAAATCCACACAATGCACCTATTACTGCTACTATAGAGATAGAGCTTATATCAAAATGAAAACCTTCAACCATAAAACGAGCTGTCAATGAAGTTCCTAATATGAACAAACAAACTGTACCTGTAATGCCGTCCATGTTATCTAGCATGTTCAGTGAGTTCATTAAAATAATTACCCAAGAAATTGTTAATGCAGAATCTATGATATGATTGTGAGTAAGATCTATAATTGAATCTGTATAAACAAAAATAATTCCACAAAGAATTTGAACAAAAAGCTTTGCAAGTGGCTTTGTATTATAAGCATCATCAGCTAATCCCATTCCAAAAGCCAAAGTACCTGAAAGTAATAGACCTATAAATTCTTGATTATGAAATAATTTATCAGAAACAAAACTATATACAATAAATGAAAAAAGAAATACAATGTAAAAACTCACTCCACCCAAAGAGGGTTTAGATTGGTTACTCCATCTTACTACAACGTCATTTTTATTTCTGATTCCTAATGATTGAGAAAATGTTAATAATAGTTTATTTGCAGATAATGAAAATAATATACCCCCAATAAAAAATGCTATATATGCTAAAATGTTTTCCAAAACTAAAATTGAGTGGCAAATTTAGAAAATTCTATTGCAATTTGATCTTTTTCTGAAATAATTGGTGATTCAACTAACCAATCTATTGCTAAGTCTGGGTCATTCCACAATATTGCTCCTTCTGAATCTTTGTTATAGTAATTTGTGCATTTGTAGGACAAAATTGAATTATCCTTCAAAGAAACAAATCCATGAGCAAATCCTATTGGAATCCATAATTGAATTCCGTTATCATCGGACAATTCAATTGAAAAATGTTTGCCGTATGTAGGTGAATTTTTTCTAATATCAACAACAACATCTATCACTTTTCCGAAAGGTACACGAACTAATTTTCCTTGAGCATAAGGTGGATTTTGAAAATGTAAACCTCTTACTACGTTTTTTAATGATTGAGATTCATTCTCTTGAACAAAATCGACAGAAAAACCTAGAAAATCTTCAAATTTTGTTTTGTGAAAGCTCTCAAAAAAATAACCTCTTTCGTCATTGAATTTCTTAGTATGAATGATTACTAATCCTTCAATTTCTGTTGATTCAAATCTCATTTGCGTGTAATCTTTTTTAATATTTTCTGCCAAAAATTTTCGTTTACTTGTTCTTGTTCATCGTAATAACCAGAACCATATCCGTACCCATATCCGTACCCATAACCGTATCCGTACCCATAACCGTATCCATACCCATAACCGTATCCATACCCGTATCCATATCCACTTCTTTTAGCGTCTATACCATTTAATACAATGTTTAATGATTTAACATGCTGCATTTCAATTATCTCTGCTACTTTGTATGCAGAAATTCTTTTTGAATAATGTGCTTTAAATACGTAAATAGGTATATCAGCATTTGCTAATAATTGAATACCATCTGAAACTAGACCTACAGGAGGGTTATCAATGATAATGATGTCATATAATGATTTTAAGGTAACAAGTATGTTTTGAAATTCTTTACTTAAAATTAACTCTGATGGATTTGGCGGAATTGGACCTGCTGTAATGAAGTCTAGATTATTAAATTTAGACTTTTGTATAGCATCTTCTAATGAGATTTGATTTACAATCAAATTACTCATACCATTTTCATTGGTAGAATTAAATCCAAGATGTACTTTTGGTTTACGTAAATCTAAGTCAAGTACAATAGTTCTTTTACCAGACATTGATATTATCCCAGCTAAGTTTAATGCAATAAAGGTTTTACCTTCTCCAGATATAGAAGAACTAATTACGATTGTTTGTGCATCTTTATTTATAAATGCCATGTTAGATCTTATATTCCTAAGAGCTTCTGCTAGCATAGATTTTGGCGAGTCTTGAACAACCAATTGAGAGAATTCCATACTTTGTTTAGTAAGTGGAACACCTCCTAAAATATTTATACTTTGAGGTAAAAGAGATTTTAATTCTTCTAGGTTATTTATCTCATTAAATGTTAAATATTTAAAAGCTAGATAGGCTAAACCGATAATTAAACCTACCCCAATAAATGATAAATAAATAATTCTATTATTAGGAGAAAAGGGTTCTGTTGGGTTTGTAGGAGCACTTAATATTCTATTTTCATTAACGTAGCCAGCATTAGAAATTGCATAAGTGAATTTTTTTTCTTCATACATTTTATAATATTTTTCACTTACTTCTATTAAGCTTTCTAATCGTTTGAATCGTTCTTTTATTTTTGGGAAGTTATTTGATTCTCCCTCTAATTTATTTACATTTTCTTGAATAATATTTATGCTATCTGATAATTCACTTTTTACAATACGATAAGAATTTCTAATTGTACTTAAAGTTGATTTTATTTTTTTATTAATCTGTTTTATTTCTCTAGTCTGTTCTGTAAAAGTATATAAAAGCTCTTCTCTCTTTGATAATAATTGTTGAAGTTGTTCCGTATTTTTGTCAATAAGTGTGTTAAAAGTCGCACTATTTAAATCAGGTTTTTTCTTATAAAATTCCACACGATTTGGTTCATTATTTATCATTGCTATTTGAAGATTTAGTTTACCCAAATCTTCTTTTAATCTTTTGATATCTTTTCTTCTATTTTCTAAAGTATTTAATATGTCAAGTTCCTTACTTTCAGAACTAATCATCTTATTCATTTTCTGATAGAATAAAATACTGTCCTCTGCTTTTTTTATTTCAGCTGTAAGGGAATCTAATTGTTTATCAATGAAAACAACACTATTATCTGCACCTTGAGTACGGATTTCTTCATCATAATCAAAAAATGAATTTGTAATTGCTTCAACTATATCATGACAAAAAATAGGGTTGTGTCCAGAATAACCAACAGAAATAGTCTTTGCATTAGGATCTAATGGTGCTACTACTAAACTAGGTATTAGTGATGCTACTAATGATTGTTTATTATTGAATAAAAAATAAACCTTGTTCGAAGTTATTGTAGTTTTAAATTTATTAAAGTCAGGAGTTTGAATAATAATTTCAAAATGAGTTGTTCTTATGGGCGTATTTATTCTTCCAAATTTGATTATTTTTTTACCTCTCAATTGGTAATTAAGTGAAATTAACGAGCCTTCCTCAAATTTAATAGTTATTGGTACATTACATAACGAAGAATCTAAGAGTTTTTCTGGTAAGACTTTGAAAGAGCTTTTTCTGTATAAATCTTCGGTTAATATTTTACCTTCTGAAAAAAGACTAACTCTTAAATCCAATTTTCCTAATGCTTTTTCGAGGAGAAAAGGGGAGCTTAAAAATTGAATTTCAGCTGATATATCGTTATTGGCATTGGCATTAGCGACACCAATAATTTCAGCTGTTTGGTCTTTGTCTACAATCTGAATTACACTATTTGATTCATAAACAGCTTTTGTATATCTTAAATAAAAAAAACTAATTACATAGAAAAGACCTGTAGTCAGAACTGGAAAGTACCAATGTCTAACAATAATATTTCGAATAATGTGAGGATAAAATCCTTTATTAACAACAAAACTTTTCGCTGGTGTACTCATTTTGAGAAGATTTTAAAAAAGGTAAAGGTTGAAATTGCTGTTGTAATTAAGGATAAATAGGGAGTATATTCTTTTGTTAATTCTAAAGGAATATTTACCCTATCTTCAATAAATATATAGTCGTTAGCTTGAACTAACATTTCTCCAAGTTCTAACTTGTCAATTGTTGAAAGGTCAACAATGTATACTTTTCTTTTGTTATTTACCGTTCTAACAATTCTTATATTATCAGCGCTACCTCTTTCAGGGATACCTCCAGATTGTGCAATTATTTCCAATAAAGTAGTTTTAGCATTGTTTAAAGGAATTATAGATGCACTACTTCCATTTCCTTTGAATACAATAACTCTTGAATTTGAAACAGTTAGTTTAATGTAAGGGTCATTTATATATTTCGAAAACTCTTTTATAAGAAGTTCTTCGCATTCTTTTACAGTTAAACCTAATAATGTAATATCACCTAATAGGGGGATATAAGTTTTACCATCTTTTCTAACTGTAAAATCTCCTGTACCTAATGAATTTTGACTATTTCCTAAAAATAATTTTTCTCCATTATTTGCCATTACACTAAATGTGATTCTGTCATCAATAGCAATCTTGTAATCCGGATATGGAGGCGCAGGCAAAGTGTCAAATGTAAAGTCGCTCCCTTTAGGGATTTTAAACAGTTTATTTCTTTGCAATGAACATGAATCTAAAGTAAGTAGAAACATAATCAGTAGTATAAGCAGACTTACAAATTTCATTTCGTCAATAATTTCGTGTATAATTTTTCAATGTCATTAACTAATCTTGTGTAGTGGAACTTATCTTTAACAAAATCCCATCCGTTTTTTGAGAATAAGATTCTTTTATCATTGTTATTTATTAAATCCAATAATTTTTCGCTAAATTTTTCAATGTCATTTTTAGGTATAATGTAGCCAGTTTTACCATCAGATACAATGTCTTTAATTCCACCAACATCTGTAGTAACAACAGGAACACCTGATGCTTGAGCTTCAATTAAACTTACAGGTGTACCTTCATTATCTGACGTTAGACATATAATATCCATGCCAGGGTTAAATGTTGAAATGTCAAAAATCCAAGAGGTCATATGTACTTTTTGTCCATATTTTTGATTTATATTCTCTACTCTTTTAGAAATAGTTTCTGCTAAATCTCCGTCACCTACAATAAAAACTCGAATTTTTAATTCAGTATTTTCAGAAAGTATTTTTTCTATTACGTCTAGAAAAAAATCGTGATTTTTAATTTTTGTAATCCTTCCTATTATTCCAATAGCGATTTCATCATCTTTTATGTTATAGGTTTCTCTTGTTTTGGATCTTTTTTCCTCTCTATTTGTGTTAAATTTAGATAAATCAAATCCTAGTGGTATAATGTAGGTTTTATTTGAATTAGCAATCCTATGAATTTGGCATATTTCTTTTTTTTGAGTTTCACTAATTGCTATGATGGCAGTTGTTTTATTTGCCAATTTTTTTTCAATGAACTTAACAAGTTTTGTTTTCCAGTTAGAAAAGTAGGAATGGAAAACATGACCATGATAAGTATGAATTACAACTGGAACATTACAAGCGAAAGCTGCTTTTCTACCTAAAGCTCCAGCTTTTGAAGCATGAGTATGTACAATGTCTGGTTTATATTCTTCTATTATTTTTTTTATTCTTTTATATGCTTTTCTATCAG